>JACXTT010009611.1_pt1 | contig 13193 bp, 14 predicted proteins | sample 9270951 | NCBI WGS metagenome assembly JACXTT01 (sample SAMN15532306, study PRJNA645909) | rock metagenome | isolation source: weathered quartz diorite | place: Puerto Rico | collected 2017-06-21
TTTCGCCGCTGCAGCCATCTCGCTCGCCTCCATCGTCGCCCAACAGGACGACGACCTCTTCGATCGAAAACGGCTGGACCCTCCTTGCGGAAACGAACTAACCGGAGAGACCACTAGCGTGCCCGCAGGCGATACGACAGGATGGCACCACGGCATTCGGACCCACGGTCTGCCCCCGGCGTCGGTGCGGTCACCATGCGCCCTTCGAGAGTGCCCGGGAGGCGGCGCGCCTTTGATCAGGCGGCGTTGAGAAACACGGGCACGCTGAGCGCCACGACGATCGAGCCTGCGCCGACCGTGGTGACGATCGCGAGCACCCTTTGCCCACGATTGGGACACGCGGCGACCGCCAGGACGGTTCCCGCGAACGCGAGGCCGGCAAGGATCGCGATTGCCTGGAAGACGAGACCTGCCGCGACTGCGGTGGACGGACCGATGCCGCGTTGCGCGAGCCCAAGCGCGACGGCGCCGCCCGTGATGCCGATTCCCCCCGGAGTCAGCGGGATCAGCCCCGCCAGGTCGAGCGCTGCGGTGGTCGCGAGTGCCGCCAGCAGCGGGTCGGGGAGGCCGACCGACGACACGACCGCGGCTGCCGCGGTGAAGCGTCCGGCAACCGTGACCAGCGACCAGCAGAGAAGCTTCAGTCCGAGTCGCGGCCGCCGGGCGAGCATCGCGCCCGCCTCGAAGAGGTGTGCCGGCAGGAATCTGCTTCCGAGCCTGCGGTAGAGAACGACTCCTGCCGTCGCGACGACGAGAATGACACCGACAAGGCCGAGGAGCGGCCAGAGCGAAAACGCACCCAGTGCGACGGCGCTGGCGATCAGCAGCGTGTGCGCGAACGCTCGAGCGAGCGCGAGAGCGCCGACGGCTCCCGCGGCCGAGAGCGCGCGACCCTTTCGGCTGGGCAGGCTGCGGGCGAACAGTGCGGCGCGCACGCCGTCACCGAGCCGCGCCGGCGAGAAGGTGTTGACGAGCGTCCCCGTGGCGTACGCCGCGCACGAGCTGGAGAGGTCCATCCGTGAACCCAGTGCCTGGAAAACGAGTCGCCAGCAGCGGGTCGCGGCGAGAAGCGACGCCACGAAGCCCAGACCGGCGATGAGCTCGAGGCGCGGGTTGGCAGCAGCTGCTCTCGACCAGCTCGAGTGGAAGGAGCCACTCGCTGCCCAGACACCGCCGCCCCCGATCACCACGAGTGCGACGGCAATGGGGACGTAGAGCCGGTGTCGAGGCAATGCCGACCGCAGAGCCCCGGTCCGGCAGTCGAACGCGCGCCGGCCCGAGGGCGCCTCAGCGGTCGTCATCCACATCCACCGACTGGAGTCTGCCGAAAGCAGATGAATTTCGTCTGAGAGGTCCGGTCGTGCGGTGGCGATCCTTGTACGCCCCGGCGTGCCCGCTCAACGAAGGCTCTTGATTGCCTCGCGGAGCGTGCAGCAGCGCCCTGTCCTGCCTGCGAGCGTGACGGTGATGGTGGACGCGCTGTTCGGCGTCCAGGTCGCCTGCATGAGATGACACTCCTCGCGACCCTGAGCGTGCGCGACCGCGTAGGAGCACATGTACTTGCCGGGTGCCGCCTGCACGCAGTGGAGGCGCACGAACCGCGTTCGCTGCCCGTGCTCCAGCGCGAACTGGTTCGAGACGCCCTCGAGCCCTTGTGCGAACTCGGCCGCCGAGGGTGCGGTCGCCTGGCTCCTCGCCGCGTCCGCGTGTCGGTTGGTCTGTGCGACAGCTGGTGGCACGACCGACGCCGAACCGGGCTCAGCCTATGCGTCGGCTTTCTGTGCCAGGAAGACGATGGCGACTGCCGGCACCGCGGCGGCCGTCGCCAGACCGAGCCAGATCGAGCGGGAAAGCGCGCCCCGCGGAGCTCGGAGCTGCGCACCGCCGGCCAGGGTCGATACCCCAGTAGTCGCTACGCCGAATTGCCGCAGTAGTAGCCGCATTGCCCAACAACTCCTCGGCGTTTGTCGTCTCCCCCAGCTCGAAGGCCGACTCGAGCGCCTCGATGACCATGAGCTTGACCGCGACGTTGGTGACCCCAGAAATACCGCTGCCCCTCGCGCGCCGCCGCCAGCGAGGCCGCGCGCTCTCCTGCCCGCGTGAGCATCTCGCGTGCTCTCGTCTTCATCTCGGCGGCGTCCTCCGCGTCCGGCCCGGCTCGGTAGGCCTCGAGGTAGAACGAAAGAATCGCTCCACCAAGCGGGGCGGAGCGCCGCGCTTCATCCCGATCGTCACCTGCTCGCTCGCCCCGCTGTTCTCGATGGTGTTGCGGCCGGGGCGCGCAGGCCGCATCATGTTGTGACGTAGGGGGGTCTGCGGCCCGGCACAATCACCCGTCACGAGGGCGAGCCGGGCATGGCCGCGGGGATATCGCACTCCACCCACCGGCCGCACGTCACGCGCGCTGAATCCGGCCGGCGCTCACTACCGCAGGATGCCGGTGTGCCCCAGCGAGTAGCGGCCGGGCTGGGGCCAGACGCAGAGGCCGTGCGGACCGCTGCCGACGGGGATCCTGGCGAGCAGCCTGCCGGTTCGGGTCGAGAGGGCGTAGACGACGCCGCTGTACCGTCCGGAGAGCCAGAGCACCTTGCCGTCCGCCGAGACGCCCCCCATGTCCGGGCTGCCGCCGCCGGGGATCCGCCAGGTCGTCACCACCCTGCGCCGGCGAAAGCTGACGACGGAGATCGATCCCTCGCCGCGGTTCGTTGCGTAGAGGAACCTCGCGTCCCGACTGGGATAGAGCCCGTGGACGCCGGCCCCGGTGTGCAGGAAGCCGATCACCTTCAGTCGATCGCCGTTGATCTCCCAGAGCCCGCTCGCGTGCATGTCGGCGACGTAGAACACGCGTCCGTCCGGCGAGAGCTTCACATCCTGAGGCATCCCTGCGGCTCCGTCCGGGAGGTCGAGCACGCCGATCACGCGCTGTCGTCGGACGTCGACCTTGATCATCTGCCCGGAGAACTCGCAACTCGCGAGCAGGTAGCGCCCGTCCGCGGAGAAGTCCATGTGGTCCACGCCCGAGCAGGGGACGGCGAGCGAGTGGTGGAGCCTGAAGCCGTGCGCGGCCCGGAAATCGAGGCGGTGCAGCCGCTCCGCGACGACGATCGCGTAACGACCGTCGGGGGTGAAGTACATGTTGTAGGGGTCGTCGACCGGGATCGGCGTGCCCGGCGTTCCGGTTCTCGGGTCGATCGGAGTCAGGCTGTTGCCGAGATCGTTCGTGACGTAGAGCGTCTTCAAGTCGTATGCCGGCACGACGTGCTGCGGCAGGGCCCCGACGCCGAAGTGCTCGACGACTTTGTACGTCCGCGGGTCGATCACGTCGACGGTGCCGCTCCGGCTGTTGGGCACGTAGATGCGTGGAAGCGCCGAGCGTGCGGCCGGGGCGAGCATGTCGGGTCGGTCGAAGGCGTAGACGTTGGTCGAGCTCGTCGGCAGGTGGGGGGTCGCTCCTCGTACCGGTGCCGTACGCGCTGGGTGGGCAGGAGCGCGGGAGAGCTCGAGGAGAGTGGACGTCGTCCCGCTGGTGGTGCGTCCGCCGACGAGCAGGATGCTCTCCCCGATCGTCGCCGCTGCCAGGTCGGACAGCGGCAGCGGCAGCCGCCCGGCGCCGCGAATGCGGTGCGACCCGACGTCGACCGAGACGATCCGCGTCGTCGGCGTGCCCGGGGTGGTGCCGCGGCCGCCGATCACGTACGCGACGGCTCCCAGGCCGGCCGAAGCCGCATGCGTCGTCGGCGCAGGCAGCCGCCCGATCCTCGTGATGCGACCACCGGCCGGGTCGAACTCGAGCACCGATCGGCTCGCGACGCCGCTCGGCAGCGATCCGCCCGAGATCACGAGCCGTCCCGCGACGGCCGCCACCGCCGTGTACCTGAGCGGCGAGGGGAGGTGAGCGACGATCCGGGCCGCCGCACCCGGTCGCCACGCGACGATCGTGTCGAGCCAGCGGCTACCGGTATAGCCGCCGACGATGTACGCGGTGCCCGCGATCGCTCCGGCTGACTGGTCCGAGCTGGGCGCGGGTAGCCGCCCGACCGTGGAGACACGGCCTCGACGGTCGATGCGAACTATCTGGTCGAGCTGCGCCGAGCCGTTGCCACCGCCGAAGAGGTAGACGTCGGCCCCCAGGAGCACCGCCGCGGAGTCGTGCAGCACGCCGGGCAGCCGACCGGGCGTCCGGTCGCCGCCGGCGGCGGTCAGGCGGACGGCTTGGGTCGACTGATCGGCGGCGTCGAGGCCGCCGAGAACCAACGCGTGCCTCTCGTCCACCGCGGCTATGGCCGCGTCCTGGACCGGCGCGGAGAGCCGGCCGGTCCGGCGCGCCACCAAGCGTTCCCAGACGCGGTGGCGGGCCGGCGGAGGTCGCTGCGTCGCCCCCGGCGGTGGCGCGGCCTGGAGTGGCGCGCCTCCGGCGTGACCGCCGCGAGCAATCCAGGCTGCCACGCCTGCGCCGGCGACGATCAGCGCCGCAACGAGAAGCCACGCACGACGGCGCCCGGTCGGCCTTCGCTGGCGTTGACGGGCGCGCGCGGGCACGAGCGCCAATCATCTCCCTGAGCCTCTGAACGTCACCTGAACGGGGCAGCCTCAGGCGGCCGGCAGCCGAACGAGGAACCTCCCGCCGTGACCGTCCGTGTCGGCGTCCACATCGCCCGAAGCGCTTCGTGCCAGCCGGCGGGCGAGTGCGAGGCCGAGACCAGCGCCACGTGAGTCCTGGTCGGGAACCGTGCGCCCCCGCACGCCCGGCTCGAAGATGCGCTCGCGCTCGTCCTCGTTGACGCCTGCACCGTCGTCCTGAACGGCGTAGACGACGACACCGGACCGTCGCTGGATCGAAACGCGAACGCTGCTGCGTCCGTAGCGGCAGGCGTTCTCGACGACGGGCTGCAGAATCCGTTCCGCGAGCTCGTGGTCGATGCCGAGTCTGATCGGGTGCGCCGGAGGCTCGACGTCGACGGCCAGGTCACGTGCTGCGGCGATGCCCGCGCATGCGTCGGCGGCTTCGGCCGCGACGGCGAAGGCGTCGGCGGTGCCTCGCGCAATGCCCGCCTCGTGCCGCGCGGCCGCCACGAGGGCGTCGACCGTCCGCGCGATCTGGTTCGCGCTGCGATGGATCTGCGTCAGCGCCTCGCGGTAGTCGCTCGGCGTCCGCTCGTGGCGGAGGGCGAGCTCCGCCTCTGCGATCACGCGCGAGAGCGGTGTCCGCAACTCATGTGAGAGCTCTGCGGAGAAGCGCTGCTCGCGATGCAGGCTCGCGGCAAGCCGATCGAGGAGGCCGTCGAGTGTTGCGGCGAGCTCGGTCAGCTCGTCCCGAGGCTCGCCGAGCGCGAAGCGCTGGTCGAGGTCGCGCTCGCTCCACACCGCTGCCTGCCTCGTCATTCGGGCGACCGGACGAAGCGAGCCGGCGAGCAGCCAGCGGGCGGCGAGCGCGACCAGCAACAGGACGGCTGCGCCGAAGGCCAGCGAGCTGAACAGTGCCGTTCTGCGCGTCTCCTCGTACGGAGCGAGCGAGATGCCGGCCACGACGGTTCCGAGCCGGCGACCGTCGACGACGACGGGCTCGGCGTAGAGCCGGATGTCGGCGGCGGAGACGTCGCCGAGACGAGCCGGCCCGCTCGCGAGGTTCCGCGCCGCCGCAGCGACCCGCTCGCCCGCGCGAGGTGCCTCGAGCACGCGATCGCCCGCGAACACCCATACGAGCGTGTCGGCAGCGGCGTCGTCCGGAGCCTCGCCGAGCACGAGCTTGCCGCGGTCCGAGTGGAGCTGCGCGAACTCCGCGGCGGCCCGCGCCCGAACCAGGTTGTCGCCGTCCCTCGAGAGGTTGTGCGCGAGCAGAATGTTGAAGACCGCCACGAGACCGGCGAGCGCCACGGCGACGGCCGCGACGACGATGAGCAGGAGACGGCGACGAAGGCCGAGGCGGTTCATCCGACGCGGTAGCCGACGCCGTGGACGGTTGCGATCTCGGGTGCGCCGGGAAGCGCGCGGAGCTTGCGCCGCAGACGCGCGACGTACGTATCCAGTGTGTTCTCGCGGACGATCGCCCCGTGCGACCAGCCGGCTCTGATGAGCTCACGGCGCCGCACCGCCTCTCCAGGCCGCGCTAGCAGCCGCGCCAGCAGGCGAAACTCCGTCGGCGTCAGCGGCACCGTCTGCCCCTGACAGGCCACGGCGTGACTAACCGGGTCGAGGCGGAGACCGGCGGCTTCGACGGCCCCTTCCGCGCCGGTGCGGCGGAGCATGGCCTGCAAGCGGGCAACGACCTCGGCGAAGGCGAAGGGCTTGGTCACGTAGTCGTCGCCGCCGGCGTCGAAGCCGGCCAGCCGATCGACGAGCGCGTCGCGCGCCGTCAGGAAGAGCACTGGCGCCTGGATGCCGCGTGCGCGCAGCGCCTGACAAAGATCGCGCCCGTCGGCGTCCGGCAGGCCTATGTCCACGATCAGCGCATCCGGGACGGAGACTGCCACCCGTTCGAGGAGCGCGGCCCCGTTCCCGACGGCGGCCGTATCGAAGCCCTCCTCCTCGAGGCCACGGCACAGCACGGCCCTCAGCTCGGGATCGTCTTCGACCACGAGGACGTATGGCGCCGTCACTCTTCGCGCAGTATCGCCCCGAGGCGCAGCCGGCGGATGCCCATCGCGGCGAGAGCCGTCGCCGCCAGAGCGCCGATTATGGCCGCGCCTGCAAGGCCGCCGAGCAGGCCCCAGGGCGCGGCGAGGTGATCCGGTGGTGGATCGAAGACGTGCCGCAGCATCGCCACGAGCATCTCGGCGAGCACCCAGCCGAGCCCGGCGGCGAGCGCGAGCGCCGCCCCGAGCACGAGTGCCGCCTCGGTCCAGACGAAGGAGGCGATCTGCCGCAGCGACGCGCCCAGCGCGGCCATCGTCGCCAGCTCGTGCCTCCGCTCGACCAGCGCAACCGCGACGAAGAGGCCCATCGCGGCTGCCGCGAGGATGATCGCGAACAGCTCTTCGATGCGGCTGATCCCGGACAGGTCGACAGTCGTGATCGAGCTGACCGTCTGCAGGGCTTGCTGGCGGATGTCCTTGACGGTCGCTCCGTCCCGACGCGTCTCGGCGGCGATGCGCCTCGCCAGCGCGACGCTGTCCCCGCCGGACCGTACGAAGAGCACGTTCGGCCCCACACCGTGCGTGACGCGCTCGAGGTAGGCGAGGTTCGCGACCATGAACGAGTCGCGCGGTGCCGACGGGAACTCCTGCACGACGCCGACGACGTGGAACGGGACGATCCGGAGCCGGCCGTTCGCGTGATCGAGGATGCGCAGCCGAAGCAGGTCGCCGAGCCGGAGCGAGTAGTCGCCAATCGTCTCCTTGGAGACGAGAACGCCGTCCGGTGTCGAGCGCAGACGCGAGAGCGTCTGTGCTGCCGTGCCGCCCAGGAAGTACGAGTCGCGCAGGCTCGATCCTCGCGTCAGGCTGGCCGGGTCGATCGCAAACGTGTCCTGCAGATCGGGCCCCACGTACGCGTACGTGTGATCCACCGCGGTGACACCCGCTACCCCGGGCGTCTGCGCGATCCGCTGCTCCAGCCGATGGCTCGCGACCGTTCCCGGCGGCGCCGTGACGACGACGTCCGCTCCGAGGGTCAGCTGCGCGTCGACGCGGGCTTGCTGGTCGTACGTGGCGCTGAAGATCCCGAGATTGACTCCGAAGGCGAGGAGCAGGCCGACCGCGAGTAGGCCACGGTTGATCGAAGGTCCGCGGCGGCCGGCGCTCACGAGCAGGAAGCCACGCCATGAGGTCGCGCGACCGCCGCCGGCGCGTACCGCCAGCCACTCGAGGATCCGGCCTCGCAGCCGGAGGACGAGAAGGGTCGCGCCGAGCCAGAGGAAGGCCGGAGCCAAGAACATGTAGATCGAGAGCGACAGAGTCGGGTTCGAGTCGGGGTTGACGACGGCGGAGAAGCCGGTGCGGGCCGTGAGCCAGTACACGAGCCCGGACAGCACGAGTGCGATCAGGTCGAGGTAGAGACGCTGCCACAGCGGCTTCTCCGCATGCTGAACCGTGCGGCGACCCTCGCTGACGGTGGCCCGCAGTACGCCGACGCTCGCGACGAGCCGAGCCGCGAACGCAGCGGCAGAGGCAAGCCCGATGCAGATGCCGAGGGTCGCGAGCAGACGTCCGGTGCCCACGCCTCCGGACACCTCGCTGCGAACCGCGAGCAGAGCGAGTCCCGTCCCGAGTACGCCGGCGACGAGCCCGATGGCGACGCTCTCCAGCAAGGCCAGGCGCAGCAGATCGCCGCGAGAAGCGCCCCGGGCACGGAGCAGGGCGAGCTCGCGGCGGTCCCGCTCGGCGGTTCCGAGCGCCGCGAGATAGGCGAGTCCGAGCGCGACGATCGCCCCTGGCACGGCCAGCATGACGTAGAGCGCCTCGGCGTAGAGAGCGTCGCCGCTCGCCGTCGTCAAGCTGTCGGCGAGGTTGTCGACGAACTGGACCTGACCGGGCAGGCTGCGCTCGACGGCGTTTCGGATCTGTGTCGACCGCCGGAGCGCGTTCGCTGGGCTACCCGTCAAGGCCGTGGGGTCGACCTGCGCCTGAACCTGCCATTGCACGCTGGTCTGTGCGCCGGGTATCGAGGTGCTGCTCGCGCCGGCGGAGCCGAGCGCCGGCAGCAATGGAGCGACGGCCGCGGCAAACGTCTGCAGCGGCATGATCGCGATGTCCGCAGGCGGCTGCGCGGGCGCCGGTCCGGCGAGCGGGTTGAGCGGCTGGAACAGCACGTCCGGAGCGGTGACGAGCGCGATGCCGCCGACACGGAATCGCCGGGGCGGCGCACCGGGACGCACGGTCATCGTCACCGCGTCGCCGGGCTCCACCTGAAGGGTCGCTGCGAGCTGCTGGTCGAAGACGATCCCGCCCGGCTGCAGCGAGCCGCGCAGGAAGCGGAACGTGTGAATGTGGTCGAGATAGGCCGCGGGCACCGCGAGGATCGATCCCGATCCGGAGCGGATCCTCCCGACGGCTGCGACGTGCTCGACGCCGGCAAAGGGCGCCGTGGCGACAGGTGCGGCTTCCAGGACGCCGGGCTGGCGGGCGACGCCGGAGGCGACGCGTTGCGCCGCCTCATAGGTGCCGACCGGCCCCTGCCAGTCGAGGGGGACGCTGCGGGTCGCGCTCGCGGTCATCGTCCGGAGCGAGTGCCCGATGAACACCACCATCGCGCCGAGAAGCGCGACCGCGACCGCGAGCGTGAGCGTCCGGACAGCCGTTCTGCCGGGCGAGCGCGCAAGACCCGCGAGTACCAGGCGGACGGCGCGCATCACACCTCCTCCTGCACCACGCGCCCGTCGTTCAGCTCCACCTGCCGGCCCAGGGCAGCCGCGACCTCGGCGTCGTGGGTTGCGATGACCAGGCTGAAGGACAACTCGCGCTGCAGTGCCTCGATCAGCTCGAGCACGCGCCCGCCGGTGTCCGAGTCGAGGTGTCCGGTCGGCTCGTCGCAGAGCAACAGGTCCGGCCTCTGTGCGAGTGCACGCGCGATCGCAACGCGCTGAGCTTCGCCGCCCGAGAGCTCGGCCGGAAGCTGCTCGGCCTTGTTCCCCAGCCCCACGAGCTCGAGGAGGGCGATTGGGGGGAGCTCGACCGGCCGCTCGTCGACGGAGAGAAGCGCGGCAAAGGCCACGTTCTCGAAGGCCGTGAAGTGTGGCAGCAGGTTGGCGCCCTGGAACACGTACGCAATGCCACGTGCGCGCACGCCCTCGCGTGCGCCGGCGTCGAGCGCCGACAGCGGTCGACCACGCCACTCGGCGTGTCCCGACGTCGGCTCGACGAGACCACCGAGGACGTGGAGCAGCGTCGTCTTCCCCGATCCGGAGCGGCCGAGCAGGGCGAGGCTGTCGTCGGCCTCGATCGCCAGGTCGACGCGGTCCAGCGCCCGCACCGCCGACTCGCCGCTCCCGTAGACGACGCACACCTCGCGGCAGGCGGCGAGCACTTCCTGCGGCGGCGCCTGGGTCGTCACTGCGTCCTGCCGTCCCGAAGCTCGATCACGCGGTCGGCCATGGCGGCGATGCGGAGCGAGTGCGTTACCACGACCACAGTGCTGCGGAAGCCGTCTCTCAGCGTTGCAAGGGCCTCTAGAACGAGCCGCTCGTTGCGCTCGTCCAGCTCGGCGGTCGGCTCGTCCGCGAGGACGAGCGGTGCCTCACGCGCGGCGGCCGCCGCGATCGCCACACGCTGCTGCTCGCCTCCGGATAGCGATCCGGCTCGCTGTCGCGCACGGCCGTCGAGGCCGAAGGCGGCAAGCGCGAGCTCGGCGGCCGGCCCGGAGTCGCGCCGTCCGGCCAGTTGCAGCGTGAGCGCGACGTTCTCACGGGCGGTGAGAGACGGCCACAGGTTCGCGCTCTGAAACACGATCGCCACCTCGCGCGCGCGAAAGCGGGCGAGCTCCGCCTCCGCGAGCCGCCCGAGCGAGCGGCCGAAGACGCGAACGTCGCCCGCCGAAGGCTGGTCGAGAGCGGAGGCCAGGTGGAGAGCCGTGCTCTTGCCCGAGCCCGAAGGCCCGAAGAGCGCGACAAGCTCCTGCGGCTCGATCCGCAGGTCGAGACCCTTGAGGGCCACGGTCTCCGAGGGGCCCGCGTGGTAGATCTTGAAGACGTCGTGGAACTCGAGCGCCCCGAACGAGATCTCGACGCGCTCCGGCTCGCGCCAGAGGCTCCTCATTGCCACCGGAAACTCTCGATCATCAGCCGATAGGCGTCGACGTTGTCGACTCCCTCCGGCGTGCCGAGATCGACGACGGCCTCCTTGCCGGCATGCGCGAGGTAGTAGCGGTCGACGACGAGCGTCACCCGCTTGCCCGTGACGGCGTTCGGTGCGCTTCGAGTCGCGTAGACGACCTTGAACACGGGCACTCCACCGACCGCGAGCCGCTGCGGGCCGCTTCGCACCTGCGCCCCCTGCAGGTGCGTGAGCTCGCGCCGGATGCGCGCCGCCGAGGGCGGCGGTGCCTTCGCGACAACCACGCGGACGACGTTGTTCTTGTCGCGAAACGTCACCTTCGTGCCCGTCCCCTGCTGCGCCCAGCCTTCCGGGTACTTCATCGCGTACCCCGCCCCGGCGTTGCGGAAGACGATGAAGACCTGGTTGTCCGGGATGTCGCCCGCGGAGACCGAGTTCGCCTCCGCCTGCAATGCGTTCGGTGAGGTGCTCGCGTGCCTCGGCTTCGGCTTCGCAGCGGTGGTCGTGACCGGCGGCGGGGCCGACGATGGCGACCGGCGATGACTCGAGCTGCCGCACCCGGCGACGAGCACGCACGAGAAGACGGCCAGCAGCGCAAGGTGCCCGCGGCGGTTCGCCATGTCGACGATGCTCGCGGCGGGTGCCTGAATGCCGCCTGAAAGCTCGGTGTCGTGGGGTTGGTATCCCGCCTGCGAGGAAGGCCAGACCCGGATGACGTCGGCGGATGTATGAGCGTCACCGACAAGTCAATGCACACGCTGTTGACTTCGCGCTCCGCAAGGCAGACGATCATCCTCTCGAGCGAAAGGGAGCGCAGCGTGAAGACCTTGTATGTGGCGACCGCAGGATCTTCAGACCCGACGCGCGCGTCCATACCACTGCACGCCGCCGCCAACGGGTCGGTCGAGATCGGCGACGAGACGGCGTTGGTGCTGATCGGTGACGCGACCGAGCTGCTGTCCGAGGAGACGCTGGGCGCGATCGAGGGCGTGGGGATACCGCCGGCGCGCGACCTGATGGCGAAGCTTCTCGAGCACGCCGTCCCGGTCTATGTCTGAAAGGGGTGCGGGGTCGCCCGTGGGGCGACCGACGACGATCTCGCCCGCCTGAGCGGGACGTGGACGACACCGCCCGAGTTCGCACGGCTGATCGGGCAGTACGAGCGCGTCCTGACCTTCTGACCGTCGCCGACGCTTCCCGGGCTCAGGTAGAAGTCACGGCACTCGGGAAGGAGGCGCTATGGCGACCACGCACGATCGGCCGGCGACGAGGGAACTAGTCCCACTCCGTGTCCGGACCGCCGACGGCGACATCGTCGATCTCTCCTACTCGTCGCCGCGCTCTGCAGAGACGCACGACGAGATGGCGGTCGTTGAGTCGTTGCCGTGGTTCGAGATCGGCAAGCCGCTGAAGAACTGGATGCTGTCCGGTACCTGATGCGAAACGACTGGAAGGTGATCGAGGTGCCTCCGGACGAATACTGGGGACTCGCCTGCAACGCCGTCACCCTCGCGCCTGGACGCGTGGTGATGAACGCCGGCTCACCGGCCGTCGTCGACCGGTTGGAGCGGGAGGGGATCGAGGTCATCCAGGTCGACTTCTCCGAGAGCCACAACTTTGCGATCACCGGGCTGCACTGCGCGACGCTGGAGCTCCGCCGCGAGCAGTGAGACATGTGTGATCTCCACGAGCATGCGTCGGGCTTAGCGCCTCTGGAGGCGGACGAGTATCGGCTCGACACGCCGTTCGTCCGCGGTTTCGTGGTGGACGTGCGGAAGCGGATCGCCGGGGCCTCGTCGCCGGCGGCTGCGTGCGAGGCGATCAGACCGGTCTTTGCCGAGGCGCTCTCTGCCCGGAACTGGCTCCCCGCGGAGTTCCAGCGTGCCGTCGCGGACAGCGGCATGGGCGGTGGGATCGGCCAGTGGCTGCTGTTTCGTGCGGCCGATCGGTCCCTGTCCCTGTTCAGCCTCGTTGTTCCCTCGGGGTCGATGACGCCGATTCACGATCACCTCGCGTGGGGCCTGGTCGGGCTCTACAAGGGGACTCAGGATGAGGAGTTCTACAACCCGACCGACGGCGGAATCAAGCCCGGCCGTCGGAGGCCGCTCGTGCCCGGCGACTTCTATGCGTTGCTGCCCCCGGTGGACGACGTGCATCGCGTGCGAACGACGTCGGCGGAGACGTCTGTCTCGATCCACCTGCTCGCGAACGACACCGGCTGCGTGGAACGGCACACGTTCGATCCGGAGACCGGCGAGGCGAGCCCGTTTCGGTCGGGGTACGCGAACGCGCACTGCTCCTCCTGATCTGCAGTCGGTTCGGTGCCCAAATCGGCGCACTTTCGTCACGCACTCGTCACATCCAGGGACAGGAACTCATCTCAGATTGAGCAGGGACCCGTTCGTTGGTGGCGAATCGGGTTTGTATGAGGACATCTGGGAGGTCTCGTGGTAGGTCGCGTCCGCGGCGTGTGGGACGTTCGCTGCC
>JACXTT010009612.1_pt1 | contig 13193 bp, 13 predicted proteins | sample 9270951 | NCBI WGS metagenome assembly JACXTT01 (sample SAMN15532306, study PRJNA645909) | rock metagenome | isolation source: weathered quartz diorite | place: Puerto Rico | collected 2017-06-21
TGGTAGCGGCTGCCATCGCGTTTCCAGACAAAGCTTGCGACGCCATCGGTCAGGCTGGAGGACAGGCGATAGTTGATGGTGATGCTGGGCGGCAATACGGGTTCCGCGGCCATGGACGACAGCGGGGACAGCAGGGCAGCCGCAAAAAAGACCAGCCAACAGCGCAATGCAGCAATCGAAATCATCGGGGAAATCTTCCGCAAAGGACGCGCTTCAATCTTCGTCGGGGACGACGAAGGTTGCGTCGGGCACAGGACTTACAACGCCCGGATTGCGGATTTGGACGACGCCATCTCGCAATTCGATGCGATCCGCCGCCAACCAGGCCAGCGCCTGCGGATAGATGCGATGCTCCTGCCGCAGCACGCGCGCGGCGAGGGTTGCCTCGCTGTCACCGGGCAGGACCGGCACCGCGGCCTGGATGATGATGGGACCGTGATCGAGTGCCGGCGTGACGAAATGCACTGTCGTGCCGTGGATCTTCACACCGGCGTCGAGCGCTCGTTGATGGGTGTTGAGGCCGGTGAAAGCCGGTAACAGCGAGGGATGGATATTGACGATGCGATTTTCATATTGCGCAATGAAATCGGCAGTGAGGATGCGCATGAAACCGGCCAGCACGATGTAATCCGGGCGGTGGTGCCGGATGGTCGCAAGAAGCTCTGCATCGAAGGCCTCGCGCGTGGGGAAATTTTTATGATCCAACGCGATCGCGGCAATGCCGCGTTTTCGCGCGGTATCAAGCCCCCTGGCGTCCGGCCGGTTGGAAATGACGGCGCGAGTCTCGAGCGGAAGTGCCGCGTCGAGAATGGCTTCCATATTGCTGCCGCGACCGGAAATGAGGATGACAATGGATTTCATGAATTTGCGCGGGAGGCGTCCATTCGCCAATTCGGAAAATGAAACTCCAGCATTGGCGCGGCTTTCCAGCCATTTTTGCCCCGAAAGGCGCGTGGATAAAGGAGTTTGCCTTTTATATGATGCGATCGTGGCATCAGACCACGATGGTTTGCTTCTCGCCTTCGGCACGTGCCCGGATCGTGCCGATGGTAAATACGGTCTCGCCCTGCGCGGCCAGCAGCTTGATGGCGGCGTCCGCATTTTCGCGGGCAACAATTACCGCCATGCCGATGCCGCAGTTGAAGGTGCGCGCCATTTCCGCGTCATCGACTTGCCCGTGCTGCTGCAGCCAGGCGAACACCGGCGGCGCCACCCAGGATTTGCGATCGATCACCGCGGTGACGGCATCCGGCAATACGCGCGGAATGTTTTCGGTGAGGCCGCCGCCGGTGATATGCGCCATACCCTTGACTGGCAGGGCCTGCATCAGAGACAGCAGGGACTTCACATAAATGCGCGTCGGCGCCAACAGTTCGGCAGCCAGCGATCGATTGGCGGCGGCGTTGAGATCCACGCCGGCGCGATCGACGATCTTGCGCACCAGCGAGTAACCGTTGGAATGCGGCCCGCTCGATTGCAGGCCCAGCACCACGTCACCCGGCACAATGGTCTGGCCGGTGATGATGGCCTCGCGCTCGACGAGGCCGACGGCAAACCCCGCCAGGTCATATTCGCCGGCCGGGTACATCGACGGCATCTCGGCGGTCTCGCCGCCGATCAGCGCGCAGCCCGCCAGTTCACAGCCGTAGGCGATGCCCTTGACCACATCGGTGGCCACCGCGACATCGAGCTTGCCGCAGGCGAAATAATCGAGGAAGAAAATCGGCTCGGCACCCTGCACCAAAATATCGTTGACGCTCATCGCCACCAGGTCCTGGCCAATGGTGTCGTGCTTGTTCAGATGGAACGCCAGTTTCAGCTTGGTGCCGACCCCGTCCGTACCGGAGACCATCACCGGGTTCCTGAATTTTTTCGACACCTCGACCAGCGCGCCGAAGCCGCCGATGCCGCCCAGCACCTCGGGGCGCATGGTGCGCTTGGCAAAGGGCTTGATGTTCTCGACCAATTGATCGCCGGCGTCGATATCGACACCCGCGTCTTTGTAGGTCAGCGGAGATAAATTATTTTTGGCAGTGGTCATGGAAATGCAAGCTGGGCAGGGAGCGGGCCCGTCAACGAAGACGGTGGGGGAGATGAATTCGGTTACGATTGTGGCAACAACCCCGGATTTTACTGGAAATGACCCCTCGCCGCCCTGTTTCCGCTCGACCTTCCTGGCTGAACCGCTTGCACACCCGCGCCAAATCGCGGCCCTTGGCGTGGCTGGACCTGCATTTCGCCACCATGGCGGCCGTCGCGATCGCTTTCGCGCTGCTGCTGTGGCTGCTGTCGCCGATCCTGGCGCCGTTTCTGGCGGCCGCCATCCTCGCCTACATTTTCGATCCGGTCGTCAGCAAGCTGGAAGCTCACGGCGTGCGCCGAGCGCTCGGCACGGTTTTGGCGCTTCTTGTATTGGTGGTGGCCGTGATCTTGCTGATGCTCATCATCCTGCCGCTGTTCTACAAGGAAATCGCGCAGCTCATCGAGCAAATGCCGGGCTTCATGGACCGCCTGCGCAGCACGGTGCTGCCCTGGATCAGCGACAAATTCGGCGTCGATATTCCGCTCGATTCCGCGTCCTTGCGGCAATTCATTGCCGATAACGCACAGGACGCCAGCGGTATCGCCAAGAAAGTTTTCGCTTCACTCGGCGTCGGCGGCCTCGCCGTGGTCGGCTTCCTGATCAATCTCCTGCTGATTCCGGTGGTGCTGTTCTATGTTTTACGCGACTGGAAGTCGCTGTTGCGTGGAGTTGACCAGTCGGTTCCGCGCCGCTTTCACGCGACCGTAAGCACATTGGGCCGCGAAATCGATGCAGTGCTGTCCGAATTTCTTCGCGGCCAGTTGAGCGTGATGCTGCTGATGTCGCTGTTCTATGTGCTGGGCCTGTGGCTGGCCGGCCTCAATTTCGCGTTGCCGGTCGGCCTGATCACCGGCATCCTGGTGTTTGTTCCCTACCTCGGCAGCGGCACCGGCCTGCTGCTCGGCACAGTCGCGGCGGTGATGCAATTTCCGAACATGAACGGCGTGTTCCTGGTATGGGGCGTGTTCGGTATCGGCCAGCTGCTCGAAGGCTTCGTTATCACGCCCTGGCTGGTCGGCGACCGCATCGGTCTTCACCCGGTCGCGGTGATTTTTGCCCTGCTGGCCTTTGGACAAGTCTTCGGCTTTTTCGGTGTATTGCTCGCACTACCGGCCAGCGCAGCGATGCTGGTGGGCCTGCGCCATTTGCAGCACAGCTACCAGAAAAGCGATCTGTACCGCCGCTAAGGCGGCCGGCATGAGCCAGTGGCGGCAACTCAGCCACGCAGCAGTTTGATCGCTTCCTCGGTGCTGCGGCGCATGCGGTTGAAGGCCGTGGCCAGCACGCCGATTTCGTCTTTCGTGGCCAGCTTGAATTCGGGGATCGAAAAATCGCCGACCGAGACGGCGTCCGCCTGACGCGACATTTCCGCGACCGGCCGCACGATCATGCGATCCAGCATCAGGTTGAGCACGAAAAACACCGCGAAGAACACCGCACCCAGTGAACTCATCAGCGTGGTGAGTGCCGTCTTTGCTGAATTGAAAACCGGTGCCAGGTCGATGGTTGCAATGCGCATGCGGCTGCCGCCATCCGCGCTGCCAAGGCGCCGCCCGATGACGAGGCGCTGCTCACCGCCGACTGAGGAAAAAATTCCCGATATGTGATTGCTGCGACCGCTCTTGAGTCGCGCGAAGGCCTCCCCCTCGACGCCGGAAGGCCCGTTATCGGAGGCGTATTCGCGTACTTTCATTTCCACCAGCTGAGACCCAAGCGCCTCCGCGGTTCGGGCGTCCATATTGCCCACAATGCCGGCGTCCATCATGAGTGCGGCGGCGCGGCTGGCGTCGTCAAGCGCCTGGCGGGCAAGATAGCGCTGTGCGACTACGCCCACAGTGAGAAAACCGGCGGTGAATACGGCCAGCAAAATCAGATTGAATTTGAGGCGAAGCCCCATGTTGTTCTCCCGGTGCTGCATGGACGGTATCGGCTTCGGTCTTGATGCGGCGTCACGCCGGCCGGATCCGCCAGACATGCGAATGGGCCGGTCGCGATTGCAGTCAAGATACTCGGCCCTCGTTTGTACGCACCTGCGCGAAGAACGAGAGCCGTTCTTCCGGTGTGCGCAAATGGGCGGCCAATCGATCAAAGAAATCGCGCGAGTTGTCCGTGGCGCGCGCATAGCGCTGGACCAGGACGCCGGCGAGTGGGCCGATGATTTGCGCCAAGGCTCGTTCGCCACGCTGGACCATGTCGCTGGTGATGGGCGTTGCTGGCCGTGCGGGCGGCGCGACAACGTCGATGGTGGGCTTTTTTATCCCTGCTTTTTCCGGCGGAACGGGTTTCGGGTTGGCGAGGCTGTAATTTTCAAGAATGCGCGTTGCGCTATCACGGAACAGTTGTCGCCTTGCAATGTCGTCAATATGAGCGCCGATCAGTTCAACCAGTTCCCCGGTATCGCGCGTATTGCGGCTGGCGCGCTTTACCGCCGTGATCGAATAGGGTCCCAGATGAGGCAGCAGGGCACGCGTCAGTTCCGCCAGCAGGCCCGGCTCCAGTTCGCCGGCCCCTGAATGCAATCGATCACCTGCTGTGAGATTCTTGCCGCTCATGTCGCCACAGCCCTGTTTGGAGTTGGATCACTGAATTTTTTCCGATTGCGCGCTCCGCCGCATTCGAGGGCAGCACACAAAGCGCGAGTCAATGGGCGATCATGCCTGCAAACCGCGTTTTCTGCTTTCCTCATTGCCGTTTTGACAAAATTTCACAGTAAAAACGGATCACGCCGGGCCGATACCGCTGCGACTGGCGCCCGGTGCCTGGCTCAGGTTCAAGCCCTGTGCGAAATCAAGCATGCGCTGAATGGAGCGCTTCGCCAGTACCCCGACCGCGGGATCGACGTGAATCTCGTTGCGGCCATTCTCCAGCACCTCGGCCAGGTTGGCGAGGCCGTTCATCGCCATCCAGGGGCAGTGCGCGCAGCTTTTGCAGGTGGCGGAATTGCCGGCAGTGGGCGCCTCGATGAAAGTCTTGCCCGGCGCGGCGGCACGCATTTTGTGAAAGATGCCCTTATCGGTGGCGACGATGAATTCGCGCGCATCCAGGGTTTGTGCCGCCTTGATGATTTGCGTGGTGGAGCCGACCACGTCGGCCAGTTTGACGACGCCGGCGGGCGATTCCGGATGCACCAATACCTTGGCCTGCGGATGTTTTTTCTTCAGCTCCTCGAGCTCGAAGGTCTTGAATTCATCGTGCACCAGGCAGGAGCCTTGCCATAGCAGCATATCGGCGCCGGTTTGCTGCTGGATGTAATTGCCGAGGTGGCGATCCGGCGCCCAGATGATTTTTTTGCCTTGCGCATGCAGATGCTCGACGATCTTGAGGCCGATCGATGAAGTCACCATCCAGTCGGCGCGCGCCTTTACGGCCGCGCTGGTGTTGGCATAGACCACCACGGTGCGGTCGGGATGCTCGTCGCAGAAGCGGGTGAATTCGTCCGGCGGACAGCCGAGGTCAAGCGAGCATTCGGCGTCCAGTTCGGGCATCAGCACGCGCTTTTCCGGATTCAGGATCTTGGCGGTTTCACCCATGAAGCGCACACCGCAGACGACCACGGTTCTGGCCGGGTGGTTGAAGCCAAAGCGCGCCATTTCCAGCGAGTCGGAGACGCAGCCGCCGGTTTCTTCCGCCAGGTCCTGCAAATCAGGGTGCACATAGTAATGCGCCACCAGCACCGCATTCTGTTCTTTCAACAGGCGCTTGATGCGCGCCTTCAGCTCGAGGCGCTCGCTTTGCGAGGGCTCGGCCAGCACCTTGGCCCAGGCGTGGTCGGTGGAAATCTTGCCGCCGGTCTTGTAGCCATGGGGATGGTCGAACTCGACTCGGATCGGCGGGAATTGCGTGGACGTTGCGGACATGCGATGGCTCCAGTCAGGTGACAGTATTGCGCTGCTGATATTTTGCCCCGCGCCAGGCCCCGGACTGCATCACATCGCGGATGATCACGACCGCGTCCCAGATGTCGACGAAGCGCGTGTACAGCGGCGTGAAGCCGAAACGCATCAGATTCGGCTGGCGGAAATCGCCGATCACGCCGCGATCGATGATGGCCTGCATGATCGCCCAGGCCTCGTCATGCGCAAACGAGAGCTGGCTGCCCCGCTGCGCGCGCGCAGCGGGCGCGATGCAACGGAAGCCAAATTCGCCGCAATGCTGTGCCATCAATGCCTGGAAGCAGTCTGACAAATCCAGCGACTTTTCGCGCACGGCCGCCATGTCGATATCGTCAAAGGTGGCGATGCCGCAATCGAGGGCAAGCGTGGCCAATACCGAGGGTGTGCCGCAGAGAAATCGCTCGATTCCCGGCGCCGGCCGGTAATCGGGCTGGAAGGCAAATGGCGCGGCATGTCCGAACCAACCGGATAGCGGCGTCGGGAACTCGGCCTGCAGCGCCCTTGCGACATAAAGATAGCCCGGTGCGCCCGGGCCGCCGTTCAGGTATTTGTAACCGCAGCCGACCGCCAGTTCGGCGCCATCGGCGCCCAGCGAAAGCGGTACGGCGCCGGCACTGTGGCTCAGGTCCCAGACAATGCGTGTGCCGGCGCGGCGCGCCGCCGCATTCAGTCTCGCCATATCGTGCAAATGGCCGCTGCGATAATCAACCTGTGTAACGAGTGCGACGGCCACGGTATCGTCGAGCGCCGCCTCGACATCCTGCGCCTGCACCAGGCGCAATTCGTGACGATCGCCGAGCAGGGCATTGATGCCTTGGGCAATATACAAGTCGCTGGGAAAATTGCCGGCCTCCGACAGGATGACGCGGCGCGAGCTTCCACCCGCGGCGGGATTGAGCTGCAATGCGCCCGCCAGCAGCTTGAACAGGTTGACGGAAGTGGAGTCGGCGACGATCACCTCGTCCTGCCCCGCTCCCAGCAGCCTCGCAAGGCGCGCGCCGACGCGTTGCGGCAAATCGACCCACTGCTGGGTGTTCCAGGACTTGATCAGCTCGCGTCCCCATTGCTGGCGCACGGCATCCTCCAGTCGTGGGGCGGTGGCGTGCGGCAAGGCGCCCAGCGAATTGCCATCAAGGTAGATCAGGTTGTGCGGCAATTCAAATCGCTCGCGCGCATGGCGCAGGGGATCGTCGGCATCCCGCTGTGCGCAGTTCAGGCGTGTAATGGCATTGCTGGCGGAACTACCGGGCCATGCCGGGTTGATTGATGCGGTTTCCTGCGGGAGATCCTGAATTTTCATTGCGGCCGGCTGCTGATCACGATGGGCTCCATTATCGCAGAGCCTTCGCCTATCCGGCAGCGGCGCGGGGGGTTGAATATTGCTGTCGGCGGCGTCATCCGGCCTCGATCCCTTATCATTTTGTCCATGAATACCTTTCCCCCATCGACGCACGTCCATCCCGAAGCGCCATCACCCTGGGTGCATCGCCATGCGCAACAAGTTGAAAGCGGCGGCAGAGTGCTGGATGTGGCCTGCGGCGGCGGACGCCACGCGCGCCTGTTCGCACAGCGCGGGCATCCGGTCGATGCGGTCGATCGGAATATCGGGCCCGGGTGCGCCACGGTCGCGGGATCGCCTGCGATTAACTGGGTGCAAGCCGATATCGAAAACGGGCCCTGGCCATTTCCCGGCGCTCAATACGCTGCCGTAGTTGTGACCAATTATCTTTATCGACCGCTGTTTCCAACCTTGCTGGCCTCGGTTGCCTCCGGCGGCCTGCTGATTTACGAAACATTTGCCTTGGGCAACGAGCGCTACGGGCGCCCCGCACGGCCCGATTTTTTGCTCAAACCGGGTGAACTGCTTGAAAGCGTGCGCGGGATCCTCGAGGTGCTGGCCTATGAAAACGGCTATGTGGACAGTCCGAAGGCGGCGATCATTCAGCGAATCGCTGCCCGGCGCCCCATCATTTCCGGCGCCGGGTCCTGAGGGCAGACCGGGCTCGGCGAGGAATGTAACCGGTGTCCGGCCCCGTTCATGGGGTAAAATGGCCGATTATCGAATTCACCTGTGCAGACTATGTTGACCGGAAGTTTGGTGGCGATCGTCACCCCGATGTTGCCTGATGGCGCCCTTGATTATCCACGGCTGAAATCGCTTATAGACTGGCATATTGCGGAAGGTACCGATGGCATCGTCATTGTCGGCACCACCGGCGAGTCACCGACAGTTGATGTCGACGAGCATATTGCCCTGATCAAAGCGGCCGTCGAATACTCGGCAAAGCGCATTCCGGTCATTGCCGGTACCGGCGGCAACTCCACCAGGGAGGCCATCCACCTCACCGAAGTTGCCAAGCGCGCCGGTGCGGATTTCGCATTGTCGGTTGTGCCGTATTACAACAAGCCGACGCAGGAAGGCCTTTACCGCCACTTCCGTGCCATCGCCGAGGCAGTGGACCTGCCCATCATTCTCTACAACGTACCCGGCCGCACGGTTGCGGACCTTGCCAATGACACGGCACTGCGCCTGGCGGAGATTGCCAATATCGTCGGCCTCAAGGACGCAACCGGCAATATGGCGCGCGGCGCCGATCTGTTGCTGCGCCTGCCCGCTGGCCGCCGCAACGATTTTGCGCTTTACAGCGGCGACGACGTCACGACCCTTGCGCTGATGCAACTTGGTGCACACGGGGCCATTTCAGTCACCGCCAACGTCGCCCCGCGCCTGATGCACGAAATGTGCGTGGCAGCGCTCAACAATGAACGCGCCAGGGCGATCAGCATCAATAATCGCCTGCTCGGATTGCACAACCAGCTGTTTCTGGAGTCCAACCCCATACCGGTCAAATGGGCGTTGCAGGAAATGGGACTCATCGAATCCGGCATCCGCCTGCCGCTGACCCCGTTTCAAACACAATTTCATGCCCCGCTGCGCGTCGCCATGCGCCAGGCAGGCATCCTCGATCACGCAAAGGAATCGGCTTAATGTTGACGTTCAAATCAGTTAGCGCTGCAGCGGCAGCGGTTTTGCTGCTCGCAGGTTGCAGCGCCTTCGGCCCGAACAAGAATGCCGATTACCGCGCACAGGGCAACAAGATTCCGCCCCTGGAGATTCCGCCCGATCTGACCTCACCGCTTCTCGATGACCGCTATGTCGTGCCGGATGGCAAGGCGACCACTTTTTCCGCCTACAACCGCGAGAGAAGTGCCGTGCCCGCTGCCGGCAGCACAGTGGTATTGCCGAAGATCGACAACGCGCGCATCGTGCGCGCCGGTGATATGCGCTCGCTCGTCATCAAGGCGACGCCGGAGAAATTGTGGCCCATGGTCAAGGATTTCTGGAAGGAAACCGGTTTCACCATCAAGCGCGAAGCGCCCGAGGTGGGCATCATCGAGACAGACTGGGCCGAGAACCGTTCGAAGATTCCGGACGATTTTGTGCGCAGGACCATCGGTCGTGTGCTGGACGGTTTATATTCCACCGGGGAGCGAGACAGCTTCCGCTCCCGTCTTGAAGTGGGTGTCGAGCCGGGCACGACCGAAATCTTCGTCAGCCACCGGGGCGTCGAAGAGGTCTATACCGGCGCCGACAAATCGTCCACCGCCTGGCAGCGCCGGCCTTCCGATCATGAACTGGAGGCGGAAATGTTGGCGCGCATGATGGTCAAGTTCGGCTATGTGCCGGACCAAAAGACTGCCGTCGCAGGCACCACGGCCGCTCCGGCGAGCGTCGCGCCGCCACGCGCAAGCTACGACAAGGAAAAGGGCGGTTCGCTGCAGATCGCCGAGGCGTTCGATCGTGCCTGGCGCCGTGTGGGACTGGCGCTCGATCGCACCGGCTTTACCGTCGAGGATCGCGATCGCTCCAAAGGCCTGTTCTTTGTGCGTTACATCGATCCCGATGCGGAATCGCAATCCGGCGGCGGCTTCCTCGACAAGCTGGCCTTCTGGCGCAAGGACGAGCCGCCCAAACCGCAGTACCGCATTTTTGTCGCAGAGTCCGCTGGCGTCACGAATGTGGATGTGCAGGCTGCGGACGGCAAGACGGACAATTCGCCAACTGCCAAGCGTATTTTGTCGCTATTGCTGGAACAGCTGAAATAGCTTGAATGGCCGGGTGCGGGCACCGGCCGGGCATTGATTCAACACGGGCTCGTCCTTGCGGCGGGCCTGTTTCATTTTTGATGGGGTGGGGACAAGCATGAGATTCACCTCGCTCGGCAGCGGCAGCGAAGGCAATGCGCTGGTGGTGGAAGTCAGCGCCGGTCTGTCGTCGACGAGATTGATGATGGATTGCGGATTCGGCCTTGCCGAAACCGAGGCGCGGCTGGCGAGAGCCGGGTTGCTGCCCGCGGACCTGGACGGCATCGTCGTCACCCATGAGCATTCCGACCATATTGGCGGCGTTGCGAGGTTTGCGCGCAGGCATTCGATCCCGGTGTGGCTGACGCACGGTACCGCCAAGGTCCTGCGCGAAAACTCGTTGCCGGCTGCACTGCTGCATTACATCGATCCACATGCGGCCTTCGCGGTCGGCGACATTGCCGTCACACCCTATTACGTCCCGCACGACGCCTATGAGCCGGTGCAATTTGTGTTCTCGGACGGCGCGGTGCGTCTTGGCGTGCTGACCGATACCGGAACATTGACTGCGCATATCGAGGACACGCTTTCAGGTTGCGATGCTCTCGTACTGGAGTGCAATCATGATCTCGATATGCTGATGAATGGTGCCTATCCGGCCAGCCTCAAGAAGCGGGTGGCGGGAAAATTCGGACATCTCGACAATGCCACCGCCGCCGAACTGCTGCGACGCATTGATTGTTCGAAGCTCAAGCACCTGATTGCCGCGCACTTGTCGCAGTCGAACAATTTGCCTGAACTGGCCCGTACGGCGCTGGCTGCGGTGCTCGGCTGTGAAACCGGCTGGGTGGGGATAGCTTCGCAGGACGAGGGGTTCGCCTGGCGCGAACTTTAACGTGGGTGAGGGTGAAAGCGTCAAACAAAAACGCCGACCAGAAGGTCGGCGTTTCTCTTGCTGCGAAAGCGCTAGAAGAATTACTTCTTCGGGGCTTCCTTGGCAGGTGCTGCGGGCACAGCGGCCTTGGCGGCGTCAACCGACTTGGCAGCGGCGTCTTTGGCAGCGTCAACGGTCTTGCCGGCTGCATCCTTGGCTGCATCAACGGTTTTGCCAGCTGCGTCTTTGGCGGCGTCGGCGGCGGCGCCGGCTGCGTCCTTGGCGGCTTCCACGGCCGGAGCGGCAACTGCCGGAACGGCTGCTTCGACTTTCGGTGCTTCAACTTTCGGGGCTTCGACTTTCGGGGCTTCTTTGCTGCAAGCGGCCAGGCCAACTGCAACCATTGCTGCGATGAGGATCGACTTGTTCATGTGTAACTTCCCTTGATAAATAATTTGAAAAAATTTTGATCAAAAATTTTTATCGGCTGGACGGCTTGCCAGCTCTCGTGGAACTCTATTCAAACAGGCTCCTTGAACTCGCCATCAAGCGATAGACCGACCATCAAGTATAGCATCGAAATGCCGCAGTGCACAATAAACGCCCTCTGCCGGGTCATCCTGCCGTTCAGAGCCCGGCAGTGCTGCCGCTGCCAGCCGGTTCCGAGTTTTGCCAGATTTCCTCAAAGCGTTCGACGAGCGGCTGCGCGGCGACCGGATCGTTGAGGCTCAGGACCGAACGCGGATGCTCAAAATGCGGTTTGCGCCAAAAGCCGGCATCGTCCGCAATGATCATCACGTCGCGAGCGTCGCGTGCGGCAGCGATGGTCCGATGAATCTGGATCTGGGTTGACAGCAGCGTCAGCAGATTGAGAAGCCGCGGCAATTCGCTCTCGATTCCCTGCGTTTCATGGAGCACGATGCGCAGGCGGTGATTGCGGTTGGCCAGCATCCGCCGCAGCATATCAATGCGCTGCGGGCGGCCAAAATCGCGCTCGCGCAAAGCCGTCGGCGTGCTGTCAAAAATTCGCAGCTCCGTTTGCGCGCTACCGACAACCGCGTCGATGGCTGCAGCCGCCTCGACCTTGCTGTCCATGATCCGGTAATCCACGTTGCCACCTGAATTGTCGTCCATTGAGGGCTCCATCGTCGTTCGCTTCAGGCCGTATGAAGATAACCGTCGGCATAGGCAATATGCAGGCAGGCGCCAGCGGCTGCGCTCATGCCCGTCACCTGCTGCGCCGCCAGAAAACGCTCGTCGGCAAGAACCTTCCAAAGCGAGCGATCTTGCGGAGTGAATGCTGCGCTGTCGACGATTTCGCCATTCAGGAAAAATTGCCGGCCCCCATGGTCGTAAAGCAGGCGGCTGCGCAGATCGAGTTCAATGCCGCGTTTGCCTGCGGCACTTCGAAAAGCGCGTATGCCAAGCGCCGGTTCAGGCGGTTCGAAGAACACGTGTGATTTAGGCTCGGTGAAATAACGGCCGAGAAAGCGTCGCAGCAGCGCCGCGTCGCTTGCGGCAGCACGAACCTCGGCTAACATTCCTTCAACGCGCTCTTCGAGCGCACGATCGATGCGGCCAGGATGCGTCGTCGGCGCAAGACCGGGATCGGCATAGATTCCCTCCAGGGAAAGTTCATCGCGCAGGAAATCGAGAAATGCGGCCGACAGCTCCAGTTTCGACGGCGCACGAAATCCGATTGACCATGTCGTGCAATCAGACTCGGCAACGCCGTGGTGCGCGTAGCCTGGCGGCAGGTAAAGCATGTCTCCCGCCTCCAGTACCCACTCGGCCTCAGCCTTGAAATGGGACAGAATCTTCAGCGGCATGCCGTCTTTCAGGCGCCGGTCCGTTTGCGCCGAAATTTGCCAGCGGCGCCGTCCGCTGCCTTGCAGCAGGAATACATCGTAGGAATCAAAATGCGGACCCACGCCGCCACCCTTGACTGCATAGCTCACCATCAGGTCGTCGATGCGCGCATTGGGAATGAACGAAAACTCCCGCAGCAAATCATGCGCTTCGCGCGAATGATGCTGGGTGTCCTGCACAAGCACGGTCCAATGCGAATCGGCAGCGGCACGCAAGGTCTTGCGCGAAATCGGCCCATGCTGCAGCTGCCATTCGCGTCCGCGCCGGGTGATGAGGCGACTCTCGGCCTCCTCCCGGCCCGCCAGCTCCAGAATCTCGGCAACGCTCAGCGGCTCGACGAATCCCGGAACGGCGCCGCGTACCAGCAGGGGTTTTTTCTGCCAGTGGT
>JACXTT010009613.1_pt1 | contig 13192 bp, 14 predicted proteins | sample 9270951 | NCBI WGS metagenome assembly JACXTT01 (sample SAMN15532306, study PRJNA645909) | rock metagenome | isolation source: weathered quartz diorite | place: Puerto Rico | collected 2017-06-21
AACGATTGCGAGGGAAACCGCGGCGACCAAGATCGAAGTCTCGATGGGCCAGCCGAGCCAGGTGACGGCAATTTCGCCCGGACGATCGGCGACCCACGCCGCGCCGAGCGCTAAAATTGCCGCGAGCGCGAGAATGATGATGAGGCGGATGATCACGACTTTGAATCTTTTCGGGGCCTTTGGGCCTTAAGGGGTGGCCTTTCCCAGCGCGTGGATGGCGTCGGCGGCTATTTTGCGGCTGGTTTCGATCGCAGCAATGCGCGCTTGCGCCTTTTCGATCCAAGCTTGAGCCGGCGCGCGCACGGTTGGCGGCAGCTTGGCCAGATCGACAAGCGCGCCCGCGACGTCGGCGTTTGCCGCCTTTGCACTTATGCGCCCGATGACGGCCGCCGGATCGTCGCTCGGAGATTCGTCGGAGGGGCGGATGCGGACGAGCCGCGCCGCACTTGATTTGATCCGTTCGAAAAACCCACCTTCAACCGGCATGGCGTTGACGGCGCTGCGCAGCGCCGGCACGAGCGCGGACAATTCGTGCGCAAGCGCTACGTTGCTCGGTACACCGGAGCCGGCGAAGGGCTCGAGCGACGCGAACGCATTTTCCGCGGCGAGCGGGCGCGCGGCCGCGAGTTCAGCGGTGAACGGCTCACCGCGTTCTACCGCGCTGCGCAAGGCCGAACTCGCCAAGGCAAGGCGGGTCGCGCGGTCGTTCGCGAGCGTCGCGCGTTTGCCAAGCTCGCTCTCCATCGTGCCGGCGGATTTTTCGAGCGCGGCAATGCGATTGGCCAACGCTTCGATCTCGGCGCGATCCGCTGGAGGCGGGATCGCGCGCACGATCACCGCAAGATCGTCGATGCGCTGCTTGAGATTGCCGATGTCGTCGGCAAGGGCCTTGGTCGCTGCATCGGAGACTGGCGCTTGCGGCGACGCGGCCGACTTCTCAATTCGCGTCAGGCGCGCTGAGAGTTCGTCCAACGCTTTGGAGTCTCCGCGCTCGCCCGCTGGACGTGCGGCAAGTTCGCGCAGTTGCGCCTCGATCCCCGCAAGCCGGTCGGCGGACGCACCGCCATTGCCGATTGCGCCGGTGAACCAAAACAGCGCCCACACAAGCGCGATGCCGGCCGAACCCAGCAAGCCGGCGCCGATCAGCGGCCAATTGGTACCAGGCCGCGGCGGAGCGACACCCTCTTTGGAGGAGGCGGTTGAATCTGCGGGACGGGCATCGGCGGACCCGGGAAATGCCGACTCGGATGCAAATTCGGAGGCTTCAAGCTCGATGGTCTGCGGCTTTTTGGACGGGCGCGCGCCAGGTCCCGCCGGATCGGACGGATTGCGTTTGCCTGCCATGGACGTGCCTCCGGACAATGTACGGGTACTTCGGACCACAGAACTCTAGGGCATACTGCGGACCCGATGTGACGGCAACGTGGCCATCAGCGCGTCCCGACAAGTTCAAGCAGTGCCGCCTCGTCGGGGTGTCCGGCGATACGGACTTTTTGCGCTCCGGCGATCGCGCCCGCGACCCGCGGCGAGAGGCAAAACTGGAAAAGCCCCAAGGCCTTGTCGAGCAGACCCGCCGCTTTGGCGCAGGCGACGTAGGCCTCGGCGCTGCGCAGGGAAAAATGCAGCACACCATCGAGGCGGTTTTCGCTCAGCGCCGCTTGCACGGAAGCCGGCAGGCTTAAAAGCTTGACGGCGCGATAGACCACGATTGTACGAAGCTCCAATCCGGCAAGTTCGTCAGCAAGGTCGCGGGCGCGCTCCTCGCCGGCAAGATAGAGCAAGGGCGCGCGGGTGCCCGCAAAACGGGCAGCGGCAACGCGGCTTAAGTCTCGCCCGTCGCCATCGGCGGACTGAACATTCTTAAATCCCACGCCGCGCGCGGCTTCGGCCGTGCGCCGGCCGACCGCAAGCGCCGGCAGAGAGACCAGTTCGCCAATCCGCGGATGCGAACCGATGGCGCGTGCGGCGTTGGCACTGGTCAGCAGGATCGCGCCCCAGGGCGGCGCGCCGAGATCGGCGTCGGTGACCGGTTCGATCTGCAACAGCGGCGCAAGCAATACGTCGTGTCCGCGCGCGCGCAATGCCGCAGCGCTGTGCACGCCACCTTCTTCCGGACGGGTCACGAGCAGGCGCATCATCAAAACTCCGAAAAGAAATTGGGCCCGCCGCGGCTTTTAAGTTCGCGCCCGGCGTCAGAGCCAAGCGCTACGGCGGCATTGATGGGGCCTTCGCGGGTTGTCTCAAAAACCTGGCTGCCGTCGAGCTTCAAGATCATGCCGCGCAGGCGCACGGCGCTCGCGGTGATGGTTGCGTAACCCGCGATCGGGGCGCGGCACGAACCGTCGAGCGCCGCAAGGAAAGCGCGTTCGGTCAACAGCGCGTTCATGGTCGCGGCATCATTGATCGGCGCCAGCAGCTCGCGCGTCGCGAGGTCATCGGCGCGAGTCTCAATGGCGATAGCCCCCTGCCCCGCGGCCGGCAGAAACTCGTCGATTTCAAGAATCGAAGCGGCGGCGGATTCCAATCCAAGCCGCTTCAATCCGGCAAGCGCGAGAATGGTTGCATCGGCTGCGCCTTCGTCAAGCTTGCGCAGACGTGTTTCGACGTTGCCGCGCAGTGACACCACGCGCAGATCGGGCCGCAGGCGCCTGACCATCGCCTGCCGGCGCGGCGACGTGGTGCCCACCACCGCGCCGGGCGGCAGCGCCGTGAGCGACTTGACCTCGCGGCACACGAACGCATCGCGGGCGTCTTCACGCGCAAGACAGGCCGCGAGGGCAAGACCGTCCGGCAATATTGTCGCCATATCCTTGGCCGAGTGCACGGCGAGGTCGATGCGGCCCGCGAGAAGCGCTTCCTCGATCTCCTTGGTGAAAAGCGCCTTGCCGCCGGCGTCGGCCAGGGGGCGGTCCTGGATTTGGTCGCCGGTGGTGCGAATCGTTTCCACGACGATGCGCCCGGGATCGAAGCCATGCGCTGCCGCGAGTTGGGCCTGCACCAGGCGCGCCTGGTAGAGCGCAAGCGGGCTGCCGCGCGTGCCAAGGCGGATGTGCGTCGCTGCGCTCAAGGATTGCGGCACTGGACCTCGCAATGCTACGCCGTTCCGAAATCCGGTTCCCACTTTTCGGGATCATGCTCTCGGAGGCCCAATGTTTGTACTCGGAATCGAGACAACATGCGACGAGACCGCGGCGGCCGTGGTCGAGCGGGTCGACGACAAGCGGCCGGGCCGCATCCTCTCCAATGTCGTGCTCTCGCAGGTCAATGAGCATGCCGCCTTCGGCGGCGTGGTGCCGGAGATCGCCGCGCGCGCACATGTGGAGGCGCTCGACCACGTCATTAGCAAGGCGCTGGCCGACGCCGGGCGTACCTTTGAAGGCATCGACGGTATTGCCGCCGCGGCCGGGCCGGGGCTGATCGGCGGCGTCATTGTGGGCCTCACCACCGCCAAGGCGATCGCGCTGGTCAACGAGAAGCCGCTGATCGCGGTCAATCATCTGGAAGGGCATGCGCTCACGGCGCGGCTGACCGACGGCACGCCGTTCCCCTATTGCCTGTTCCTGGCATCGGGCGGGCATACGCAGATCGTGGCGGTGCGCGGGATCGCCGACTACGTGCTGCTCGGCACCACCCTCGACGACGCCATCGGAGAGGCCTTCGACAAGACCGCGAAGCTATTGGGACTGGGATATCCGGGTGGTCCGCAGGTCGAGAAAGAGGCCATGCAGGGCAACCCGCAACGCTTCGCGTTTCCGCGGCCCATGGTCGGGCGGCCGGACCCGGATTTTTCGCTCTCGGGGCTGAAAACAGCGTTGCGGCTGGAAGCGGAAAGAATCGCGCCGCTGAGCGACCAGGACGTCGCCAACCTTTGCGCCTCGTTCCAGCAGGCGGTGGTTGGGATGATCGAGGACCGGATACGCGCCGGCTTGCATCTGTTTAAGGCACGCTATGGCGCACCTACCGCGCTTGTCGCCGCGGGCGGCGTTGCCGCCAATCAAACCATCCGCAAGGCGCTGCATGGGCTCGCGTTCGATGCGAAGACCATTCTGGTCGTGCCGCCGCCTGAATTGTGCACCGACAATGGCGCGATGATCGCCTGGGCCGGCGCCGAGCGGCTCGCGCATGGATTTATCGACGGCCTCGATAGCGCGCCGCGCGCGCGCTGGCCACTTGATGAAGTGATCGGCATGCGGCCGCAGGTCGCGTACCGCACGCGCCAGTGACGCCAAAGCACCAAGGCGCAGCAAATGGCATTTGATCGCGTCGTCATACTCGGAGCTGGCGCCTGGGGAACCGCCCTTGCCAATGTTGTCGCGCGCGCCGGCCGCGGCGTGACGCTCTGGGCGCGCGACGCGCAGACGGCGGCGACGCTCGCAAAGCAGCGCACGAGCGCGCGGCTGCCGGGCGTCAAACTTGAAGAGAGCGTCGAGGTGACTGACGACATCGCCTGCGCCGCACGCGGTGACGCAGTGCTGATTGTCGTTCCGGCGCAATTCCTGCGCGCGGTCGCGCGCGCGATCGACCCGGTGCTTCGTCCGGGCACGCCGGTCGTTGCCTGCGCTAAAGGCATTGAACGCGGCTCGCGCAAATTCATGACCGAGGTGATCGCCGAGAGCGCGCCGCGCGCGTTGCCCGCGGTCCTCTCCGGCCCGAGCTTTGCCAGCGATGTCGCGAAGGGGCTGCCCACCGCGGTGACGCTCGCGCTGGGCGATGAGGCGCAGGCCGCCGCGCTTGCGCGCGCGCTCGGCTCGGCCACGTTCCGGCCCTATCATTCGACCGACGTGCGCGGTGTCGAGATCGGGGGCGCGGCCAAGAACGTGCTCGCGATCGCGGCCGGGATCGTGACCGGCCGCAAGCTTGGCGCGAGCGCAGCGGCGGCGCTGATTACGCGCGGATTTGCGGAATTGTTTCGTTTCGGCAAGGTTTATGGCGCGCGCCCGGAAACGCTTACCGGATTGTCTGGTCTGGGCGATCTCATTCTCACTTGCTCGACGCCGCAGTCGCGCAATTTCTCGGTCGGCATCGCGCTCGGCGAAGGCCGCGCACCGGATGAGGTTCGAAAAAACAAGCTTGCGGAAGGCATCGACACCGCGCCGGTGCTGGTGGAGCTTGCGAAGGCAAAGAATATCGACATGCCGATTGCGAGCGCGGTCACGGGCGTGCTTGCGGGTCAGATGAGCGTCGATGACGCGATCGGTTCGCTGCTGACGCGGCCGTTCAAGGCGGAAGGGTAAGTGCGATGGCCTATTGGCTGATGAAGAGCGAGCCGGATGCCTTTTCCTGGGACATGCAGGTGAAAAAAGGCGCCAAAGGCGAAGTATGGAGCGGCGTGCGCAATCATGCCGCCAAAAAGAATCTGATGACGATGAAGAAAGGCGATCATGCTTTCTTCTATCACTCCAACGTGGGGCTGGAGATCGTTGGTATCGTCGAAGTAATCCGCGAGCATTACCCCGATCCGACCGCAAAGCCAGGCGAACCCTGGATGGTGGTCGACGTCAAAGCCGTCGAACCGGTGCCGAAGCCGGTGACACTCGTTGCGATCAAGGCTGAACCCAAGCTGAAAGACATGGCGCTGGTGAAATACGGGCGTCTGTCCGTCCAGCCGGTGACGGCGGAGGAATGGAAAATCGTGCGTAAGATGGGCGGGATGAAATAAGGAGGAGCGCATGCATTTCATGAACGTGAATTTTCTTGGAATCGCCGCCGCCGTGGCGGCCTGGATCTTCGGCGCGATCTACTACGGCGTGCTGGGCAAGGCTTGGATCGCGGCGCTCGGCGAGACCATGGAAACGCTCAAAGCCAAGAATGCCGGCAAATCCAGCCTCGCCAAAGCCGCACCATTTGTCCTGTCGTTCATTGCCGAACTGATCATGGCCTATGTGCTCTACGGGCTGATGGTCCATATCGCCATGTTCAATGTACGCGCCGGGATCATCTCGGGCGTGATCTGCTGGTTCGGGTTCATCTTGACGACGGTTGCGGTCAACAACGCCTATCCTGGGCGCAAGGCCGCGCTAACGGTGATCGATGCCGGGCACTGGCTCGGCGTGCTCGTCATCATGGGGGCGATGCTGGGATGGATTGGTCCGACCTAGTCCGGTGCGATCTCTCCAACCAAAGTCGATCGTTTGCCGCCTTGTCGCTCGTCCGGGCGCTGTCGCATAATATGAGATGAGAAAGCGGCGATCCCGCGCTGAAGTAGTGCCGGGAATCTCGCGCGGCGTGGAGGATGTGAAAGATGTCGGACAAGATCTACGAAATTCCAGCCGAATGGGGGCAGCGCGCGTTTATCGGCGATGCGAAGTACAAAGACCTGTACGCGCGCTCGATCAAGGATCCGGGCGCGTTCTGGGCCGATCAGGCCAAGCGCGTCGACTGGATCAAGCCGTTTTCCAAAGGCAAGAATACGACCTTCGGGCCGGGCAATGTCTCGATCAAATGGTTCGAGGATGGCACGCTCAACGTTGCCTACAATTGCGTCGACCGGCATGTGGCGAAGCGCGGCGACCAGGTCGCAATCATCTGGGAAGGCGACGACCCGAAGGACGATAAGAAGATCACCTACAAGCAGCTGCATGCCGAGGTGCAGAAGTTCGCCAACGTCCTGAAGGCGCGCGGCGTCAAGAAAGGCGACCGCGTCACTATTTATCTGCCGATGATCCCGGAGGCGACGTTCGCCATGCTCGCCTGCGCGCGCATCGGCGCCATTCACTCCGTTGTGTTCGGCGGGTTCTCGCCGGATTCGCTGGCCGGGCGCGTGGAGGACTGCAAGTCGAGCGTCATCATCACCGCCGACGAGGGTTTGCGCGGCGGCAAGAAGATTCCGCTGAAAGCCAATTCGGATGCCGCGGCCGACAAGGCCGGCGGGGTGAACACGATCCTCGTGGTGCGGCGCACGGGCGCGCCCGTGACCATGAAAAGCGGGCGCGATCTTTATTACGATGACATCGCGAAAATCGTACCGGCGGAATGTCCGTGCGAGGAGATGAATGCGGAGGACCCGCTGTTCATCCTCTACACGTCAGGCTCAACGGGAAAGCCCAAAGGCGTGCTGCACACCAGCGGCGGCTATCTGGTCTACACCTCGATCACACATCAATACGTATTCGACTATCACGACGGCGACATCTACTGGTGCACCGCCGACGTGGGCTGGGTGACCGGACACAGCTACATCGTCTATGGCCCGCTCTCGAACGGCGCGACCACGCTGATGTTCGAGGGCGTGCCGAACTATCCGAGCATGTCGCGCTTCTGGGAGGTGTGCGACAAGCACAAGGTCAACACGTTCTATACGGCACCAACTGCCATACGCGCGCTGATGCAAGCGGGCGATGAGCCGGTGAAGAAAACCTCCCGATCAAGTTTGCGGCTGCTTGGCTCGGTCGGCGAGCCAATCAACCCGGAGGCGTGGGAGTGGTATCACCGCGTGGTCGGCGATGCGCGCTGTCCGATCGTCGATACATGGTGGCAGACGGAGACCGGCGGAATTCTGATCACGCCACTACCGGGCGCCACCAGACTCAAACCCGGCTCGGCGACGCGGCCGTTCTTCGGTGTCGTGCCGGAAATCGTCGATGCCGAAGGCAAAGTGCAAACCGGCGCGACATCGGGAAATCTTTGTATCGCGGAATCGTGGCCCGGACAGATGCGCACCGTGTATGGCGATCATCAGCGGTTCATCGACACTTATTTCAAAACGTATCCGGGCAAATATTTTACCGGCGACGGATGCCGGCGCGATGAGGACGGCTACTACTGGATCACCGGCCGCGTGGATGACGTAATCAATGTGGCCGGACATCGCCTGGGCACGGCCGAAGTGGAGAGCGCGCTGGTTGCGCATACGTCGGTGTCGGAGGCCGCCGTCGTCGGCTATCCGCACGACATCAAGGGCCAGGGAATCTACGCTTACGTAACGCTGATGACGGGCGTGAAGCCGAGTGAGGAACTGCGCAAGGAGTTGGTCGGATGGGTGCGCAAGGAAATCGGACCTATTGCTTCTCCGGACCTCATCCAGTTCGCGCCGGGTCTGCCGAAGACGCGCTCGGGAAAAATCATGCGCCGCATTTTGCGCAAGATCGCGGAGGACGAATACACAAGTCTCGGCGATACCTCGACGCTCGCCGACCCAGCCGTGGTGGATGATCTGGTAAATAACCGGCAGAACAAGAAGGGTGCAGCGGCGGCGAAGGCGTAGGGCTGTCTGGCTCTGCGTACCAGCGAATGTCTGCTTTGGATCGCAAAGCGGACATTATGTGCTCGCGGCGAGTGTTTCCGCTTATGACCCAAAGCGGACATCATGTAGTCGCTGCTAGCTTTGGAGAACTAGAGTGATATCCCGGAACGTGCATTGCGGACGGTTGTATTTTCGCGGATAATTCCCTTAATACGAGCATAGGAGGGAGTGATGCGGAAGGCCGATTTTACGGTGATAGCCGCGATCGGAGTGACCTTGGCCGTTCTTGTCGCGGGACCGGCAATTGCCCAAAGTAAATCGGAACTCCTCCGCAGCCTTCACTACCAGCGGGGAACTGTCGCCATCGGTAACAACCTTGCTTCGCTTAAGTTAACTGACAAATACGTCTATCTCGATAGCAACGACACCCAAATATTTCTAACAAAAATCTGGGGCAACCCGCCGTCGACGGCGACGGGGACATTAGGACTGCTCTTACCAGTCGATCTCGACCCCTTGAGCGCCGAAGGCTGGGCAGTCGTAATCAGTTTCGACAAAAGCGGCTACGTGAGCGACGAAGATGCCGAGAAAATTGACTACGCTAGCTTGCTAAAGGAGATGCAAGAAGCGGTCAAAGAACGCAGCGTCCAACGCGTAAAGCAGGGCTATGAGTCCTTAGAGCTGGTCGGTTGGGCTCGCCAGCCCTATTATGATAAAAAAGAGAAGAAGCTGTATTGGGCGAAGCGTCTCCGCTTCGACAATGCTGCCGATGAGACGCTAAATTATGAAATTCGAATCTTAGGCCGCAGGGGCGTGCTGGATTTGAATGCGGTAGCTGGCATGAACTCAATGGCGAGTATCGATCGAGCCGCGCCGGAGATTCTATCGATGGTGTCATTCAACGAGGGGAATACCTACTCGGAGTTCAACCCGAGCGTCGACGAAGTAGCGGCCTATGGTATCGCCGGCTTGATCGCTGGTGGACTGCTGACCAAGGCAGGATTTTTCAAGGGTCTCCTCCTCCTTCTGTTAGCGTCGAAAAAGCTTGTGGCCGTTGGTCTCTTTGCAGTGTTCGCCGGCCTCTGGGGAGGGATCAAGGCGATGGTGGCGAGAAAAACGACCACCTAATGCCGTCGTGGCCCGTACTGGCAATTGGCTTTCTAGGGCCGATCTTCATCGTCTCATTTGCCAAGTTTATCGATCTCGCCGAGCGACCAAAGGACACTGCCCTCCACTTTCTCATTGGAGCGTTCTTGGCCTTCGTGGCGTTGATCACTGAACGATACGCGTTCGCGTTCTTCGGGCCGCTTATCCCTCCAAAGTGGCACCTTGCGGTAGAGGCGTTTCTGTTTGTCGCCCTCGTTGAGGAGGTCATCAAGATCGCGCAAATATCGGAGTTGTCGAGACGCAAGGCCGCCACATTGCGCGACACGGTCGCCATTGGGATTGCGGTGGCAGCAGGATTTGCTGGCGCGGAGAACGTCATCTACCTCTTCCGCTATTCGGATGACGTGGCCCATCTCCTGACGATTAGGACTTTGACCGCTAATCCAATGCATCTTGCGGTGGGTGTAATCGCGTCCAGCTACGTCTTCAAAGGTGTCAGTGACGAGGCGAAGTCGTACTGTCTCGCTATCGCGGTGCTCATCGCAACCATTTTTCACGGACTCTACGATTATCTGATCGTGAGTTCTGGAGGCCGCTCCTTCCGGTTCGTCTTCGTCTTGGCGTTTGCCATAGCGTGGGCATGGCGTCTTGTGCCGGCGAGGCGCTAACGAATGATTGGGTAAAGATGCCATTTGCCCGCCACCGGAGTCCGCTATTGGCACTTAGCGGACCTGCCAACTGGGACGACGCATGTCCGCTGATGAGGGAAAAGCGGACAAGTCACTGCACGTCATCTGGACTTACGAGCACCACGATTCTCTACGCCCGCCGCCGTAGCTACGCACGAGATTGGCGCCGAGCAGCGCCGCCGAGACATCGGACGTTGCGCGCGTCGAGGTATCGGCGACAACACGGCCGCCGTATTTGTCGAGCGTCACCGCGCTGACGCCGACATCGCCTTGATCGAGCATGGCTTGCAGCGCATCGCGGGCGGCGAGCGCTTTCGAGCGCTCCTCCTCGCAGTGCGCCTTCAACTCCGGCGCGTCGATACCGCGCAGACGGATTTTTGTGATGGTCTCGAGGCCCGGCCATATCCGCACGCGCGCTTCGAACGTATCGCCGTCGAGCACGCGCAGGACTTCCGCCGGGTAGACCGCGCGCGACGCGGCTGCGGTGCCGGATGTTTCAGCGTGCGCCGGGAATGCCTCGGCGCTCTGCCCGCCGCGGCTCGCGGTCACGAGATCGATCATCGCGCCGACGGCTAGGCCGAGCGCGAAGGTCGCCCCGAAGATCATTCCGCGACGGAGGTTTGGTGCGGACAATAATCTTTCTTCTGAGAACATAGTCCTAAAATAGGCCGAGTCGTGTGACAAAGCAACCTCAATCTAAAGGTGTTTTATGAAAAACTCATTACTTAACGTTGTATGCCCGAGGAACCGCACGCGGATCAAAAATCCGACGCCAACCCTTTGCGTTCCCAGTCGCCGTAGCGCGTGGGCTCGAGCCCTTTCGGCCCGCCGGATTCCTTCTCACGCTCGGCCGTCTTGCGGTCGACCTCGGCACGCCGTTCGGCCGCTTCCGCCAATGCGCGTTGCGCCGCGGGCGTGAGCGGTTTGCGCGGCGCGCCTGCGGCGGCCGGCGGAGTTTTTTGCGATCGTTCGTCGTTCGCGCTCATGCCGAATTTATGCATACGCATGACTTACAAATTGGGAGCGGGGATGCCGGCGTTCAAGGCCGCGCACGATCATTAAAATAGATGGCGTAGAAGGTTCAATCAGCAGTGCTGTCTTAATCGACCGGCTCGTTGGGATAGACGCCCCACAGCTTTTCCTGCGGGAGCCAGCCGTCGAAGCCGTCGCCGACCAGGCGGCACCAGCCGCCGGTGCAGCGTTTGACGTTGCCGAGCACGCCGGCTTCCAATTGCGCGATGACCGTGCTCTCGGGGTTGGGCTTGCCGCGCAGAGGAAGCAATTCGTCCTTGGAACGCAGCGTCACCACGCCGGTGCGCCGGCCCGACAACAACGAATGATAGACCCAACCCTCGATGCCGTCGGAATCGCGGATACGGCGCCAGTTTTCATATTCGCCGGTGATCTCGACGGGTAATCCTGCGCGCTGATAGCGCCATTTGACCTCGTAAGTTTTTGCCGGTCCGACGTGCATGTTGACCTTGTCGGCCTTGAGGCTGACGAAGCGCGGAAGCGGCAGCCCGCTGGCCGTGCCCAGCGTTTCGCTGGCCGGTTGCGCCAGCACCTTGTGCGCGATGACCGCGTGGACTGCGGCCGTCAAGATCAGCAAGGACAAAACGTTGCGGGTAGCATTCATGCGCGTCTTCGAGACCGGCAAAATACGACGGCTGGCACCGCGATCCGTTCGAGTGATTTGTCTTAAAAAGTCGCCCGCCGATATCGCGAGTGCGGCGGAATGAGCCGTCACCCAAATTGAGGTTCCAGTGTCGACCTGTTCGGGTTAACGACACCTAAACAAGGGCGGCAAAACCTCGGCCGCAGCTTGGTTATCGGTGCAGCGAAAGGTCGCGGATCGTCGGGTGCTTGCCGTTGAGCGGATTTTCCGGATCCCAGGCGTAGGTGACCGTCTCAAAGCGCATCGCGCGCGCATCGACCATCAAGAGCCGACCGACAAGGCCTTCGCCGAAACCCACAATCTCGCGGATGACTTCCAACGCCATGAGCGAACCGAGCACGCCAGTCAGCGCGCCCAAAATGCCGGCTTCGGAGCAGGCCGGCACGGTGCCCGGCGGCGGCGGTTCGGGAAAAAGGCAGCGGTAGCTCGGCTTGGGGTTGCCGTCGGGCCCGCGTTCGTGCGCGCGGATCGTGGTCAGCGTGCCATCGAAGGTTCCGACCGCAGCGCTGACCAGCGGTTTCTTCGCCAGATAGCAAGCATCAGCGACGAGATAGCGGGTGGCGAAATTGTCCGAGCCGTCGGCAATGATGTCATAGGCCCCGATTAGAGCGAGCGCGTTGGCCGCGGTCAGCCGTTCGGCGTGGGTCTTCACCGCGACATGCGGATTGAGTTTGTGAATAGCGCTTGCCGCGCTCGCGACTTTGGGATGACCGAGATCCGGTGTGCCATGGATCACCTGACGCTGGAGGTTGGACAACGAAACCTCGTCGTCGTCCACGACTCCAAGCGTGCCGACCCCTGCGGCGGCGAGATAAAGCAAGACCGGTGCGCCCAGCCCGCCGGCGCCGATGACCAGCACGCGCGCAGCCTTCAACCGAGCCTGGCCGGGGCCCCCGACCTCACGCAGCACGATATGACGGGCATAGCGCTCGATTTCATCGGCAGAAAGCATTGTTGCGCCTTCGCATCACCTTAGCCCAAACCGGATTAACTTATCGCAGGGACAAACCGAAGGGCCATCAACCGCATTTCATCCCCCGCCCGGTTCGGCTAGTTTGTGCCTTAAGGGCACAAAGCCCAGGGGATGGGGATGCGATTATTCGGCGCGACAATTGCCGTGCTGTGGGGAATGTCGGGGGCGTTGGCCCCCGATCAAGTGTTGGCGGCTTCGTCCAACGCAAGCCCGGCAAACGTGCCCGAAACGACCGGTTCGCTGCCGCCGGCAGCCCCCGCGATCACAGAACCAGGTACTGCAAATTCCAAGGTCACCGCCCCGCCCACGGCGATGAAGCCATCGGTGCCGCTGAAAGACTCGTATGCGGCGATCCCGCTTTCGGAGCGAATCGCGCTGCAGTCCGACTTGGTGTGGGCTGGCCTCTACAACGGCCCGATCAACGGCGAGTTCGGCGAGCCGGTGGTCAATGCGGTGAAGGCTTTCCAGAGACAAAACAAGTCGAAGCAAACCGGCGTGCTCAACCCGTATGAGCGGGCGGCGCTGATCGCGCTGGTACGGCCGCTACAGGAGCAGGTCGGCTGGCA
>JACXTT010009614.1_pt1 | contig 13191 bp, 14 predicted proteins | sample 9270951 | NCBI WGS metagenome assembly JACXTT01 (sample SAMN15532306, study PRJNA645909) | rock metagenome | isolation source: weathered quartz diorite | place: Puerto Rico | collected 2017-06-21
CTACTGAATTGCTGCCCTTTCTGGCTCACGGCTTGTCCGAATTCCTGTCCGAACTGCTGCGCCCTTTCTTTCACTTCACCACCCCATTTTTCGGCGCGGCTTTTAAACCCCTCCAGGTCTTCCTGTATGGTATTCTTAATGGTATTGAGGTCTACTTTTTCACCACGCATTTCCAGTTTATCCGATGCGCTCTTGGCTTCGGGAATCACTGCCCAGAGTATGGCATAGGTGATGAAAAGCGTACCGCCAAAAGATCCGAAGACGATGCCGGGGAACGGGTTACAGTCGAAGCAGAACGCATGCCTGAAGATGGAAGTGAATATGCGCACTACCAGATGCAGTACAAAGATCAACCGGGGTACCCATACCGCTATGTCAAAATATGCTGCGAGCCCGCTGGCCACACCTGCGATCACTTTCTCATCAGGATTGCGATAGAGGCGTTTGGTGTTAGTAGTATTTTCAAGCCTTTTGGCTGGCAGTATGATCCATAACAGGATGTATAATAAGATACCGGTTCCGGCACCGAAAGTGATGAGGGCAAACACCAGGCGGACGATCGTAGGATCGATGCGCAGGTAATTGGCCAGGCCACTACATACGCCACCCAGCATTTTATCGCTTTCGTCGCGATAAAGGCGGCCTCTCGGCGCTTCAGCGGCGGCTTCATAAAATGTTCTGCTTTCCTGTTGTTGTTTGGTCTCTTCTCCCAGTTGCGCCTGCACTTTGCTTTCCTCTCCTTCAAAATCTTCCGGACGGCCCATGCTTGCGATGATACTGTTTACATCCTCATCGGTGATACAGGTACTGCCTTTTTTGAGACTATCGCCAAACAATTCTGCAATACGCCCTTCGATATCGTTGATGATTTCGTCGCGCCCCTCCTCGTTGGCAAAGAACTTACGCAAGCTTTCAACATACTGTTTAAGCATGTCGTAGGCCGATTCCTCGATGGGAATCACCCTGCCCTGGAAGTTTATATTGATTACCTTTTTCATTTTCTGTTCTGGTTTTGTTGGTTAAGGTTGGGATGGGTTGAGTTCGGATGTTGGATCTACGGAGGATTGCGTCAAAGTATGTACGGCGTCGGCCAGTTCCTGCCAGGTTCTTTCCAGTTCACCGTAGAACTCAAGACCTTTGTCTGTCATCACGAAATATTTACGGGGTGGTCCGCTATTGCTTTCTACCCAGCGGTAGGTTAGCAAGCCTGCATTTTTTAACCTGGTGAGCAACGGGTACAAAGTGCCTTCCAGTATATGCAGGTTGGCAGTCTTCATGCGGTCCACAATATCACTCGGGTATACTTCACCCTGGCGTATGATGGACAAAATGCAAAACTCCAATACCCCCTTTCGCATCTGACTCTGTGTGTTCTGAATATCCATATCCGGAGTTTTTGGACCTTCCGTCCCGCACCTGGTTTTGCGCGGGATGGGAGATCGTTGTTATGAAATGAAGTTGTTTTGCTGCTTATGCCATCAGGAATCTCCGTCCGGTCCTCGTTCTTCTGCTGCGCTGGAGGTTCCAGTAATCCGCTGCTGTGAAAATGGCTTTGTGTTCCGCTACATGCGCTACTGTTTCTTTTACAGTGGCTTTGTTTACCAAGTTAGTGATATCGCTTTTCTCCAGCGCTGTCAGCAATTGAATGTTTTGTGTTTTCATGATTCTTTTATTTGATAGTGTTTTTAAATGCTTGTTCTCATTGACAACACAAAGATGGGATATTATTTGGTACTATGCAACACATAGTACCAGTTTTTTTTCAGTAATATGCAGAAGACTGTAACTGGTTAAGCTTATTTAATTGAAAATCAATAATTTATACCATTGCTCAGCATTTAACTCATACATAAACGGCTTTCCAGGCTGATGAAAGGCTTTATCACGTATTATTGCTCCTTTATGAAAAAGAAGCTTCTTTTCGTTTGCATTGAAAACAGCAACCGTAGCCAGATGAGTCAGGCTTTTGCCACTATTTACGGAGGTAGTGCCATTGAGGCCTACAGTGCGGGCAGTAAGCCCAGCGGCGTGGTGAACCCTAAAGCCATCGCTGCGATGAAAGAACTGGATTATGACCTCAGCAGGCACGACAGCAAATCATTACAGGAAGTGGAACAATACGCTCCTTTCGATGCGGTGGTAACAATGGGTTGCGGCGATGCCTGTCCCTGGATGCCCGCCAAACAGTTCATCGACTGGCAAATACCCGACCCTAAACACCTTGACCCCGCGGAGTTCAATCAAATACGCGATTTGATCGGGGAGAAAGTAAAACAACTCCTTGCTACGCTTTGATATTTACTCTTTGTTGCCTCCTTTCCCGAGGATGGCTTCTATAATGGAAGTAAAGAAAGATACAACGAGACTGAATAATAAAGCCGATACCCATCCGTCTACAGTGAAGCCTGGCACCAGGGAGGCAGCAAATTTTACAATGAGGATATTGATCACCAACAGGAACAACCCCAGTGTCAATAAAGTAATGGGTATGGTAAGTAATATCAGGATAGGCTTTACAAAACTGTTCAACAAGCCCAATACCAGCGCCACCAATAAAGCGGTGGCGGTGCCGTTTACATGTATGCCCTTCAATATATAAGCGGCAGCCAGTATAGCTACTGCCGTTGCAACGGTCTTGGTAAAGAAACGTCCTATCATGAAGTTCAATTTATATCACCGTTAACTCATAAAACGCTTCGGGCTGCAGGTATTTCTCCGCCAGCTCCCGCAGCACTTCCGGACTCACTGTTTTGATGGTTGTTATGCTATTATAAAAATAAGCTTCCTCGAGGTTGTTCAACACATAACTTTTCCACCTGGCAATGATCTGGAAAGGACCGTCCAGGTCTCCGAGCAAAGAGCCCATCATATAGTTGCGTACCAGGTCGAGCTCTTCTTCCGGAACAAGTTCCTTACGCAGGATCGCCATCTCTTTATATACTTCTTCAATAGTGGCTTCGCACACGTCTCTGCCCGCTTCTGTACTGATCATCCAGGCACTGTTGTGTATATGGTTTTGCAGGTAGCTATGTATACCATAAGTATACCCTTTGTCTTCCCGAATATTGCTCATCAATCTTGAACCGAAAAAACCGCCAAACAAATTGTTCAGTATTTGCACCTTGGGAAAATCTGGATGATGCCTGTTGGGAAAAGGCCGGGCGATACGGATAGCGCCCTGCACCCCATTTGAATCGTTGAGGATATGGTATTTCTTTTCATCAGCAGGCTGCAGATTAAATACTGTTTCAGGCAGCGGTTGTTTATTCAAGGGCAGTTGGCCAAATGCTTTATTCAATTGTTGTTGAATATCTCCCGGCAATTTTCCTGCGGTGAACACCATGCATTTTCCTTCTACATAAAAACGTTTGTAGAAAGCTTTCAATTCATCCTGTTGTAATTGGTCATAATCCAATGTGGAAGTATATCGTCCGTATGGATGATGAAATCCATAAAGGTATTCATCAATTAGCCGGTTGGCAATGAAATCACATTTTTTCAGGTTCACTTCCAGCCGTTGTTTCTGGTTCTGCTTATAAATAGCCAGCTCTTCTTCGGGGAAAATACTTTCGGTAATCAACTCTGTCACTACCGGCAAAAGATGATGCAAATGCTTGGCCAGGCAATGCAAAGAAATAGTGGCTGTTTCATTATAACACTGCCGGTTCAGGTAGGCACCATAAAATTCAAAATGCTCGTTGATGGCAAAAGCATTTTTTTGTTTTGTTCCATTCTTCAACAAAAAATTGGTGGTAGCCGCTACGATGTTATTTTCTTCATACCAGTTACCGGCATAAAAAACCCACTCGATCATGATCACTTCTTCTGCACCGGCGTTAATGGCATATACGGGTACACCGTTGTCTAAATTAAATCGCTCACAGGGTTTCAATCGCAAATCAAAATCCACTGCATCTACTATTTCGGGGGCTGCTTTCCTGTTGGGCATTTTATCGGGTGGGTTTGCTGTAATAAAAGATCGTGTTGCTGTTGTTTTCATCAAAGATCAACTGACTGTATTCCAGGATATCCTTCGCGGTAACAGCCTGGTATTTTTCCAGTTCCGTATTCATCAGTTGCGCATCACCCAGTAGTTCATACAGGGCCAGGCTTCCGGCACGGCTCATCACGCTCATATCTTCAAAAGCGATCACGCTTTCTGTTTTATTCTTCACTTTCTGTAATTCCACATCACTTACTTTTTCCGATCGTATCCGCTCCACTTCGGCATCTACAGCAGCCGCAGCGGTTTCCATGCTCACACCTTTTACCAGCTTTCCTTCAATAGCCAAAAGGCCGGCGTCTACGCTTCCAAAATGATAACAATCCAGGTTGGAAAACAATTGCCGCTCTTTTACCAGGGCCTGGAAGAGTCGCGACGATCCGCCGCCACCCAGTATTTCCGTGATCAGATCGGCTACATAATAGCCCTTATCGAGCCTGCCGGTAATATGCCAGGTCTTGATAAAAGCATCCAGGGGTACATCGGCATGGTACACTGCTTTCCTGGGACTGGTCTGCTTCGGCTCGGCCGGTAAATTCCGCTGGTATTTTTCTCCCATGGGAATATCGCCAAACCATTTTTCAGTCAGTACCTTGATTTTGTCTGTTTGCACATTGCCCGCTACCACCAATATGGCGTTCACAGGCCTGTAATGTTTGAAGAAAAATGCTTTCACATCTTCTATCCGTGCTTGTTCAATATGCGACAGTTCTTTTCCGATGGTCATCCAGCGATAAGGATGCCGGGTGTAGGCCAGCTCGCGCATCTTATGCCATACATCTCCATAGGGCTTGTTGATATAATGTTCCTTGAATTCTTCTACTACCACTTTTCGCTGCACATCGAGACTCTTCTCACTGAATGCCAGGCTCAGCATGCGATCGCTCTCGAGCCAGAAAGCAGTTTCAATATTTTCTGCGGGCAGCTGGCAATAATAATTCGTGAGATCATTCGTGGTATACGCATTGTTTTCACCACCGGCCCGTTGCAGGGGTTCGTCATAATCAGCAATATTGATGCTGCCGCCAAACATCAGGTGTTCAAATAAATGTGCGAAGCCTGTTTGAGAAGGGTCTTCGTCGCGCGCACCTACATCATACATTACATTCACAACAGCCATGGGCGTGGATGGATCTTCATGCACCAAAACACGCAGTCCATTCGCCAGTACAAAACGGTTAAATTGAATCATAGTTCCTGGTAAAGGCTGCAAATTAGTCATTTCTACCCTACCGCCTGATGTCTTTGATATCCAGGGTAAGCACCAGGGGATTGTTGTTGCGGAAAACGATCACTTTTACCCTACCCAATGTATTCTGAAAGAGATTTTTGTACACCTGTATGTTCTTGGAAAAATTAGACTCCACCGAAAAAATGATATCGTCCGGTTTGAAACCCGCTTTGTCGCCCGGTGAGCCTTTAACAATATCTATCACGCGGATCTCTCCATTGAGCATGTAAATACCCAATCCGGTATACGAATAATCGAAAGGCTCTGCATAATGGTTATTCGGTTTGATATAAATACTTCGCTCGGGGTAGTTCAGGATCACATTGAAACGCCGCATGATGTCGTTCCCGATCAGCCCGCCCAGTAAAGGATAGGAAGTAACATTGAAATCGTCTTCAAAAATATGGATAGGTACTTTACGGAACTTGTATGGACCAATCTTCACCGATTTAATGACTGTAATCTCCATTTGCTTTTTCCCACCCAGTCCCTCTGCCTGCGTAGCATAATATTTTCTTTTGTTTTTGATGAACAGACTATCGTCCACGAAATCCTTTGATAACAGGAAACAAAGTCCTGCTCCCGTATCGAAAATAAATTTGCCGTAGATACTCCTTTCATCCTCAACACTTGCATGCTGCATGGCGAGCGTTGAGAAATCCGGTTTCAATATGTATCCTCCGCGCGGGTATTTCATGGTGCCGGGCCTGTACACGTCAAGCATCTGCTTATCATAATCGATCATTACAATATACCTTCTCAAAAAACTATACCCGATGATGCCGTCTATCTTGATCCCATACACACTGGTGAGCAGGTCATAATCATTGATGTGAAAATCGAGGTGCTCCGTGAGCAGTCCGGGTAGTTTGAGTGCATGATTATACGCAAACTCCACTGTTCGCATACCTGCAATACCGCGAATGGTTTTATCACTCATTTTAAGCGATAGTTTCAAAGCCGATGCAGTGGCCGAATCAAGCGATATGCCTCCGCTGCCGGTATCAAATACAAAGTTGAGCGAGTCGGGCGAATCGTCTACCTGTGCTTTTACGATAACAATACCCCCGCTGAGTTGCATGAAGGGGAAACGGGTGAGGAAACGGGATTGCGGCGCTACGAACTCTTCCTGTGCCTTCAGTGAAAAGAGGCACAGCAGCAGTAAGCTGGTAAGCAGGAATCGTTTCATACAGATTGAATATAAGCTTAATTATTAATACCTGCTCAATTACTTTATGAATGGCATTTATCATCCTACCTTTGTGTTTTCCAATTAATGAGTGGATATGCAATTAGCCGATTTATACCAGAAAGCCCTTCGTTTTGAGTTCCTGTCTGTTGAAGAAGGACTGTTCCTTTTTAAACAGGCTCCTCTTACTGAACTGATGTATGTTGCCGATGAGATGCGTAAAAAACAGGTGCCGCACGGGAAAGTCACCTGGCAGATCGATCGCAATGTAAACACCACCAATGTTTGTATTGCCAACTGTAAATTCTGTAATTTCTATCGCATACCAGGTCATGCCGAAGCGTATATCACCGATATGCCGGTTTACCGCAAGAAGATTGAGGAAACATTTAAATACGGTGGTGACCAGTTGCTCTTGCAGGGCGGGCATCATCCGGAACTCGGACTGGATTTCTATACACGCACATTCCGCCAGTTGAAACAGGAATATCCTACCCTGAAATTGCATGCATTAGGCCCACCCGAAGTGGCCCATATCTGTAAGCTGGAAAAAATGAGCCATCGTGATGTACTCATGGCTTTACAGGAAGCGGGACTGGATTCATTGCCAGGCGCCGGTGCAGAAATATTGGTGGATAGGGTACGTCGCCTCATCTCCAAAGGAAAATGCGGTGCCGATGAATGGCTGGCCATCATGCATGAAGCGCACAAGCTCAACATCACCACCAGCGCCACCATGATGTTCGGCCACGTGGAAACACTGGAAGAGCGTTTCATTCACCTGGCACGCATCAGGGAAGTGCAGAGCCGCAAACCGGAATCTGCCAAAGGCTTCCTGGCATTCATTCCCTGGACCTTCCAGGACGTGGATACCTTACTCGCCCGTATCAGGGGCGTACACAACCTCACTACACCCGATGAATATATCCGCATGATCGCCATCAGTCGCATCATGCTGCCCAATGTCAAGAATATCCAGGCAAGCTGGCTCACGGTGGGCAAACAAACCGCCCAGATCTGTCTGCATGCAGGCGCCAGCGATTTCGGCAGCATCATGATTGAAGAAAATGTGGTAAGTGCCGCGGGTGCCCCCCATCGTTTTACCTACAAGACCATGCAGGACGCCATCCGGGAAGCAGGTTTTGAGCCCCAGTTACGCAACCAGCAGTACGAATGGAGGCCCATTCCCGAAGCCATACAGGAGCAGGTGATCAATTATTGATGTTTTTTCTGCCGATGGTGTAACATAGTGGCTCTTCAATCGTATCAATAGTCAACAACATGACTGAAAAAGAGTACAACGACTGCGTCACACAATATTCCGATAATGTTTACCGCTTTATCGTGAAAAACCTCCGGCATGAGGAAGATGCCAGGGATATTGTGCAAACCGCATTCGAAAAACTCTGGCGTAACCGGGAAACGATTGAAACCGTCAAATCAAAGTCATACCTGTTTACCGTTGCCTATAACCAGATGATCGACCATATCAGGAAGGTGAAACGGATAGAATTGAAAGATACATTTGAAGAAAGCGGAAGCCGGACCTACCAGTTACACAACAATCCCAGAAAAACCCTGATGGAGGCCCTGAACCGCCTCAACGAAACCCAGAAAAGCCTGGTTATGCTGAAAGATTATGAAGGATATAGTTATGAAGAGATCGGACAGATCATGAACCTGAACGCGAGCCAGGTAAAAGTATACCTCCATCGCGCCAGGCTGGCATTGAAAAACTACCTGGTGAAACCTGAAAACATTATATAAGACCTGTGATAAGCATCGACAGACATAATTACGAAGAATTCTTCCTGCTCTATCTCGATGGGGAACTCCCCGTTGCAGATGCCAAAACAGTGGAACAATTCGTAGCGGATAATCCCGATCTGGCAGCGGAGCTGGAGGCGCTCAGGCAAACCTTCCTGTTATCCGATGAACCGGTTGCTTTTCCTTTCAAGGGATCCTTGTATAAAAACACTTTACCTGTTGATACACTTCATTACGAAGAGCAACTGCTCAGTTATATCGATGATGAATTGACAACTACAGAAAAAGAAAGCATTGAAACCTTATTGTTGAAAGACACAGAAGCAAAAGCCTGCCTCGATCTGCTTCAACAAACAAAACTGGAAGCCGAGCCGGTGCCCTTCCCTTACAAAGAATCACTCTATCGTTCTGCTTCAACAAAAAAACCTGTTCTTTATATCAGCTGGCAGCGCATGGCTGCGGCCGCTGTTTTAGCAGCATTGGGGCTGGCCCTCTGGTTCATCCCTGCTTCTCTTCGTCACAACCCGTCTCCCGTAAAAGAATTAGCTGTTACGACCGGGTCCACCAAACTCCAAAACAAAATAACTGTGCTGTCTCCGGCCACTGCTGATCATGTGATTAACAATAACGGCAGCGAAGAAGTTGTTGCAGTACATACAGATGTGCCTGTTATTAACAAACAGCCAGCTACAGAAACGCAGGTAGAACGCATACCTGTTGAAAACACTTTACCTGCTGCAGAACAGTATCGTTCACTGACACAGGCCACCCCGGTAAATACAAGCGTTGAAAGAACTGATATTCATCAGCCGGTTGAGGTACTGACCGCTAAGAGCAGTCTGCAACAGCCTGTCACTGTTCCAAAAGAAGCCATAGCAGCCAACAACAATTCCACTTTTACCAAATACAAGGAGCTGGAAACCGATGAAGACAATAAAGGACTCTTACTGGGTTCTATTGAGATCAATAAAGACAAACTGCGCGGCTTATTCAGAAAGGCGTCCAGCATTTTTAAAAGTAAAGCTGCCAGGGAGGAAGAAGACAGCCGCAGCTTGAGATAACACAAAACAATCGTATGAAGTATGTAGTAAGTTTAGTAGCGGCACTGCTCGTTGCCGGATGGGGGATGGCGCAGACCGATAGCACCAGCCGTACATCAGACACCATCAAAGTGGGTAATTTCATCATCATCAAAAAGAAAAAAAACGGATCGGGTGATGAAGAAAGTGTCTGGAAGAACTGGGATAAGGATTTCAATACCGGAACCGAACACCGTACCCGCAGAAGAGCGAATATCAGCACGAACTGGTTCATCTTTGATCTGGGCTTTGCCAATTTCCGTGACCAGACCAATTATACAACTGCGCAATCAAGCGGTTATTTCAGGGTATTGCGTCCCGCAGATGGCCAGGTCAATGCCAACAGCTTTCACCTGAACAACCTCAAATCCAGCAACGTGAATATCTGGCTGTTCATGCAAAAGCTGAACATGGTAAAGCGTGTGGTGAACCTCAAATACGGACTGGGACTTGAAATGTATAATTTTCGTTACGACAGCAAGCTCAGCTATCGCAAGGATCCTGTGCCTTATGTATACAATGATTCCGTTTCTTTTTCCAAGAATAAATTATATGTAGGATACCTGACGGTGCCGCTGATGGTGAACATCAACCCTACGCCGGATAAAAGAAGGAGTTTTTCTTTCAGTGCCGGTGTGAGTGCCGGTTATATGCTTAGCAACCGCAACAACCAGGCAAGCGCTGAAAGGGGTAAGCAAAAAAACAACGGCGACTTCAACCTGGAGCCCTGGCGGCTTGCCGCAGTAGCTGAACTGGGCCTGGGTCCTGTGCGCCTGTATGGCTCGTACAGCATCAACAGGCTGCACAAAGAAAGTACCGGATTAAAGCAATACCCCTATGCTGTAGGTCTCCGTTTCAGTAACTGGTAAACAGCTTTTATTTCTCATGTTGTATCAGGCGCTCCCTTTCCAGGGGGCGCTCTTTATTCCCATCAACGGCCGGCCACTACCATCTTTTTTCCAAAATAGCTATGCAGTACTTCCGGCAATAAGATTCCTTCGCCGGACTGGTTGTTTTCCAGCAGGCAGGCCAGTATTCTGGGCAATGCCAATGAACTACCGTTCAAAGTATGCACCAGTTGAGTTTTACCCGTTGCATCTTTATAACGGCATTTGAGGCGATTGGCCTGGAAGCTTTCAAAATTGCTTACACTGCTCACTTCCAGCCAGCGTTCCTGTGCAGCGCTGTACACTTCAAAATCATAGGTGATGGCGCTGGCAAAACCCATATCGCCGCCACAGAGGCGCAATAAACGATAAGGCAGTTGCAGTGACTGTAATAATTTTTCTACGTGCAGCACCATTTCATCGAGTGTAGTGTAACTCTTCTCGGGTTGCACCAACTGGATGATCTCTACTTTTTCAAACTGGTGCAGGCGGTTGAGACCACGTACATCTTTTCCATAACTACCCGCTTCTCTTCTGAAACAGGGAGAGTACGCCGTCATTTTCACAGGAAAATCTTCTTCTTTGAGGATCGTATCGCGGTAAACATTGGTAACCGGTACCTCCGCCGTAGGGATCAGGTAAAAATCATCTTCCGTGGCATGGTACATCTGCCCCTCTTTATCGGGTAATTGTCCCGTTGCGTAAGCCGAGTCTGCATTCACCATGAACGGCGGCAGGTATTCTTTATAGCCGGCTGCGGTATTGTAATCAAGGAAATATTGCACCAGCGCACGTTGTAATTTGGCGCCCTGGCCGGTATAAACAGGAAAACCGCTACCAGTGATTTTGTTACCCAGTTCAAAATCAATCAGGCTGTATTTTTTAGCCAGGTCCCAGTGCGGCGTGGCATCTGCCGGCAGCACAGGCTTCACTCCTCCTTCCCTTACCACTATATTATCTTCCGGCGTACGCCCCTCCGGCACCTGTGTGCTGGGCAGGTTGGGCAATAATACCAGGGTATCGGTCAATTCTTTTTCCACCCTCACCATTTGTTCTTTGAGCGGCTCCAGGGTTGCTTTCCACCCGGCCACATCTGTTTTCAAGGTTTCAGCCGCCTCTTTTTGTCCTTGTGCCATCAATTTACCGATCTCTTTGGATGCGGTATTGACTTTGGATTGTGTATTGTCGAATTCAGCCTGCAGGCGCTTGCGTTCATCATCCAGGTAAATGATGGTATCCACCAGTTCGGGTTGTTTAAAATGCTTTACTGCCAGTCTTCTCTTTACTTCAGCCGTATCATTGCGCAATACACTCACCTGTAACATAAGGATCTATTTGTCGCAAAGATAACAGTCATTTACCTTTGCAACATGTTATTCGCTACAGATGATTTACAGCAACGCTGGTGGAGCCTCGAAGCCAAGCTGGTGGAACGGTTCGGTAAAAAGCCCGACCTGGAAGCCGTGTTGTTCCTTATTGGCATGCAGGAGACTGATTTTGTGAAAGAGAAAATATCAAAAGAACAAAAACAGGACCTCATGCACGTGGCCGTATGTACCGTACTGGCGCAAAGTGGCTATTATGCATTGGAGGGACAGGATGCGGAAGGATGGCCTCATTTCAGCCAGTTGAAAACATTACCTGTAATGAGCATGCCCGAACAGGAGAACTTCATCAAAGACCATGTTCTCTTATATTTTGAGCAACAAGGTTTTTGAAAGATCGTTTTTTATTCAATATTTGCACTATTAAACCACGCTTTATGAATTTTCCCGCAGAACTGCGCTACACCAAAGACCATGAATGGATTCGCCTGGAAGGTAATACCGCTACCATTGGCATCACCGATTTTGCTCAGCATGAACTGGGTGATATTGTTTATGTAGATATTACCTCTACCGGTAAAGGACTGGCAGCTGAAGAAGTTTTCGGAACCGTAGAAGCTGTTAAAACTGTAAGCGACCTGTTTCTGCCCGTTGCCGGCACCGTGGTTGAAGTGAACAGCCTCCTGGAAAAACAACCGGAACTGGTTAATACCGATCCTTACGGAGATGGCTGGATGATCAAAATGACCGTAGCCAATCCTGCAGACGTAGCCGCACTGATGGCCCATGATGCTTACAGTGCCCTCGTCGGATAAATCCGGTACAACTTGAAATCTATTCTTTTTGTTCCTGCGATCTTGTTCTTTATCCTGTGCACTGTCCTGTTGACCTTACCGGGCTCAGACCTGCCATCGAACTGGCTTTTCTCTGCTATACCCCAATTTGATAAATGGGTACACATTGGACTTTTTGCCTTACTGGGGTTCTGTTTTGGCTACCCCATAGTGAGAAGTTCCTGGTTGTTGCAAAAACGACTAAAATGGGTATTTCTCATTGCGCTGTTGGGAATAGGATATGGCACCGCGATGGAGTTCGTTCAATTACGCTGGATACCAGGTCGGAATTTTGAAGTATGGGATATACTGGCAGATAGTGTGGGTAGCTTGTTGGCTTATGCATGGAACAGGAATGCCTGTAAAAAAATTGGCCCCGATGGAAATCGGGGCCGCAACCAAAACTAACTGCTTATGAGAAAATTGACTACTTAACTTGCTTTGTACTTCTACAGGTATTAACTCAAAATCGGTGCCAAATGTTCAAACTCACTGTTAATACTTTCCAAACCCAGATACACCATGTTTTTCCTTCGCTGCTTCTGTAACACAAAGATCTGAATAAAAGACAAAAATTTTTGTCAAGGGTTTAACAATGAAATGTTAAAGGAAACACTACACCAGCCGGTGTTTTAGAACCGACTGAACCAGAATCACTTATCCTTGGTTTTCTCATACCCCCTTAATTTCCAAAAAGGCCTTTCAATTTACCCAGTATTCCGCCACCACTATCGCCGCCCTCACCGCCGCCGGTAAATTTATTCAGCATGCCCTGCAAATCTAATCCGCCCGCCTTTCCGCCACCTGTAAGAGAACCCAGGCTTCCCTTGATATGAAAACTACTGTCGTTCGGGTCCTTTGTCTTATGTTCACACTT
>JACXTT010009615.1_pt1 | contig 13191 bp, 10 predicted proteins | sample 9270951 | NCBI WGS metagenome assembly JACXTT01 (sample SAMN15532306, study PRJNA645909) | rock metagenome | isolation source: weathered quartz diorite | place: Puerto Rico | collected 2017-06-21
ACGCCCTGGACGGTGTTCTCAGGGATTGAAATGATTGCTTCAAAGGTGGCGATTCCTCAAAAATTTTAAATCGCCCGCTGTATTCTAAGATTGGTCTAGACAAAGGGTACCACTTAAAATCTTTCGCGGATAACTAACCCAGTGAATGGGTTTCCGTAGAGTTCTTCGGCCATTTGAACAATACCATCTGCATCTAAATTTTAGATTCTTGCATGAATTCTTGATAATTGTTCCTGCTTAATATGAACCCTTCTGAACAAACTACGAAGTTTTCCAGCAGTTACATCAACTTTGTTGCTTTGTTGCAAAGCTATTCTAATTTGCTCTAAATATTCACCAATTCTCTTCAGGACTAACTACGTTTCAAATTGATCAACATCATGAATATCTTGAAAAAATCTATCAGCTTCACTCAGAATGTCCTCCGCAGTCCTTTCATTGTGGTTCACATTTGGGGCCTCATCAGATATGGAGGCTAAATCGACTTCAACTTTTTTAACCTCTGACGTCTGAGCTAAATCATTTCCTGAAACTTGATCTGTAGGTTCAATTTGGGGAGATAACTCAACACCACCCGAAAAATATTTCCTTGGAATAATCGCCTGTGTCTGCGGGTCGTAGTCTTCTTTGATGTAGTTGTAGACACCTTTCTTAAAACTCTCGACGTATTGATTATAAATTTTCTCATTGATTGTTTTATCATCAACTTCAACGCCTTTTGTTTTCTTTTGATCGACGTAAACTTGTCCTAATAAAGTTTCTTTAAGCGCCTGTTTGTACCAGCTTGCTAAAATCACAGAATTATAAATCTGGCGAAGGTTGGCGAATGTTTTCCCCTCATTGACTTCCTTTTCGATTTCTGGGATCAATAAATCTTTGATGATTTCAGACTGAACGCCGCTGACAACTTTTAAATCCTCTTTCTTCACATCTCCTAACCCATGCTTGGTTGAATTTTTATTCGCCTCTAAGGCTATGTAATCTTCCTCCAACATAACTTTCAAATGACTTTTGACAACAAAGGCACCCTTTTCGTGTTCATAGACAACTGCTTTCTCGGGGACAATCCAAATCTTATTGAACGTATCCATCGGGATGTCCGTCGTGCCGTACTTTTCTTTTGCCTTTGCATAAACTCGCTTCCAAAACTCTCCACCTAAATCTGCTTCGGGATTCATAAGCGATGCTGTCAATTGCTTGAGCATATAATCTTGAGCCAATAAGTCTCGACCCATTTCCGTTTTGCCGAAATCTTCCGGCACAATACGGTTCTTTTCATACGGTGAAAGGTTCACCCACATTTCATCTTCCGGAACTGTTAACGAGGCAAGAAAATATTTAATAAGTTTCGTCGATTCCTTTTTAAATTCTTCGTCATTAAAGTTTGTGTCACCTTTATCAATAATAAAATCGAACTTAAGCGGATTATCAGGATAAAGATTAATACCTTTGATCATGGCCGGAGAAAAACTGGACGTTGTTGGAACAACACTTCCTGGGACAGGTAATCCGACGGTACTTTGGGCGCCTACTTTTGCGGGAGCAATCAAACTTGTTACAAAAGTTAAAATGACAAAAGAGGCTATAAGTTTCTTAATAAACTTGTTCATCCTAAATATAAGTATAAAACGTATTTATAGCCCTGCCCAATTAAAGTCTATTTTTAAAAAATAGTAGCAAAGGGTCAAGGGTCAAGGGTCAAGGAAAACTTGGCTTTTTTATAACCTTGCTACTTGACCCTTGCTACTATTTCCAGATTACTCTGTTATTTTTATATCTTTGATCTTCAACTGCGGTGTAGGGGATTTGTTCCAATCATCGATGATGATCTGATAGGCGAGATCGATTTTTTGTCCCGGTACGATCATTTGTTTAAAACGCGCCATGCCGAAACCGACGGCAGAAATCGCAGTCTTTCCATCCGAGACCCAGAACTTGATCGTATCTTTCCCTAAAAGCGCAGCATGGCTTTTAACTGTAAGTTTTTGCGAACAAAAAACCGGTTCAGGATTTCCTTCGCCAAACGGCTCAAGGGATTCAATAGCGTCGGCAAGCCCTAAATTAATATCCGATAACGAGATTTCTGAATCAATGGTGACAATTGGCATAAGTTTTGTCGGCTCTAAAACTTTTTGGGCGACTTCATTAATGAAGTTTCTAAACGGATCGATATTCTCCGCTTTAATCGTCAGTCCGGCCGCGCCCTCGTGCCCGCCAAAATTCTCAAGCCATTGGGAACATGATTCAAGGGCTTCATGTAAATGAAATCCATCGATTGAACGCGCTGAAGCCGTCCCGACGCCATCTTTAACAGAAATCACAATGCTCGGTCGATAATATTTATCGGTGAGCCTTGAAGCGACAATTCCCAAAACGCCCTTGTGCCACCCTTCTTTGCTTAAGACGATCACCTTATGGTCTTTAAAATTAATTTCCTGCTCGACAATTTCTAACGCTTCATCGACGACTTCACGCTGCATACGCTGGCGGTCGCCGTTATGCTTTTCTAAAACTTGCGCAAGTTCAAAAGCTTCTTGATGCGTGCGGCTTAAAAATAAATCGAGTGATTTATGGGCGGAATCCATACGGCCGGTCGCGTTAATCCGCGGCCCTAAAATAAACCCGACATGATACGGCCCCAATTTTTTCCCTTTAATTTTGGCGACGTCTAAAAGCGCCGAGAGCCCTTTATTTTTTGTGGAACCGATTTTGGCTAAACCTTGCTTAACAAGAATTCTATTTTCTCCAAAGAGCGGCGCAACGTCAGCGATTGTTCCGATAGAAACCAAATCTAAAATGTCTTCATCAATTTTTCCATGCAAGGCTTGGATCAGTTTAAAGACGAGTCCGACGGAAGCTAAATATTTAAATGGATAACAACAATCTTTTTGTTTTGGATTGATAATCGCAGCGGCCTTCGGCACTTTCCCTTCGATAGGCTCATGATGGTCGACGATAATAACATCAATACCTGCCTTATTGATTGCCTCCACCTCGCTTGCCGACGTTATTCCTCAATCAACCGTAATCAGCAATGCGACTTTTTCATTTTTGGCAAATTTGACAATCCCTTCATTTAATCCGTAACCGTCGTGCATGCGGTGAGGGATATGATTGATGACATCAAGGCCAAGATCGCGTAAGGCGTTTGTCAAAAGGGCAGATGAGGTGACGCCATCAACATCGTAGTCGCCGTAAATTAAAACTTTTTCACCGTTAGTTTTGGCTTTCTGAATGCGCTCAATCGCTTTGCCAAAATCTTTGAATAAATACGGGTTATGAAGTTTGTCGAAACTAGGGAACAGAAATTGTTTGGCTTGATCTAGATCGATGATCTCTCGGTTGACCAGAAGACGGGAAATGATTGGATTGACGTTAAAAGCATCGGTAATTTTTTGCTCGATACTTTTATTTGCGTTCTTGATTTCCCAGATCTTGTTCATGTCTACATTTTTTCAGGGGTTGAAACGCCCAACAGCTTAAGGCCATTGGCTAAAACGATCCTTGCGGCGTTGACCAGCGCGAGGCGTTCTTTCGTGACGGCTTTATCTTCATCAACCACGCGGTGGACGTCGTAGAACCGATGAAAACACGTCGCTAATTCCTGCAAATAACTGACCAACGGATACGGATCAAGCTGGTCATAACAAAATTTTAAAATGAGCGAAAACTCGCCCATCTTTTTGATCAAGTCAAGCTCTTCCTTCTCTTTAAGAAGGGTGATTGCGCACGGCGTAATTTTAAATCCCGCCTCTTCTGCCTTTTTGTTGATACTATACACCCGCGCGTGCGCGTATTGAATATAATAAACAGGATTTTCGGGGGATTGTTTTTTAGCGAGTTCCAAGTCAAATTCTAAATGCGCTTTGATATGGCGCATCAAAAAGAAAAACCGTGAGGCATCAGCGCCAACTTCGGTCAACACTTCACGCAGACTCACATATTGCCCGCGTCGGGTGGACATGGATATTTCTTTGCCATCGCGATAAAGCGTTGCCAGCTGCACGATCAAAACATTGATTGCGCTTTTATCTTTGCCGAGCGCCTCCACCGCCGCCTGAATGCGCGGAATATAGCCGTGATGATCTGGCCCCCAAATGTTAATGATCCACTCGAAGCCGCGCTCAAATTTATTACGGTGATAAACGATATCCGGCGTCAAATACGTGTAAGCGCCATCACTTTTTCGCACGACACGGTCCTTGTCATCGCCGAAATGTGTTGACTGAAACCATAACGCGCCGTCTTTCTCGTAAACGAAACCTTTCTTTTTTAAGAATTCTAAGACTTGTTCGATTTTTTCATTAGTTGCAATCTTTGACTGGTGAGACCAAATGTCAAAATGCACGCCGAAGTCATCAAGCTCATCTTTGATGACTTCCAGAAGATAATTGGCCGCAAAGTAGGAATAATCAACGCCTGAAATTTTCTCAAGCTGTTCATGGCTGTGAATATTACGGCGATTGATAAAATCAAGCGCCATGTCTTTGATGTAATCGCCCTGATAATGGTCTTCGGGAAAAGTTATTTTTTGTCCGAGGATTTCCAGCGCACGCAGCTTAACGGAATTACCGAGGATGTTAATCTGATTGCCTTCATCGTTGACATAGAATTCTTTTTTGGTATCGAAGCCGATAAAGTTTAAAATGTTTGCCAGCGCATCGCCGACGGCTGCCTGGCGCGCGTGCGCAATCGAAAGCGGCCCTGTCGGATTAGCGCTCACAAACTCAATCTGGACTTTCTTGGCCTGGCCCAGATTGCTTCGTCCAAAATTATCTTTCTCTTTATAAACCTTATCGACCACATCAAAGAGCGCTAAAGGTGTCAGATAAAAATTAATAAATCCTGGATTCTTAAATTCTATTTTTTGGACGTGGTCTTTCCATTGGCTTTGCGGCAGGTTTTGTTCAAATAATTTGATAAATTCCTGTGCGATCACCGCCGGCGGCTTAGAAAGGATTTTCGTCGAACGAAACGCCACCGTTGTCGTTAAATCACCTTGTGTTTTATCCGTCGGGGCGGATAAATCAATGGATGGCATGCTTGCTTCTTGAGGGAATGATTTCTTAAGAAGGGATGAGAGGTATTTACCGAATTCAGAAATGTTTTCTTGAAGCATAGATAAAAAAATAAGGCCAAGTGCGTCGGGCAATAAGTAGCGGTCAACTTGCTACTTACTCCCCTGCTACTTGACCCTTAATTATTTTTCCCACTTAATCTGTTTGGCTTCCCGCCAAAGATATTCCAGATTATAAAACTCTCTTAAATCTTTAACAAAAACATGGGCGACCACAATGCCCGTATCCAGGACAATCCACGTGTAGTCTTTTAAATTCTTATTTAGCTTAACCGATAAACCGTAAGCCTCAAGCCCTTCTTCGATGCCTTCGGCAATGGCTTTGGCGTGCCTGTCGGTATTACCGGAGGCGAGGACAAAGTAATCGCAGAAATTAACGAGCTTCTTCATTTCCAGGACAACAATGTCCTCGGCCTTCTTATCTGCTGCCAAGTATGCGATTCTTTTAGCTAAAGATAACGATGTCAGTCTGCTGCTGGGCGAAATAGTGCTACATCCTTTTTAACGAAACGCTGTAAGTATTAAAATTCTTACCCTTAAATTACTTCTTTAATTTTGCGGCTTGGTCTTTGCTTAAAACTCTCCAGCACTCATGTCCGCCTTTAAGAGATTTGGTGACGGCAAAAAAACGTCCGCTTTTTTCTTTAACGGTATAATCTTTGGATTTAAATTTGGCCTTGGTCTTGACATCGTAGAATGACAATTCTTCCATGAACTTCCTCCTGTTTTGGTAATGAGGTTAAAAGAACAGCTAAAGTCTAGCTAAAAACACTTCTATTGTCAAACTAAAAAGTGAAGTATTTGGCTATCGTAAGCTTAACTTTTCTTCTTTCTGGGTTAATCCTATTAAGGAAGCTGGCAACTGGACAGGTGTGATATTTAGAATCACGGGGGTTAATCCTTGGATATTCATAGAGGAAGGCGCGTCGGGAAATTTTAAAGGCATTGGTGGATGGTTTGGATCATTTTGTTTGACCTGTAAATCAATATTAGATGGATTTAAATCGATACCGCCGGGAGTTTTTGTTGTTTGCCCCCCCGCCTCTCCTAGGACAGCTTCGTCAGCTGTTTGTTCCTCGATATCTTCATCCCAAAACGGTTCAGTAAACAAAGAAGTAACGTCGGCGCCTTGCGCCTTCACTTTATCTGAGGCCAAATAGGCAAATAACTTTCTTACTTCTGCTCCAGATCCAAATCCAAAGTCAATGGCTGCATCATCTAATACAGAGATCGTAATAGGTCTTTTGTGTCGATCAGCATTATGAAGTTCTACAATCAATCCTAATAAATTATCTATTCTTTGATTGGCATATCCACCGTCGTGCAAGATACCTTTTAGCCTTTCAGCCATATTTTTCGTCTCCACCGTTCGATGCGTATCTGAAGATGCCAAACGATCAAAAGGCGATTTTTCCAATCCATACTCCTGGATTGCCTCATTAACAACATCCTGGTAGGTTCGCTCTAAAACAATCACATCTGCTATAGGAATAACATGTGCAGGCTTTTTCTTCCCATTGGATAATTCAAAACTTTTGACAACACCATTTTCTAAGTTAAGATCGACTCTTTGCTCCCTCATATCAAGGCCCTTCAATTGCGAGAAATCAAATACAGAAACTCCTTGAAAATTTGGCATCGATAAAACAAGCTGCCCTTTATTATCGGTTTTATATCCTATAACCTTACCTGTTTTATGAGCTAATCGATCAGGGATAAAAAAACTACCTTTAAAAAGATCTCCTATTTCTCTATCATTTCTTACAAACACTCTAAATCCGATTTTTAGCGCTGACTCAAAATCTCCAACCTCAACACTTGATTTAATCTTTTTAATTTCTTTAAAAGACAAGTTTATATATTCCCATTGCATCTCTTCAATCCAATCCTTATCTAAAGATTCGATGTAATGACCTAAGATTGTTAATGCACTTAATCCTTCCTTGACGACAATTTCATCAAAGAACTCAATTTCACCTTTCACTCCTTGGTATTTCATTTTTATGTCCAGGTTTCCTTCGATTATTTTCTGAACAGCATCTCTAAATTTTTGGGCTTGCTCCAAAGACAAACTGATTGTTCTTTTCCATCCCATTACTTGTAACTGATTGTTATTTAAACAGACAAAAATAGATCCTAAATTCGAAGATCTAAGGACATTTTTTTGAATAAGCTCTTCCACAAATTTAATCTGACCGCCAACTCCTTGATACTTCGCTCTTTGACCTAAGTCGGATTCAATCAATTCCTTCACTCTAGCAATAAATTTCAGAGCTTCCGATAAAGGCATTTCCAAATTGGTCCATTGTAGATTTTTTGTCCAAAGCTTATCTAATGCGCTAAATAAGTTGCCAGGATGTGTTGTTGTGATTTTTCCCTGTTCTAAAAGTTCTTTAGTAAATAAAAGTTGGCCTTCGTTCTGGTAATATTTTTGCTTATCTGGATTATTCATGAGGTTTTCAACCTCCATTCGATAACGCTTTGCATCTTCTAGCGACAATTGAACCAAAGACCATCCCATTATTCTTACCCACTCTTTATCTAAAGTGGTAAATAACGTGCCCAAATTCGTATTATGAATCATTTCTTTCCCCTTCAACTCTTCAACAAATTTGATTTGTCCACTGATGCCTTCATATATTTTGCGGTTTTCAGGCCTCCGTTCAATTAATTCTTTAACCAAAGCTCTGTACATTTCAGTGTCTTTCAAATTTGCCCTCACGTTTGTCCATTGCATCATTTCCAACCACTCATTATCTAATACCGTGCTGATCTGCCTTATATTCGTTACTTTCATAACACCTTTTTTATGAAGCACTTTTAAGAATTTAATCATGCCATTTCTACCTTCATATTCACTTCTTACTTCGGGACCCTTACTGATTAAATCTTTTACACTACCGCGGATTCTCACAGCCTCATCCAAAGACAAACCAATCCCCTTCCAATCCATTTCTTTAGCCCATGACTTTTCTAAAATGCTAAAAAATGCAGTCAAATACTTTGATTTGGCTATTCCTTGATCTATAAGCTCGCTAACGAATAAAATTTGACCTTCAATCCCTTTATATTTTTCTCTCTCTGCTTTAGAAAGGCTCAATAACTTCTTTACAGCATTTCTTATCTCTTCAACTTCATTAAATGAACGATACTTAATTTTCTTCCATTTTAATGTTTTAATCCAGCTTTGCTCTAAAGATTCAAAAAATGCTCTAAAATCCAATTTCTTAAGCAAACCTAATTCTTGATAATGTTTTAAAAGTGCGATTTGTCCTTGGGTTCCTGAATATTGATCTACGGTTTTCTGATCTAACAATAATTTAATCATGAGCGTGTTTCTTAATATCAAAATGTCCATCCAAGAAAAACCTGTCGGCCATGTTTCATTTCGTTTTAAAATATTTTTACCAAGCCTTTTCATCGTATGAAGCGCCACCCCTCCTGAAGGCATATCAGTAATGTTAATAAAACCCAAGTAGTGGGCCACCTCTAAATCACGAGCTATTTGTACCAAGCCATCAAATCCCTCGTACGTCTTGGAATTGTTTAATTTATTTATAGTGATAAATCCCCAAAGACTACTTACGGTTGGATAGTCCATATTAGGATCAATGATAGGTTCTCCGTCGGCCATTTTTTGTAGAATTTCTTCTATTGTTGCTGTCGTATATGGTTTAGCATCTTGAATCTTTGCTCTTTGAACGGCATATCTTATTAATTCTTGAGGATTTCTACCATAAACATGGAGGTTAACATCATCTAATTTTAATTGACTAATATTAATTAAAGCCTGCTGTTGAGAGGACATTATGGCTTTATCAATACTTTTCGTTGTTTTAAATAAACTTCTCACATCATCAATGCCTCTTTGCCTTAAGGCGTCCAATCTTTCAGTAACTTTCTCAACAGATGCAATTTGCGCCCGGTCGATGGTCTCAACCTTCGATGGATCATAGCCCACACCGCCGGAGAAAAATTTGCGTGTTGTGATCTCTTGCTTGACCGGATCATAATCTTCTTTGATGTAATTAAATGCGCCAGTCTTAAAGGCGTTCAAATATTGATTATAGATTTTTAATTTAGAATCCTTTTCTTCTGCGGCAACGCCGGAGAGCTTTTGCTGGTCAACATAAGATTTTCCTAATAGGGTTTCTTTGAGCGTACGTTTATACCACGTGGCTAAGACCATCGAACTGACGACCTGCCTTAATTGGCTGAAATTTTTCCCTTGGTTGACTTCTTCTTCAAGTTTGGGGATGACCATTTGCTTGATGATAGAGACCACATCTGATCGAAGATTTTGGGAAGTCTGAGAGGACGTTAAAGCCGAATGCGAACGTAAGGCCAAATAATCTTCTTCAAGCATAACCTTAAGATGGATATACAAAACCCAGGCCGTATTGTTTTCCTGATAAACGGTTGCTTTGTCAGGAATGATCCAGACCTTGTTTAACGTATCAACAGGAATATCGACATCACCATATCGGGCTTTAATCTGTGCATAGACCTTGCCCCAAAATTCTTTTCCTAAATCCCCGTCCGGATAAATGAGCGAGGCCGTGATTTGCTTAAGAAGATAATCTTGCGCAAGCAAATCCATCCCCATCTGCGTCTGGCCTAAATCGTCTTCAATGATTCTATTTTTTTCATACGGGGAAAGGTTCACCCACAGATGGTCGTCAGGAATGGTTAACGAGGCTAAAAAATATTTGATCAGTTTTGTATATTCTTGTTTCTGCGCATCGGATGATAACGGCTCTTCTCCGCGGTCCATCAGAAAATTCATCTCCAATGGATTGTTTACGTTAAGCTTAAGGCCGACTATCCTGGCCGGGGCGTAGGCTGGGCTTAAACCAACTAAAGAAAGATTCGGTTGTAAAGCCGATTGGGCTAAACTTTCCGTCGCTGGGCCAACAACAAGAAGGATAGATAAAAGAATATTAATAATCTTAAACAAACGCCTTTTCATGGCGAAAGTATAAAATATATTAATATTATTGACCAATAAATCTAAGATTAAGAAGACTGGGCTTTAAAGAAAGACGTGGCGTGAATTTTTTAGAAAAAATTACCGCTGGTAGTTCTAAACTTTCAGCAATTTATTGAGTTGGTTCTTTTGGGCATCTTGGAGGGAGCCGACAATGGCGAGGTTAAAACGGTTCGTGTCTAAAATTTCCTGCGCGACACGTTTGATGTCAGCGATGGTGACTTTATTAAACTTGGCGATGATCTCGGAAACAGATTTTAGTTTATCTTTGGAAATGACCCCTTCACCCAACCAAAGCATATGCTCGAGGGTGTCTTCCAAACCTAAAACAAGTTGGCCCATCAAATAATCCTTGCCTCGGGTAAACTCGCCTTGGCCAACGCTGTTACGTTTAATTTTCTCAAGCTCAGCCAAAACGACTTCAATTGTTTCAACAATTTTCTGATTATCAACGCCAGCGCGGATCATAAACATTCCCGTATCGTGCAACATTTTCATCGTCGAGCCAATCGAATAAGCCAATCCTCTCTTCTCCCGGATTTCAACAAACAGCCGGCTGCTCATGTTCCCGCCCAGAATAATACTTAACAAGCTTAACGGATACCGGTCAGGATGATCTTCGTGATAGGCGGGCATGCCTAAAGCCACGTGCATCTGCTCGGTACTTTTGTTAAAGAAATTAACTCTGGGTTGTTTTTGTTGATGATCTGCTTTTATATAATCAATCTTCGATTGGCTTTTTAAGTTTCCCAAACGTTTCTTAACGATTCTAAGAACCTGATCATGTTTGATCTGGCCGCAGACAGCCACCACAATGTTCTGGGGTACATAAAATTTATTGTGAAAGGCGCGCAGGTCTTTGTTGGTCATGGAGGCAACCGTCTCCGGCGTCCCCGTCAATGTCTTCCCTAGCGGATGGTCAGGCCAAATAAGTTCATCTAAGAGTTCCTGGACATAATATTGCGGCAAATCACGGTACATCTTTATCTCTTCGATGATGACCGTACTTTCTTTTTTGACATCTTTTTCCGCGATCGTCGGGGACATCATCATATTTGAGAGCACATCAAAGCTCTGTTCAAAATGTTTAAAGGGGACTTTAGCGTAATAACAGGTTTGCTCTTCTGACGTAAATGCATTCAGCGCGCCGCCAACCCCTTCAATTTTTTCTTTGATCTCTTCGCAGGAATATTTTTTGCTTCCCTTAAAGACAATATGTTCCAAAAAATGCGCCGCGCCTTTTTGCGCGTCCTGTTCATAACGACCGCCGACGCCAACCCACAACCCCAAAGAGACAGAATCTCTCTGTTTCATATCATGCGTGACGACGCGCAACCCGTTATCTAATTGAGTTTTCTTATACATCATTAACCGTTTCTTAATCGTTTAACAAACCGGCTCACTTGTTTGACCAAATCTTTTTTACCCGTATGGCGTGCGACTTCACGGACAATGGCACTTCCCACAATGACACCATCAGCAAATTTAGAAATCTGCTTAACTTGTCGTGGTGTCGTAATCCCAAAGCCGACACAGACAGGCTTCTTTGTTAATCTTTTGATGCTGTTGATATGGTTCACATAAACCGTCGGCAGAGACTTCTTAACGCCGGTAACACCGGTTATAGAAACATAATAAACGAATCCCGTTGAAGCGGCCACGATTTTCTTCATCCGCTCTTTGGTTGTTGTCGGTGCGGCCATAAAAATATTGACCAAACCATTTTGTTTAAAAAGTTTAATGAGCGTCTGCGCCTCTTCTGGTGGAAGATCGGGAACGATAACCCCATCCACGCCGTTTTCTATACACTTTTGAACAAATCTTTTTTCGCCTAAATGAAAAATCGGATTGTAATACATCATCAGGACAATCGGGATTTCTGTTTTTCCTCGAATTTTTTTGACCAGATCAAAGACTTGAAAAAGCGTTGTCCCTTTCTCTAACGATCTTTGCGACGACGCTTGGATCGTCGGCCCATCGGCGATCGGATCTGAAAAAGGAACGCCCAGCTCAACGATGTCAACGCCCGCCTCTTCAAAAGCTAAAACAAGTTTCTCGGTCGTTGCCAAATTCGGATCACCGGCGGTGATAAAGGCAATGAAGGCTTTCTTCCTCTTTCTTTTTAACTCTTTAAATTTTTGGTCAATTCTATTCATTGTGGGTCAAGGGTCAAGGGTCAAGGGTCAAAACCTTGACCCTTGCTACTTGACCCTACATTAAATGTTTTAACGAACCGACATCTTTATCTCCTCGCCCTGACAAACATACAATCACCGTTGAATGCTTTTTAACGCGCTTAGTCAGCTTCTCTAAATAAGCGATAGCATGCGATGTCTCAAGCGCCGGAATGATCCCTTCAACTCTTGATAATAATTTTAATCCATTTAAAGCGTCGTGGTCCGTGACCGCCACATACTCTGCACGGCCGATGGATTTATAATACGCATGCTCAGGCCCAACGCCCGGATAATCAAGGCCAGCAGCGATCGAATGCGCGATTTTAACTTGCCCATCCTTGGTTTGAAGCAAACCGCTCTTACTTCCGTGCAAAACGCCGACTTCCCCTTTAACAAGTGTCGCCGAATGATGCGCAGTGTTAATCCCTTCACCGGCCGCTTCAACACCAATCATCTTAACGGACTTATCTTTAAAAAACGCATGGAACAATCCCATCGCGTTACTTCCACCGCCAACGCAGGCAACCAAATAATCAGGAAGTCTTTTTTCTTTTTGCAAAATTTGTTTACGCGCTTCAATGCCTATGACCGATTGGAATTCACGCACCATCAACGGATACGGATGCATGCCAGCCACCGACCCAATGACATAAAAAGTATTGTCGACATTGCTGACCCAATCGCGGATGGCTTCGTTCATCGCATCTTTTAGCGTTTTTGAACCGCTGCTCACCGAATGGACTTGGGCACCTAATAATTTCATACGAAAAACATTTAACGCCTGACGCTCGACGTCGAGTGTGCCCATATAAATCTCGCACTTAAGACCCATCAGCGCGCAGGCCGTCGCTGTAGCCACACCATGCTGACCAGCGCCAGTCTCGGCGATGATCCGCGTCTTGCCCATGCGCTTGGCGATCAAAACTTGTCCCAATGTATTATTGATTTTA
>JACXTT010009616.1_pt1 | contig 13190 bp, 10 predicted proteins | sample 9270951 | NCBI WGS metagenome assembly JACXTT01 (sample SAMN15532306, study PRJNA645909) | rock metagenome | isolation source: weathered quartz diorite | place: Puerto Rico | collected 2017-06-21
GGGTGGGAGGGGCGCACCGCCGTGCGCCCCTACATACCGACCCCCCTCTTCCCGTACCAACCCCGACTCCAGCACCATCTTGGTTAACTCTTCCAGAAACAACGGTACCCCATCCGTCTTGCGCACAATCTGCTCGACCACGGCTGCCGGCAGCGGCTTGCCCCCTGTCACCCGCATAATCAATGCTTCACTCTGCCCTCGCCCCAAGCGGCTGAGAGTGAGCGCACTCAGATACGACCGTCCTCCCCACGGCGGCGCAAACTCAGGACGAAAGGTCAACAGCACCAGCACTCGGGTCGTCGGCACCTGGGCAAGCATCACCTCCAAGAACTCCAGCGTGGACGGGTCCGCCCAGTGCAGATCCTCAACGACACAATACACCACTGCCCGCTCGGCCTCTTCACTCAACCAGGCCACTAAGGCTTCTAGAGTTCGCTGCTTCTGCTTCTGCGGGGTCCCGAGCAGCGGCGGCGTGCCCGCGGGCAGTGGGATGGACAACAACGCGGCCAAGAGTGGCACGGTCTCGGCTTGGGGGAAGCGATACTGTACCAGGAGCCGCTGGAGTTTGCTCCGCTTGCTCTCGGCGGTGTCGGTTGGGGTAAACTGCAACAGGCGCTGTAAGTGCTCGATGATGGGATACAGCGCACTGTTCTGGTGATAGGGTGAGCAGCGAAACTCAATGCGTGTTACCTTCTCCGGTTCGAGCTGCTCTTTGAGCTCCTGCATTAGCCGCGATTTCCCAATCCCGGGCTCGCCGCTGAGCAGCACCACCTGACCTTCCCCGGCTGTGGCCTGCTCCCAGCGTCGCTCCAACAGGGCAAGTTCTTCGCCTCGGCCCACGAGCGGGGTCAAACCCGTTTGCACCGCCGCCTCAAAGCGACTCTGCGCAGCACTCTCCCCCACGACCTGGTAGAGCACCAGGGGCTGCGAGAGGCCCTTCAGCTCGTGCGGCCCCAGTTCCTTGCACTCAAACAAGCCGCTGACCAGCCGATAGGTCGTCGGGCTGATGATCACACTATTGGGCACGGCTTTCTCTTGCAGTCGAGCGGCAATGTTGGGCGTCTCCCCCACAATCGCCACGGGTTCCGGTTGATCTCCCACACCCATCTCCCCAGCCACCACCAGACCCGTGTGAATGCCAATACGCACCTGCAAGGGACGGGGGAGCTGGATGGTTGGGAAGGACAGGTGCTGCATGGCCTCGATGATCCCCAGGGCCGTACGCACGGCGCGCTGGGCATCGTCTTCGTGGGCCTGGGGATAGCCGAAGTACACCAACAGCCCATCCCCGATGTACTTGGCCAGATATCCTCCGAACCGGGAGATAGCCGAGGCACAGGTTTCCCGATACGCCTGGATGACCGCGCGTAGCTCTTCAGGGTCAAGCTGTGTCGAGAGGGCAGTGGACCCCACCAGGTCAATGAACTGCACCGTCAACTGACGCCGCTCACCCTCAGGGAGTCTAGCGTCTCGGGTCTGGGGTCCAGTGTCAGAAGAAGCAGGAGGTGTTGCCGTTTCGCTCTTCGTTGCTCCGCCCGTCCACACCAGCAAGGCCCCGTCTTCATCCGCGGCGACGCGTTCGGCTTTGATGAGTTCCGCTTTGAGATCCTCCAGGTAGTCGTCGTCCAGAGCAAACTGCCGTTTCAACGCGCGATACGACACCCGCTGTTTGCTTTGCAAGAGTTCTCGTACCTTACCTAACACCTCTTCAAAGGTCATGGTCCGTCTCCCCTCTGCCCTGACATCCTGTCCTCGGTCATTCTTTTAGGCAGTTGGTTTTATCATCTAACAGCCCCGATCACCGCGAGCTGCCCAAACGCGGCCCTTCGGTTTATTTCAAACCGCAAGCGGGCAGCGATGCGGTGGAACGAGGAGTTAGGCGTCATTGGGAAGCTCGCCATCGTAATAAGGCCATGCTACTGCCCAGGAGTCCTAAGCCTGCGGCTCTCTGAATAAGGCTATTGTTGCGACCCAATAGGGCCGAAAGAGAACGGGCTAACAGCGGGTAGACATAAAACACCATCAGAGCAATGAACACATAGAGCGAACCCCACGCAAAGGCCGACACTCCCACACTCTCCGCCGTTGACGCGAACTGGGGGAGCAAGGCCGAGTAGAAGAGGATGGCTTTGGGATTCGTGGCGGAGGTGAGAAACCCTTGCGCAAGCAGCCCCTTCTCACGAAGCTTGTTGACGGTTTGCGTATTCACTGGAGCCAGAGGAGACACAAGAAGCCTGATGCCCAGATACGTCAGATACACGGCACCGATAACACGTAAAGCCTCGAACGCGGCTTGAGAAGCAAGAAGAAGGGCCGAGAGCCCAGTAGAACACAGAAGCACCCACAGGAGATTGGCGAGCGCAACACCGGTGAGAACCAGCAACACTCGCCGCCTCTCGCCAGCCACGGCTTGCGCAATGACCAGCAGATTCGTCGGCCCCGGGACCGCCGCGATTCCCATCGACAGGAGAACGAACCAGCTTAGTTTTGTCATGATGTTTCCGCCTAACGGCCCCGGTTACCGTTTGCCGCCCAAACGAAACCTCTCACATTCACTAAAAACCGCAAGCGGGCGGCAGTACGGTAGAACGGGTTGTTATACGGATTCAATCTCTTTTAGGGTTTTTCCATTTTTATTCTTCCAGGCGATAAGGCCATTTGCATGCCCTCCGTGGATTACCGCTGCCGCCGCACTAGGGCTGGAAAACTCCTCATCCCGTGTGAATGTAAGGTGGTCTGTATCGACAGAGAGAACCCCTTCTTCTTTGAGCCTTTGCCGCATATTCACTGGCCAGGGGTACTTCTGCGCCGAAGCGCGCTCATTCAATACAGCTTGAGAACCCTTCAGGACAAGGAAGCCGTTGGGGGTAAGGTATCCTTTCGCCTTTATCCCCTTTATTTCACAGTACAATAGCTCTTTCTCAGTATCCGCCTTTACCTCCCCTGTAGTAGGGACTAGCAGTTCAACGCCAAGAACAGGCAAGAGCTGATTTATTTTTTCTAAGAAGACTTCCATATCTTCACGGTCTGACTCTGGTAGTTTTGCACCGCTACTTTGACCGTTAATGACAAGCGCTCGGGCAGCGTGACGAGCTTGGTCGATGAGCTTTCCTTCCAAGTAACGAATATGGGCCTTGGTCGGGTTTTCATCCTTGCTAGTAAAGTGGACGATCTGATTCCAGAAATCCTTTTCTAGATGTGCCTTGACACGATCTCTAATATTTTCCGCTTCACCGATGTAGACAGCAGGTTTCCCTGATTCGGGATCGTTACCCGTAAGGAAGTAAACACCTGAGCGGTCAGACTCTTCGCGCCCAATGACCCCCTCAAATTCACTGCGTGGCCCGGCGACTGCCTTGCCCGTCCAGTTTGATAGTTCGGCAGTACGGAGCCGTTTCGGATCGCCATGTACCAGAAAGATCTTAATGGTTGCGCTGGCCATGTTGTGAATCTGTATAACGCCAGGATCAGCCGCCGGGACTGCGTAGCGAGTCCCGGTCGGACTGCATGCTTTCGTTAGCTGCCGTAATCTCCTGGCATTATGGGAAGATCTTTGAAATTTAGGAATCGAAGATCTCCTTTTTCATCACGCAGCCATGTTATGACGTTGTCAGGTGGTGAGTACAAGTGCTCGAATTTTTCCCCAACATAGAAACTGAGAAATTTCGCATAAGTTCGTGAATCCCACTCCTCAAAGATGGGTTTCCTGCTGAAGCCTCCCAGAGGCAACTGCAACACTTTATGCGGCTCTCCTTGCAAGACGATATGTTTAGGCGTACGCGTTGCTAGAGTTGAACGATAAGAGAACTGGGCACATAGCTCTCTAAACTGCACTGGGTGAAGGTCCAGCTTGAAGATATCTTTATAGGCTTCTTCAAATGGCTGCTGGGCTCCTCCATCGGCAAGTGTAGCAATCAAGCCAACTCTCCCAACCCGGCAGGTAATGAACATCGTCTCCACATTGTCACACAAATCCCACTCAAGTGTTTTCTGTGGCAAGGGTTGCATTGAAAAAACCAAAATCGATCCTGGCTGGAAATCAACGATTTCTACCGTCTCTCGCGCCTGTTGAAGGAAGAGTCTATGCATGCGGTAACGCTCAAGGATTTCAGAAGTGACAATAGTGGCCCCCTGTGGGATTCGGCGATCAACCAGAAGCGATAACTCCTTGTAGAGGATTCCGTAGAATATTTTTCCAAGCCAGAGGAACAAAGACTTTGCTCCTAGCTGCAAGACCGCATCTCGACCGTATTCGACTGTCTGTGCTAGCGAATCTTCAATTGGCTTGAGTCTATATCTATTACAGTCGTCGCAGCACGGAACTGTAAGTTGCCGATATGGAATGCTGGTTTGGTTAAGTAAGACAAGCTGCTGGTTCCAGAGATCGTATCGCTTCTGTGCCCATCTAGGAATAATGTGCTCCTCCGTATAGTTTCCCAGCAGGAGACTCCCTCCACAGAGGAAACACTTTTCCCAAGGGGTTCGAAAGTCGTTTAACGTTTCAATCAAGTTCTGCAGATCTTCTGTGTTGGTGTCTGTGTTCATCTGGCAATTAATTCCATGCAGCTAACGAGGCTGTAGAAAAACTCACTTTTGCAAAATTTGACCCTTGAAAACAAAGGACTTTCTGGTGCGAAAAATCAAAATTTAGGGGTTTTCCTACAACCTCAACGGCCCCAGTCACCGTTTGCCGCCCAAACCGAGACTTTTCGGATTCTTCCCAAACCGCAAGCGGGCGGCAATACGGTGTAGTGGGTTTGTTAGCCAGCATAGCTCTGAACGCGGGACCAACACCTTGCCCCTGTCCATTTTCCTTCTTTTGCTTGCTTCGCGGCGCGCTCATTTCAATCCCGCTTTACGCAGGGCATCAATATGGTGCTCTAACACCGCTGGATCTTTGATGGGCACTCTCTGCTTGTGAACCTCTAGCGAGAACTGGGGATTCAGCCGCAGGACTTCCGTCGCCTCAGCCCGGGCTTCTGTTTCTTTGCCTAGCTCACTGTAGACCGCAGCTAGGTTTAGGTGAGCGCTGAGAATATCGGGGTAGTGGCTGACGTATTGCTTCAGTGGGGGAATGGCCTCCTCAAGTCGCCCAGCCAGGTAATAGGCCTGGCCTAAGAAATTGAGCAGGTACATCTGGAAACCGGGAGGACGTAGCGCCTGCTCTATCATGCCGATAGCCTCCTCTGCCCGCCCCACGTAGCTCAGCGCGCTTGCTGCACAACCACAGACGTCAGTATTAGGAACCTTGAGTGCGCGCATCTGTTCTACCGCCGCGGCAGCCTGTTCATATTGCTTCTTCGACAAATACGCTAGACTCAAGTAAGAGAGCGCTATGGACGAGGAGTTATTCAAGGCAACAGCCCGTCGGGCTGCCTCAAGCGCACGCTCTAGGATTTGGGGATCGTGCAGCTGTTGCGCCCACCAGGCGTCCAGGTAATTATTCGCCAGCTCAGTGTAGGACCAGAAATAATTAGGGTTACGGAGCAGGGCTTCCTTCTGAGCCGCAATCGCTTCTTCATATTGTCCCGTCATGCGAGAGGCAAAGCCCAAATTATGGGTATACCAGAACGGGGAACGAGGATTGAGGCGGATCGCTTTCTTTGCCATCTCCAGTGCGTCCGCTGGGTGCCCTAAATGGATGAGGGTTTCTACTTGCCATGAATACGCATTGGCAAAGTTGGGATCGAGGGCAATGGCCCGCTCTCCTTCGGCCAAGGCCTGCTCAAATTGGTGTTTCCGCACGAAGATAAGGCTCAATAAACTGTGAGTGGTAGGCATGGAAGTATCTAGCGCCATAGCTTTTTGCGCCAGCTCAAGGGCCCGCTCTATGTTCTGTGGATCTGGATTCCACTGAAAGGTCCACTCGGTAAAGTACGTCCACCCCAGGTTCGTGTATGCCAAGGCATAGCGTGGGTCCAGCGTTACAGCTCTCTCGAACATCTGGCGTGCTTGTTCATTGGTCTCTTTGGTAAGGCGGATGAGGTATGTTAGCCCTTGCAACCAGTAATCGTAGGCCTCCAGATTGTTTGTAGATTTGCGCACCAGGTATCCTTGCTCCCGTAACGTGAGCTGCAGCTTCAGCGTGGTGACGATCTTCTGCACGATCTCATCTTGCAGGGCAAAGATGTCCTTCAGCGATCGGTCATAGCGTTCGGACCACACATGCCCGCCGGTGGTGGCATCAATCAACTGCGCCACAATCCGCACCTGATCGCTGGCCTTTTGCACACTGCCTTCCAAGACATAACGCACACCGAGTTCTTTCCCTACCTCTTGCACGTTTGCCGCTTTGCCTTTGTACGTGAAGGCGGTGTTGCGGGCGATGACAAAGAGGCTGGAAACGCGGGAGAGGTCGCTGGTAAGCACTTCGGTGATGCCATTGCTGAAATACTCCTGCTCAGGATCTTTACTCATGTTGTCAAAGGGCAGTACGACGATGGAGGGTTTGTCGGGTAAAGGTAAGGCCACAGGCGTGGTCTGGGTGCTAGAGGGCGGAGGGTGGGTACTGGTAGGTAGAAGGAAAAGATACCGAGCGGCTATGATTGCTCCTGCGCTGAGCAACAGGGCAGCCGTTAGCCAAGGGACGACACCCCTGCGACGAGTGAAATGGCGTCCCCGCGTCTGCAGGGCCTGACGAACACTGTCGGCGTGTTCGGGAACGAGCAGGTAGACGGGAAACCGTTGGTCAATGTTCTTCAGTCTGGGCTGCCCTAACGATACGACGGCACCTAAGTCAAGTTTTTTGCCCACATCGCGATAGACCACGTCCGAGATGCATATACTGTCGGGCTCGGCCAGTCCCTGGAGTCGGGAGGCGATGTTGACGCCATCCCCAAATACATCTCCCTCTCGTTGCACGATGTCGCCGGAGTGAATGCCGATACGAACGTGAATCTGTTCGTTGTTTTCCTTCTCAGCATTATACTTATGGAACTGTGTCTGGATAGTTTGGGCGCACTGTACGGCGTGTACGACAGAGGGAAAGTCTACCAAAAAAGCATCACCCACAGTCTTGATAACTGTGCCATGGTGTGCGGTGACTGCCTGTTGAATGATCTGGTTATGTAGATCCAACAGCCGCAGCGTGTGGGCTTCATTGCTGCCCATTTGGCGGCTAAAGCCTACCATGTCGGTAAACATGATCGCGGCCAGCCGCCGATTCTCAATGTGTACCATGTTGCTGGTGTCGTCTTTCATAGGGAGGGCTTATTCTCTGGTGTTGTCGAGCTGCTAACTGTCTATGATATGCAGGCTAACGTCGCCGATCACTTGCCGCCGCCCAACCGCGTCCGTTCGGTTCAAGCAGATCCGCAAGCGGGCGGCGGTCAAGTGGAACGGTTCGTTAGGCATCGTAGCCTCGCCTATAGTCCCTGAAGTAGCTCCTGACGCTTTTGATAGTATTCTTCAGCAGAGATTAGTCCTTTTTCCCGAAGATCCTTTAGCTCTTTGAGTCGGTCCTCAAGATGCCGTTCTGGAGGTGCTGTCCGTTGCGGTTCTGAGGATTTCTGTTCGACGAAGTGGACGGCAAGGCCAGAGGCAAAAACATCACCGTCGTGGTCAGTGTTATATGTGGTATTGATGATTGCATCGACTCTGTCGCCGTACTGTTCTTGAGCTTTTTCTTTCAGAAACTTGTTCATCTGATCTGTATTGGCAACCGGGGTACGTCCACCAGCAGCAACCGCTAATGGGCTGCGAAACAGCGCATCGTTGAGCGCTGAGCCGAAGTTAATCATGCCCCGAGTATTGACGTGTACTTCCCCGAGGACTTCGTAGGGTTGGGAGATGGGGCCAGCGGTAACAACGACATCTGTAAACTTTGCTCCTGAGAGCGTCTCCCACTGACCTGACGAAAGCTCAGATTCTAGAGCTGGGTAGAAGCGGCGGATGTTTTCTTCGTTTTTCCCCCAATCATACACTTGTCCGTCCGTGCGTGAGGTGATGGACACTGTCGTTTTTCCAGCACCTTCTGTCCGAATATCAACCTCTATGCGGTCTCCATAAGTCCATAATGACATCGGCGCTTTTGCTGCGATTACATGGGGAGCCCTGCTTTGGGAGTAGTCAACTTCCCATCCTAACGTACGGATTGCTGCTATAGCGGCGTGAGCAATCACCTCAGGCGACTTCTCGTAGATGCGAGCGGAAGGAGTGGAACCGCTTACAGCAGAACCGGGAGGCGCACTTTGCTTGACGACAGCAGGAGAGCATCCAGCCAAACACACCACAGCAATACTAAAGAGCACAGAGCCGCGCATAGAACCTCCCTGGCTAAAGAGTGCCTGCTGTGTCCATATACTCCACGAATCTGTCTACAGTTTCTTTTATAACGTACGCAGATACTCCACAACTGCTTCATGTAACGGCTTGGTAGCTGTCGGATTGCACCATACTTGGTTACGCGGTACATCATCGCCAGCCTTTATCCAATAAGCCAAAACCACAACCGCGCTCAAATACTGAACCTGTTGTTTGTAATCTGCTATATCTTTGAATCCTTTCTCCCGGAAGAAGTGCTCATCTCCTTCCTTGGCCGACCGTTCAATATTAGGGATTGCCACCATAGGAAGTTCCTCTGGTTCATGGGTAGTGCTGTGCAATCGGATTGTTAGCACATTAGGCAAATCCGGTCTCAGTTGCCCCAAGGAGTTCAAAAAGATGTCCGTGAATTTGAACGATTCGCGTTGGGTGTACAGGATAGGGTTCACTCCGCCAAAGTTGGCCGTTGGGGTGTCTGGCGATTTTTCTGGCACATGCGTGATACGAAACTGAAGCTCCTCAAATCCCTTAATTGCAATGGTCGTCGAATCTCCAGAGGTTAATTTTCCGATAGCTGATTGCAAAGCTTCAAGGCATTGGGATCTGATGGAATCGATGGATGCATTCAACCGTTGTGCATAACCTGGGGATAGAGCTAATGAATAGCATTCGAACGACACCCCGAGGGATGAGGGTACCTTCCGCAGTTCTGAGATAACCCTGTCCAGGCATTCATTGTAAAGCGTAACAGGAACACTTTCCCGTATGCGCTTGGTCTCTACATTGAAGTCGCCGTATTGTTGGGTCCGGATACAGAAGTCTGGACTGCGGCTCTTGCCTTGTCCATAAGGCTCATACTCAACTTCAAACTCGGGACCCGCAAGAAAGCGGCATGCGACCTCGATTTCCGCAAGAATATCGTTTACATCCTCGACTTCCTTTGCACCTGTGAATTTGTGTCTGATCTTGTCGCGATACGTCCTTGCGAAGTCACGAAACCGCGGGACGGCTGATAACCAATGGCGAAGCTGTCGCCAGACGGGTTCTGGTCCATTCGGAGCAAGGTCCCTTGGGATGTCGCTTTGGGTTTCGCAATTGGAGATGTGTCTGGTTTCCATAGCAAAGATACATTTTCGGGGTACGGGGTCAAAGAAGCCTAACGCGCTCGCGCACCGCGAGCGGCCCACCCGTGGCCTTTCGGCTTTTTCAGAGTCGCAAGCGGGCCGCGATGCGGTGGCGCGATTCGTTAGCCAGCATAGTTCTGAACACTGACACTTTTTGTTTTTTTACCATCCTCTTTTCCCTGCCTCCTGCATGATTCACGACATATTCACTTCAACCCCGCTTTACGCAGGGCGGTCACTACTCGCTCTACTTCTCCCTGGTCCTTAAACGGGAGTCCTTGCTGCCAGCGTTCCAGAGAGAGATGCGGCTGGATTCTCAAGACCTCCACGGCTTCGGCTCGGGCCTCTTGTTCTCTCCCTGACTCACTATACATAACGACCAGCGCGACATGGGAAACGAGAAAATCCGGGCTCCGTGCAAGGGCTCTCTTTTGGGTTGCAATCGCTTCCTCAGTTCGCCCCAGTAAACGGAAAGCATGCCCTAGCACGTAGAGATAAAAGGCTGGACAGCGAGGATTGAGGCGTATCGCGTTCTCTACTAACCCCAGGGCGTCTCGTGCTCTTCCCACGCAATTCAGCGTCGATGCCAGGTTTGCATAAGCTTCAGCATCGTTAGGGTTGAGCGCGATAGCTCGCTCTCCTTCCATAACCGCTAGATCATACTGTTTGACAAACAAATGAAACCGTCCTAGCGCACTATGGGCAACGGACAAGGCATCCTCCAGAGTTATAGCTTTTTGCACGGCGGCTTGCCCTTGTTGCACAGTCTCAGGGCTAGGATTCCATTGCGCGATCCAATCCAGGCAGTAACTTAACCCAATCCAGGCATACGCTCCAGCAAAATTCGGATCTAACTCAATAGCTGCCTCCCACATCTGCCGTGCCTGAGCGTTAGCCTCTTTGGTAGAGCGGTAATAATACTCCTGCCCCCGTAAGAAAAAGTCATACGCCTCTATACTTCCGGTGGGGAGTCGTTCCAGACTTTCTTGTTCCCTTTTGGTCAGCTTCACCGCAAGCGCACCAACGATCTTCCGTACGATTGCATCTTGCAACTCGAAGATGTCAGTCAAGTCCCGATCATACCGCTCAGCCCAGAGGTGATGATCGGTCGTGGCGTCAATCAACTGGGCTGAAATCCGCACCCGCTCCCCAGCTTTGCGGACACTGCCTTCCAGCACATACTGCACGCCCATCTCCCGGCTGATGTCCTGGGCTTTCGCGACCTTGCCTTTGTACGTGAAGGCGGAGTTGCGGGAGATAACAAAGAGGCTGGAGATCTTGGAGAGGTCCGTGGTAATGTCCTCGGTGATACCATCGCTGAAATACTCCTGCTCGGGATCATTACTCAGGTTGACGAAAGGAAGAACGATGAGAGAAGGTTTGTCAGGGAGCGGCAAGGCTGAGGTTGGGAGAGGCGAGGTCCCCTTGTCCTCCTCTGGGTCCGTGGCCGGCGCCTCCGCTTCTGGCCGTACCCGATACACCCGCACGGGCTTAGCAATATTCTTGACCATCTGCTCGCCTACGTACTCGTAACATAAGGGAAGTTTGTTCTCGACTTGGTCATAGACGGTCCCGGCAATACAGATGCCTCCCCCTTCTGCTAGAGCCTCTAACCGTGCCGCGATGTTGACCCCCTCGCCATAGATCTGCGGCCCCTCGACGATGACATCACCAACGTTGATGCCAATCCGAAATTCCATCCGCCGCTCTGCGGGCAGAGTGGCGTTCCTGGGTTTGAGCGCTTGCTGAATTTCTACCGCGCATTGCACGGCATCGACCGCGCTGGCAAACTCCGCCAGGATGCTATCCCCCGCCGTGCCGACGATCCGACCGCGGTGATGCTGGATCAAAGCATCGGTGACCTCACGATACGCGGTCAGCCTCCGCAGCGTGCCCACCTCATCCGCGCCCATGAGACGGCTGTAGCCTTTGATATCGGCATGGAGGATGGCGGCAAGCTTGCGTTCAACATTCTCAGTAGACATGTAAGGAAGCCTGTTTTTCTGTAGCGTCTCCGGTGAGTAATTGACAGTGACATGCGGGCTAACGCCTTGCCCTCAGTGGCAAGGCCCCAAACGAGCACTTTCAGAGTCAGACAGAACCGCAACAGGGGCCGCGTCCGCTGCAGGGCGCTTGTTAGGTTTCTGCTGTCGCTTCTTCATCCTCTTCGAAATGACCAAACGGACTCTCTCGTCGTTCATGGCACCCCCAGGGCCTTGAGCGCAGCGGGTCTGCGCTGCTCGCCTGAAGGCACGACAGTTCGCAGGTCGGCGTTCCAACTCTCTCGCGTGACAGCAATGGAGCAGAGCGAGACGCCGCTCACGAGCACGAGGTAGCCAGCAACCGGTAGCCACGAGTGGGCGAACCGCTCGAGCAGGAAAGTGGAGATCAGCGGCGCAGTGCCGCCGGCGAGTGCCGAGCCGATCTGGAAGCCAAGCGTCACGCCAGTGTAGCGCACTTGGGTGCTGAACATCTCCGAGTAGAGTGTCCCCAAAACGGCCGTGATCGGCGCCCAGCAGACCGCTAATGCCACTAACGTCGCCACCGTGAACCAAAGCGGGGAGCCGAGCGACACCAGCCAGAAGTACGGAAAGGCGAAAGCCATGATAGCCAGGGTGCCGGTAATGTACAGCGGTTTGCGTCCCACCCGATCAGCGAGATTACCCATCAGCGGAATTGTCACGGTGGTGAAGAGCGCGGCCAGCGTGACGGCGTTGAGCGCGACCCTCTTGTCGAACCCGACATAAAGTGTTGCGTAGCTGACGGCGAATGCCGAGAACACGTAGAAGGGGGCCGTCTCCACGACCTTCAGGCCCACGGCTTGGAGCACAGCGCGCCAGTGATGCCGCAGGGTCTCGACGAGAGGAACGCGAGCAATCTGCCCGGCCTCTTTCGCTTGGCGGAAGGTGGGCGTCTCGTCAATCCCCTGACGAATCCACAGGCCGACGAAGACGAGGACCGCGCTCAGTAGGAAGGGCATGCGCCAGCCCCACGCGAGGAAGCTTGGTTCGGGGAGGACGCTCACCGCCGACAGGGCCACCGTGCCGAGCAGCATCCCGATGGGGACGCCCATCTGCGGCACACTGCCGAAGAAGCCTCGATTGTGTGGGCTGGAGTGTTCAACGGCGAGCAGGAGCGCCCCGCCCCACTCCCCACCGACGCCCAGGCCCTGGATACAGCGTAAGGTGACCAAGAGGATCGGCGCCAGAACGCCGATCGCGGCGTAGTCGGGTAAGCAGCCGATGAGGACCGTAGCGGCACCCATGAGTGCAAGCGTGAAGACCAGCGTGATCTTGCGTCCGACCTTGTCCCCGAGATGGCTGAAGACGACCCCACCAAGAGGACGCACGAAAAAGGGGAGGGCGAAGGTGATGTAGGTGAGTAAGAGCCCGCTCGTCGCATCGGTCATGGGAAAGAAGAGTTTGACGAACACGAGTGGAGCGACTGTCCCATACAAGAGATAGTCATACCACTCGATGGAACTGCCGATGAGGCTGGCGACGAGAGCCTTAGTGCCCCTTGATTCGCTCAGGTCCGCCATGTCCTTCCCTCTCCTTCCGCGGAAGATGTTGCTCTCGCTTGAGAAACCTAACGCCTGCCTCAGCCGCCGCGGCCCAAACAAGGCCCTTCGGCTTCAACAGAAACCGCAAGCGGGCCGCGGTCGGGCTGGAGGCGAGGGTTAGGTGTCCGGACTCCGACTTGCGCTTGCTCGCTTCCTTGTCCCAAAGCTCACCTCCACCAGACCCGCTTACTCCCCATACTCAGGAAATAGTCTGCCCGTCGCCACCATGCGGCCGGAGCCGT
>JACXTT010009617.1_pt1 | contig 13189 bp, 11 predicted proteins | sample 9270951 | NCBI WGS metagenome assembly JACXTT01 (sample SAMN15532306, study PRJNA645909) | rock metagenome | isolation source: weathered quartz diorite | place: Puerto Rico | collected 2017-06-21
GACGAGGACGAACGCGGCGCCGGCCACCTTGAGGCCGCTCAACCCCGTCGTGGGATGCGGGTAGAAGGCGGCGAGACCGCTCGGCCAGAAAGCCTTCCTCACATACCAGGCGTAGGCGACGAGGGCGTTGCCGATTCGGACGGGAAGCGTGAAGGTGGCTACACCCTGAACCGCATGGACCGCCCGCTGTGCGAACAGCGTCACCACACCGCACGCAGCAGAGACAGCGACGAAGGGCAACATCTCGCGAAGCGTAGCTTCCAGCTTCGGTCGCTCTCCGGCAGGCCACCGGTTCAACGGCCAGAAGTCGATCAGGAGCAGCGTCAGAGGGAGCGTGACGGCCATCGGCTTCGAGGCGAGGGCGAGCGCGGCGAGCACGATCGCGGCGAGATACCCCTTGCGGCGCTCCGTCTGCCGATAGCTCGCGTACGTGATCAGCGCGAGCAGCCAGAACGCCGTGCTGAGCAAGCTCTTCCGCTCGGCGATCCACGCGACGGTCTGGACGTTCAACGGATGGACGGCGAAGAGCGCGGCGACGAACGCGGAGGGCCAGGCCTGCTGGGTCGTCGACACGAGAAGCCAGAAGAGGAGAAGGACGTTCGCCAAATGCAGGACAACATTCATGACGTGCGGGCCCGATGCTCGATGGCCGAACAGCGACACGTCGAGCATGTGCGAGAGCATCGTCACGGGGTGCCAGTTGCCGTTGACGAAGGCCCTCGAGGCCCAGACGATGCCGTCCCGGCCGAGCCCTTGCTGGACGTGGGCGTTGTCGACGACGTAGAGGTTGTCGTCGTAGTTCAGGAACTCGAAGCTACGGGCGGGGGCGTAGACACCGATCGTCAGGGCCGCGAGCGCAACGGCCAGGAGGATGCGAAGCCGCACGCGGCGCTCGCTCGTCGCCACGATCAGAAGATCGGTCCGCTCTCTCGGATGGGATCGGGCGCCGCGTTTCCTTGGGACCGCCAGGCCGCGTGCACGATCATCACGACCCCCCAGATGGAGAGAGCCATCTCGTAGATACGAGCCGTCAACAGCCAGCCCTGTGCAGCGTGCATCGTCAGGCTCCTTGAGAGGCGTGAGCAGCCGTCAATCGCTCCGCCAGGCGGCGCGCGATCGCGCCCGGCCTGCCGCCGCGAACGTCGCGGCCGTCGAGACGCACCACGGGGCGGACGCCGCGGACGCTGGACGTCAGAAAGATCTCGTCGGCCGCGCGGAGCGACGTCACGCGCACCTTCGAGGAGCGGGCGGAGAATCCCAGCTCGCGGAGCGCGCGAAGGGCGTGGGCCCGCATGACGCCGTCGCGGGCGCCGTCGGCGAAGGACGGCGTCGTGACCGCGCGGCCGCGCGCCACGAAGACGTTGGCGGCGCAGGCGCCAATGAGATGGCCCCGCTCGTTGAGCCAGAGCCCCTCGTCGGCTCCGCGCCGGTGCGCCTCTTCGAGGCCCAGCATCGACGCGGCGTACGAGATCGATTTCCGGCCCACCGTCGGATCCGATCGGTGGCGTCGCCAGGGCAAGATCACCGCAGAGACCGCGGCTCCGACCGAAGACGGCTCGATCGGACCGGCGTAGACCGCCCAGGTCCCGGAGCGCGATGCGACGATCTTCAGCCAGGCTTGCGGCGAGGTCGTTCCCTCCGCCACGACGCGGACGGCGCGAGCCAGATCGTTCGCGGCGGGAAGAGGGACCGTCAAGCGCTGTGCGGCCCCTCCCAGCCGCTCCAGGTGCTCGTCGACATCCCGCGCGGCGCCGCCCGCGACGGCGAGAGTCTCGAAGACGCCGAGCCCCCACTGAGCTGCGGGATCGGTCCACGGCAGGGCGAGATCGAAGGCCCTAATCTCGGCGCCGCACAGAACGGCGCATCCCTCCGGCCGCCGATCGATCACGCCGCCTCCTCCGGGTCGAACCCCAGGGCTCGGGTCAGCGCCCGCGCCTTCGCGTTAGCCTCCGACCACTCCGCCTCCGGATCCGAGTCGGCGACGACGCCGCCGCCGGCCCCGATGCTCACCGCTCCCCCGCTGACGACCGCCGATCGTATCAGGATGCTCGAGGCCATGCTCCCGTCGTCGTCGAACCAGAGCAGGCTGCCGGTGTACAGCCCGCGAGGACATGGCTCGAGATCGCGCAGGATCTCGATCGCCCGCTCCTTCGGCGCTCCCGTGATCGAGCCGCCGGGGAAAACCGCGGACAGGAGCATGCCCGGCGTGACGCCGGGGCCCAGCTCGGCGACGACGCGAGCGACGAGGTGGTGCACCGCGGGGTACGAGCGTAGGGCGAGAAGCTCCGGCACGTCGACCGATCCCAATCGGGCGAGCCGGCCCAGATCGTTCCGGAGGACGTCGACGATCATCACCAGCTCCGCGCGGTCCTTCGCCGAACCCGAAAGCTCCGCCGCGGCCGCCGCGTCCTCCGCCGGCGTCGCACCCCGCGGGCGCGTTCCCTTGATCGGCCGCGTCTCCGCGCGCCCGGCGCCGTCGACGTCGACGAACCATTCCGGAGAGACGGAGGCGAGCGCGAGCCCCGGCATCTCGACGTACGCCGACCGCGGCGCCGGCGTCGCGCGCGCGAGAGCGCGATAGAGATCGAACGGATCGGCCGTGAACGGCGCCGAGAATCGCTGCGTGAGATTTGCCTGATAGATGTCGCCGAGTCGGATGTGCTCCCTGACGCGCGCGGCGGCCTGCATGTAGGCCTCCCGACCCAAGCTGGTGGCCGGCGGCCCCGAGGCGAGAACCGCCGGGACCCGCCGCGGCGCCGCCGCGCGATCGAGAGTCGCCGCCGCGCGATCGAGCGCATCGCCTCGCCCGAAGGCGAGAGGCGGCCCACTCGGGGGAAACGAGACGACGGCATCGACTTCGAGGGCGGCGATCTCCGCGGCGCCGTCGTGGGCTCGGGCTCGCGGCGAGAACGCCTCGTAGCCGCAGAGAATCGCCACGCCCGTGCCGCCTTCGCCCCCGCGGCGGCGGCGCTCGGCGACCAGGCGATCGATCGGTTTCAGAATCCGGCCGTGACGGTCGTCGCGCTCGCGGATCCGCGCGATCTCACGGGGCTCGAGCGCGAGGCGGCAGGGCCACGCGCCGTCGTCCCCTCCCCTCCCGTCGAAGAAGAGCGACGGTTGTCCCCGGCGGCGCAGGGCGAGAAGCGCGGATTCGGGATCGAGCGCCGGATCCAGTTCGCGCATCGGTGCCTTCGCGGGATCAGTACTTGCGGATGAGGCCGACGACCACCCCTTGGACCTGGACCCGGTCGGCCGGGACGATGATCGGCGGCATGGTCGGGTGCGAGGGCTGGAGCCGCACCGTCGGCCCTTCGCGGTAGATCCGCTTCAAGGTCGCGTCGGAGCCGTCGACCAGGGCGACCACCGTCTCGCCGTCGCGCGCCACCTGGCGGGCTTCGATGATGACGTAGTCCCCCTCGCGGATCTGCTCGTCGATCATCGATTCGCCCTTGATCTTGAGGACGAAGGTTCGCCCTTTCCCGGCGACCATGTCGGCGGGAACGGTGATCGTCTCCGCGGTCGGCGTCGCCTCGAGCGGAATGCCGGCGGCGATCGTGCCGACCAGAGGGAGGTCGAGCGCCTTCCCCGAGCCGTCCCCCGTCAGCTCGATCGAGCGGTTTTGATTCCAGACGCGGCGCACGAACCCCTTGTCGACGAGGTGCGAGATGTGCTTGTGAACCGTGGCGACCGACGAGAGGCCGAGCGTGCCTCCGATTTCCTCGAGGCTCGGCGAGTATCCGTTGGTGTCGATGAACTCCCGGATGACGTCGAGTACTTCCCTCTGCCTTCGGGTGAGCGCCACGATCCACCTCCGCCCCGGGCACAGCCTAGGCGAAGATGCGACGAAACTCAACCCCCGCTCCGTTCGGGCCCCGGCGCCGCTGGGCGTTGTTTTTGCGCGCCCGCGGAGGCGGCCGTATAGTTCTTCGCCCGTCTCCCTTGAATCATCAGAGGAGCGTTCGACGTGGGTCTCGCCGCACGAGCCGCCTTCCTGGCCCTGTGTCTGACCGCCGCGCCGATCCCCGTCGTCGGCCAGGAAGGGCAAGCGCCTCCCACCCCGGAGCAGCTCGCGGCGATCGAGCGGATCCGGCCGGTCGCGGAGCCGATCTTTCAGGAGCTTCGCGCGCCGAAGGCCAACGAGGACCCCGATCTTCGCTATTTCTGGACGATCACCGACCGGATCCTCGCCATCGGTCCGGACGTCATGCCGTTCCTCGTCTCCGAGGTCGACCTGATGGATCCGGAGACCTTCAACTTCGCCGCGTACGCCATGGGACGGCTCGGAGGGCCCGACGCGGAAGCCGCCCTGCGGAAGTCGATCCGCGCGGCCGATGCGGAGGGGGGTCCGTTCGGCCGCGCCTGCAAGCGCTTCGCGGTCTTCTCGCTGGCGCTGATGGGAAAGACCGACGCCATCGATCTGATGCACGAAGGGGCCGACAGCCTGCACGGCGCGGCGATGGTTCCGGACCTCTCCATGTTCGCCCACGTGTCGATCCTCCTCGGCCCGTCGGCGCTTCCCCCCCTCTCGAAGCAGCTCGAAACCTACCGCGCCGACCCCACGGCGTCGGACAAGCTCGAGGACACGATCGGCGGCATCGGGCGCGTCGGGGACGCGTCGTACGTGCCCAAGCTCGTCCCGTTCCTCACGAACGCCTCACCGGCGATTCGCACGCAAGCCGCGGACGCCATCTCCCGTCTCGCCGAGCCTTCCGTCTGCGACAAGCTGCTGCCGCTTCTCGCGAGCCCCGAGGTCCGCGAGCGGGAGATTGTCGCGTCCTCGCTCGCGCGCTGGAAGCCCCAGCCCTGCTACAAGGCGATGATCGGCCGCCTCGAGGTCGAGCGGGACGTCGTCGTTCGCGGCCGCCTCTACGCCGCGATCGCGGCGATCGGCGGCGAATCCTCCCTCGAGGTTTTCCGCCCGTACTTGAGGACGAGCAATCAGTTCGACCAGGCGCTCGTCATCTGGAACGTCGGACAGCTCAAGAGCCGCAAGGGGGTCAACATGCTGCGCGGCCTCCTGGACGATGAGAGCGGCATGGTCGTCACGCGCGCGATGGAGTCGATGGCCGCGATCGGCGGCGACGCCGCGATCGAAACCATCCGCGCCGCCACGGCCGATCGCCGGCGCTCGGTGGCGGAATCCGCGCGGGAGATCCTGATCCGTATCGGCGACAAAACCGTGGCTCCGCGCGTCGCCGGCGAGCTGGTCGGCTTCGTCAAGGATCCTGTGGGCAATCTCGGCCTGCGCCCGAGGATCTACAAGCTCTGCGAGTCGCTCGTCGAGCTCGGCTACACCGACCCGCTCGACGATCTGAAAGCGGCCCTGGCCGTCCAGACCGACGTCGAGATCGTGGACTCGCTGACGTCCTGCATTCGCCGGCTCCAGGCCCTGGCCAAGAACAAGGACGACGTCGCCCTTTGGACCGCCGACACCGCGTCGCCCTTTGCCGACGTCAGGCGCCTGGCGGATCGGCGCCTCGCCCAGATCGGATCGCCCGCGGCGATCAAGTCGCTCGGGGCTCGATTCGACAAGACCGACCTGCCCCCCGAGGAGCGCACGTCGGCGCTGTTGGCGATCGCGGAAGCGCGCACGCAGACGGCGGCGGGGTTGGTCGAGCGCCAGCTTTCCGACCCCGCGTACGACGGCTACGAGCTCGAATCCTCGCGCGCCGCCGCGGCGTGGGCGGCGCGGCGTCTCGGTGGCGACCGCATGGCGAAGGCTCTCCGAGATTCCGCGGTCCGGCGCGACGGCGGCGACTGGCCGACGCTCGTCTACCTCGCCGTCCTCGACAAGGGCGCCGCGCTCCCGACCCTCAAGGAGCTGCGCTCGCGCCGGCTGCGGTATCCCCGCGGAGATTTCGGCCACCAGGCGGATCAGCTCGACGGGATCATCGCGGACTTGTCGGGCGGGCGCGTCCCGGCGCAATACGACGTGCCGCCCGAGGAGCTCTCCGAGCTCTAGACGGGGCTCATCTCCGGCCGCGGGGCGGCGGCACGCGGCTGCTCGCGCTTGAATTCTCCCGCCAGATAGGCTCGGTTGAAGGATTCGACGATGCCGTCTTCGAATCCGCTTCCCTTGAGCTCGTTCAGGCGGGCCAGCGCCTTCTCGAAGGTCATCGCCTTTTGATACGGACGCTCGGTGGTCATCGCGTCGAAGCTGTCGGCGACGGCGATGATTCGCGCCATCAGCGGGATGCTGTCCCCCGCCAGGCCGTCCGGATACCCGCCGCCGATCCACCGCTCGTGGTGGCTTCTGAGGCCCGGGAGCAGAGCCGTCATCTGGCGGATCGGGGCCATGATGTTGGCGCCGATCACCGTGTGCTGCTTCATGACCTCGAACTCCTCCGGCGTCAGCTTTCCGGGCTTCTTCAGGACGGCGTCGTCGACGCCGATCTTCCCGACGTCGTGAAGGAGCGAGGCGACGTGGATGTCACGGATCTCCTGCTCCGACAGGCCGTGATAGCGGGCGAGGATGACTGCGTACCGGTTGACGCGCACCGAATGCCCGCGCGTGTACGGATCCTTGGCGTCGATCGCGGAGGCGAGCGCGCGGGCGATCCCGAGGAACATCTCGTTGTTCTCGGCGGCTGCTTGCCTCAGGCGACGGATGATGTCCTCGAGCTCTCTGGCCATCCGGTTGAAGGTGTCCGCCAGCTCTCCGACCTCGGTGATCGAGCGCACGCGCACGCGCGCCGTGAAGTCCCCCCGGGCGAACGATCGGGTGGCCTGCGCGAGGCGCTTGATGGGCTCGGCGAGGAGGCGCGCGAACACGGCGGCGGCGAGAAGCGCGACGGCGAGCGCGAGGAGCCCCCACTGCACCGTGCTCTCGATGAGCTTCGACACCGGCCCGTAGACCTGCGCCTCGGGGGCCTGCACGAAGACGCCCCAGCCCTCGCGCGAGATCTCGTAGGAACCGAGATACCGCTCCGCGGGCCCCGCGCGCCGCGGCGTCCAGGCGAAAGGCATCGTCTCCGTCGCGAGGCCCGTGTGCTGGCGGAAGCGCTTGACGATCTCGGAGTCGGTCATGTCGCGTCCGAGCTCGACGCCCGAAAGGTTGGTCGCGGCGAATACGTGCCCGCTGCCGTCGACGGCGTAGAGAGCGTGGCCGGTGTGCTGGTCGGCGACGACGGTGTCCCAGACCGACTGGAGGTCGACGAGCGCGGCGATGACGCCGAGGAACCTCCCCCTCTCGACCACGGGCAGCGCCAGCACGAAGGCCGCGCGGCGCGGCTCGCTCTCGAGGAGCAGGGGCTCCCCGTGCGACGCCTGCGGGGCTTCCGTCCCCCGCTGGTCGGCGAGGCTCTCCGCCGCGGAGCGGAACCCTGCGGCGAACGCCCCTTCGAGGCCCCGCGTCATGAGGTCCGCGTTCTTCGAGGAGATCGCGTGCCCGTGCAGGTCGCTGAACCGGAGGTAGCGCACGCTGTCGTCGACCATGCCGTCGAGGACGCGACGGACCGCGTCGCCCCCCGGCCCTTCGCCGCGGTCGCTCGCGGCGGCCACGGCGTGCGAGGCCCGCGCCAGCTGCGCCCTCAGGCTCGCGACGTGAATGTCGACCTCGCGCGAGATCGTGGAGGCGAGCAGCAGCTGGTATTCCTGCTGGGAGGTCTTCAGCGCCTCGCGATTGCCATCGATCAGCCGCCACGCGACGGAGAGGAGCGGAGCCAGCGCGACGAATGCGAACACCGCGAGGAGCAGATAGACCATGCGGACGCGCGTGTGGAAGCGCGCCTTCGCAGGTCGATCCTCGACTGGGCGCGGGCGAAACACGACGGCCACTCCCCTCGCGAAAAAGGCGAGGCGGAATATAGGTTCGGCGTCATCGCTGGGCCAGGACCTGCTAGACTCCGCAGGTCTTGCCCCGCGCGCCACGACCCGCGATGAGAATCCTCTACAACGCCGCGCTTCTCCCCGCACGCGCCGCCTCGCTCGTCTTCGGCGTATGGCCGCGCGGAACCGAGGAGGCGGCTCTCGAGCGCGACCAGCGGTTGGCCCGGCGCCTTCCGTCGGTGCCGCAGGGGCCTCTCTGGATCCACGGCGCCTCCGTCGGCGAAGCACGGCTGATCGGAGCCCTCGCGAGGGAGATTCGCTCGCGGCGCCCGGGCCTTCCGATCGTCGCGTCCGCCGTGACGAGGACGGGCCGCGCGCAGATCCCCTCTCCACCGGCCATCGAGGCGGCGTTCATCCTGCCCCTCGATTTCAAAGGGGTCCAGAAGCGGGCGTTCGACGCGGTCTCGCCGGCGATGCTCGTCCTGATCGAGACGGAGCTCTGGCCGAACTTGCTCTCCGAGGCCGCGGCCCGCGGCGTTCCCGTGGCGATGGTCAACGCGCGCTTGGCCCCGGAGCGCCTGGCCCGGTATCGCAGGCTCGCCGGGCTCTACGCCCCGCTGCTCCGCGGACTCCGCGCGATCGGCGCCGCGGGACGCGACGAGGCGGAGCGGTTCGCCGCTCTGGGCGTCCCCATGGACGCGATCCGCATCGTCGGCAACATGAAGTTCGACCTCCCCGCCGCTCTCGCGGACGCCCCCGGGCTGCGCCTTCGCTTCGGCCTCCCCGCGGGACGACCGGTGGTCGCCGCAGGGTCGACCGGCGAGGGAGAAGACGCCATCGTCCTCGACGCCTTCGTGGCGGCGCGGAAAACGGTGTCCGGCCTCCTCCTGATCCTCGCCCCGCGCCATCCGTCGCGGTTCGACATGGCCGCCGCCGAGTGCGGGCGTCGCGGATTGTCGATCGCGCGCCTCTCCGGCGGCGGATCGGCCTCCGCGGCCAACGTGCTGCTCGTCGACACGATGGGCGAGCTGGCTTCCCTCTACGCGCTCGCCGGGTCCGCATTCGTCGGCGGGAGCCTCGTGCCGGTCGGGGGGCACAACCTTCTCGAGCCGCTTGCGGCGGGCACCCCCGTGCTCTTCGGGCCTCACACCGATCACGTCGCCGAGATCGCCTCGGCGCTCGAGCGGGCGGGGGCCGGGACCCGCGTCGCGGATGCCGTGGCGCTAGGCCGCGCGTGGGTCGCCCTCGCGATGGACGAAGCGGAGCGCTCGCGCCGCGTCGCGGCGGGCGCGGCGTTCCTTGCCGCCAATCGCGGAGCGCTCGCGCGCGCGGCGGATCTCGTCCTCGAGGTCTGGGATCGCGCTCCCGCCAAGGTGCACGCGTGAAGTCCCGTTCGTCTCTCGCGGCGTCGGCTCTCTCGGTGCCGGCCGCGGCGTTCGGCATGCTCGTGCGGCTGCGCAATGCGTGGTACGACCGGCCGGCTGCGATCGCCCACGCGGAGCTCCCGGTGGTCAGCGTCGGCAACCTCGCCGTCGGCGGAACGGGGAAGACGCCTCTCGTGGCTTGGATCGCCCGGCGCATGGTCGCCGCCGGCCACGTCCCAGCGGTCGTCAGCCGCGGCTACGGAGGCACGGCCGGGCCCGGGCCGCTCGTCGTGTCGACGGGAAGCGGGCCGCGTTTCAACGCGCGCACCGCGGGAGACGAGCCGCATCTGCTCGCGAAGCTGCTCAAGGGGGTGATCGTCGTCGTCGGCGCCAATCGCATCGAGGGGGCGCGACGCGCCCACGAGGCCGGGGCCGACGCGATCGTCCTCGACGATGCGTTCCAGCACCGGCGCCTGGCGCGAGACCTCGACATCGTCGTCCTCGACGGACGCGCGCCGTTCGGCGACGGCCATCTGCTCCCGTGGGGGCCGCTCCGCGAGCCGCCGAAGAGCCTGCGGCGCGCGAACGTGGTCGTGCTGAGCCGTCTCAAGGAGGGCGAGCTCGCGAACGAGGCGATCGACGCGGTGCGCGCGACGGGATTCTCCGGAACGATCGTCCGCGCGGGACACCGCGTGGCCGGATTCCGCGACGTCAGCGGCGCCGAATGCGCGGCGCCCAAGCGCGCCGTCGCCTTCTGCGGGATCGGGGATCCCGAGCTGTTCCGCAACGATCTCGCCGCCGCCGGCGTGGCCGTCGTGCGCTTCCGCGAATTTCGAGACCATCATCCGTACACGCTCGCGGGATGGGACGCGCTCGTCGCGGAGGCCCGCGGCGTCGAGGCCCCGCTGGTCACCACCGAGAAGGACCTGTCGCGCCTCGAATCCACGGCGGGGGCCTCGCTCGCGGGCGCACCGCTCTTCGTTCTGCGGATCGAGACGACCGTCTGGGAGCCGAAGCCGCTGCTCGACGAGCTGCGCGCCGCTCTCGCGCAGCCGTCCGCCGGGAAGACGTGAACAAGCTTCGCGTCATTGCGGAAGCTGGGCTGATCGAAAGCGCTCTGGCGCTCGCGCGCATCCTCCCGCGCCGCGCTCTGCTTTCGATAGGCGCCAACCTGGGCGCCCTGGCGGGCCGGCTCGACCTGCGGCACACGAGGATCGCTCGGGACAACCTGCGCCTCGCGCTCGGCGACACGTTGCCGGAGCGCGACCGCGAGAGGATCCTGCGGGCCTGCTGGCGCCACTTCGGCAAGATCACCTTCGACGCGCTCGCCTTCCCGCGCCTCGACCGGAGCTCGCTCGGCTCGATCCTCAAGGTCGAGGGGCTGCAACACGCGCAAGGGGCGCTCGAGCAGGGAAAGGGCGCGTTAATCTTCTCGGCCCATTACGGCCACTGGGAGGCGGGGGCCTACACGATGGGGCTCCTCGGGGTTCCATTCGCGGTGATCGCCCGGCCTCTCGACAACCCGATCCTCGATCGCCGCCTCATCGAGCTGCGAGGTGGAACGGGGAACGCCGTGATCCCGAAGCGGCGCGCGGTGCGCGAGACCATGAAGGCGCTGGCCCGCGGCGCGGGGGTCGCGATCCTCATCGATCAGGACGCGCGGCTGGATGGGGTCTTCGTCCCCTACTTCGGCCGCCTCGCCGCGACCACGCCGACGCTGGCGCTCCTGGCGCTCCGGACCGAGGCGCCGATCGTGCCGATCTTCGCCTCGGTGGAGACGGACGCTACAATCACCGTCCACATCGAGCCGGTCGTCCCCACCCGGCCGAGCGGCGACCGCGACGCCGACGTGCTCCGGCTGACGGCGGAGTGCACGGCGATCGTCGAGCGATGGGCGCGGCGCAACCCCGAGCAGTGGCTCTGGATGCACCGGCGCTGGAAGACGAGGCCGCCCGGCGAAGCCGCGGCCCGGGCGTGACGGAGGATTCGGGATGGGCCGCCGGGCGATCATCATGGACCGCGACGGAACGCTCTGCGAAGAGGTGGGCTACGTGAACCACGTCGACCGCGTGCGCCTCCTCCCCCGCTCCGCCGAAGCCGTGAAGCGAGCGAACGATGCCGGCTTCCAGACGGTCGTCGTGACGAACCAGGCGGGCATCGCGCGCGGCTACTTCGAGGAATCCCTCGTCGACGAAGTCCACGACCGCGTCCGCGAGCTGCTCGCCCAGGAAGGCGCCCGCCTCGACGGCATCTATTACTGCCCTCACCATCCCGACGTCGGCGCGCCTGCGTACCGCAAGGTTTGCGAGTGCCGCAAGCCGCAGCCGGGTATGCTCAGGCGCGCGCGTGACGAAATGGGAATCGACCTTCCTTCTTCTTATATGGTCGGCGACAGCATCAAGGACCTCGAGGCGGGCCACCGCGCCGGCACGACCAACGTCCTCGTTCTGACCGGGTACGGCAAGGGCGAGCTCGAGCACAAGTCGAGCCAATGGCCGGTTCGGCCCGACCACGTCGCCGACGACCTTCTCGGCGCCGTGACCTGGATCCTCGACCGGGAGCGCTCATGAGCCGACAGGCGACTGTCTCGATGGACAGGCTCGTCGCGCTCATCGCGAAGTTCAGAGGACTCCGCATCGCCGTCCTCGGCGACTTCGTCGTCGACGAATTCGTCCACGGGGACATTGCCCGCGTCTCGCGTGAAGCGCCGGTCCTCATCCTCGAGGAGACGCGCGTCGAGTGCGTTCCCGGCGGCGGCGGCAACGCCGTCGCCAACGTGCGCGCCCTCGGCGCCCATCCGGTTCCCGTCGGCATCGTCGGGCGCGATGAGGCCGGAAAGCGATTGCTCGCCCTGTTCAAGCGCCTGGGCATCGCGACCTCCGGGATCGCCGCCGAGCGCGGCTACGGCACACCGACCAAGAGCAGGATCCTCGCCGGGGGCGTCCACACGCGCAGGCAGCAGATCGTTCGCGTCGATCGCGGCGCGCGGCACGGCGACCTGACGACCGCGGTCACGCGCCGTCTCGCCGCCCGCCTGAGCCGCGTCCTCTCGAGCGCCGACGGCCTGCTCGTTGCAGATTACGGCTACGGAGCCGCGGCTCCAACCCTCGTTCGTGCCGTAAGCCGGCGCCTGACGGCGAAGATCGTCACTGTCGATTCCCGCTCACGCGTCGCCGCTTACCGCCGTGTCGCCGGCTGCACTCCCAATCAAGAGGAGGTCGAGCACGCCGTCGGCCTCACCCGCTCCCCCGACGAGCGCGGCGTCGCCGCCGCCGGCCGCGAGCTGCTGAAGCGCACCGGCAACCGCACCGTGCTCGTCACGCGCGGCGCCAAGGGCATGGTCTTGTTCAAGAAGGGCGCCGAGCCCTTCATCGTCCCCGCCTTCGGCTCCGGAGAGGTTGCCGACGTCACCGGCGCCGGCGACACCGTCATCGCCGTTTACACCCTGGCGCTCCTCGCTGGCGCCACGCCGGAGGAAGCGACGGTCCTGGCCAACACGGCCGCCGGCATCGTCGTCATGAAATACGGCACCGCGACGGTCAGTCCCAAGGAGCTGACCATCGCCGTCCGCTCGGGCGATCTCCTGTGATCAGCGCCGACCGCATCGTCTCCCGTGACGAGCTGATGCGCCGCGCGGCCGCATGGAAAAAGGAAGGCAAGACGATAGCCCTCGCGAACGGCCTCTTCGACATCCTTCACGTCGGCCACCTGCGCTACCTCGAAGAAGCCTCGACGCTCGCCGACGTGCTCGTCGTCGCCATCAACGACGACGCCTCCGCGCGCGCCCTCAAGGGCCCCGACCGCCCGATCGTCCCCGAGCGCGAGCGCGCCGAGCTGATCGCCGGCCTCCGCTGCGTCTCGCTCGTTACCCTCTTCGGCGAGCGCACCGTCGAGCCGCTGCTTCGAGCGCTCGTCCCGAACGTTCACTGCAAGGGAACCGACTACACCGCTGACACGGTTCCCGAGAAGGATGCGGCGCGGGAGCTGGGGATCAAGGTCGCGATCACGGGGGATCCGAAGGATCACGCGACGAGAGACATGCTCAAGCGGATACGGGG
>JACXTT010009618.1_pt1 | contig 13189 bp, 7 predicted proteins | sample 9270951 | NCBI WGS metagenome assembly JACXTT01 (sample SAMN15532306, study PRJNA645909) | rock metagenome | isolation source: weathered quartz diorite | place: Puerto Rico | collected 2017-06-21
TATACTTGCCAAAACACGGTGTTTCCGTTTGTGGACTACGGCATGTTTCCGCAAGAATCCCATCTTCATACCCCAAGTGCTATTTTGTTCGATCCCAGTCTATGGCAAATGCCAATCGCAAAATACCCAAACAACCACAGTGGTGATTACAGACGAAACCGGGGTCACCCTACCCGCCGCTAACGTTAATGTGACGAACACGGTAACCGGAGCGGCCCGCTCGGTGCTGTCCGGGTCGGATGGCTCAGCCGTTATACCCGCGCTGTCACTCACCGGCTCATATGACGTGACGGTTACGCTTGCGGGTTTCAACCCTGAGGTCGTTAAAGACGTCGCGTTACGAGCAGGTGAAACGGCGACATTCACTGTGAAATTACGCGTTGGGACTTTGAGCAGCGAAGTACAAGTCTATGGAACAGTCGAGGGGGTACGCGCCAATCCCGAAGTGGGAATGGTTCTTAACAGCGCTCAAATCGACGAAGTACCGTTGATTGGAAGAAAAATCAGTGCGTTGCCGCTATTGAACCCGGCATTTCGGCCGGCCAAGGGGACCGGGGATCTCTTCGTCAACTCGGTTTACTTCGTCACCGGGGCAGGAGGACGCCGGCAGCCGGACTTCGTCGTCGACGGAGCTACTGAAGACGAGCCCTGGGGACGGCAGACGATGGTCACAACACTGCCCGTCGGAGCGGTCCAGGAGATGAACGTACAGTCACGCGCGTTCTCGCCGGAGTTCGGATGGACATCAAGCGCCGCCGTCAATGTCGTCACAAAAGGCGGCACGAATGCAACTCACGGAGAAGCCGTATTCCTTGCACGACCCGGCGGTGTTCAATCGAAGACGCTCGGAATGGACGCGCAGTGTCCCGACTCGATACGAAGCTGCGTTCGTCCTTCAACTCCGATCGTGCCTCCCGATGTTCCCGATGCTCTTAATCAGGGCTCTTTCGCTCTGGGTGGACCGATCGTCCAGAATAAGACCTTTTATTTCATTGCCGGCGACTACACACACCAGGACCGAACGGCGCCCATCACTACGCCGCTTGTTCCAACCGGCTCATCGATTGTGGGCAACTACCGCCAGGGCCTGTTGAACGCTCGCCTCGATCATAAGCTGAATGGTGCAAATAGTTTGATGGCGCGTTTCAATCTCGATCGTTTTTACGATACCAATCCGCAGGACGCCGTTTCCGGCAATGTGCTTCCGTCCGCAGGACGCCGTTTCGCGCGCCATACGTACTCGGGACAGTTGAACGAAACCTCCGTACTCTCGAGCGCTCTGCTCAACGAGGCACGGTTCGTCTTCTTAGATGCCGATCCCGTAACCGCGTTCGATCCGCTCACGCCATCAACTCAATTCACCCGGGCCGGCGCTTCTCCATTTACATCCGGCGAATCACGTTACGCACATGTGTTCAGCCGTCAGGGACAGTTCTCCGATACGCTTTCATGGACGACTGGAAAACACTACATTCGAACCGGCGGCAGCGTCGCACGCCAGTCGTCCGGCGGCGATGGAACGGAGTTTGGAAGCGCGTTTGTTCTCGGCCAGTACACAGTCGACACGGCGACAACTGTGCCGCCGCAACAGCTCACGCTCGCAAACATCACGCGATATCAACAGAGCTTCGATTTCGGTAAGAAGACCTATGTTCTCGATCAGTGGCTCGTGTCCGCTTTCGTGCAGGATCACTACCGGTTACGGACCGACCTCGGTATAGACGTTGGCCTTCGCTATGACCATCAGAACTTCAGCGACGGGAAAAAGAACTTCGCGCCGCGCGTTGGGTTCGGCTGGAACCCCGGCGGCAAAACAGGGCTTGCGATACGCGGAGGCTACAGCGTGTATTACACACAACTCCGCGCCAACATCGACGCGAATTTCGAGCTTAGCGGACCTCAGGGGATTTTCACGTATCAGGCGGCGCCAGGTCAGACCGGCTTTCCAAGCTGCCTCACGTGCACGCCCGCGGCATTCGATCCCAATGCTGCCCTATCGACGTTGCCGGCACGCAACATTACGATACGTCCAAACAGGGCGGCATTCTATTCCAGGTATTTCGACGTGTCGGCCTTGCCTGGATACGCGAGCGCGACTTTCGTCAATCCGAAAAGTCAGCTCGGTTCCATAGGTGCTGAGTACCGGTTAGGCAGTCAGCTCTTCCTTTCCGTTGACTATGTCAAACAGCACTGGACCGGTATTGATCAGACAATCGATCTGAACGCACCCGCACTTTTTAACCGGACGGCACCTGGTCAGGTACGATCAGCGGCCGCGGCCGATGCGACACGACCAATCCGGCCGGTCAACGGCGGCTTCCGCACGATCAATGTGGTGGAGAATCACGGTGTAGCAGACTACAACGGAATGGAAAACACGATCCGCTGGCAGGACTCTCGCACGATGGTTTCACTCAGCTATACACTATCCAAAGCCACGAATACGACCGAGCCGGATGGAAACGCCGCTGGACCTAACGACTTCAATCAACTTGGATCGGCTTACGAAACCGCCCCCAGTTTCCTGGATCAGCGCCACCGGGCGGTTATTCGGGTGAGTCATCGTCTGCCGTTCAATTTCACAGCCGGCACCGTCACTCAGTTCGCTTCCGCAAGACCGTTTAATCCGACGACCGGTACGGACAACAATGGCGACGGAAACAATAATGACCGGCCTGTCATCAACGGCCGAATCGCCAGCCGTTATTCTTTCCGCGGAACGCCGACGTCGGATGTTTCGGCATTCATTGAACATCGGCTGAGCGTCATGTCGGATCGGACAATCCTCCTACGTGTCGAAGGATTCAACATTCTCAATCACGCGAACGTCCTCGCGCGCAATGGCACGTACGGCGACACGGCTGTTCCGCTCGGGTCTTTCGGTACGTCCAGTCCGGGATTGGCATCCATTGAACCCGCGAGGATTTTTCAAGCGCGGGTGCGATTCGTCTTCTGATTTCCGCCGGCGTGGCGGAATGAGCCGACGATGTCGTCCGACGTCTTCAACATTTAACATCCCACTCATCGTTCTGTAGGACGCATTCCGTATTCAGTGACTGCGGCGGTTGGGCTACTGAATTTCACGCACTCGCCGGACCTGCGGACCATGCAGGAAATCTTCCACGCTGGACCAATATTAGGTGACGCAGTAAATTCTAATGACCTCTCAGATTTGTTCGAGCCGGGAGCTGTACCAAAGAAACCGTAGTCGAGAACGGTATAGTTTGAGTCGGAGCGAAGGAGCAGACGATGTTTTCAGTGATATTCGAAGTCCGTCCCAGGACCGAACAGTGGGACAACTATCTTGGGACTGCAAAAATGCTTCGACCCGAACTTGAACGAGTGGATGGATTCGTCGACAACATTCGCTACCGAAGTCTCAGTCGCGACGGATGGATCTTATCGCTTTCGACCTGGCGCGACGAAAAGGCTGTTGTTCGGTGGCGGACCCACATGCGCCATCACGAAGCGCAAGAGAGAGGACGCACACAAATATTCTCGGACTACCATCTCCGCGTCGGCCAGTTGACAAGAGATACAAGCATTCCTCCAGGCTACGAGCTGCATGAGCAGAGGCTCGACGAAACTGAAGTCGGTGAAGGAACAACGTTGATCTTCATCGATAGCAGACGGCCTCCTGAAACGGTAAAACAGATGCGAGCTGAAGACATTGCTCACTCATTCGGTCTGCCGTCGAAAGCCGAGGCACTGTTCAGCTGGGATGTGTTTGATGCGGTTCTGACTCCGGGTGACGTTATTTTGCTCATGTGTTGGCGCGACGACGTCCAGGCGCAGGCATTTGAGAACACACTGTCGCTTCAAGACGGTGCCCGGCTGCGTCGTGTACGTGTGGTACGGGATTACGGAATGTATGACCGTCGTGAAGCGCCACAGTACTACCCCGATGTGTCGCGCTAAACAAGACATTCGAGAAGATGTTTGGCAGCGACTCGAACAAACTGGCGTCCGGCGTTTCCCGGGCGCGCGCGGCCGGATTCCCAACTTTGTCGGCGCTGAACGCGCCGCAGAGCGACTGTCGGAGCTCGATGTCTGGAAACGAGCGAAAGTTTTGAAGTGTAATCCCGATTCGCCGCAACGGCCGGTACGCCTTCGTGCATTAAAGGAAGGCAAGATCGTCTATATGGCCGTTCCGCGCCTGCGTGAAATGGAGTGTTTCATTGAGTTGGACCCATCGCGGTTGACAAAAAACATTGCGCAGGCCAGTTCTATCGAAGGAGCTTTCCGCTTCGGCCGACCCGTGCGTCCGGAACAAATGAAGCAAATCGACCTGATCGTCTGCGGTACCGTGGCCGCCAATTCCAACGGAGCACGAATCGGAAAGGGCGGCGGCTACTCGGATCTCGAATATGGCCTGGCTCGACAAGCGAGTCTGGTTCGGCCTAGGACGCCGATTGTCACGACCGTCCATGATCTACAGGTCCTCGATGAAGAATTCCCGGTCTTACCACATGATATTCCCGTCGACTACGTTGTCACGCCAAGTGCCGTCATTGAGACGCATACAAAAGTGCCGAGGCCGAAAGGAATCTATTGGCAATATCTGACAAAAGACCAGATTGACGCGATTCCTTATCTGAAACAGTTACGCTCTCCCTCGCCTCGCGAAGCGAGGCTGGAAGTGTGATCGAGCACGCCGGACGCGCGCCGAGCGGCTTGACCGTGGCCGGCTCCGTCTACAACGAGAGAAAAAGCTCCCCTCCTCAGCTGAGGAGGGGAGCTTTTTCTGCAAAGCCCACCGACCCACTGCGCGCGTTGACACACCCATGTAAATGTAGTATTACCAAGGCGTTGTAACTACTTTTCAGGTCTGTTTGGCCGCCAAGAGGTACGAATGAAGAGGCTTCTGGTTCGTGCTGGGATTGGATTGTTCCTTTGTGTGGGACTGATTCAAGGACAGAACCCTGCCGGATCTCTAAGTCGACCGAGTGCCGCAGCTACCGATGTATCTGCCCGTGCCGTTTTGGATCAATATTGTGTCACCTGCCACAATCAAAAATTGAAGACGGCGGGCCTCATCTTGGACACGCTGGACCCTTCCAACGTCGCCGAGAACACGGAGGCCTGGGAAAAAGTCGTCCGCAAGCTGCGCGCTGGAATGATGCCTCCTCAAGGTGCACGCCGGCCTGATGCGACAACTTACGAAGCGTTAACGGTATCTCTTGAGAATGCTCTGGACCGGGCGGCTTCGCTGAAACCGAAACTCCCAGTGCCGGGCATTCATCGCCTCAACAGGACCGAGTACGCAAATGCCATTCGCGAAATACTCGGAATCGATATCGATCCCGCGACGTATTTGCCGGCCGACGATTCCAGCTACGGCTTTGACAACGTGGAAAGCGGCCTCCAGGTATCTCCAGCTTTGGTTGAGGCGTACGTGGTAGCAGCCGAGAAACTCAGCCGCCTGGCCCTCGGTCATGAGATGGCGCCGGCCAGAAAACTATATTCCGCCCGTGAAGACTATTCGCAGGAAGACCACGTCGACGGACTTCCCTTTGGAACGCGTGGAGGGATGTTGATCCGTCATTACTTCCCCGCAGACGGCGAGTACAGCATCTCGTGGGTTCCGCTGCGGAACACGACGGGAACTTTGTACGGCGGCGACAGTGACAACGAGAAGCTTGAACTGACTCTGGATGGGGAACGGCTCAAACTTTATACGTTCGGCAAAGATATCCCTCTGTCATCCAACGTTCAGGCGGAAAAAAATGAAGTCCGCGTTCGCGTGAAAGCCGGTGCGCACAACGTTGGCGTGGCCTTTGTGGCAAATACCTATATTCCTCAAGTTTTTGCAAATCAGTCTTATCGCCGCAGCATTCTGGACGACAATCCGATCGAAGGCTACATGCAAAGCCCGCAAATAAGCCAGGTCGTCATCGAAGGCCCTTTCAGTGCGGCGCACCCGGAAAACACCGCCAGCCGAAAGCAAATTTTGTTGTGCAATCCGACGTCGTCAGCTGATGAAGCTGTATGCGCGAAAACCATTCTGACAACGGCGGCACGCAAGGCTTATCGACGTCCACTTACCGAGGAAGACGCGAAAGTGGTGTTGAGCTTTTATGAAAGCGGCCGTGAAACCGGTGGGTTTGAAGGAGGAATTGAAAGAGGACTGCAATTTGTTCTCTCACATCCGGAGTTTGTTTTTCGGCCCGAAAGCGCACCAGACAATGTAAAACCTGGTGAAGCCTATCGCGTAACGGATCTCGAGCTTGCCTCGCGTTTGGCGTTTTTCCTCTGGAGCAGTGGTCCCGACGATGAACTCATCAATATTGCGAGTCAAGGAAACCTGAAGAATCCTGCTGTCTTTGAAAAGCAAGTTCGTCGCATGTTGGCCGACCCGCGGTCTCAGCAACTCGTTAAGAACTTTGCCGGCCAGTGGCTGGGCTTGCGCACGATGATCAGTTCGACACCGGAAGGAACAATTTATCCCGACTTCGACGACAACTTGCGGCAGGCAATGCGGACAGAGGCCGAGATGTTCTTCGACAGCATTATTCGCGAAGATCGCAGCGTGCTTGAACTTCTAACTGCCGATTACACGTTCGTCAATGGACGATTGGCTGCCCATTACGGTATTCCGAACATTTATGGAACTCAGTTTCAACGCGTGCAGCTTACCGGAGACTTGGATGTGCGGCGAGGCCTTTTGGGAAAAGGTGCCGTTCAGTTGGTGACTTCCAACTCCGACAGGACTTCCCCGGTTCTCCGCGGCAAATGGGTGATGGAAAACGTTCTTGGAACTCACCCGCCCGACCCTCCGCCTAATGTTCCGGCGCTGAAACCGACTCCGACGATTGGTGTGCAGACGATGAGGCAGCGCATGGAAGAGCACAGGGCGAACGCAGCCTGCGCCAGTTGTCACAGGATGATGGATCCTATCGGGTTTGCTCTGGAAAACTTTGACGGCACTGGACGCTGGCGTACAACAGAAGCCGGTCAGAAAATAGATACGTCCGGACAACTCGTCGATGGCAGCAAACTTGACGGCGTCGTGAGCCTGCGGCAGGCGCTGCTGCGCTACTCGCCGCAATTCGTAAGGGTCGTGACGGAGAAATTGCTGACCTATGCGTTAGGCCGTGGTGTCGAATATGACGATATGCCGGTGGTTCGCTCGATCGTCCGCGAGGCCGGCAAAAACGATTACCGGTTTTCCGCAATTGTTTTGGAAATTGTGAAAAGCATGCCGTTTCAGATGAATCGTAAACCTGGGCGGTCATAGAAGGTGTGAATGAATGGGAATGTGCTGAAAAACTCCCCTCCTCAGCTGAGGAGGGGAGTTTGGTAATGCTCGTTCAATTACACCTTCAAAGACCGCGCGTACAGTAGGGCATAAAACATTATGTTCATCACGAAAAAGCACCTTTCTCGCCGAACATTCCTAAGAGGTGGCGGCGTCGCGTTAGCTTTGCCGCTGCTCGACGCTATGTTTCCAGCCCTTACGCCGCTAGCCGGAGCGCAGGCAAATCCGAAGATCCCGCGTTTCGTCGGCATCTTCAACCCGCATGGTTGGGAGCCTTCGCATTGGGCAATGAAGGAAGGCCCCTTGTCCGATCTGCCGTTCATCCTTAAGCCGATCGAGCCATGGACCGATTCAATCACGGTAATCAGTGGTCTGGATGCCACGGCATCCATGCCCGATGCCGGCGAGACCGGTGGCGATCATTCGAGAAGCGCGGCTACCTTTAGCGGAGTCCACCCGAGGAAGACGGTTAGTGCCGACATTCATCTGGACACCACCATCGACCAGATGATCGCGCAGAAGTACGGACGCGACAATGTGGTGCCTTCCCTTCAACTATCGTGTGAGGACCAAAGTTCTCTGGCTACGTGTCCGTACGGTTATAGCTGTTCCTATGTGAACTCCATTTCCTGGTCTGGTCCACAGCAGCCGCTTCCTTTTGAAGCGAATCCTCAAGTGGTTTTCGAGCGCCTCTTCGGCGACGGGAGTAATGCGCAAGAGCGGCTCGCCCGCAAGCAGGCGCGCGCCAGCATCCTGGATGTCGTTTCGCAACAAGTAGCTCGATTAAACAAAACGCTTCCGAGCACGGACCGCAGACTGCTGAACGATTATCTCGAGGATGTTCGCGAGATCGAGCGCCGTCTGCAGAACGTGTCTCAAGCACAGGACATCTCGGGACAGGCGCAAGTGCCATTCGGCATTCCGGAATCGTTCAGGCAGCATATCAACTTGTTATGGGATCTGCAGGTGTTGGCATTCCGAGCCGACATCACTCGCGTCTCGATGCTGATGGTCGCCCATGATGTCAGCATGCGCGTTTATCCGGAAAGCGGCGTCATGAGCGGAAATCATCCCACGTCGCATCATGGCGGCAGGCCGGAGCAGGTGGAAAACTGGGCCAAAATCAATCGGTATCACGTCCAATGCTTGACGTATTTCCTCGACAAGATGAAATCGACGCCCGACGGTGACGGCACCCTCATGGATCACAGCTTGATCTTTTGGGCGAGCAATATGTCCGACAGCAACCTCCATGGTCATAGGAATGTGCCGAACATGTTTATGGGCGGCGCTAACGGTCAACACAAGGGCGGCCGGCATATCCGGCGCACCGGCACGACCGCGAATTTGCTGCTGACAGCCCTGCACATGTTCGGGATTGATAAGGCGAGCATTGGTGACAGCACGGGGCCTGTCTCATTGACCTAGGCACCTGACGAGGAGGAAAAAACAGTGACGCGTCTCACATCGTTAACTTCCTTATGCTTCGTGACCGTTTGGTTTTCCGCGGCCGGTTTCGCTGCAACCAGCGATGTTGCCGATGCCGCCATGAAAAAGAACAGCCAGACGCTGCGCTCACTGCTCCAGCAAAAAGCCGACGTCAATGCTCCTCAGGCAGACGGTGCCACAGCTCTCCATTGGGCTGCGCGGTGGGATGACCTGGAAATGGCCCAGAGCCTGATCCGGGCCGGCGCGAATGTTCGAGCGGCGAACAATGAAGGCGCCACGCCGATGTTCCTCGCGACCTTAAATGGCAACGCCCAAATGATCGAGCTGCTTCTGACGGCCGGTGTGGACCCGAATGCACCGGTTCTATCGCATGGCGAAACTGCCCTGATGATGACGGCCCGCACGGGAAGAGTGGATGCGGTGAAGGCGTTGCTCGACCACGGAGCAAACATCAATTCCAAGGAGCACCTGCGTGGGACCACTGCATTGATGTGGGCAGCGGATGAAGGACAGGCTGCCGTGGTCCGGCTATTGCTCGACCATAGAGCCGAAATCAACGCGAAGTCGACCGTTTTAGAACCAATAAAGCGGAGCGGGCTAGGTTTCGCCAGGCAAGGTCCCAACGGAAAGCAGCTCCGCGATTCGATCGGAGGTTTGACCGCACTTCATTTTGCGGCGCGGCAAGGCGCCGTTGATGTCGCCCGCATGCTGGTTGATGCCGGAGCCGATCTCCGCCAAACGTCGGCAGATGGAAGCGCTCCACTGCTTTTGGCGATAGAGAATGGCCACTATGACGTGGCCATATATTTGGTCGAACGAGGCGCCGATCCCAACCAGGCCAATCCGAAAGGCTGGTCGCCCCTTTATATGGCTGTGGCGAACCGTGATGCATTCACAACCACCGTGCCGCCTCGGGCGTCCGAGGGAGCGCTGGATTTCATCAAGCTTCTTCTGGATCGCCGGGCGGATCCGAATCATCGGATCAAACTCCGAACCGAAATGCATCAAGGAAACCAGGCGCTCTGGTTGGAAGAAGACGGCGCAACGCCTCTGTTGCGCGCTGCCTTCTTCGGCGATCTGACGGTGGTGAAGCTTCTTTTGGAGCACGGTGCCGATCCATCCATCACCACGTTCGATCACACTACACCTCTGATGGTGGCCTCCGGAGTCGGTTGGGCGTTCGGTCTGACTCGTGACTATTCGGAAGAAGAAAGTTTTCAGCTTGTGAAGCTGCTTCTGGATTTGGGTGCCAATGTCAATCAGGCGAACGATCACGGAGTCGTCGCTCTGCACGGCGCGGCATTTAAGGGTGCAAATCGAATCGTGCAACTGCTCGTGGATCGTGGTGCCGATCTGACGATCAAGGACAAAGGTGAGAACTACGGGCTTGACGATGCCTCCAGACCAATGACGGCTCTGAACTGGGCGGAAGGCGTTACGATCGCGATGAATTCCGGGAAATATCAATATGAAACCGTCGCTTTGCTCTCGCGGTTAATGCAGGAAAGGGGAATTCCCGTCGTCCATTTCAAAGACCAGCCTCGCGGCCCCATCCAAGGTATCCAAGAGAGACGAAGCAATTGCATCTTTTCTGCGGAGGGATGTCAATCCGCCCGAAGCCGGCAAACTGACCTCAGCCAATAGGAGAAACATGAAAACTCTGCGGTTGGTTGTTGGAACCGTTGCCGTTTTAGCCCTCGCTTGCGCCGTGACTTTCGGGCAAGGTGCGACCGGGCAAATCAGCGGTACTGTCGCTGACACGTCAGGAGCGGTTCTGCCGGGTGTGGAAGTCAGTGCCACGCAAACAGAAACAGGTCTCGTCAGAAAAACGATCAGCAATGAGTCCGGGTACTACGTCTTGCCGAACTTACCTGTGGGTCCCTACAAGCTTGAAGTCTCATTGGCCGGTTTCCGTACATTCACGCAAACCGGAATCGTCCTTCAAGTCAACACCAGTTTGACCATCAACGCGGCGCTGGGGGTTGGGCAATTAAACGAAAGTATCGAAGTGACGGCCAATGCCAGCATGGTTGAAGCACGATCCACGGGAGTTGGCCAGGTGATCAACAATTCGCAAATCCTGGAATTACCCCTCATGGGACGCCAGGTGCAGGATTTGATCACGCTTGCCGGAGCGGCAATTCAGACTGCGGTTACGACCTCCACATCCCGCAGCCTCCCTGGGATTGCAAGCTTCTCCGTGGCCGGTGGTTTATCCACGGGAACGTCGTTCACGCTGGACGGATTGAGCCACAACGAAGTGCGCAGCGCGATTTCTCTGCCTTTGCCTTTCCCGGATGCTCTGCAGGAATTCAAAGTCGAAACCAGCGCCGTTCCGGCTCAATATGGATTCCGCTCCGGCGGAGCCGTGAATGCCGTAACGAAATCCGGCACTAATGATTTTCACGGCACGGCGTTCGAATTCGTTCGCAACAGTAAGTTCAATGCCAGAAACTTCTTTTCGACCGGACCGGATCCGCTGAAGCGCAACCAGTTTGGCGGTACCGTAGGCGGCCCCATTCGCAAAAACAAATTGTTCTTCTTCAGCGCGTATCAGGGAACGACGGAACGAACCAATCCAACCAGCAACCGCTCGTTTGTTCCGACGCCCGCAATGCTGGCCGGAGATTTCACCGCATTTGCCTCCTCTGCTTGCCAAGGGACAAACCGCACTTTGCCGGCTCCGTTCGTCAATAACAGGATCGAACCATCACTGCTGAGCCCGGGGGCAATAAACGTCGCGAAGCGGCTTCCAGCGCCGGTTGATCAGTGTGGTCTGATTCTATGGAGCCTTCCAACTTCGCGTGACGATCATCAAATCGTCGAAAAAGTGGACTACAACTTCAGCAGCACGCACAGCATTTTTGGCCGCTACATGCGCGTCTGGTACAGCGCTCCGGTCCCTTACGATTTGTCGCACAATCCGCTGACGTCTCCTTTTGCCGGTTTCAACGACAAATTTGACACGATAGCTTTCGGGGACACACTGACGTTGACGAATCGCATTGTGAACTCCTTCCGAGCCAACTGGACGCACATCAACCAATGGCGAACGAATTCTCAGTTCTTCGGGCCTGAAGATGTCGGCGTTAACGTTTATCCCGGCATACCGCACCGACTCTCGGTTACGGTTGCCGGAGGATTCACCACGGGTGGATCAACGTCGCATCCGGTCAATTTCCGCGAAGGCAGCGGTCAGGTGGCCGATGATTTGAATATCGTTGCGGGCAACCACCAGTTGAGTTTCGGCGGAACGGTGGTGGCGTTCCAGGTAAACAACGACGCTGTCGCATATCCAAGCGGCGATTTTCAATTCAACGGCGCGAGAACAGGGCTGGGGATGCCGGACTTCATGGTCGGCGTCGTAAGCAGCGGACTTCAAGACGCGCCGAATTTTCAGTACATCCGACAAAAGTACGTCGCCGCCTACGCCCAGGACAGTTGGAAGGCGAGACCGGGTCTGACGATCAACGCCGGACTTAGGTGGGAGCCCTATTTAGCTCCTACATATATTCGAGCCGCAATGTTCGTTTGGGACGAATCGGCGTTTCTGCGGGGACAAAAAACCAAGGTGTATGCGAACGCGCCCCCAGGCTACTTCTACCAAGGCGACCCGCAGTGGCCGACGGACAATTCCAATCCAATAAAGAGACAATGGGGCAAGTTCGTCCCTCGAATCGGGTTGGTTTGGGATCCCAAGCAAGATGGCAAGATGGTCGTGCGAGCCGCGTACGGAATCTTTACGGATACGGTCAAGGCGGAGCAGTATTTTACTTCTGGAAAATCGTCCCCTCTTGGTACGAGGCTCGCGTTAACGAACGCGAATTTTGACGATCCGTACAAAACGTTCCCTGGCGGTAATCCATTCCCATATGTGCCCGGTCCGACTGCACCGTTCCCGGTTGGCGGAACATTCAATGCCATTCCCCCGGACAACAAGCCGCCTTACGTCCAGCAGTGGAACTTGGGTATCCAGCGGGAAGTCGCCACAAACTGGTTGGTGTCAGCGACGTATATGGGAAATCTCATCGTCCACATGCTGGGTTCACTCGAGCTGAATCCCGCCGTATACATTCCAGGTGTGGCGAATGCCGCCGGACAATGCTTCGCCACAGTTGAAGGCCGGCCGGTCCCATTGAGGGTGAATGCCGGCGCGACGTGTTCAACGATTGCGAACACGGAAGCTCGCCGGACCTTGACGTTGCTGGATCCGGTTGAAGGACCGAAGATCAGCTACTTCGATGCCCCGGACTGGGGAGGAACCCGCAGCTACCACGGGATGCTCCTCAGCCTTCAGAAACGGATGAGCAGCAATGTCTCGTTTACCGCCAACTATACGTGGTCGCATTGCATCGGGAACCTGGCCACCGATTTTCCAAATACGAATCCCGGCGGTTCATACGTATATAAGATCCCATGGAACCGGGCATATGACCCTGGCAAATTTTTGGTCTTGTGGGCGGACGTCCGGCACATTGTGAA
>JACXTT010009619.1_pt1 | contig 13188 bp, 11 predicted proteins | sample 9270951 | NCBI WGS metagenome assembly JACXTT01 (sample SAMN15532306, study PRJNA645909) | rock metagenome | isolation source: weathered quartz diorite | place: Puerto Rico | collected 2017-06-21
CGCTGTGGATTTCGCGTACAACGCCGCCGGCACGACGGCAATCTTCGAGAGCCATCCCCTGGAGCGTCGTTTCCGCGACGTGCACACCGTGACGCAACAATTGCAGGGACGGCTCTCGAATTTCGAGACTGTGGGCGCCTACCTGCTGGGCGGTGAACCTGACCTGACGTTCGTGTGAGGACAAGGTGGCCTCTCGGCGAAGCTCTCATGAATCCCGGCGAGCGCGCGGTCAAGCGGTGTGGTGCCGCCACGACTCGGTGTGACCTGCACGGATTACAACGCGTTCCCGTTCTAGAACAAACCAAGGAGACCGTCATGAAGAGCTTCATCCTCGAATTTCGAGAGTTCGCAACTAGAGGCAACGTCGTCGATCTTGCCGTCGGCATCATCATCGGCGTGGCCTTCGGCAAGATCGTGGATTCGGTGGTCAACGATCTCATCATGCCAGTGGTTGCGGGAATGCTCGGCAAGGCGGATTTCTCCGGCCTGTTCATCCCCCTGGCCGAGCCGCCGGCTGTGCCACCCACCCTGGAGGCTTTCAAAAGGGCCGGCGTCCCGGTGATCGCCTACGGCAACTTCCTGACAATCGTGCTGAACTTCATCATTCTGGCCTTCATCGTCTTCGTCATGGTGAAGCTGATCAACCGCCTCAAGCGCCGGCCCGCACCCGCGGAGCCGCCCGCACCCCCCGAGGATATCGTTCTTCTGCGCGAGATCCGCGACGCGGTGAAGCGCGCGTGACCCGGAGGGAACCTCGCACGCGGTAAGGCGGCTGGGGTAAGCTTCTGCAATAACTCTATTTCGGAGGTCTTTTGCACATGCGCGTAGTCGCCGTAGTGTGCCTTGTGCTGGCCACTATGCTCTCACCGTCTGCCTTCGCGGCGGCGGCAAAGGTTGCGTCCTGTCCCCCGGGGAAACCGCCCAACATCCAGACCCTGCAAGGCATGTTCACGGTGCACGTCGTGTGCGAACGCGTGCTGCTCGAGATTCCCCACGCGATGTTGAGCCGGGACATCCTCGCCAACACCGAGTTCGCGGCGCTGTCCACCGGCAGCGATTTCGTTGCCCCCGGCTCCGCTGTGGACAACCGTGTCATCCGCCTGACGCGGCTCGGCAACAAGGTGTACCTGGAGGACGTGCGCTATGAGATCTGGGCGCGCAAAGAGTCCAACCTGCAGCGCGGCGTGGAGGCCGCGTCCCTGCGCCCTGCGCTGCGGGCCTTCGAGATCATCCGCGAAGGCAAAGGCGGGGCGCCCATCATCGACATCACAGGCATTCTCGTCAGCGAGGTACCGGCGGGCTTCGCACTCGACTTGATGAAACAGTTTCACATGCGCATGGTCGACCCACGCCGCTCGTACGTTCAATCGGTGAAGGTCTTCCCGGAGAACATCGACATCCGCTTCTACCAGACCTGGGTGCCGGACCCGGAGGAGCTGTTCAAAGCTGGCGAGGAAGAGAAGCGAGCGATTTCGGCGGGCTTCGTGTTTCAGACCAGCCTGCACCTGCTCCCGGAGCACCCGATGCAGGGACGCTACTGGGACGAGCGCGTGGGCTACTTCGCCGTGACTTTCGATGACTACGGCACCGAAGAGCACGGCAAGGTCACGCGCGGCTACATCCAGCGCTTCCGGCTGGAGAAGAAAGACATCAACGCTGCGGTGTCCGAGCCCGTGTAGCCGATCGTCTGTTACATCAGCCCCGAAGTCCCGGAGGAGTGGCGGCCCTATATCAAACGCGGGATCGAGGACTGGCAGCAGGTGTTCGAGAAGGCTGGATTCCGCAAAGCCATCCTCGCGCGCGATGCGCCGACGCCCAAGGAAGATCCGAATTGGGATCCCGAGGACGTGCGTTACAACGTGATCCGCTGGACTCCGAGCGGGCGGGCGAACGCCATGGGCCCAGCGGTGATCGATCCGCGCACCGGCGAGGTCATCTCCTCGCATGCCATCTTCTTCCATAACGTGCTGCGCCTCGCCGAGCGCTGGTATTTCACCCAGGTCGGCCCGCTCGATCCGCGCGCGAAGAAGCTGCCCTTGCCCAACGATCTGATGGGCGAGCTGTTGCGCTATGTCGTCTCGCACGAGATCGGCCACGCGATCGGACTGCGTCACAACTTCAAGGGGCACTCGGCCTACTCGACCCAGCAGCTGCGCAGCCGCGAGTGGACCGAGCGCTGGGGCAGCACAGCCTCGATCATGGACTATGCACGCATGAACTACGTCGCGCAGCCGGGCGACAACGCCTATCTGCTGCCGAAGTTCGGCCCCTACGACTACTTCGCCATCGACTGGGGTTACCGTCAGTTCACCGAGACGGTGGTGAAAGACGGCAAGAAGGTCACCCAGCTGCTGAGCAGCGACGCGGAGGTTCCCAAGCTTGACGAGCTCGCTGCGCGGCAGGTCGACGACCCGATGCTGCGCTTCGGGGGCGAAGACGACACCGCGGCGGTCGATCCCAAAGTCAACACCAACGTGGTCGGTGGCGACCCGATCGGTGCTGCCGATCTCGGCCTGCGCAACATCGACCGGGTGGTGCCCATGCTGATCCCGGCCACTACCAAGCTGGGCGGCAGCTACCAGCCGATGCACGAGATGTGGGATGCGCTGATCACCCAGCGGCACCGCGAGCTCAATGCGGTCGCCAAGATGGTCGGCGGGGTGGAAGAGATCCGCTACCAGGCCGGACGCGGTACGGCGCCGTTCAAGCCGGTGCCCGCAGACGAACAACGCGCAGCGGTAAAGTTCCTGCTCAAGCGCGGTTTCGCCACGCCGCGGGCGCTGCTCGACCCCGAGGTGCTGCTGCGCGTCGCGCAGACCGGGGCCACAGACGGGCTGCAGGATTCCAACCTGAAACTGCTGCAGCGCATCGTGGAAGCCGGAGTGTTCCAGCGCATGGCGGAGGCACAGGCGCTGAATCCGAACCGCAAGGGTTACAGCGGGCTGGACATGCTCTACGATCTGAACGATGGCTTGTTCAGCGAGCTCGCTGCGCCGACGCCGAACATCGAGCTCTACCGCCGCGAGCTGCAGCGCGCCTACGTGAGCCTGCTGGTGCAACGCGCCGACGGGCCCCCGAGCGAATTCCGCGCCGGCGTTAAGACGGGAGCCGCGGACCTGCAGAAAAAGATCAACCCGGCGGTCAAGAAAGCACAGGGGGTGACGGCAGCTCATTTGTACGATCTCGCCACCGAGCTGGGGCGCATTCACTAGCGCGGCACCCCGCGCATAAGTTGCCGTTCGTGGTGAGCTTCGCCTGTGCTGAGCCTGACGAAGCGTCGAACCACGCGTGGGGTTGAAGCTCTCCGGTCTTCGACAGGCTCAGACCGAACGAAACGGTGTGCCTAAAGACAGTACAACCGCAGCCCGAACGAGGAAGCTGCCATGCTCAAGCCGATGATCCGCGCCTTGCTCAAGCTTGCGTTTCGCGTCCGGGTAGAGGGGGACGTCAGTCACTTTTCCGAGACGCGGCTGCTCATCATCGCCAATCACCAATCTTTGCTGGACGGTCTGATCCTGGCTGCGTTTTTGCCCGTGGACGCGGTTTTCGTGGTGCATACCGAGGTCACCCGCAACTGGATCTACCGCTGGCTGCTGTCATTGGGCGAGTACCTGGCCGTGGACCCGACCAACCCCATGGCCATGAAGCGCGTGATCCGGCTGATCGAGTCCGGCCGCCCGGTGGTGATCTTCCCCGAAGGGCGCATCACGCTGACCGGCAGCCTCATGAAGGTGTACGACGGGCCCGCCTTCGTCGCCGCCAGAACCCAGGCCGTCATCGCACCGGTCCGGCTGGACGGCGCCACGCGCACTTACTTCAGCCGCCTCTCGGGCAGCAATCCACGCACGCTGTTTCCGCGCATCACCGTCTCGCTGCAGCCTCCCACTTCGATCGTCATGCCGCTAGGGGAGACCGGCCGCATGCGCCGCAGGAAAGCGGGAGAAAGCATGCGCAAGATCATGCAGGAGATGATCTTCCGTTCGCAACCCATACAGACGCTGTACGACGCGCTGCTCGATGCCATGCGCATATACGGCCGCAGCCGCAAGCTCGTCGAGGACATGAAGCAGACCGAGTACTCTTACAACACGCTGCTCAAGATGACGCTGGTCCTGGGACTGCTGGTTCGCCGCAACAGCGCGCGCGGCGAAACGGTCGGCATTCTGCTGCCCAACCTGGCTGCGACCTTGTGCATGGTGATCGGAATGACGGCGTTCCGCCGCATCCCGGCCATGCTCAACTACACGGCGGGAAGCGAAGGGATGCAAAGCGCCTGCGTGGCCGCACGCATCTCCACGATCGTCACGTCGCGCAAGTTTCTCGAAACCGCCAGGCTGCAAGGGCAAGTGGACGCGCTGAAGGGCATCAAGGTCATCTGTCTCGAGGATTTACAGCCGACCGTGACCCTGGGGGTGAAGCTCTGGGCCTTGCTGCACCTGGTTTTTCCCAAGCTGCTGGGAAGGCGCATCAGCTCCGATTCTCCGGCCGTGGTGCTGTTCACCTCCGGCTCGGAAGGGCGGCCCAAGGGCGTGGTGCTGTCGCATCGCGCTATCCTCTCCAACATCGCGCAGATCCGGGCTATCACCGATTTTACGTCCGAGGACCGCATCTTCAATGCGCTCCCCATCTTCCACAGCTTCGGCTTGACGGGAGGCGGACTGCTTCCGGTCCTGACCGGCATCAAGCTGTTTTTGTACCCCTCGCCCCTGCACTACCGCCTGATTCCCGAGATCATCTACGACCGCAGCTGCAGCATCCTGTTCGGCACCAGCACGTTCCTCGGCCACTACGGCAAGTTTGCCCATCCATACGACTTCTACCGGTTGCGCTACGTGGTCGCGGGCGCCGAGAAACTGTCCCAGCCCGTGCGCGAGCTATGGTTCGAGAAGTTCGGCACGCGCATCTACGAGGGGTACGGCGTCACGGAGACGGCGCCGGTGGTGTCGGTCAATACGCCGATGGCGACCCGGATCGGCAGCGTCGGGCAGCTGCTGCCCGGCATGGAGGCCAGGCTGGTGCCGGTGCCGGGCATCGACCGCGGCGGTGTGTTGCACCTGCGCGGCCCAAACGTCATGCTCGGGTATCTGCATTACGCGAACCCTGGCGTGCTCGAGCCGCCGAAGTCGGAATTGGGCCCGGGTTGGTATGACACCGGCGACATCGTGGAGATCGATACGGACGGATTTGTTCACATCCTGGGCCGGGTCAAGCGCTTCGCCAAGATTGCCGGCGAGATGATCTCGCTCGAGGTCGTCGAGAAGATCGCGGTAGCCGCGTCGTCCGGGTTCCTGCACGCCGCCTCCTCCCGACCCGACGGTCAGCGCGGCGAGGCCCTCGTGCTGTTTACCACCGATCCTTCGCTCACCCGCGACAGCTTACAGCAGGCCGCACGCTCGCTCGGTTTGCCCGAGATCGCGGTGCCTCGCAAGCTCGTTTGCGTGGCCGCGATACCGCTGCTGGGTACCGGCAAGGTGAACCACGCCAAGCTCAAGGAGGATGCTCTGACGCTCGAAGCGGCGGCCCCGCCAGCGACCGCCTGACTCGACGCCACGAGGAACACGGAGGACATCGCACGGTCGAGCGCGATGCCGCGTTTCCCGGCATCATGGCGCCCGGAAACCATGCTCGGGACGAATCAGCAATGACCTACGCGACAGCCGATTTTGCCGGCCTGCTCGAGTGCCTGTCCGAGCGGCTGCCGGCGCTGCGCCGGGCGCTGCTGGCGGAGCCGGCGGCGGAGCTCGAAAAGGTCGACGTCCGCGCGGGCGAACGCCTGCTGACCAAGGGGGAAACTGCGCGCGCCGTCTACGTGATCGTCGACGGCACATTGCGCGCCACTGCGGAGCGCGAAGACGGTACCGAGTTCACGCTCTCGGAGTTCGGCCAGGGCGAGATCGCAGGCGAGATGGCGATCCTGGCCGGCGGCGGGGTGTACAGCGCCTCGGTATCCGCTGCGCAGGACAGCGTGCTGGTCCGGGTTCCGCGCAGCACTTTCGAGCATCTCCTGAAGACATCTCCGCAGGTTGTCCAGGAGCTGTCCGACGGCATTCGGCGCCGCATCGCGCGGTCTCAACTTGCCTTGGGCCTCACGCGCCTGTTCGGTCCTCTGCAGGAATCGGTGCTCCGGTACGTCGAGTCGCGGGTGCAATGGGTCAGACTGCAGGCCGGCGAGACGCTGTTCTCGGAGGGCGACAGCGGGCAGGACCTTTACTTCGTTCTCGGGGGGCGCTTGCGGGCGATGGCGGGCGGCCGGGTCCTGAGCGAGATGAGCCGCGGCGAGAGCATCGGCGAGATCGCTCTGCTGACGGGCGAGCCCAGGACCGCGACAGTCGTGGCGGTGCGCGACAGCGAGCTGGTTCGCATCTCGCGCGAAACCTTCGAGGAGATCGTCCACAAATACCCGAAAGTCATGCAGGTCATCGCCGGAATCGTCGTACGCCGCCTGAGGGCAAAAGAACGCGCGAGCGGCGCGCACGCCGGGGGTCTGTGTATCGCAGTGATGGCTATCGGCACCGCCGGGTCCACTGCTGACTTCACCGAGCAGCTGGTCAAGGCGCTGGGAAACATCGGCCCCACACTGCATTTGTCCGGCAAGCGGATCGATGCGCTGCTCAATCAGCCCGGGATCGCGGATTCCAGCAGAGACGACGTGGCGGGAATGCGTCTGACCGCCTGGCTGGAGGAGCAGGAGTCGCAGTACCGGTTCCTCGTATGCGAAGCAGCCAGCAGCCCATCCGGCTGGACCTTGCGCTGTCTGCGGCAGGCGGACGAAATCTTGCTGATGGCGCAAGCCGGATCGGATCCCGAGCCGAGCAGGACCGAGAAGGCCCTGCTCGGCGGTCATGACGCGGTCTCGAAGGCGCGCCAGACGCTCATCCTGCTACACCCCGACGGCAGCCGGGTGCCTGCCGGGACCGAACGCTGGTTCAACGGGCGCACCGTTCAGCGCCACTTCCACATCCGTCAGAACCAGCCGGAGGACTTTGCGCGCGCGGCACGCTGTCTCACGGGACAAGCCATCGGCGTAGTCTTCGGCGGCGGGGGCGCTCGGGGGCTCGCCCACATCGGCGTGATCCGCGCCATGCGTGAGGCGGGCGTGCCGATCGACATGATCGGCGGGACCAGCATGGGCGCGGTCATCGCCGGCGCGCTGGGGATGGGCTTCGACTGGCAGGAGATCCTCGAGATCTCGCGCACCGGCTGGCTGCGGCACAAGCCGCACAAGGAATACACGCTGCCCTTCATCTCGCTCATACGCACCCGCGTGCTCGATCGCTGGGCCAAGGAGGTCTACGGCGACACCGACATCGCAGACATGTGGCTGAACTTCTACTGCGTCTCGTGCAACCTCACGACGAGCCAAACCGTCATCCTCGAGCACGGACCGCTGTGGAAAGCAGTGCGAGCGAGCTCTTCCCTGCCCGGCGTCTTTGTACCGGTCCTGCGCGAGGGCAATGTGTTCGTGGACGGGGCGATCGTGAACAACCTTCCAGGGGACGTCATGCGCAAGCGGTCCTGCCAGAAGGTGATCGTGGTCGACGTCGGGTCGGAGACGACCTTCGCCTTCCGGATCGCGGAGTTTCCCTCTCCGTGGAAGTTCCTCTGGAACAGCATCCTGCCCTTCGGCAACCGCGTCGATGCGCCCAACATCGCGGCCGTGCTCATGCGCGCCACCGAGGTCGGCAGCCATCAGAAGACCGACGAGGTGAAGCGCGATGCGGATCTGTGCCTGCGGCCGCCTATCGACGAGTTCGGCGTCCTCGAGTTCGCGTCGATCGATCGGATCGTCGATGTGGGCTACCGGTACGCGCGGGAAAAGCTGGAGCAGATCAAGAGCCACGAGGAACTGGCTGGCATCTTCCTCGCCTCGGTGTAGGCGGTGATCTATTCCTGCCTCTCTTTCGCCCGAGGACGCACCCCCCATCCCAGCCTTCCCCCGCAAGGACAGGAAGGAGCCCGAAATTCAGCCTCAGAGTAGGTGGTCAAAAAACTAAAAAGGCAGGGGAGACCCTGCCTTGGCGTTGCGAGCGCGGGAGCCCTGATGGCTAGGACTACTTCCGGCTGCTGTCGTCCTCGATGCGAGTCGGCCTCGTTACGCCACCGCGAGAGCTGAGGGGAGTGATTTCCTCGACCGTGCGCCCAGTCTTGCTCGAGGCGCCGGACGACTTCAGGGCTTGGTCTTCGTCCGCCGTGCGGCCAGGCTTGCGGGTAGCGCCCGCGGATTTGACGGGTGCGGCGTCGTCGGCCGCGTGTCCGGGTTTGCTCGAAGCACCTGCCGACTTCAGGGGCTTGTCCTCGTCGGCTGAGCGGCCAGGCCCGCTGACCTTGCCGGCCGACTTGAGGGGCACGTCCTCGTCGAGCGAGCGTCCGACTTTACCCGACGCGCCGGCCGACCTGAGATTGGGCTCGTCATCGGCTGCACGGCCTTGCTGATCGAGTCTGGCCTGAGAAGCGGACGGCTCGCCGCCCGCATACCCCGGGAGCGAGGAGAGGACGAAGCCGGCCGCAGCCAGCGAGATGATCAGTGTGCGCATACGAACGCAATGATCTCAGTACCGGATCGAATGCGCAATGCCGCTCAAGGGGGTATCAGCTATCACTTTCGTGCAGGTTCGCGGCACTACTTTCTCTCCATGACTTGCTTCAAGTTCTGCAAGCCTCCCGCGTAAGCACCCGTGATGAACTTCACCGCGCCGGCGTCGCTTTCGCCTTCGGGCAGGTTGTCGCGCGGATTCTTCCGCACGAAGGTCCCAATCCACGTGACCGTCGAGCCACCGCTTCCGTTCGGCTTCACGGTTATCGTCGACAAATAGCGGTCGAGAGGCAGCGGCGATTCGATGATGTCATAGGTCAACGCCATGGACGAATCGTTGATCGCGAGCAGCTCTTCGGTGAAGGTCGGACCATCCTTTACTGTCAGCGCCCGGACCGCGCCGAGCTGCCCATCCCGGCCTTTGATGATGTCGCTCTTCGCGAAGGCGGGATGCCAGTCCTTCAGGCCGTCGAAACGCTTCACGAACTTCCATACGTCGGCCGGCTTGGCGTTGATTTCGATCATTTCGGCCACGACCAGCAGCGCGCGATCGTCAGCGTACGTGGCATGCGGGCACAGCATCAGCAGCCCCAAAAGGGCAAGACCGACCTTCGCCATTCTTCGTCTCCTCGTTTGTTTTCTAACTACCGGGGCCCTGGGCCCGAATGGACTCTACCACGTCCGTGGCCGCGCTTACCAAACCTTGAAGCAAGCGCGCCGGGGCGGCCCTACGTTGATCACTGCAGAATGACGCTGTGGAACCGCGCAGGGAGCGGCTCCAAGACCTGGAGATCGAGAAAGTTTGACAGGACCTCGGGAGGCCAGAGCTTGGTGCCTTCGCCGGTACCCAGATACAGCGCGTGCTTTCCGGCGGGATAGGCCTCGCACGATGCACCCGCGAAGCGTGCGAAATACCGGGTGGGCGCATCGCCCGCTCCCCAGGGGTGCGCAACGAATGATCCGCGGTTCCATGGCTTGCGGTTCTCGTAGAGCTTGGTTTCGCGCGCAACGCGTACATCGAGCACGACGCCCGGAGACGCGGCGACCATCCGATCGAAATCCTCTTTCCAGCCGGCGTGCGACGGTGGCCGGGCCACCTTGGCAACCTGGCCATCCCAGTATTCGAACGCCTTGTCCTTGAGGCTGTCCGGCGCTGCGCAGCCCAAGATCTCCGCGTCCACCACGTTCGCAAAATATCGGGGCTCCGGCATGCTGAAGTACAGGCAAACGGCAGCCAATGCGACCGACGCGACGACGAGTGCCTTTGCGGCGACCGCCGCGGGCGGACGCGCAGCGCCCACGATCACGCCCAGCATCGCTCCCAGCAACGCCCCTCCGGGACCGGTGATGAAGATTCCCAGCATAGGGCCCTGGTTTGCGTCCGGCGAGAACACCATCGGACCCACGAACCCGCACACGAAACCCACAACACCCAGGACGACCGCCCACCTCCGCGTGTACCTCAGAATGTTTTGAAGCGTGCTTTCGTCGTCAGCGGTGTCGGACATGGCGTTCATCAGTCAGAACACGAAAGCCAGAGCGGCCGACAGAGTCGCGTAGATCACGATCGTGGACCAGTACCAGAAGGGATTTTCCGGTCGCGCCCAGGTCACACCCCACGGGCCGCGTCGCGCGTAGACCTTGCCGACGCTCAACGCGTAAGCGACGTACAGCGCAACGACCACGCTCAATGCTTTGAATATCATTCTTCTCCGCCACGCTCCGAGATGGCGCCAAATCCAAGCAAGAAACTTTCCCACCCTCTAACATAGGGCAGGTTACCGACGAACGCGACGCCAAAGCATGAGCAAAGTCGTGATCATCACCGGCGCGAGCCGTGGCATCGGCGCCGCGACCGCGCAGCTGGCAGCGCTGCGTGGCTACTCGGTGTGCGTCAACTATCGAAGCAACCGCGATGCGGCCGAGACGGTGGTCGAGGCGATTCGGGGCGCCGGAGGAAGGGCGATCGCTGTGGCGGCCGACGTGGCGACCGAGTCAGACGTTAACCGCTTGTTCGCAATTGTCGACAAGGAACTTGGCCCGCTGACCGCTCTGGTCAACAACGCCGGCATCCTCGAGCAGCAGATGCGTCTGGAGACGATCGACGCGGCACGTTTGACTCGAATCCTGGCGACGAACGTGATCGGATCGTTCCTCTGCGCGCGGGAAGCGGTGCGGCGCATGTCCACTAAGCGCGGGGGCAGCGGCGGCGTCATCGTCAATGTGTCGTCGGCCGCGTCGCGCTTGGGCTCGCCCGGCGAATACATCGACTACGCGGCTTCCAAAGGCGCGATCGACACGCTCACGATCGGGTTGGCGCGCGAGGTGGCGGAGGAAGGCATCCGCGTGAACGCCGTCCGCCCAGGCTTCATCTACACGGAGATGCACGCGAGCGGCGGCGAACCGAACCGCGTAGATCGAGTCAAGGTGTCGGTGCCGCTCAAACGAGGCGGCACCGCGCAGGAGGTAGCCAACGCGATTCTGTGGCTACTGTCGGACGAAGCGACCTATACGACTGGTGGGTTTATCGATGTGGCGGGAGGACGCTAAGGGACAAAGCGGAAGGTCAGCCTCGTCGCCACAGGAACGCCGCGACCCGTTCCGCCAACTTCGCCGGCACATCCAAATCAGCGAGGTGGCCCGAGCCCTCGGCGATGTCGACCTGGACGTTACCCGAGATCCCGTCGGCGAACCGTCGGCGATAGCTGACTGGAATAACCCGGTCACCGGCACCCCACACCAGCAGCGTGTCGCATGTCACGCGGTGCAAGCGGCTTGCGAGGCCCGTATCGCCGAGCGGCCAGAGCAGCCGCGCCGCCGCCTCTCGCGCACGCGCGCTTGCAACCATCCACTCGACCGGATCTGCACCTTCGGGCGCGGCAATGTGTGTGAGATAACGTTTGGGATCGTTGCAAAGCAGTTGCGGCAGCTGGTCCGGACGCTGAGCGAAGAGATCGGTGCTCGGCTCCTTCTCATCGAAGAGTCCTAGGGGCGACACCAGTATCAAGCGATCGACCACACCTGGCCAGACCGCCGCGACGTCGGCCGCGAGCGCGCCGCCCAGCGAAACCCCCATCAAGTCACAGCGCTCGAGCCCTGCACCCGCGATGAGATCGCTTGTAGCCAGCAGCCAATCGAGGTGCGTGTAGAGAGGGCCTATCTCGGTGGTTCCTGGAAATCCGGGCAGAGACGGCGCGATCACGCGGCGGCGCGCGGCGAGCTGGTCGAGGCAATCGGTCCAGCGCGGCAGGCCCCCGAAGCCTGCGAGGAATACGAGCGGCGCGCCCTCCCCCTTCTCCCACACCCGGCAGGGCTGGCCGTTGATCGCGTCGCTGTACGCGCGCGGCGCCGCGTCGAGCGCGACGCTCACGCGACCTCTGCCGCCGTCGGCTTCCTCAGCCCTGCGGGCCACCAATGGTCTTCCCACTGGTCTTCGAACAGATCCGCGATCTGCGGCATCACCCGCTCGGCAAACAAGCGCGTGTTGTAGCGGGTCAGCTGCTTGTCCATATTGCCGAACTGGAGCAGCAGCATGAGCTGGCCGACATTCAGATCTTTTGCGATCTGGCGCAACCGCACTGCGACCTCGTCGGGTTCGCCCGCGACGAGATAGCCGCGATCGAGAATGTCCTGGAAGGTCGGCGCCTTGCCCTGAAACTGGCTCACGCCCTGTGGCGCTTGCTTCTGGCTGGCCGCGTAGCGCAGGGAGGACTCGGTCGTGTAACCCGGCGATGCGGTGAAGCGCGGGTCAACGCGCAGACAGCGCCCGTAAAAGTACTCGGCCGGCTCGCGGTAGAGCGCCATCGCCTCCGCATGCGTTTCGGCGACGCCGACGAACTGGAGATAGCCCGCCTGGAACGGGTTGCGGCTGCGGCCCTGGCGTTCGATCTCCTGCCAGTAGCCGCCGAGGACGTGACGGCTGGCGTCGTACCCGTAGTAGGAAAGCGCCGCAAACACATAGCCTTCGCGCGCGCACATCGCCCAGGTCTCGCGCGCGCCACCTCCGGGGACCCAGATCGGCGGGTGCGGCCGCTGGAGCGGGCGCGGCCAGACGTTGACGTAGCGGAGCTGCGTGAATTTCCCGTTGAATGCGAAGGGATCGGGCTCGGTCCAGGCCCGGAGGATCAAGCGTCTCGCCTCGTCGTACTTCTCGCGCAGCGTGCTCGGGTTCTGCCCGTAAGCGAAAGTGGTGTCCATCGGCGTGCCCAGCGGGAAGCCCGCGATGAGCCGCCCGCCGGAAATGCAGTCGATCATCGCCATTTCCTCGGCCACGCGCAGCGGCGGGTTATAAAGTGCGAGCGAGTTGCCCATGACGCACAGTGCGGCGTTGCGGGTGCTGCGCGCGAGCGCCGAGGCAATCAGATTCGGCGACGGCATGAGACCGTATCCGTTGGAATGATGCTCGTTCACGCACACGCCGTCGAAGCCGAGCTCCGCCGCGTATTCGAGCTCGTCGATGAAGTCGTTGTACATCGCGTGCGCACGCGCCGGGTCGAACAGGCGCGAGTCGATGTCCACCCACACGGACGGGTGCTTCTCGCGGAAGTCCTCGGGCAGCACCGTTTAGGGCATGAGGTGGAAACACAGCAGATTCATGTCGCTCAACCCCCCCCCCACGTTTGTACCGGTCCCTAGCGAACCGTGCCCCCCCACCC
>JACXTT010009620.1_pt1 | contig 13186 bp, 7 predicted proteins | sample 9270951 | NCBI WGS metagenome assembly JACXTT01 (sample SAMN15532306, study PRJNA645909) | rock metagenome | isolation source: weathered quartz diorite | place: Puerto Rico | collected 2017-06-21
GGGATTGATGACTTCCACACTGGTAACACCAGACGGTAAAGTAATGGAAGCCGAAGCTGCACACGGTACTGTAACACGTCACTACCGCGAGCATCAGAAAGGTAAACCCACATCAACCAATCCCATCGCTTCTATTTTTGCGTGGACGCGTGGGCTTGAATTCCGTGGTAAACTGGATGGTAACCAGGAGCTGATTAAATTCTGTCACGCACTGGAAGAAGTGTGTGTTGAAACAGTAGAGAGCGGTAAGATGACCAAAGATCTTGCTGTTTGTATCCATGGCAATAAAGTAAATCATGGTGAACATTACCTGTACACCGAAGAATTCCTCGATGCACTGGATCAGAACCTGAAAATCAAACTGGGTAAATAAAACTCCCTGATACTATTTAAACAAAGAGCATCCCCCACAGGGATGCTTTTTGTTTTCGCCCACTCATCAAATTTTCAAAGTACATCAGGCCGGCGTGCGGATTGTTTAAGTACCTTCGGATGCTTTCAAACCTGACTACATGAAAAAACTACTGCCGGCCATTGCCTGTCTGTGTGCCGTAACCGTTTATGCACAAAAAAAGCCTTTAGATCATTCAGTGTATGATCAATGGCAGTCCATCACCGAGAAGACCATCAGCAATGATGGAAAATATGTAGCTTATACAATTAACCCGCAGGAAGGAGATGGGGTACTGGTTATACAGGCGGTCAGCGGTTCTTACAAGCAGGAAATTGCGCGGGGATATGGTGCAATGGTTTCGAACAATAACCATTTTGTGATCTGCCGTATCAAGCCTCCATTTAAAGATACCCGCGATGCTCGCATCAAAAAGAAAAAGCCCGAAGACCTACCCAAAGACAGCCTGGCTATTGTAGACCTGAACACAGGACGTGTTACAAAAGTAGCCCGTATAAAAAGTTTCAAAATGCCCAATGAAACGGGCACCTGGCTGGCATACCTGCTTGAAAAAGCATTGCCCGAAACCAACAGGATATTGCCGGCCGACTCGCTTACCCGCATCAATAACCTGATGTCGATGGCCGATAGCCTGGCGCATGTGGCAGACAGCCTTCGTAATAAAGCCAATGCCGCCAAAGAAAAAGGTATGGGTGAATTACAGGCAAAAGGACAACGCAATGCAGGTATACCCAAAGCATCGGAAGAACCCATTGAAGAGGGGACTGACCTGGTGCTGACCAACCTGGCTACGGGTGAGACCCGTACTTTCCGCCAGGTGAGCGAGTATTTTTTCAATAAAAAGGGGAATGCACTGGTGCTGGAAACCACACGAAAAAACGGAGATCCCTCTTCAAAAGCAACCATTAGCTATTTTAACCTCGATCAACGCAGGCATCGTACCATCCTCGCCGGTTTCAATGATGCCAAAGGATATCAATTCGATGAACCAGGCAATCAACTTGCTTTTGTGGTTGAGCGTGACAGCAGCAGTAAGGCCCTGCAAAAATTTTACCGACTATATTATTATAAAGCAGGTGCAGATAGTGCCATAGCAGTGGCAGATAGGAAAACAAAAGGTATTCCTGCCAACTGGACGGTCAGTGAATACGCTAATATCAGCTTCAGTAAAAACGGAACGAGATTTTTCTTTGGCATCGCTCCCATATTGCCCGCAAAAGATACCAGTTTACCCGAATTTGAAAGGGTGAATGTAGATGTATGGCATTATAAGGATGATTATATCCAACCGGTTCAATTGAAGAACCTCGATAATGAATTAAAGCGAAACTATCTCGCGAGATTGGACCTGACAAATAAAGAAGCGATACAACTGGCTACCGATAAAATGCGCCAGGTAGTACCAACGGGAGAAGGAGATGGACAGTGGTTTTATGGAACGGCAGATGATGGGAAGCGCATTGCTACCCAATGGCAGGGCTTCAGCCTGAATGACGTGTATCGCATCAACCCTGAAAACGGAGCCCTTACATTAATCAGGAAAGAACTCAAAGGAATGGCATTGCAACCATCTTATTCCGGCAGATACCTGTTGTTCTTTGATGAACGTAAGCAACATTATTATGTGTACAGTGCTGAGAATGGACAACTCTATCCCGTTGCTGCCGATATCACCACTAAGTTGTACGATGAAGAGAACGATGTACCCGACGATCCCAATGCGTATGGTGTAGTGAAATGGATGGAGAACGACCGGTATGTGCTGCTATACGATCGTTACGATATCTGGAAAGTAGATGCGACCGGAAAAGAAAAATCAGTACGCCTGACCAATGGCCGGAAAGATAAAATCCAATTGCGTTATGTGAATACGGATCCCGACGAACGCTTCATCAAAGACGCGCAGCAACTACTATTGCGCATTTATGATGAGAAAGATAAAAGCACTGGCATTGCCCTGCTTGATCTGGGTAAACAGGAAGAGATAAAACTGTTGTTCAAAGAACCGAAGAACCTGGGCATTGTTGTGCAGAAAGCAAAAGATGCCGATGTGATCAGCTATACCAAAGAATCATACATTGAATCGCCCAACCTGTACGTGCAGCCTTTGCAGGTGACGGCTGCTACCCGCTTGTCAGACATCAACCGCCAGCAGGCAGGTTATAACTGGGGCACAGCTGAATTGTTCAAATGGAAAGCCTATACAGGAAAAGAAACGGAAGGAGTATTGTATAAACCGGAAGGATTTGACCCGCATAAGCGATATCCCATGATCGTATATTTCTACGAGCGGAACAATAATACGCTGAACAATTATATTGCACCATCGCCTACACCTTCCAGGTTGAATATTTCATTTTTTGTCAGCCGTGGATATGTGGTATTTGTACCCGATATCTGGTACAAGACCGGACATCCCGGACAGAGCGCTTACGATTATATTGTAAGCGGAACAAGAGCAGTAGTGAAACAGGGTTTTGTTGATAGTACCCGGATTGGTCTGCAAGGACAAAGCTGGGGAGGCTATCAGATTGTGTACCTCGTTACCAAAACCAAGTTATATGCAGCTGCCTGGGCTGGTGCGCCGGTGGCCAACATGACCAGCGCCTATGGTGGTATCCGCTGGGGTACGGGACTCAACAGGCAGTTCCAGTATGAAAAAACACAAAGTCGTATTGGCGCTACTTTATGGGAGAAGCCCGAACTCTATTTACAGAATTCAGCGCTGTTCTCTTTACCCAAAGTAACCACGCCGTTGGTAATCATGGCCAATGATGCAGATGATGCTGTTCCCTGGTACCAGGGAATAGAAATGTACACCGGCATGCGTCGCCTGGGTAAGAAAGTATGGATGCTGAATTATAACAACGAAGCGCATAACCTCATAGAACGCAAAAACCGGAAAGACATACAGGTGCGCGAGCAGCAGTTTTTCGATTACCTGCTCAAAGGCGAAAAGCCCGCTAAGTGGATCACCGAAGGTGTTCCGGCAGTGATGAAGGGTAGGGATTGGGGGTTAGGGTATTAACTAACCCTCTTCAAGAGAGATAAATTTCACCAGGCTTCGCTTTGCAATGGGTAGCAACGTTTCTTCCATTGGAATAGTAAGGGCGGTTTCTACCGAGTACACGGCAGGATTGGGGAGGTCCGACCTGTTTTTGATCAACTGTGTCTTGATGCTTTGGTACGAGTTAACAAAATTTCGCTGCCATACGTCCACGAACTCGGTCTTGATGCTGCGGTATTTCTCGTCGTGCTTCTCAAAAATGCTGAGCCGGTACTGGTATACCCAGGTATTCTTACAGGCTCCTTCGCAAAGCATGAAATATCCTTCGGTATGGTCCAGCGGGATGATACCGATGGGTTCGATGGTGAGGGTGCTTTCTACGAATTCATAGATCTGTGTAGCACTGGTAATGGTACGTTTCATGTTGGAAGAAGCATAATTAATGATGTCTTCCAGTTCCTGCATCAACTCATCATCCTCTACCAGTGACTCATACAGCAGCTGTAATTTCTCAATTTGGATGCCAGTCAGCTTCTTGGGAAACTGCTCCTGCAGGTATTTCTTGTTTTCCCGGAAAGCCACCAGGTTATTATAATGGAAGATAAGATCGGCCAGTTGCGGATAGAGTTTGTTCTGGTTGAAATAACTGTTTATCTCCTGCAAATAGGCCAGGAGCGTGTATTTTTTCAATTCAAAATCGATGTACCCATCGGCAAACCAGGTTTGTGATAAGGTTTTCATATCCATTCATTTGGTTACGGAATTTACCAATAGGATGCAGGAATACCTGAATTGTTTACTAACACTATGTGAAAATCAACCCATTAAAGCCTGTTCTGTAAAAGAGCGTTAAATAAACGAGCTGTTTGCCCGCTTCTGTTTACCTTTGTAGCCCCTAAGCTGCGGCACAGTTTTTTAAAACCGATGATGCACATTCGTAAGCCATTGATCAGATTCCTGACTTACCTGCCGGTAATGGTAGTGTATTGTGCATTTTTTTGGGTAGAGAATACGTATAATTTCGATCTTCTTTCCAGTTCTTCTTCTTTATTCAAGAAAGAACATATAGCCAGCGTTGACAAAACTTCCGGCAATGCTTCCGGTCATTATGCCAGTGCAACCCCTAAAAAAACTGGTGATCACAAACCCAGGCTGAACAAAAGATTCCATCCTCAGGACATCATTGTAACGCCTTTTGTAACGGCTGAATTACCTGCAATACTGTATATCACACATGTGCATGCCGGGTATTATGTGCCAGCCTACGATTATCAACTGGTACACCTGCCGCAGCACCGCGGCCCGCCTGCTTTGGCCTGATTCCATTGTAGTCATTCCCTTTTTTCATCTAAACAGTTTTTATGGGTTCTTTCTATAGCAGAAAGGGTTTTATGCTGTGCATAACGCTCTTGCTTTTTCACACGTTACAAGCTCAACAACATTATGCATTACAACAACTGATCGACAGTGCAACTGCGAACCTGCCCCTGATCTTACAAAAGAAGGCATTGGTCAGCAGCAGTATGGCTGGTATCACAGAGGCGCAACACAGTTCTCTGCCCCAGATACGATTGAGTGAACAACTGAATGTGGGCTCCGATAACTCCCTGGCAGGTAGTTACCTGCCATTGGGTGGCATACCGTCTACTTCGGGTGGTATCCGGAAAGACGGCAACTACCAGGCCGCCAGTGGTAACATGGCTGTATTATACGGAGAGTATGATCTGGTTGATTTCGGACTTCGTCAGGCAAAGATCGGCCGGGCAAAATCAGACCTGGCGCTGAAACAATCTGATCTTGACCGCGACGCTTATATTGTACAACATGAAGTGGCCAGGCTATACCTGGTCATTGGTAAAGACCAGTACCAACTGAAAGCCGACCAGCAGAATATAGACAGGTATGAGAGCATTTTCAAAGTGATACAGGCACTGGCTTTGAGCGGCATCAAGCCAGGGGCTGATTCTTCTCTTGCCAAAGCAGAACTGGCCAGAACAAAGATCAATTATAACCAGACACTGGGCAGGCTCAACCAGTTGAAAGAACAACTGGGTTACCTCACGGGTATACCAGGTAAAATGATCGGCATTGATTTCGCGGCAGAAGAACTGCCCAACAAAATGATGCCGGATGCTACTACCAACAGCGATACCTCCGGCAACCCGCTGATTCAATATTATCTCCGCAAAAAAGAAGCGGTGGATGCAGAAGGCAAGCTCATCAGCAAATCTTACCAGCCCAGGATATTACTGGCTGCAGGAGCCTGGGGGCGTGCATCGAGTATTGAATACAATGACCAGTATAAAGCGCTGTCCGACGGATTCGCTTACCAGCGGTTCAATTATATGCTGGGGGTAGGCTTTACGTATAACCTGTTCAACAGCACTTTCAAACACGATAAACTTTCGATCAACCGCTTTCAGTCAGAAGCCAGTGCACAGGAAACCAACCTGGCCATCGCCCAGTTGCATACGCAGGCAAGACAGGCTGACCTTGCCTTGCAAACAACATCCCTGAACCTGGAACAGATACCGGTTCAGTTGCAGTCGGCTGAAGCCACTTACCAGCAAAAGCTGGCCCAGTACAGGGCCGGTATGATCTCCCTGATTGACCTTACCAATGCTTCTTATGTATTGTACCGTTCACAAACGGATTATGCAACAACGTTGAGCGACTGGTACCTTTCAAGGCTGGATAAGGCCGCGGCAACAGGTTCTCTTCATTCATTCATCCAAACAATTCAGTAAGCATGGTAAGAGCAGCATTAAAAAGACCGGTTACAGTGCTGATACTGTTCATAGGTCTCCTGCTGGCAGCCGTGCTGGCTGTCAGGAAAATTCCGATAGACATATTTCCCAAGCTGAACCTGCCCACGATCTATGTAATCGAATCATACGGTGGGATGTCACCACAGCAAATGGAAGGATTCTTTTCTACCCGTATGCAGGATCAGTTCCTGTATGTGAATGGTATTAAAAGTATAGAGAGTAAGAACATACAGGGGCTCACCCTCATCAAACTCTCTTTCTATGAATCTACCGATATGGCCGAAGCATCGGCACAGGTAGCGTTACAAGTGAACCGTGCGTCGAAGTTCTTTCCCCCCGGGGCTTTGCCGCCGCAAGTGATTCGCTTTGACGCTTCCTCTTTGCCGGTGGGCCAGTTGGTATTCAGCAGTAAAACAAAATCACTGAAAGAGATTTACGACCTCGCGGCTACCCGTATACGACCCAGTTTTGCAGCAGTGGCCGGTTTGTCAGCCCCGCCGCCTTTCGGTGCCAATTCACGTTCCGTAGTAGTAAGTGTTGATCCCGAAAAACTCAGGCGGTTCAACCTGTCGCCCGACCAGGTGGTGGAAGCCATATCCAAGAACAACGCCATGACACCATCAGGAAACCTGCGGGTAGACAGCCTGATGTATGTTACTACCGTGAACTCCCTTGAAGAAAAGGTACAGGAGTTTGAAGACATACCCATTACAACGAATGGCTCGGCAACAGTAGCCATACGCGATATTGCTACCGTAGCCGATGCGATGGATGTAACGGTTGACTATGCATTGATCAATGGTAAACGCTCTGTTTACTTGCCGGTAGTAAAAACGGCAGATGCCTCTACCTGGGGCGTGGTGCAGGACCTGAAATCAAAACTGCCCGAAATGCAAAATCTCCTGCCCGATGATGTAAGAGTGAGTTATGAATTCGACCAGTGGGTCTTTGTGATAAACGCCGTTAAAATCCTCATGACAGAAGGTATATTGGGCGCTATCCTTACCGGGTTGATGGTACTCTTGTTCCTGCGCGACTGGCGCAGCAGTATTGTGGTGATCATTACCATACCGGTGTCTGTATTGAGCAGTGTGCTTTGTCTGCACCTGTTTGGACAAACGGTGAATATCATGACGCTGAGCGGACTGGCACTGGCCATCGGCGTACTGGTTGACCAGGCTACGGTAACGATTGAGAACATACACCAGCACCTGGAAATGGGTAAGAATAAACGACAGGCCATACTCGATGCCTGCCAGGAAATATCATTTCCCTTGTTGTTAATCCTTCTTTGTATACTCGCTGTATTCGCGCCTTCTTTCGTGATGACGGGTGTACCCAAAGCCATGTTCCTGCCGCTTTCGTTGTCTATCGGTTTTGCGATGATCGTTTCTTTTATCGCTGCACAGACATTGGTGCCGGTTATTTCTAATTGGTTGTTGAAAGAAGAGATGTTCCAGTATCATGCCGGCCAACCGCATGCACACGCGGGATTGGCGTTGGATAATGAAGAAGTGAAAGAAATTGATCTGCATACAAACGAAGAAGAAAAAAAAGAAGCACACAACGATTTCTTCCAGCGCATTAAATTAAAACTGGCTTCCTGGCTGCGCAACAAAATGCCCGCACGTAAAAAGATCGTCAGCGCTTATCTGATATTGGGTTTTCTGGCGGCGGGTATCTGTTTCAGTATCATCGGTAAAGACTTGTTGCCCAAGATCAACAACGGACAATTGCAGATAAGGATCAAAGAGCCGGATGGAACTCGCCTGGAACAAACAGAAAGAACAGTCAAAGGAATCCTTAATGTGATCGATAGTACGGTACAGGGACATGTATCGGTTAGTTCGGCCTATGTTGGATTGATCCCCAGCAGTTATGGTTCCAGCAACCTCTATGTTTTTAACAGTGGTACACATGAAGCGGTTGTGCAGGTGAATATCAGTGAAGAGTATAAGATCGGGTTAGATGAATTGAAAGACCAGTTGCGCAAAAATATTGGCAAAGCATATCCCGAAGTAAGGTTATCTTTTGAACCGGCTGAACTGACAGAGAAGATCATGGCACAGGGTGCTTCCACACCAATAGAGATACGGGTTGCAGGCAAGAATTTTGACCAGATCAAAACATTCGCTATACAGTTGACTGCTAAGATGAAGGAATTGTCTTATCTGCGTGATGTACAGATTGCGCAGCCTTTGCATTTTCCTACCATCCGTGTCAATATCGACAGGGCGAGGCTGGCGCAGATGGGACTCAATCTTACAGAAGTAGCGAGAAGTATTACAGATGCTACTTCATCGAGCCGTTTTACTGAAAAGGTACAATGGCTTGATCAGAATGCAGCCTATACTTACCAGGTGCAGGTACAGGTCCCCGAGTACTTGATGAATTCGATGGAGCAATTGCGATCCATTTCTCTGGTAAAAGGAAAAGTGCGACCGCTTTTATCTGATGTGGCAGATATTTCTTTCAACGAAGCGCCGGGAGAATATGACAGGGCAGGGCCCAGGCGTTTCCTCACGGTAAGTGCCAACATCTATAAGAAGGATCTGGGTACGGCTACTACTGCAGTACAAAAGATCATCAAAGATGCAGGAACGCCACCCAAAGGCATTGTGGTAGAACTGAAAGGGATGTCGTCGCTGTTGACTGAAACCCTGGGTGCATTGCAAACGGGTTTGCTGGCAGCGGTACTGGTGATCCTGTTATTGCTGGCAGCAAATTATCAATCGTTCGGACTGGCCATTTCAGTGTTGTCTACCGTGCCGGCTGTATTATTGGGCGCTTTGGTGCTGCTTTTATCAACGGGCTCTACACTGAACCTGCAGTCCTATATGGGTATCATTATGTCAACCGGTGTTTCAGTGGCCAATGCGATCCTGATTGTGACGAATGCAGAAACGCTCAGGCAGGAATACCGGGACCCTTTCAAAGCAGCGATAATGGCTGCCAGTATCAGGTTGAGGCCCATTCTCATGACCAGCTTGGCCATGATTGCCGGCATGATACCGATGGCCAGCGGACTGGGAGAGGCAGGTGATCAATCGGCGCCCCTGGGGCGTGCGGTGATTGGTGGCCTCGCTGCGTCTACCTTTGCAGCATTGTTCATGGTGCCGCTTGTGTATGCCTGGATACGCCAGCGATCAGGTTTTGACCCCGTTTCATTATTACCGGAAGATTCAACTACTAAATAATTTATACGATGAAATACATACTCATATCAATTACTGCAAGTGTTATGCTGGCCGCCTGCTCAGCGAACCATGCGGAAGAAAAACAACAGGTAACGAATAGCCCTGTCCATTACCCGGTAGCAACTGTGAAGAAAGCAGGTGTGGCAAAAGAAGTGAAATTGCCTGCACAATTAAGCGCTTACCAGGAAGTGAGCATATTTCCTAAGCTGAATGCTTATGTGCAGACAGTGAAAGTAGATATCGGCAGCGCCGTTAACAAAGGAACTTTACTTATGACCCTTGAAGCACCTGAACTGGAACAGGCTGTAGTGCAAGCAAAGGAAAAGTATACAAGAGCACAGGCAGACTGGCTTATCGACAAAGAAAAATACCATCGTTTACAAGAGGCAGCGCGCACAGCAGGTGCAGTATCTCCATTGGACCTGTCTTCTGCCGCTGCTAAAGTGTTGGCCGATAGTGCTGTATGCAATGCACAAAAAGCTGAATGGCGTTTGCAGCAAACCATGATCGACTATTTACAGGTAAGGGCTCCGTTCGATGGTATCATTACCGAAAGGAATGTGCATCCCGGTGCCCTGGTAAGTGCTGCCGTGAAAGATAAGCCGATGCTGGAATTGAAGCAGGTAGATCATTTGCGTTTACAGGTAGACGTACCCGAAGCGATCGCCATATCGCTTCATGAAAAAGACACGCTTTTCTTTTCAACCAGCACGGCGCCCGGCAAGAAAATAGCTGCTGTCCTGAGCAGGAAATCCATGAACATGAATACCCAGTTCAGGTCTGAGCGCATCGAAGCAGATGTACAGAATAATAACAACACATTGGCTCCGGGCATGTACGCAGACGTATTGCTGGAATCGAAGGGTAATGAAACGGCTTTGTCGGTTCCAAGATCTGCAGTGGTTACTTCAACCGAAAGAAAATATGTTTGGGTGGTGCGTAATAGTGTGCTGGTCAAAGTAGACGTACGCACGGGCAACGAGACCACGAAAGAAGCCGAAGTATTCGGCGATATCAAGGAAGGAGAGCAGGTAATACTGACGCCGACGGATGATATGAAGGAAGGGATAAAGATGTAGAAGAGAATAATGCTATTTTAAAATTAAACGTCACCCTGAGTGAACGAAGTGAGTCAAAGGATCTGCTGAAAACTTAATGAGATCTCTCGGCTACGCTCGGGGTGACGTTCTAATTTGTTAGCATTTATACGTAATGGAACCACTGTTTATTAACATCCCATTTCTCAAACTCTTTGGCCACTTCTGTAAGGAAGCTCGCGCCGATGCTGCCGTCTACAATGCGGTGATCATAACTGAGTGAGAGGTACATCATGTGCCTGATACCAATGGTATCACCAGCAGGTGATTCAATGACCATAGGCCGTTTTTTGATAGCGCCCACAGCCAGGATGGCTACCTGCGGCTGGTTAATGATGGGTGTACCCATGAGACTGCCGAATGTACCTACATTGGTTAACGTAAAAGTGCCCCCGTTGGTATCATCGGGCTTGAGACGGTTATTCCGCGCAGCGTCGGCCAGGTTATTCACGGCTTTGCTTAATCCCACTACATTTAACTGATCGGCCCCCTTAATAACAGGTACGATCAGGTTACCATTGGGTAACGCAGTGGCCATGCCTATGTTGACGTCTTTTTTAATAATGATCTTATCACCGTCAAGCGAACAATTCACCAGCGGGAAACGTTTGATGACATTCACCACACATTCTATGAACATGGGAGTAAACGTGAGTTTGGTGCCTTCTCTTTGTTCAAAATCTTTCTTCACTCTTTCGCGCCACAATACCATATTGGTTACATCGGCTTCGGCGAAGCTGGTCACGTTCGGACTGGTATGCTTGCTGTCTACCATGTGCTTGGCAATCAGTCTGCGCATCCTGTCCATCTCTATTATCTCGGTATTGCCACTAAGTGTTACCTGAGATGGGTCGGCCAACCTGCCGGAATAAGGCAGTGCTACTGGCGCCACTGCAGGAACTGTTGTAATAGCAGGTTGTACGGGTATAGTGGTCGTTGTTTGCGGAGCAGTGTAAACAGGAATATGTCCTTCTTTTTTCTGCTGAATATATTGCAGGATATCTTTCTTGGTAACCCTTCCTTCGTTACCACTGCCAGGTATACGTTCCAATTCGCTCAGGCTGATGCCTTCGCTGTTGGCAATGTTCAATACCAGCGGAGAATAGAAGCGTGCGCCGGAAGGTTTACTGGGTATTTCTACTGCATTGGGTACATACGGTACTTCTTCGGCGGGCAATTCAGCTGCCGGCGCTTCTTTTTCCATCAGTTGCGCTGCCGGTGCAACTGCCACCGGATCCTGGCGTTCAACAGTAGGAGCAAAAACAGGTTCATGGTTTGCCGGCGCTTCTGCCACGCCAGTCTCGATTTTGGCAATGATCGTACCAATGGGCACTACATCATTCACATTGAAAAGCAATTCAGTAATAACACCTGCTGCTGTAGAAGGCACTTCGCTGTCTACTTTATCAGTAGCAATTTCAAGTACTGTTTCATCCAACTGCACACGATCACCCACCTGTTTATGCCATTTGAGAATGGTGGCCTCCATAATGCTTTCGCCCAGTTTGGGCATCACCAGTTCCGCTATTGCCATACTATCGTACTGTTTTTAATGGTCTAAAAAAAACGATCAACTGTTAGTTTTGCGCAATGTTAAAACAAATCGGATAATCATCGGCCAAAACTTTTCCTACCTCGAAAAACAGGTATGCACAAGTGCTTATACCTCAACAAAAATAATGTTTCGGGTGCGATATTTGATCAACTCTTTTGCAGGATGAACTGTCGCAACAGGTTCAGGGCATTGATGGCCGTCAATTCAATATTACGCATCCGGTCGAACCGGAAATGGAATCGTCGCGCAATGGTTTCCGACCGATCACCTGCAGCGATCCATACGGTGCCTACTGGTTTTTCTTCACTACCGCCATCAGGACCCATAATACCACTTACCGCAACCGCATAATCTGTCTGCATTACCTGCAATATGCCCTGGATCATTTCACGTACCGTTTCTTCGCTTACGGCTCCTTTGCTTTCAAGTGTGGCGGCCTGTACACCCAGCACCCGCTGCTTGATGCTGTTATCATAACTAACTACACTGCCCATGAAATAAGCCGATGAGCCGGCATGGGAGGTAAGCTTATGCGCAATATAACCGCCGGTACAGCTTTCGGCAGTAGCCAGCGTTTTTCCTTTTTCTTTGAGAAGATGTCCTACTACCAATTCCATGGGAATATCATCATCGATCACCAGGTAATCTTTTACAGCAGCAACCAGCAATCCAAAATGATGATCGATTTCCTTTTGTAATAGTTGCTGGTCATTACCGAATGCTGTTAAGCGGAGCCGAACCATGCCATAATTGGGCAGGTAAGCCAGTTTGATATGAATGGGTAAAGCTTCTTCAATATCCCTGATCATATCGGCCAGGTAGGATTCGCCGATCCCGGCGGTCAGTAATGTCCGGTGCTCAATATGACCGGTCTCGAACCAGGAAGATAATTGCGGAATTACCTGGTGTTCCATGATCCATTTCATTTCCTGCGGTACGCCGGGCATGGAAATGAAACGGGTATTCCCTTTTTTGAACAGCATACCCGGTGCTGTACCCATTGCATTCTTTAATACAGTGCAGACATCGGGCACTTCAGCTTGTTTGTGGTTGCGGTCTGTCAGCGGCTTGTTGAAAACGCGTTTAAACAGATCCTGTACATGCAGTAATGTAGGTTCGTGCAGGATCATTTTGCCTCCAAAATAATCGC
>JACXTT010009621.1_pt1 | contig 13186 bp, 6 predicted proteins | sample 9270951 | NCBI WGS metagenome assembly JACXTT01 (sample SAMN15532306, study PRJNA645909) | rock metagenome | isolation source: weathered quartz diorite | place: Puerto Rico | collected 2017-06-21
TGGGGAGCAAACGAATACTGAACCTGCCGGTCCCGTCGTTGATCATGATCGCGGTCTACATACTATCGTATCTGGTCCTCAACAAGACGCAGTTCGGAAGATACGTGTATGCGGTCGGAGGGAACCCGGAAGCGGCCAGGCTATCGGGCATCGACACCAATGGCGTGATCATGGCAGTCTATATCATCTGCGGATTCCTGGCTGCCCTCAGCGGAATCCTGCTCGCCTCCCGCATGAACTCCGGCCAGCCAAACGCCGGACTGATGTACGAGCTCGATGTTATCGCGGCGGTCGTGGTAGGGGGTACAAGCCTCTTCGGGGGAAGGGGTTCGATCGCGGGCACCTTTATCGGGGCGATGCTCATCGGCGTTCTCCGGAACGGATTGAACCTGCTCAACGTCGGTTCGTATGTGCAGATGGTCGTGCTCGGCGCTGTCATACTCACTGCGGTTCTCTTCGATCAACTGAGGAAGGAGTTCGGTGCCTGAAAACATGAAAAACCTGAAAACGCTATTGCTTGCACTACTGATTCCGTGGGCGCTGCCTGCGCATGCCCAGGAGCAAACGTTCATCTTCAAACTGTACGGGGGGCTGTTTTTCCCCTCGAATGCGCAGTTTCATGATCTTTACAAATCAAACTCTGAGGCCATATGGGGCGGAGGCGTTTCGCTTCCGATGGGCAGCTACGTATTTCTTGACGGCGATATCGGGATTTTCCGGGCTTCCACCTACCTCGATCCCGGGAGTGACAGCTCGGCCGCACTTGAAGAAAACATCATTCATGTTGGACTCCTTCACAAGCAGCAGATCGGTCGATTGCTCTTTTTCCGCGCAACGGCAGGATTGAACTATATCACCATCAGAGAAAAAGTCACGAGCCCCCGCTCGCCGGATGTGGTGATTGAGGGCGACAAAAAAACCGGCTACTACGCGGGTATCGGCATGGAGAGAATGGTGGAAAGCGGCCAGGCTTCGATCTTTGCCGATCTCATGTACGACTACCGCAGGTCACACAGGCAGGAACTCGAGGGCGACTTCGGCGGAGTGCGTCTCATCATCGGGCTCCACATCATCCTCTTCTAGTGGGAACGCGCACCGCCGCAGAATCGCGCCAGGAGGAGTCTGTTCCGCTCCAGGAGGAATCTCAGCCGCTCATCCGGATCGTGCTTACAGGTGCGGTGATCATAACGCTCGCCCATCTCTATGGCGCCTTGTATCCCTCAGGGGCCAATTGGGGGTATCACCACCTCGCATTCTATCCCACGGCCGTCATGGCGGCTGTCATACTGCTGATGATCCTTTCTCTGTTCCCATGGAGCCGTCGAACGGGGCTGGGTGTTGCTCAGGCGGTTGCTCCGCGCCTCCTTCGAAGGAAGAGTATTGTCACGTGGGGAGTTCTCCTTCTTCTCTTCACGCTTCTCTTCTGGGCCGCGAGGGAAACCGTGTACTTCCTCGGGGACGGGAGCCTCATCGCCGGAAGGGTTCCAAGAATACGATCGGCCAACGAAATCGCCCGGCTCTTCACTAATGAACCGCTGGCCGGTTATCTCAATTGGAGCATGTTCCAGCTGACGAAAACGTGGAGTACAGAGGAGAGCAACGTCATTGCCGTACGCCTCATCAGCATTCTTTCCGGCCTCGGGAGTCTTGCCGCGACAGTGCGGCTGGCAACTATACTGTTTAAAGACTCGGTCGACACCCTCTTGTTCGCCGGATTCATAATCGTTTCGGGCGGCTCTCAGCTTTTTTTCGGCTATGTAGAAGATTACACACCCCTCTACTTTGCGGTTCTCCTGTTTGTCGCGGCATCTGTCGCATATTTACGCGGCAAGGGTCCTCTGATCGTTCCTTCCGCCGTCTTTGGGGGGGTTTTTTCACTTCATTTCGGAATGATCACCCTCCTGCCGGCGCTCCTTCTTCTTTGGTACCTGGGCTTGCGCGCCGGCCGCATGGTCGCTGTGGCGCTCTCGGTAGCCGCCGCATGTGCAACCGCAGGTGTGCTTTTGTCGCTCTGCGGATATACCTTCGGGTCGTTTTCCGATGTGTTTCTCCACAGCCAGGGGCATCTCCTGCCGCTAACGACTCTTACAAGCAATTGGCAGGCATATACGATGTTTTCACCATATCACGGGATCGACCTCTTAAATCTGCTTTTGCTTTTGTCTCCGCTCGCTGGAGTCGTGCTAGCGGCCATCGGGGCCACCCGCTTCAAAACCGTATTTTCCGGGGGCATCGTCTGGATATTCCTTCTCCTGGTGACGCTGTGCGGTTCGATCTTCACATTCGTGATCAACTCCGATCTCGGCATCAGCCGGGATTGGGACTTGTTCGCAAGTTTCAATCTCGGATTCGTGCTCGTGGCCGCATTCGCGTGGTTTTCGTTTGTGGAAGAACGCCTGGTCAGGCAGGGCATCATGGTATCCCTCATTCTGATCACGCTGCTGCACACGGGTGCCTGGATCGGAATCAACGCTTCCGTGCAGCGCTCCATCGACAGGTTCAACGTCCTGCAGGACCCCCGATTCTGGGGGAAGAGTGGGCTGGCGGATGCGAGTGATGTGTTGGGCGCATTTTACCGCGATTGGGGCAGGTATCCTGAGGCCCGGCAATGCTTCGACAGGTATTTGAAGATCGACTCTACGAACGCGCGTCTCTGGGCGGCCGCGGCCCAGATGGACAGCCGCTTGCACGACTCCGTACGCCAGAAGCACGATTACGAAAAGGCGGTCGAGTACGGATCAAGATACGAAGCAGTCTACCTCGATCTTGCCTCGATGTACGGAAAAGAGGGAAGGTTTGACGAAGCCATACGGGTCCTGAAAATAATCCTCGCCGTAGATTCAAATCTCGTGCTTGTAAATGAATCGCTGGGTGAGTACTATGTGCTCGGCAAGCAGTCGTACGGCGACGCGCTCCCCTACTTCCAACGCGTCATATCCCTCAACCCGACCAACGACAGGGGGTATTACGCGGCGGGGGATTGCTGTGCCCATCTTGGCAATTACGCTGCTATGAGATACTATTGGACGAAATATCTCCGGTTGAAACCCCGGGCACCCGAGGCCGAACAGCTCCGCAAAATTCTCGCTGCGGCAGCAGCGGAAACTGACAGCGTCAAGAGAGGAGACCAACGATGAGACTCCGCGACATACCATCGGCCGTGATACTCGCCGCTCTGATCACAAGTACCGGGATGAGGGCGGTCGCCGCAGAAGCCGCTCGAACGAACGTCGACAAGGTGGTGAGGGCGCTCGATTCGCTCGGCACAGTCTCGTACACCGACTGGAAGGCGAGCCCCGACCTTAAAGCGCTGCGCGGGATGACCGGAGATCCCACAAAACCGGGATTCGACGATTCAAAGTGGGAGAACCTCAAGTTTGACCAGAATATCTATCCCGACTCGTGCTGGTTGAGACGGGAGATCGTGCTCCCTCAAAGGATTCTTGGCAAGCCGGTGAGCGGGCCGGTGAAATTCCTTGTCTCCGTTGACGATTACGGATTTCTATGGGTCAACGGCGAGAGCAAAGGCTATTTCCCCTGGGACGGTGAATTCGAGCTGACAAAAGAGGCAAAACCGGGCGATAAGTTCCTGCTCGCAATCAAGGCCATCAATACGGGAGGACCGCTCAGACTGCTCAGGGCGCAGATTGAGACAGAAGCAACCAAGCCGTTTCATCGAACGCTCGACGATTTTTCGCTGAGCCTTCAGGTGGGGCAAAAACTCCTGAGTTTCGATACGTACCAGACCAATGCCCACAAGAAAGAAGACCACCATATCGACAAATCCACCCTTGACCGCAGCGAGAAAGCCCGGCTGAATGACCTCCTTCAATCGCTCGCGGCGCGGGTGGACCTGGACGCGCTTGCATCTGGATCGGTCGACAAATTCACCGCATCGCTCGACGCAGCACGGTCGCAACTGAAGCCGATAGGAGCCTTCGCAAAGAACTTTACCCTGTACTACGACGCAAATGCGCATATCGACGCCGCATGGCTCTGGCGCGACAAGGAAACGATCGAGGTGTGCAGGAACACGTTCTCATCCGTCCTGAACATGATGGATGCGCGTCCCGACTTCACCTACACGCAAAGCGCCGCGGCATATTACGATTGGATGGAGCGGCTTGCGCCCGACGTGTTCGTGAAAATGCAGCAGCGGGTGAAGGACGGACGTTGGGAGATTGTCGGCGGGATGTGGGTGGAGCCCGATTGCAACATGCCTGGAGGGGAATCGTGGATGCACCACCTGCTCTATTCCACCCGGTACTTCGCGAAGAAATTTGGGGCAAGGGTTAAGATCGGATGGAACCCCGATTCATTCGGATATAACTGGAACATGCCGGAGTTCTACGCCAACGCCGGCATCGACGCTTTTGTCACGCAGAAAATGGGGTGGAGCGAGCATAATATCTTCCCGTATCATCTCTTCTGGTGGCAGTCGGCCGACAGCTCGCGGGTGCTCTGCTATTTCCCCTTCGATTACGTCAATGAGGTCAACGACCCGGCCCGCACGGTCGATCAGCTCCGTCAGTTCGAGGCGAATTCAGGATTCAGAAAGATGCTCATCCTCTTCGGCGTCGGCGACCACGGCGGCGGGCCTTCGAATGAGATGCTCGACCGGATCGAGCATCTGAAGACCGTGGATGTCTTTCCGTCAATCGAGATGGGTACCGCCGGCGGGTATATCGATTGGCTCCGGAAAAGTGATTTGTCAAACCTGCCTGTGTGGAACGATGAGCTCTACCTGGAGTATCATCAGGGCACCTACACGACTCAGGCAAAGATGAAGGAGACGAACAGGCGCAGCGAAGTACTTCTCACGAATGCTGAAAAACTCTCGACCCTGGCAGGGCTATACGGAGGGTCATACAACCGCACGGACCTCGAGGAGGCGTGGAGAAACGTACTCTTCAACCAGTTCCACGACCTGCTCCCCGGTTCCGGCATCCGGGAAAACTACATCGATGCGGCCGTGAAATACAACGCAGCCGGCGCGATCGGGACGTACGAGTTGAACAAGGCGGGAAACCTGATCGCCAAACAGGTCAATACGGCGGCGTTCAAAAAAGGGATCCCCGTGGTCGTGTTCAACACGCTGGGTTGGGAGCGAAGCGATCCCGGCACGATCTCGCTCCGCGAAGGCGACAACGACGACTACGCCCTTTTCGATGCCTCGGGGAATGAAGTCCTCTCACAAACCGTCAGGACGGGAAAATACTCGCGCCAACTCGTCTTCCGGTCCGATCGCATTCCTCCTGTCGGTTACAAGGTCTACGAACTGCGGAAACAGACCCCGTCCGCCGGGCCGGGCTCGTTAACCGCGTCGCGCACCGTGCTGGAGAATGGATCTTTCCGCGTCACGGTCGATGCCGATTCAGGATGGGTGAAAAGCATCTTCGACAAGAGAGGCAATCGCGAGGTCCTGAAGGGCTTCGGGGGCGAGGTCCAACTGCTGGAAGACAGGCCTCGCGCATGGGATGCATGGAATGTCGGCCTTACGGGAGTGAAGTATCCGACCAGATTCCGCTCGGTTGAGGTTGTCGAATCTGGTCCCGTACGGGCGACGATCAGAATCGTGCGCGATTATCTCAAACCGGGAGTCAGGAAGGACCCCCCCACCCCGGAGTATCCGTCGTCGTTCTTTACGCAGGAGATTTCGCTGTACTCGGGGATCGATCGGGTCGACTTCAAGACCGATGCCGACTGGTGGGAGGAAAAGACGATGATTAAAGTTGCATTCCCGGTGACGGTCAGCGATACCGCGGCTACCTACGAAATCCCATACGGTTCGATCCGCCGCTCGACCCAGCTGCGCGACAGCTGGGACAGCGCCAAAGTGGAAGTACCGGGCGAGCGCTGGGCAGATCTCTCAGACAACGACTACGGCGTGAGTCTCATGAACAGGTCGAAGTACGGCTGGGACATTAAAGGAAGCACGATCCGGCTTTCGCTTCTGCGGTCGCCTATCTGGCCCGATCCCACGGCCGACAGAGGGATGCACACAATCGAATACTCCCTCTATCCGCATATGGGAACCTGGAAAGGAGCGGGCACGGCTCAGCGTGCCTGCGAGTATAACAATCCCCTCATTGCGATGATGACCGATGTCCACGCGGGAAAGCTGCCCGTTTCCCATTCTTTTGTCTCGCTCTCTCCGGCGGCTCTGGTACTGACCGAACTGAAGAAGGCCGAAGATTCGGAAGCATGGATTGTCCAGTGGTATGATGCCACCGGAGAATCCGGCAATGCAACATTGACCTTGCCAAAGGCGCCCAAAAAGGTTGTGCGCTCGAATTTTCTGGAAGAGGATGGGACGGCGCTTGCGGCGGAGAAGAACGTCGTGAAGGTGCCGACTAAGAAGAACTCCGTGGCCACGTTGAAGATCTACTTCTGACCTGAAATCGCACACAATGCTGAAGCAATGACGAATCGGTACCGGCTCGCCGTATTCCTGTGCATCCTCGGATTGAGTCCCGAGGCATGGACTCAACAGCTGCCAGGACCCTTCGAAGCGGACAACGGCCTCCTGAAACTGGGCATCGACCGGAATTCGAAGACCTGGAACCTGTCGGAATGGGATGGCGAGGCCTGGAAGGTGGTGGTAGGCGGGGCCACGATGAGCCTTGCGTTTCATGACCGTGATTCGCTGAGTCTGATCAGCGAGCAGGCGCCCCTTTCGGTCAAAACAGAAACCTACTCCGATGAACTCGGCAAAGGTAAGAAGGTGGATGTTGTCGCAGACGGCCCCGAGGCCCGCTGGTCGGCGACATTTGTGGTCTACGACGACAAGAAATTTCTCACCCTTTCCGCAGGAGTGGGGAACAAGTCTCAGAGCGACTGGAAGCCCGCCAGGTTTCATCTCCTCGACGTGAAAGGAGCGGGCCATATCGGATTCGACTCGTCGCGCGTCCTGATGCACGTCAACGGGTATCAGTCCTGGAGCAATTCGGAGGTTGTCAAACTGGACTCCTCGACCCGGAATACGAGTTATTGGTCGACCGTATTCTACGAGCCCGATTATTACTCTTCACTCCTTCTCGGGTTTCTCACGAACTCGCAGGCGGTCAACTCATTTAGCGTGGGACCGCTGGAGACGGAGACAGCGCAGATCCGGTTATCGTCCACCGCAGACCTCGGAGCACTCGTGGTACGGCCAAACCGTGAGGTCCGGTCCGACCGGATGATCATCTCTTTCGATCCCTCACCCACCGACAACCTTCGCCGCTACGGAGAATTTCTCCAGGCGCTCGCCCCCACTATCAACAAGCCGTTTACCCCGTCGGGAAAGGATGCGGCGAACCGGCCTGGGACCTCACGCGTGCCGGCGGGCTGGTGTTCGTGGTACTATTACTACCAGCATATCTCTGAGGACAGCATTCTTCTGAATCTCGATGCCGCCGCAAGGGATTTCCGGGAAGCGGGGCTCCGGTATATTCAGATCGACGACGGCTATCAGATTGCCGCCGGAGACTGGAATATGAACGCCAGGTTTCCGCACGGGCATAAGTGGCTGACCGATCAGATTCACAACAAGGGATTGCTTGCGGGACTATGGCTCGCTCCGTTTGCGGTTGCCGAGAGCAGCTCCGTGTATAAGGAGCACCGCAACTGGCTCCTGCGGGATGCCGGCGATACGCTGAAACAATTCTTCGCGAACGACTGGTGGGGAGGGAGGATTTTCACGCTCGATCCCACAAGGCCGGAAGTTCAGCTGTGGCTTGAAAACCTGTTCTATACGATTATCAACGTCTGGGGATACAATTACGTAAAGATCGACTTCCTCTATTTTCCTGCCGACGGGGGAAAGTATTCGAAGCCGGTAACGCCGGCACAGGCGTACCAGATGGGATTGCAGTCGATCCGCCGCGGCACAGGCTCAGACAGGTTTATCCTCGGATGCGGTGCGCCCTTAGGACCCTCGATCGGATTGGTCGACGGAATGCGAATCGGAAATGACGTGTATGCCGCCTGGGAAGGGGTCACGCCCGGCGTCAATGCGGCCGCGAACCGCTGGTTCTATCACAGGACAGTCTGGTATGACGATCCGGACTGCCTCGTCGTGCGCGATCCTCTCACGCTCGATCAGGCGCGCGCGTGGGCGGGGGTTGTGGCGCTCTCCGGCCAGATGAACCTCCTCAGCGACAAGCTTCCGGCTCTCTCACAGGATCGCAGAAACCTCATACAGATGACTCTCCCCGTGTACGGCAGGGGAGCGACGCCGGTCGACCTGTTCAGCGAACCGAGAGAAGAGGGCTTGATGCTCCGTGCGGCAGACGGCTCATCGTCTCTCAGGCTCCCCCGTCAGTGGAAATTCTCACCCGGGGACTCCTCCATCCGCAAGGAGAAGAGCTTTGACGACGGCGGATGGAAGGATATACCCGTGCCGGCCCGATGGGAGAACTCCGGCTATCCGGGTCTCGACGGATTCGCATGGTATCGCGCTAAGTTCTCATTGCCCGCGGGAATGCAACGCGGGCCTGTCAAGCTCTACCTCGGAAGGATTGACGATTGCGATGAGACATATGTCAACGGGGCTCTGGTGGGGAAGAGCGGCACCTTCCCACCCGACTACGCGACGCAGTGGACGGCATTCCGCATCTACAAGATCCCCGAGAATGTCATCGACTGGGACGGAGAGAACACGATCGCAATTCGCGTCTACGACGGGGGAGGACCGGGCGGGTGGTACAGCATCAGGCAGCTGAACCTTCCCACGGTCTGGAACCTGAAGGTAGACGAGGAGTATGAGAAATGGAATGTTGTCGGCGCGTTCAATTGGTCGACTGACGAGTCGGATGTGACGATCGAAGCCGCGCAGCTCGGCCTGCAGGCTACAAAAAAGTATCTCGCCTACGAGAAGTGGAGCGATCGCTATCTCGGCGAATTCAAAAAGAGCATCACGCTGAAACTGAACCCGACTTCATCGCAGATCCTCTCGATCCACGAGAGGCCGGATCATCCCATCGTTCTTTCGACCTCGAGGCACGTCACTCAGGGGGCGGCCGACATCGTGTCGGAGGAATGGAATGCCTCGACGAAAACGCTCTCCGTCACCTCGGGTAATCTCGTCGAGGGAACCTATTCTGCAGTCCTCTATGTCCCCGCCGGACTGGAATTCGATACAGTGATCTCACCGTCCCGCGGAGACACCTCGACAATCTCCTCCGAGGCCATGAGAGTGAGCTTCCCTATTGCAAAGCGCATTTCGCTCTCCTGGAAGGTGAAGTTCCGGTAAACCGGAAGAAGCGATCAATGTGGCGAGTGCATGAGGAAGGGCGAGCCCAGGTATCTTACGAGATCCCGGGGTTTTCTTTTATCACACCCAGTAATTGCAGCTGCGGTGCAAGCGCGGGCTAAAGCCCGCGGCTATAAAAGGGCGCAGTATGTGCACGTGCGGTGGAAGCGCGGGCTAAAGCCCGCGGCTACAGCCCGCGTTCCCCGGTTCAGCGGATCAGCCGAAGCCTGTTCAGGAGATGATAGGTGGAGACGATGACCAACTCCACCAGCTTCTCGGTTGTCTGGTCCGGGTAGAGATAGAGCTCGTTCAGCGCGCAGATCGTCTGGATCTCGCGCAGGTATTTTCTGATATCCCTCCGGTCCGCTTTCGCGATCCAGGTGACAAGCTCTTCCTCGAGATAATCGCTGTAATTCTGAATGAAGAGGTCGGCGCGCACGAGCCGGGAGGCATGAGGTTTTTTCTTCGAGAATATTTCCTTCAGGTCCAGCGTGTATTCACGCACCCTCGGATCGACCCGCCGCTCGATCTGAAAATACTCCGCAACAGTTTCGGCAATGGTTTTGTGGCTCTTGGTCTCGTCGTACCGGACTCTCAGCGGGCGGCGGGCTGCAATCTGCTCGCGCCGGAACATCCGGTCGACAAACCGCAGCTTTTCCAGCGCTCCCGGCCACGACCTGTAATTCCACTTCCACTTCGAGGAAGGATCGAGCCAGACGGCGAACGTCTCCGCAAAATCCTCATCGGGATGCCGCTGCGCATAGTGTGGATGGCCTATGTAATGGAGGTAGCGCACGAAGTCCTTGCTGTTCGAGATGAAATGATAGAAGCGGGGGTAGGGCTGCTGGAATTTTCCGAAGAGTTTCTTCCACTGGCTCCCGATCCACAGTTTGTACGCATAATTGACGGCGTGTCCCGTCTCGTGCCGGAGGATCATCATGATCTCCTCCTTGGAGTAGGCCACGTAATGTTTTTCCGCGATCCGCCGGAGCTCGTTGTTCGCGAGGTAGAAAGGGATCTCGATCGAGCCGGTCCGGTCGATGCACCCCCAGGGCTCCTGGCCGAAGTAAAAATTGGGAAAGAACGCGATGTGGTTTGCTACGAGCTCGTGCCGGAGCCCGATCAGGCAGTCACGCAGAGTGTCGGAGGGGCGTAGTTCAAGTTCCCCAACTCTGGTGTTGAGGAGTTGCTGGAATGATAACTCCCGTGCCCGGGAGTATCTGGTGGACAGTACCATGAGATGCTGTGGAAGAAAACCCCCATCCCCTCCGCCGAGCGGCAGAGGGGGGTATCACCTTACGCGGTCTCGCTCAAGAAACGCTGGCGCTCTGCTGAGCCTCCGGCGTGACGTTTCCCTTCTTGAGTTTTTTTCCTCCCTCGGTAAATCGCAAAGACTCGGTCTTCTTGTTGAACTTCACATTGACCACGCTTCCCTGGCCGAATTTTGCGCGCAGCAGTTCTTCCGCGATCGGGTCCTCGACATACTTCTGAAGCGCCCGCTTTAGGGGCCGGGCGCCGAAGGCCGGATCATACCCCTTATCGACCAGGAACTCTTTCGCCTGCTTGGTCAGGTGAATCTTGATGTCGAGCGACGCCATCCGCTTCACCAGTTCCTGCATCTGGATATCGATGATGCGGTCGATGTGTTCGCGCTCGAGGCTGTGGAAGACGATGGTGTCGTCGATGCGATTGAGAAACTCAGGGTTGAACACCCTCTTCACCGCGTCCTCGATGGTGTTCTTCATCGACTTGTAGTTGTCTTTTGCAGTGTCGAGCCCGAACCCGAACCCGCCGGTCGCCTTGATGTCCCGCGCGCCGATGTTCGACGTCATGATGAGAATCGTGTTCTTGAAATCGATGCGGCGTCCCAGGCTGTCGGTCAGCTGCCCGTCGTCGAGAACCTGCAGAAGGATGTTGAATACATCCGGATGCGCTTTCTCGATTTCATCGAGGAGCACCACCGAGTATGGTTTCCGCCTCACCTTCTCGGTCAGCTGGCCGCCTTCTTCGTACCCCACATATCCGGGGGGAGCGCCCACGAGTCTCGACACGGTGAATTTCTCCATGTATTCGCTCATGTCGATGCGAATGAGGGCTTCCTCGGAATCGAACAGGTAGCGCGCCAACGCCTTTGCCATTTCCGTTTTGCCGACCCCGGTCGGTCCGAGGAAAATGAACGAGCCAATCGGCCGTCTCGGATCCTTGAGCCCGGCGCGTGTCCGGCGAATCGCCTTGCAGAGTTTCACGACGGCTTCGTTCTGGCCGACGATGACCTTTGTCAGCGCCTCTTCCATCTTGAGGAGTTTCTCGGACTCCGATTGCGCGATCTTATTGACGGGAATTCCCGTCATCATCGACACGACATCGGCCATCGTCTCTTCGTTCACCTCATAGACGGATTCCTGGGCCTTCAATTCCCACTCGCGCTTGGCGACCTCCAGATCGCTCAAGTGCTTCTTCTCAAGATCGCGCAGACGAGCGGCTTCTTCGAAGTTCTGGTTTTTCACCACCTGGTTTTTAGAGAGGCGGATCTTTTCGACCTCTCCCTCAAGATCGAGGATCTCCTTCGGCACGTGAATATTCGAGAGGTGAACCCTCGAGCCGGCCTCGTCCATCACGTCGATCGCCTTGTCGGGCAGATACCGGTCTGTAATGTAGCGGTCGCTCAGACGGACGGCAGTCTCAAGCGCCTTGTCCGAATAGCGGATATTGTGGTGCTCTTCGTACTTGTGCTTGATGTTCTTGAGGATCTGGATGGTTTCATCGACGCTGGTCGGATCGACCATGATTTTCTGGAAGCGGCGGTCGAGAGCGCCGTCTTTCTCGATATACTGGCGGTACTCGTCGAGGGTCGTGGCTCCGATGCACTGCAAATCGCCCCTCGAAAGGGCCGGCTTAAACATATTGGAGGCATCGAGCGATCCCGAGGCGCCCCCTGCGCCTACAATCGTGTGCAGTTCGTCGATAAAGAGAATGACGTCCTTGGCTTTTTCGAGCTCATTCATGACCGCCTTCATCCGCTCCTCGAACTGGCCGCGGTATTTCGTACCCGCAACAAGGGCGGCAAGGTCGAGCGTCACGACGCGCTTGTCGTGGAGGACCCGGGAGACCTTTTTCTGGACGATTCGAAGGGCCAGACCCTCCGCAATCGCCGTTTTCCCGACCCCCGGTTCGCCGATCAGGACGGGGTTATTCTTCTTGCGCCTGCTTAATACCTGTGCTACGCGCTCGATTTCCTTTTCGCGTCCGACGATGGGGTCGAGCTTGTCCTCCATCGCGAGTTTCGTCAGGTCTCGCCCGAAGTTATCGAGAACAGGAGTCTTTGATTTCTCCGGCCGGCGCTCGCCCGTCTGCTGGGCAGGCGGGTTCGATGGTTTTCCGCTGATGATGTTGTCCAGTTCGTTCCGGACGACGTCGTAATGGACGTTGAACTGATGGAGAATCTGGGCGGCGATGTTGTCGTCGTCCCTGAGAAGGGAGAGAAGGAGATGTTCCGTTCCGATGACATCCGACTTGTACAGTTTGGCCTCGAGGTAGGTGATCTTTAGGACCTTTTCGGCCTGTTTGGTCAGCGGAATATTGCCGATTGTCAGAGTACCCCCGGAAGTCCGCACCGTATCCTCGATCGCCTTCTTCAGCTTGTACAGATCTACTCCGAGGTTCCGGAGTATTTTGACGGCGATCCCCTCCCCCTCACGGATCACACCGAGTAACAGATGCTCGGTGCCGATGTAATCATGACCGAGCCGGAGCGCTTCTTCCCGGCTGAGACGTATCACATCCTGGACCCGATTCGAAAAATTTCCTTCCATCGTCCTTTATCCTAGATGGGTGGTAATCGAATGTTCGACGCTCTTCCTCGCAGTCGATGTCAGATTCGGTTTCATGTTCTACTTGTAATCAATATACCTAAAACGCTAAGATTAGTCAAGAAAGCGAGGATTGACTTTC
>JACXTT010009622.1_pt1 | contig 13185 bp, 16 predicted proteins | sample 9270951 | NCBI WGS metagenome assembly JACXTT01 (sample SAMN15532306, study PRJNA645909) | rock metagenome | isolation source: weathered quartz diorite | place: Puerto Rico | collected 2017-06-21
GGGGGGGGAGGGTGGGGGAGCGAGCGGAGGGGAGGGGTGGCTGGTTCGGGCGGATTACGCGGGTTACGGGCGCGGGTGGGAATGCGTGGGCAGGGGGATGGCGTGAGGAGGGTAGGAAGGGACGAGGTGGGGCTTTCAGCAATTGATCGAGGGCGGGCGCGGGGACGTGCGGCAGCCGGACCTGACGCGCTGCGGCGGATTCACGGTGGCGCGTAAAATCGTCCACATGGCGGAGAGAGCGAACCGGCTGGTGATTCCGCACTCCTGGTCGAGCGATCTGCTGACGGCGGCCTCGCTGCACCTGGCCGCGTTCCAGCGGCGCGCTCCGTTCGTGGAGTTCAGTACTTCGCAGGGTCCGCTGAGCCGGATGCTGGTGAAGGAGCCGTTGAAGTTAGAAGATGGATTCTTGCGAGTGCCGGAGGCTCCGGGGCTCGGCGTCGAGGTGAACGATGAAATCATCGAGCAATACCGGGTTGCCTGACGCGGCAGCCAATGGGGGCGAACCCGGGGACTTGCGCGAGTTCGCAGAGCGCTATTTGTACACGGCGGTAGTCTCGGACTCGCTGGATCAACTGGGCGTCCGCAACCAGGCGATGCGGGAGTACCTGCGGCCCGTTTACGGGAACTGCCGGTGCGCGGGGTGGGCGCGGACGATCTCCTGCTCGGACGTCTACCACGTTCCGGCCGATCCGTATGCACTGGAGATCGAGGCAATCGACAGCCTGCTGCCGGGGGAGATTGCAGTGGTGGGCACGCAGAAGTCGGTGCGCAACGCTCCGTGGGGCGAGCTGCTGTCAACGGCGGCGCGGGCCCGTGGGGCGAGCGGCGCGGTAATCGACGGACTGGTGCGCGACGTGCGCAAGATCGAGGAGCTGGGCTTCCCGGTGTTCGCGTCGGGGATCAAGCCAGTGGATTCGATGGGGCGCGGCGTGGTGACGGCGTACAACGTGCCGGTGGAGTGCGGCGAGGTGCTGGTGCACCCCGGCGATTTCGTCTTCGCGGATTTTGACGGCGTGGTAGTGGTGCCGCGGGCGATGGTCAAGGAGACGCTGGAGCTGGCGGCGGACAAAGTGCGGCGGGAGAACCATTCGCGGGCGGAGCTGATGGATGGCGCCTTCCTGCGGGACGTGTTCGCCAAGTACGGCGTCCTGTGATCGATTTTGGGGCTCAGTTTCGCACTATTGGCTGAAGCCTGCCCACCTGTGCAGTTTGCGGGCTGGCAGGAAAGTGGAAAATGCCATCCGGTTCCGGCTCTCGCCTGTTCGCACTGGCGGCGCGCGGCGACGCTCGCTTACGTCGACCCTCAGGGGCGGCTGATCTACAAGGTGGAAGCGGCTAAGCCGGTTATCGTCGCCCCGAAAGGCGCGTTTGAGCCTAACCTGCGGTGGACGGGAACCAGCTCCTCTATACGCGGCCGCGAGCAGGCACGGACTTAAGCAAGGCGGCAGCGACCCGGCAGCGGCAAATAAGGCGGACTCCTATGTGCGCGATGCCCACGATTTTGAAAATGCTCAAAGCGTACCGGTTCGACGAAGCGATTCCGCTGGTGTCGCAGACGCTTCGGGAGGCAGCGGCCGAGTCCCCGGAGCGGCTGCTGGGAGCGGCGCGCGAAGTGGTGGCGTGGAAGGGATACTTTGGCCACGCACGTCAGGCGGTGGCGTCCGAGCCGTACTTTCGCGCGGTTTATGCCGTGCTGGGGGAAGTGGCCGGTCCGGACTCGCCGGCAGCGATGGCGGCGGCGGAGAACCTGGCGGGCATTCTCGGCTCCATCGACAAAATCGACGAGGCGATCGCGCTGCGGGAGCGGGTTTTCGTTCACGCAGCAGGACGTTTCCCGATCGACGATCAGCGCTTTCTGAGCCTGCGCGACGGGCTCGGGTTTCTGTACGCGCGAGCCGGGCGGGAAGACAAGTGGGAAGAGATCTACCGCAATGTCGGACTGTGCGAGCATTTGACGCCCGCGGAGCGGTACGCGCGCGAACGTGGCGCGAAGGTAGTTTCCTGCTGCCGGCCGTGGTCGAAGAACTGCCATGTTTGGGTTTACTTCAACGCACTGCTGGATTGCGAGAGTCTGATGCGGGGGCTGCGGCTGGACGCCGCGGTCGAGATCCACGATCATCGCGGAACGCACGACGGCAGCGAGCGCGGGCTGGTGTGCACGGTCCACGGCGACGGAATCATGGGACCGCACCCTTCGGATGCGGGCGCGGGGACGAAGATGGTCAGGGTTGAGTGATGCGACCGCGATCCCGATAGTAGCGATAACCGGCTACGACCCAGAACAGAATCACGCCGGCGGCGAAAAGCTCCAGCCGGTGATGTGTCCAGGGTATGCGCTCGGTGCGATAGCTCAGATGGCTGTTGCCAATCCGAAGCGTCTCGATCGCGAGTGACCACATCTCGCCCAGCAGGATTCCGCAAGCGCTGCCAGCGATCGAAACAAAGCCAATGATCGCCAAGGGTCCGAACCAACCGCCGTCAAGGGGATGGCGGCAGATTTGCCGGGCCGCGAGACTGGCGGCGCAGGCGAAGAGCAGCACGAATGAAAGGATCACGGCCAGATCAACGCCCAGCGGGCGGTGCCGTACCGACTTGGCGACTGTTTCCACCGGAACGCCGTGATTCCGTCCAATCGCCTCGAACAGTTGCGTCATGCATTGATCCCTCCTGCGCCCGTATTCCTGGAATCGCGCGGGACGCCCTTGGGGGGACTCGAAAGAATCGGCATAGCGAATGGCAAGGTCTTCCGCGGCAAGCGCGTCGGCGTTGAGGTGCTGGAGGCCGGAGGGAGTGGCATATTCCAGAGACCATTCGCATGCGGGCTTGGGTCGATCCCGTGGGGAACAACCCGAGAGGCCAACCAGCGCCAGGGGCAATATGAGATGCCGGCAGCTCATCCGTCGCCTCATGGATATTGTCCGATGTTTCTCGCATCCTCGAATATAAGATTGTGCTTGACTCTGACCTCGGGTGAGGCTGGAGCATGTCGAGGAGGCGGGATTGAGCAGGCTCTACAAAGTGCACGAGTTCGCCGAGCTAGCCGGAGTCACGGTCAAGACCTTGCATCATTACGACCGGCTGGGGTTGCTCAAGACCATGCGGGCCGAGTCGGGATACCGGCTGTACCGCGAGCGGGATCTGGAGCGTCTGGAGCAGATCGTCGCGCTCAAGTTTCTCGGGCTGCCGCTGGAGCGCATCCGGGCCGTGCTGGACCGGGCGGCTTTCGAATTACCGGATGCTTTGCGGTTCCAGCGAAAAGTCCTGGAGGAAAAGCAGCGGCTGCTGGCGCGCGCGCTGGACGCGATCCGGGAAGCCGAAGGCTCGATCGCCGCAGGCGGGCCGGGTGACGCGGCGATCCTCCGCAAGATCATTGAGGTTATCGGCATGCAGGAAGGTATCGACGAGATGAAGCGCTACTACGGCGCGGCGGCCTGGGTGAAACGAAGGCGGCACTACGAGGAGTGGCCTTCGAAAGAATGGAAGAGTCTTTACCGGGATATCGAAGCCGCGCTTGAGGAGGGCCCGGACGGGGCGCGGGCGAGAGGTTTGGCTATTCGCTGGGTGCTGCTGGTCGAGGAGGAAACGGGCGGCGATGCGGAGATTCGCATTGGTATGTTCGGCGCCTGGAGAGACCGTCACTACTGGCCGCCGGCGCTATTGCGCCGCATGCAGGCGTTCAGGCTGGACGAGATATGGGAGTATGCCGGCAGTGCGATCGTACGGCTGCGCGGGCAATACTACGATGACAGCGCTTGGACGGAAGTGGCCGGGGTGACTCGTGGCGGCGCGTGGCGTGACCTATTCCTGGACGTGACGGCCGCGCTGGCCGAGGATGCGGCCGGTGAGAAGGGGCAGGCGCTTGCCGTCCGCTGGCAGGAAGTGGATCCGGCGCACGAGAGGGCGCAGGCGTTGGTGGCGCGTTGGAAGGAGCTAGGCGGGGAGCAGGCTGCCGGTGGGGATGCCGTGCGGCGGCAAGTCGCTCTGTTTACGCTGGAGAAGGTGTTGGGGTTTATCGGAAAGGCGACTTTCGTTGCCTATCGGGCGGGTGTTGAGGCGCGCTCCTAATATTTGTTTTGGGCCTCTGACATCATTCAGTACCGAGCTCAACCTGTGCCGCCGCCCGACGGCAAATGGCTGGCGCTGGAGCTGACTTGCGGAAGGAGCTTTCGCCTCGCCGTAATCCCGTCGTTTCGGGATACCTCTGCGAAGCAGGGCATTCGGTTCGCCGTGAATTCAACTCACTTCCAGCGCCCGGTCAGCGTGGATAGCTGCCGTTATTTACGTCGAGAGTCGTGCCGTTCACGTATTCCGGGCAGGAGTTGCCCAGCCAGAGGATGGCAGCCGCCACTTCTTCGGCCTGGCAGATCCGCCCGGAGTAAACCGCCCGCATCACGTCGTCGCGGCGCGATTGGGGCAACTGGTCGTACATGCGTGTCTTCGTCGGCCCCGGAGCCACCGCATTCACCAGGACGCCGTGCGGACCCAGCGCGCGCCCCCAGACTTTCGTCAGATTCAACAACCCGGCCTTCGGCACGCCGTACCAAAGATCCGGATGTCCGGTGAATGCCGCCACGGAACTCACATTGACGATGCGCCCGCTTCGACGCGCCTTCATGCCCGGCGCCACAGCCGCAATCAACGCCGCCGGCGGCCTCCAGATTCACGGCTAGAATCTCCCTCCGATGCTCCTCGGGAGGGCATCCACTGGATCGCAATAGAGGACGGCCGCGTTGTTCACCAGCGTATCCAGGTCGCCTACGGACGCGGCCATCGCTGGAATGTCGGCAGTCCGGCAAAGATCGAAGTCGAGGCGCTCGCCAATGACGTCGCCGCCGAACTCCTTGTCGAGCGTTACGAGAACTTTTTTCACGTGCTCATTCCCCTAACGGCCACGGCAACCGGGTGCTGACATTCATCGGCTATCTGGAACCATCATAGTTACAGAGTGGCCTGGCAATTCTCAACTAGAAGTCCAGCTCCCATCCCGAAATCGGCAGAAAAGTACCGGCACTAGGATCGTCACACAACAGATCCAACCCGCCGGCTTGCAGAAGCAATCTGTCGGGGCAGCCGGTCGCAAACTGGCTTATGGCAAGGATGCCCTGCACTCCGGCGAGGTGCGCTTACCGAAAATGAAAGGGCCGCATCCCGTCGTCATTCTCGTGCACGGGGGATGTCGGGTGGACGGTCTGCCCGCCAGGGACCCAGCGATACCACCTTTGAGCCTCTCCGTCAGCGGGCCGCGGCCTTGACCGACGCGCGTCACCACGCGCGTCACCAGGATGTCCCTCGATCGCGCCGGCGGTGTATACTTCGCAGGTGTGTATCTCGCAGGTGATCCGTACCGCGCTCACGATCATGGTGATGAGTAACATGGCCTTTTCCGGGCAACTCGAAGAAGTCGCCGGCTGGCTGAAGTTGCCCGCGGACTGGCGCCTGCGCGGAGCCTCCGGGATCGCAGTGGACTCGAAGGGCCGCGTCTATATCGCCCATCGCGGCGAGCATCCTCTGTTCGTCGTGGACCGGGACGGGAACCTGCTGCGCACTATCGCGGAGGAGCACTTTCCGGCTACCAACATGATTCTGCCGACCGGAAAACCGGCTCGCCCGGAGCCGATGCACTGGTTGCACGGGCTCTGGCTGGACCGTCAGGACAACATCTGGGTGACCGAGATCGGCCGCGATGTGGTGCTGAAGTTCAGCCCGGAGGGGCGGTTGCTGCTGACGCTGGGCACTTCGGGACGATCCGGAGAGGGGCCCAACCTCTTCCATCAACCCACCGGCGTGGGCATCGGGCCGAATGGCGACGTGTACATCTCCGACGGTTACGGCAACTCCCGCGTGGCGCGGTTCTCCTCAACCGGCAAGTACAAATCGGCGTGGGGGAGGAAGGGATCGAAGCCGGGCGAGTTTGACTTACCGCACGGCATCACTGTGGGGCCAGACGGCAAAGTCTACGTGGCGGAACGTCTGAACAATCGCGTGCAGATTTTCGATCGGGACGGCCGCTTCCTCGCCCAGTGGTCCGACTTGCCGGGAGCCGATGCGATCCGCCTCACCCCGGACGGGCATGCCTATGTAGGAAGCGCCGACAACACCCGCACCTTCCAGCGCCTCAGCGTGGACGGCACTCACCGGGAGGTACTCGCAACCCGGGCGGAGATGGGCTACCCGCATACGTTCTGTTTCGATCAGGAAGGCAATCTGTACGTCGCCGATCCACTCGAGCACACGGTTCGGAAGTTTCGGCTCAAGAGAGTGAAGGGCTGACCGGGGTAACGTTGGGCGTGTTATCCCCACCACGTATCGCCGCTCGCGATATGGGCGCGAAGCCAGTCTTCGTTCAGATCCAGGCCGAGACCCGGCCCCTCGGGAACCGGAAACACGCTCTTGCGCACGACCGGTTCCGGACCTTGCGCCATTTTTTCCTTGTTGCCTCTGAAAGCACCCAAGGCGTTCTCCACTTTGAAGAAGTTCTGCGTCGCAGCGCCTAGATGCATGGACGCATAGAATCGGATCAGCGAACACGGCCCGCTGTGCATGCCCATTGGCGTGCGTGTAAGGCCAGCGTAGTCGCCGATTTTACGGCATCCGGTGATTCCGCCGGAGTACGAGACATCCGGATGAATCATAGCCAGTACCTGGTTGTCGAGGTAGGGCCGGAAACCTTCGACCAGTTCCACCTTCTCGCCGGCAAGCAGCGGCACACGCGTCGAACGCTTCAATTCCAACCATGCTTCTGAATAGCGAACCGTCAGCGGGTCTTCGATCCACATCGGATCGATCGGTTCGATGGCCTTGCACAACCCGATCGCGCTGCGCGTGTCGAACTGACCTGTGCAATGCATGGCAATGTCGATATCGTCTCCCAGCGCTTCGCGAAGATTGACATAGCTTTTTGCAGCCTTCCGGAGTTCCGCGCCGTCCAACGTCGGGTTGAACGGACCGCTTGCTCGTCCACCACCGCCACGGCCGCCACCGCCGCCAGGCGCGCCGAACCCGAATTTGAACGCCGTGAATCCTTCAGACGCCGATTTCACCTGATCCGCCCAGGCCTTGCACTGCGCTTTATCGAGCATGTCCGCCGGGCCGCCATGCGAGTACACCGGAATGTTTTTGCGGATCGGTCCGCCGAGCAGCCGGTAGACCGGGTAACCAGTGATTTTTCCGGCCAGATCCCACAGCGCGATGTCGATACCGCTTACGGTTGGGATGTTCGCCATGAACGAATATTGCGTGGCGGCCATCATATAAAAATGCCGCTCGATGGCAAGGGGATCCTGACCGATTAGCTGAGGCGCCAACATTTCGATGCGCGTCCGGGTGGCGGCTGAAGGAAGCCCGGCCTCACCGTAACCGACGATCCCGGCGTCGGTCTCGATCCGGATCAGGCAGCCATCTCCAAGGTTGTCGAGTCCCAGGGTCTTGATCTTGGTGATCTTCACCTGACCGGTATATGGCGCGGCGATGGCGCGGTAGTTCAGAAGCCAGGCAGCCGCCGGCATTCCTAGCGCGGCCTGGAGCAGGCTTCGTCGGCTCAACTTCATCTGGAATCTCCTCGGGATCGGTATAGAGCCGCCCCGCGTCCTATTCTAGTTGAGCTAGCGACGTTGGGGCTTAGAAATCTGCTGCTCGGTGGTACGAAGGAAGGGGAAACAACTCGGTAAACAGGCGAAGGCGCCCGGAAGTCCATCGAATGGGCCCTCGACCGCGCAAAACTCTTCGGAGACCTGTAACCACTCACCAGCCGATGGCTTTCCCGCGGTTCTGCTCATCCAGCCACTTCTTCAGCGGCGCGAAGTAATCCAGAACCGCCGTCGCGTCCATCTGACGCTGCCCCGTCGTTGGCCTCCAGCGCGTCCTGCCACGGCCGGCTCTACCCCAACTCCAGCATCGCCGCCAGCTTCTTCCCCGCCGCCTCGCTCTCATAAATCGAGCAAGGATGCAGCGGCTGCTTGCACCCCGCCGCCTTCGCCGGCGCGCGATGAAGCTGGAACTGCAAAATGTGCGCCAGGAAGGACCGTGTATAAGGAACGTTCGCCGGCACCGGCCCCGCGGGAGACCAGATCGAGCGTTTATTTAACATGATTCTGAACGCTCACCAGGGCAATAATATAGTTGACAACTCATCGATTCCAGGCTAAGATTGAAGCATGGAACCGAACACTCTTCAAGACGCGGTGATCTACTTCGCCAGTCCTGACAATTGCCGCGAGTATCTGGTAGCACACCGTTGGCCCAATGGCGTCATCTGCCCGCGTTGCGGCTCCATGAACGTTCTGTTCCAGGCGAAGTACAATCGGTGGCAGTGTGGCAGCAAGCACGACCTGAGGCAGTTCACGTCCAAGACGGGCACGATTTTCGAGGACTCCCCGCTAGGTTTGAACAAGTGGCTCGTGGCCATGTGGCAGGTTGTAAACTGCAAAAACGGTGTTAGCAGCTACGAAATTCACCGGGCCATCGGCGTAACCCAGAAAACCGCATGGTTCATGGATCATCGGATTCGCCTTGCGCTCGGTATGGAGCCTTCCGGTAAACTGGGCGGCGAAGTCGAAGTGGACGAAACTTTCATCGGCGGCAAGGCTCGCAACATGCACGCCAGCAAGCGGGCGCGGCGAATCACCGGTACCGGCGGCAAAGACAGGACCGCCGTCATGGGCACCTTCAGCGCGGCGGCGAGATTCGCGCTACCGTGATTCCGAACCGGAGGAAGAAAGCACTTCAGCCGGAAGTCCGCAAGCATGTCGAGGCAGGCTCCGCGCTGTACACCGATGCCCTGAAATCGTACGAAGGGCTGAACGAATTCGAGCATCAAGTAATCGACCACGCTGTGGCCTACGTAGATGGCAAGATCCACACGAACGGTCTGGAGAACTTCTGGTCGCTGTTCAAACGCGGCTTGCACGGCACCTATGTTTCCGTCGAGCCGTTCCACTTGTTCCGTTATCTTGATGAGCAGTGCTTCCGGTTCAATAATCGCAAGCTGACCGATGGAGAGCGGTTCAGTATGGCCGTCTCTGGGATCGTCGGAAAGCGCGTCATGTTCAGCGAGCTGACCGGCAAGGTTGCCAGCGCCGAAGTGGAGGCGCTTTGAACTCAGAAAAAAAAGCCTCAAGCGCGGAAGGACAGCCAAATAGTAGAGGCTTCCTTTTCCACTGGATCCTGAGGGCGAAATGCTGTATGCTTAGCCATTGATGAATGTCCAAGCGTACAAAACCGCCCGGCTGGCAGTTCGCTCGCTCATCGCTGGTGCGCCAACCATCTTGTTTAACGGTGACTGCCTGGAGCTTGTCCGGAGCATGCCCAACGAATGCGTTGATGCGACGATCACGTCTCCTCCTTACTGCATGGGCAAGGCATATGAGAAGTCGAGATCGGTAGAAGACTTCATCGCGGCCCATAAAATCATTCTGCCCGAAATCGTGCGCATCACGCGGACCGGCGGCAGTATATGTTGGCAGGTCGGATATCATGTGTCACATCAGGTGGCATATCCACTCGACTACCCGGTGTTCTCAATACTCTCAGGCATTAAGAATATTACGCTTCGCAATCGCATTATATGGACCTTTGGGTTCGGAATGCATCAGACTTCCCGGTTCAGTGGCAGACACGAGACTATTCTATGGTTCACCAAGGGCTCCGATTACGTTTTCGATCTAGATGCTGTTCGGATGCCCCAAAAGTACCCTGGGAAACGTCGTTATAAGGGTTCCCGGAAGGGAGAGTTTAGTTGCAACCCAATGGGCAAGAACCCCGGCGATGTATGGGACATCCCAAACGTTAAAGCCTCTCACGTCGAGAAGGTGGGACATCCGTGCCAGTTTCCCGTTACTTTGGCCGAACGCCTCATACGTGCCACCTGCCCCCCTCAAGGTATTGTTTTCGATCCTTACACGGGATCCGCGTCCACCGGAATAGCCGCGATTCTGGGCGGCCGGCGTTTCATAGGTGCGGAAATCAATAAAAACTATTCGGATATGGCACGCGACCGGTTAGCTTCGGCTCGTAATGGAACGGTTAGGGTGCGGCCTGATCGTCCGCTCTACGTCGCCAGCCCAAGCGATCCAGTCGCTCAGCGCCCATCGCATTTTCCGGAGGCGGTTCAATGAAGAAAAAAGCTTCACGAAAGTTTGAAATTCAAAAGCACTCTGGTCGCGCTTCAAAGAGTCTCAAATTCGCCGCTCAAGAGATTCACCAGACTTCACACGTCCTTTATATGCTCAAGGCGAAGGCGTCGCTTCTTTTTCAGTCGCTGTCCATTAATCGTAAGATTGAAGGAAAGGAAGAAGGCTACCAGCGCGTACTGTCTCTTTCCCGCGTCCAGGCCATCGCACGATACATTGCTCAGAAGAAGGCGATACCGGGAGCAATTATCGTATCGTTTGACAAGGCTACGTTTGACAAGAAGGCCGGTGAGCTTGCGGTTCCATCGGGTAGTGACGTTGGATGGGTCATTGATGGGCAACATCGGCTCGCGGGCGCTGCATTGGCTTCAAGTAAAGGCGTTGATATCGACCTACCTGTAGTTTCCTTCGTGGGATTGAATGAAATGAAACAAATAGAGCAGTTCGTTACTATCAATCGGGAAGCTAAAAATGTCCCGACATCGCTGTACCTCGATCTACTGCGCAGCCTCCCGGACAAGAAACCTGCGGAGACGGCACGGCTCAGAGCAATGGACCTAGCCGACGCGCTTCGCACAGACGAAAGTTCCCCTTTCTTTGAACGGATTGTGTCGATTACCCCTCCACGATTGGGGCAGTTGTCCTCAACTAATTTTGTGCGGAAAATTTCTTCTCACGTTACGTCTGACAAAGGCATCTTGAATGTTTGGACCTCACGCGAGCAACTGGCTGTAATAGCAAACTACTACAATGCCCTGAGACAGGTCTTTACCAAGGAGTTCGACAGTCGTGACAGCATATTCTTCAAGACTCTTGGATTTGGTGCGATGTGGAATGTGTTTCCCACTGTTTTCAGTCTAACTCTCAAGGTGTACGGGGGGTTTGAGGTGAAGGATGTTATCGCGGTGCTAAAGAAAATCGACAACTTTGATTTTTCAACGTGGCGTCAATATGGCACAGGAAACCAAGCTGAAGTCACAGCGGGAGAAGATCTTAAGGCCGCCCTTTTGCTGGCATTCAACACGGGGGACGGCGAGCCATCTGGCTCTCTTCGTGTGTGATGGCGCTCGAACGAAAACTGCAAAAGTTCAATGGACGCGACTGGGCTGATATTAGAGGTTCGTGGCTCGCAAACATTCCTAGATTTCCAGGACTCGGCGCAAAGCCTGATCCCGGAATCGACCAGCTTCAACCGCTATTGACGATCCTTTACTCTGCGACAGAGTACGGACGTTTTCCCGATGTGAACGGCATCAGGTCCAGTACTGTATGGGAGGCGGTATTCCTGTTTCACAAGTGCGCCCATACGACTTTTGCTGCGCAACGGCTTGCGCGGATGGGCATGCATAGCTGGTGTATGTTCAATGCCTACCATGCCGCCTACATTGGGGCCAAGGGCATAATGACTCTGCTTGGAGTCCTACTGGTTGAGTTAGGCGGCACTGGCCGATTCGCTATTGACCTGTACCCCGAGCCAGAAAAGATCAACGCCAAGATTCGAGCCCTGGGATCAGCCAGATTTAACGAGTTTCTCGTCATCGCATTTCCGAGCACCTTCCAACAGCGCGATCTGTGGGAAACATTCCAACGGGTCATGAGAATCACCAAAGTCACCTGTTGGGATAAGAGTCTCAATAAAGAATTTCGAGATATCGCCCATGACAAAATCACGCCACCGCGCAACAGTTTTCTTTACCGGTCCAACTATTGGCCCCTAGATGATCTGACCGTTGACGCGGATCCGGCAACGCTGACGAATCTCATAGGAGAGGAACTGGAGACGAGCGATCCGGGTTTCTTAATGCGATTGAGCTTTTCCGTGTATCGGTTATTTGAACAACTGATCACTGATCTAGCAAAAGACTCAGGTCCTATCAGACAGCAAGTGGAAGCCTCCCGATTCATCGGCGATAGTACCATTCCGGAGCTTGAGTGCTACTTAACGTTTGTGGAACAGGTGGCAGCACAGGCTGGAGCAGGTCGGGTATAACATTGGGGTAGGATGAAACCACAACCGCCGCCGGACGTTCCCGGAAACACCGACGCCGAACGGATGAGCAATGCTCTTCGCATGGTGCTCCGCGTGTCGAAGGAAGACCTGCTGAAGAAGGAAGCCCAACTGGCTCGCGCAAAGAAACGGGCGAAGAAACACTGACCTGTCGGCCTGTCACGCCAATGGCCAGTGTACCGCCATGGGGTATGAGTTGGCAAGTATGTTATTGCCCTCACCAGTGAAGCCCCGCTGCGGCGGGCTACGGCCAAGTCTGTCGCGTGGGTCCAGTGTCCCAGCGGATCGCTGGGGCCGGCCGCGTGTGGCATGTGGCACACTGGCGTTGAGAATCTATGCCGATCTTCATCGTCCAACTCGGCACCCCTCGCAGGCCTGGCGAAGGTTTGCGGCTCGGCACGGTGCGGCGGCCGCCGCGCGGCGTTCCGAAGTCTGATTTCGCCCGGCTCGACTACTATGACGTCTGGTTCCCGAACCTCGCGCCCAGCGCCGAACTCGTCAAGCAAGCACTCGGAGCGACGGACGAGCGATCGTGGGCCGCATTCAGCCGGAAGTTTCGCCGGGAGATGAACCAGCCGGATCGGAGCCGGGACCTGGACCTGCTGGCGGCACTGTCCCGCCACACGAATCTGTCTTTAGGCTGCTACTGCGAGGACGAGAGCCGCTGCCACCGCTCCGTGCTGCGCGAACTCCTGGCGGAGCGTGGAGCGGACGTGGTTTGAGAAGGCGCGATCCGAACGCACCCGCACCGAGACACCTTCCGAGCCCCAATCTCTTGGCGCAGTCTTTCCTCCGAGTCTGACGCATAGACCGCCCTCGTGCCGACCGAAGCAAATCGGCCGCCAAGCGTGAAAGCGCCCGCTTGCTGAAGACATCGTCCCGGTGCATCCGCCGGAATTGGACGGACCGAAAGAAAATTCCAGACAAGGTCCTAGCAGCCCGTGGTAGAAGTCCGACAAAAGTGCTTTTCTGCTAGAACATTTGGCCCTAGAATTGTTCTATGGCGATGGGGACGCGTCGGAAGCGCGAGCGGCAGCAGGATCTGTGGAT
>JACXTT010009623.1_pt1 | contig 13185 bp, 8 predicted proteins | sample 9270951 | NCBI WGS metagenome assembly JACXTT01 (sample SAMN15532306, study PRJNA645909) | rock metagenome | isolation source: weathered quartz diorite | place: Puerto Rico | collected 2017-06-21
GCCCCTCGAGCGCCAGGCCGAAGAAGCCGGTCGCCGCGAACACGACCTTGGCGAGGAGCGGCCGCGGTTCGAACGGGACCTTCGCCTCGCGCCGCTTCTTCTTCTTGCGCTTCTTCGCGCGCGGCGCCGCCACGGCGGCGGGCTCCGCGGCCGGAGCTTGCCGGGCGATCGCGAAGGCGACGGCCGCGACCAGCGCGTCGATCGCCGCCGCCAGCCGCAGGGTCGTCGCCAGGCCGAGCCGCTGCGGAGCCACCACGCCGATGCCGCAGCCGATCACCGCGCCGAGGGTGTTGACCGCGTAGAGGCGCCCGCCGAGCCGCGCGATGTCGCCCGCGCCGGCGAGGTGCTTCACCAGCAGCGGCAAGGTCCCGCCCATGAGCGTGGTCGGCGGCAGCAGGATGGCCACGCCGAGCGCGATGCGCAGGAGCCACGCCCGCGGCTCGCCGAGCCCCGGCCCGCCGGCGTGATGGGAGAAGAACGATCGCGCCGCGTCGAACAGCCAGGGGGTCGCGGCGATGTAGCCCGCCAGGCCGAGCTCGAGCGCGGCGAACACGCGCAGCGGATCGCGCCGCCGGTCGGCGAGCCGGCCGAACAGCAGGCTGCCGATGCCGAGGCCCGCCATGAAGATCGCCAGGAGCAGCGACACCGCCGGCTTCGTCGCCCCGAACGCCAGCGTGAGCTTGCGCAGCCACACCACCTCGCACACCAGGCTCGACAGCCCGGTGGCGACGAAGCACGCCGTCAGCACGGCACGGTTGCGCGGAGCCACCACGGCTCGGGAGCTTACTTCAGCGGGATGCTGAAGGCGTCGAGCTTCTCGCCGTCGCTGGCGATGGCGCGACCCTCGAGGCGATCGGGCAGGACCTGCAGGAGCGTCGCGTGGTAGCGCATCGCCCGGGTCACGCGGAGCTTCGCCTCGGTCGGGCGGTCCTGCAGCTTGGCGTCGAGGTCGTGGAGCGCCGCGCCGCCGCCGCCCGAGGTGATGTAGGTCACGCCGCCGTCGACGAAGCGCTCGTAGCCGTGCACGTGCCCCTGCAGCACCAGCGGCACGCGGTACTTCTCGAAGATCGGCTTGAAGTAGGCGCGCGCGCTGGTGTCCTGCGAGTACGGCGCGAGGGTGATCCACGGCTTGTGGAAGTACACCACCCCGAAGCGGTAGCCCGGCTTGCCCGCCGCATCGACGATCGACTTCTCCAGCCAGGCGGCCTGCGGCGATCCCGGCCCGAGGTCGAGCTCGGTGTCGAGCGAGAAGAACCACACGCCGCCCGACTGGTAGCGGTAGTACTCGACCGTGCCGTCGAAGCCCGCCCCGCCCCACAAGCGCTTGTAGTAGTCGTCGAACTCGTGCGGGCGCTCGAACTCGTGGTTGCCGACCGCCGGCTGCATCGCGCCGGCCTCGAGCAGCGGGGCCATCGCCGGGAACCAGGTGGCGTACGACTCGAAGACGGCGTCGTAGTACTGCATGTCGCCGAGGTGCGCGGCGAAGTCCGGCCGCGCGCCGAAGACCTCGTTGCCGAGCACGTGGGCCATCACGCCGGCGGTGTCGCCCACGGACGGGTTAGTGTCGCCCATCGCTAAAAATACGAACGATTCTCCAGTCTTGCGCGCGGTGCAGAAGCGGCCGCGGCGCGCCGGATCGGCGCTCAGCTGGTAGCCGTAGCAGCTGCTCGCCGCGAGGCCGCCGACCTTGACCTCGGTCAAATAATAGGTGCCCGGCAGGTCGTGCGCGATGGTCGGGACCGTGTCGTAGCTCGTGAGTACGTCGGTCGCGGTCTGCGTGCCCGTGACCGCGAACGATTTCCCGCCGGACTCGGGCGTCACGGTGATCGCGGCGCTGCCCGGCGCGCACGCGTCCCAGCGCACCGTCGCGCTCGTCTCGTCGAAGTGGAGCGCCCACGGGCCGTGGTAGACGCCGCTCTTCGGGCAATCGATCGCTACGCCGCTGCCGCTCGAGCTCGCGTCGGTGGTGTCGCCGCAGGCCGCGCCCGAGCACTCGGCCTTGCCGCTGCACGACGGCAGCGCCGCAGCCGCCACCAGGCCCGCGGCGGTCAGCCCGAAGAGGAGCGCCCGCAGCACCAGCAAAGGGTAGCGCTTCGCGGGCCGCTCGGGAATCATGCGCGCGTGCCCGTCGTCGATCGCCTGCGCCTCGTCGGCATCCCCGGATCGAACAAGGTGATGGCGGGCGAGCTCGTGCGCCTGCAGCGCCGCGGGCTCGGCGACATGCGCCTGCCGGAGCCGAAGAAGCAAGGCCTGGGCGCCGTGCTCTACCCGTTCGATCCGCGGCTCGCCTGGCTGGCGGTGAACCACCACCGCACCTCGTCGCGCGTGCTGTGGGACCTGTACGAGAGCCGCGCCGGCCGGCTCGAGCCGCTCTACGACGATCTGCTCCGCGCCGGTGCCGCCGATCCGCGGCCGTGGCGTTGGGACGGCGCGCGCATCTCGGTCGACAGCTACGGGGTGGAGGAGTTCGCCGCCGGGGCGCGGCAGATCGTCGGCACGGTGAAGAACGCGATCATCGCGGCGGCGGCCGAGCGCGGCATCGAGCTCACGGTCGATCCCGAGCGGCCGGACCTGCGCGTGCAGGCGCGCCTCTACGAAGGATCGCTGGTGGTGTCGCTCGACCTCGCCGGCCGCGCGATGCACCAGCGCGGCTACCGCCTCGAGGGCGGCGTGGCGCCGCTGCGCGAGGATCTCGCCGCCATCCTGGTGATGCTCGCGCGCCACGATCCGAAGCGCGAGGCGCTGATCGATCCGCTTGCAGGCTCCGGCACGATCGTGGTGGAGGCCGCCTGCCTCGCGCGCGCCCGGCCGCTGTGGATGAGCGGCCGCCGCCCCGACGCCGATCGCCACCCGCTGTTCGGCGCCCTGCCCCGGCCGAAGCCGCTCTTCGCCGACACCGCGCCGGTGCTGTTCGCCGCGGAGATCGATCCGCGCGCCCGGGCGATCCAACAGAAGACCTTCGCCACCGCCGGCGTGGAGCCCGACGTCGAGATCCTCGGAGGCGATTTCGCCGCGGTGGCGCCGCGCGATCTGCTCCGCCGCGCCGCCGAGCGCGGCGCGCAGGGCGGCGTGGTGCTGTCGAACCCGCCCTACGGCGAGCGCATGGGCGACCGCACCGCGCTGCGGCGGCTCTACCGCGACCTCGGCCGCTGGTGCCGCGAGCTCCGCGGCTGGCGCGCCGGCTTCCTGGTGGCGAACGAGGACTTCGCCGACTGCTTCGGCGGCGAGCCGCGGATCGACAAGCCGCTCAAGAACGGGCCCATCCGCGCGCGCTTCTACCTCTACGACCTGTGATCAGGACTCGCCGCGCAACACCTCGATCGCGCGGAGCAGGAGCGGATCCGTGTTCGGCGACTGCCCGACGCGAGCCATGGCCACTCCGAGTCGGGCGACGGCGACCGCGAAGACCTCGATCGACGCGCGGCGCTGCGGTGGCGGCAACGCCAGGAAGGTCGCGACGGCCCCGCGCGCGAAACCCAAGGCTTCGTCTCCTCGGTCGAGCCTTCCGCAGACCTGGCCGAGGTTCGAGAGGGTCCCCGCCAGGTCCTTGCCGAAGTGATCCGGGCGAGTCGCGGCCAAATTGCGGTAAATTTCGAGCGCCTCGAGCGTCGGGTCCAGGGCTTCTTCGTCGCGACCGACGTGCAGCAGAATGGCGCCGAGCGTGGCGAGGCACATCGCCAGTTCGGCGTGACTGGCCCCGTCCGAATCTCCGAGACGCCGCAAGATGCCGACCGCCTCTTTCGCGCCGGCCAGCGCTTCTTCGGCCATCTTCATGCGCGCGAGGAACCCGCTCACGTTGTTGATGGCGGCCGCCAATCGAATGACGGATTCGCGGTCCCCGGTGGACGCGAGGCGTCGGCGGATCGCCACCGACTCTCGCGTGACCACGAGCGCCTCTTCGACTCGTCCGAGCGCCTGCAGCTGAAAACCGAGGCTGGTGAGGCTCGTCGCGAACTGGTCCAGACGCTCGTCCGGTTCCGAGCGAGCCAGCGCGCGGCGGAGCTCGACTGCCTCGCTCGCCGCGGCGAGCGCCTCCTCGCGCAGCCCCATGTCGCCCGACAGGGCGGCGAGTCCCGTCAGACTCGTGGCGAGCAGATCGCGCGCGCGAGAGGACTCGCCGGCGAGGCGAAGCAAGGAGACGGCTTCCCTGCGGGCGAGCAGCGAGTTTTCCCAATCGCCCGTCTCGGCGAGCAGCTTGCCCATGGTCACGAGCCGCACGGCCCGCTGGGCGGCGTCGGCATCGCCGCCGCGCATCCGGTCTGACGTCGGATCCTCGCGCGACTCGTCGATGGGCGCCGTCGGATCGCGGACCGACATCGCATCGACGAGGCCCTCGAGCTCGGCCAAGTCGCCGAAATGCAACCCGGGGTCGTCCAAGAGCCCACGCGCGGCGTCGCTTCGGCCATCCAATAGCTCGTGGACCGCACGGATGATCGTTCGTCCATCGGCGTCGAGTTGATGGTCGCCGGGGAGGGCAGCTCGGGCGGCCGCGACCGCGCCGCGCCGGACTTGCCCCGTCATCGTGGCGAGGAGATGGGCCAAGCCTTCGGTTGGAGCGTCCGCCTTCGCACGATACCGCCGGTAGGCGGCGACCGCTCGTCGTTGCGCCGAGCGCGCGGCGGCTTCATCGCCGAGAGCGAGCTGCGCCAGCTTCGCGACGTTCCACGTCCTCCACGTCGGCGTGGACGGCTCGAGCTTCTCGAACAACGACGCGGCGTCATCGACGACGCGGATCGCGGCCTCGTGTCGGCCGGCCGCCTGGAGCGCGGAAGCCAGATTGTTGATCGACGTGAAGCGCGCCTCCGGACTTCCGGTCTTCTCGCGCAAGCGCGACGCTCGCTGGTGGAACGGCACGGCATCCTCGTTGCGCCCCATGCGTTGGTACACGATTCCGATCTGGTCCACGGTCGCGGCAAGGTCGGACTCGTTCGCGAGGCCGTCGCGAAGGCGGAGGGCATTCTGGAGGGCGATCTCCGCTTCGACGAGTCGGCCCGCCTCCTGTTGAATGATGCCGATCTGGTGCCACGCGATGGCCACGATGTCGGACCGCTCCAACCGCTCGAACTGAACGCGCGCCGCTTCGACGAGCACGAGGGCTTCGTCGTAGCGGCCCTGCCGCAGCCGCAATTCGCCCAGGTTTCCGCGGGCGGACGCGAGACCGGCCAGATCGCCGTCGGCTTCGAAGGCGTCGACCGACGCGTCGAAGGCCCTCTCCGCTTCGTCGAAGCGACCCAGACGCGTCAGGGCCTGGGCTCGCTGCATCCACCGATTCCCGTCCATGAATCCCCCAGCTCCGGCTCAGTCGTAGGTCTCCAAGATGTCGAGCGCCTCGGCAGCGCGTCCGCTCCGCGTCAACAGCTCCGCCACGCTCGAGGCTACCCTCCGCGCCAGTTTGTCGAGCTCGCGCCGCCGTCGCGCCGCAGGGCCGAGCTCCTCGAGCAGCGCGCGGCCGTCGTCGATCGCCCGCGGAACGTCGCCGCGCTCGGACAGCGCGACGATGTCCATGTACCGAAGCTCCAAGCTCAATGACGTGCGCGTCGTCGTGGCGACGAGTCGTCGCCGCTGCTCGGCGATCCCGGCTTTCAGCCGGGGACGCCCGAGAAAACCGGCGAGATCCTCGACGGTCGCGGCGAACACGGCAGCGACGTCCGCCTCGGCCGGCGACATGCGCTCGCGCGCCGCGATGAACCACGCCAACGCCGCCATGAACTCCCCCAGGCTGCTGCGGACGACGTCGACCGTCGAGGCCAACTCGCGTGGCGGGCGGCACAGCAGCTCGCCCGCCAACCAGGTCAATGCCACGTTCCAGCTCGCCTCGCGCTGCGCTCTCTCCGCGGGATCCATTCCCAGCCGAATGGCATTGGGCAGCGCGGGATCGAGCAGAATGCATTCGCCGCGCAGCTCGGCTAGCCCCAGCGAGCCGAGCTGCTCGACGAGCGCGCGCGCCTTCGGAGCGTCCCCCTCGAGCAAGGCGGCGAGCACTCCCACGTGGGCGGTGCCCGAGCTTGCCGCCAGGACGCGGACGGCTTCGCACGAGTCCGGCCGCAGTCGGGCGAGGGACAACCTCACGCTCGCCAACAAGGATCGTTCACGGTTGAACGGCTCCGCCTGATCGATGGCGTCCAATATTCGCTCGAATTCATGCCGGAAACCGTCGACGCCGAGCTCGGCCAGCGCCGGGGCCAAGATCACGATCGCCCGCGCGTGGCCGCCAAGGCCGGCGACGAAGCGGCCCACGGCGCTCTCGTCCCAATCGCCGCTGGGCGACACCCGCTGCTTGCGGAGGACGGCCGCGGTGAGCTCTCGGCCTTCGCGTGCTTCCAGCGCCGACACGTCGATCCGATGGGCGCGAAGCCGCTCGGGGATCATTTCTCGGCTGGTGACGATCATCCGGGTCTCGCCGATCCCGCCGAGCTCGTCGAGCAGCTCGAGGAGCTCCGAGCGAGTAGCGCCGTCGACGCGCCCGTCGTCGCTGACGGACTCGAAGTTGTCGACGACGAGAAGCACGCGCCGCTCCCGCAGCACCTGCTGAATCGTTCGCGTCGGCCAGCCCGGATCATCGTCGATGCGACGCTCGCGCTCGACGTCGAAGTCGGGGACGAGCTGCCTCCCGAGGGCGTGAAGCACGGCGCGGGACTCGGCGGTGAATTCCACCGTCACGAAGGCTATCCGGTCGAATCGGTTCGTATCGTGGAGCCAGCGCGCGAGCTCGACGGCGATCGCCGTCTTGCCCGCCCCGCCAACGCCTCGGAGCGCGACGACGCGCTGGCATTCCAGCGTTCGCTGCACGTCGAGCAGCAGGTGCGCTCGGCCGATCCAGCCATGATCGGGTGGCCGCGGCAGGTCGCCCAGCCTGACCGCGCGCGAACGTTCTCGGTTTTCGGCGTTTCGCCTGCGGCCGTCGAGCATCGGCTCGTCGCCGTCTTCGTGTTGGTACAGCACGGGCACGAACCAGTCCCGCAGAGGCGGCGCGCAGCCGTTTTCCGCGCGGTCGCGCAGCGCGGCCCGTGCCTTGACCATGGCGGCCCCGATCCGACTGCCGTTGGCGAGCGACGCGTAGAAGCTCGCGGCCCACGCCGCGGCGGTCGCGATCAGCACCGGGTGAGTCATCGTGACCACCGATCCGACACCGCACCGCATCAGCTCGGCCGCGATCGACGCGGTCGCCGCCACGTGCGCGCTCTCGGTTTGGCACGCCGCCAGAACGAACAGACGCACGTTGCGCCGCTGGATCAGTCGGCCGAGCTTGTTGGCGGGGACGAAGTCAGCCCTGCGGCGGAGCTGCATGTCGCGCACATCGCCGTCGTTCTCGAACGCGAGCTGCGCGAGTCCGTTCGTCGCGTCGTATACCCCGTGGCCGTCGAAATGAACGATCTCGTACGGTTCTGCCTCGAGTCGTGCCTCCAGCGCCGCGTAGGTCGGCTCGGTCAAAAAATCGAGCTGAACGCGCCCATCGACGGCGGAGAGGCTCGACACGATGTGCTGGACGGCCAGCCGCGGATCGAGAAATCGGACGCCTCCTTGCTCGGGCCGACTGACCACCACGAGAACCCGGCATGGTCGGTCGCGCCGTTCGCCGTCGTAAGCCGAGAGCACGTCGCGAGGTGGAAGCCGTCGCCGCACACTCGCGTGGAACGGGGCGTCGCACAGATGGTGATCGCCCCGCGCAATCAACTCCCATGGCAGGCTCAAGAGGGCGGCCACCTCGGGGCTGCCGTCGGCGTCGACCTCGACCGTCACCTGACGCTGGGCGCCCGCTTCCTGCATCCATTGGCCGAAGGCATCGTGTTCTTTGGCGAGGGTCGCTTCGAACAACGCGCGGCCGAGCGGCATGAGCATGTCGACGACGCGCACCGCGCGCTCGTTCGCCGGCTGACCATGAGGCCAGCCGGAGTAGGTCTCCAGATACCAGCCGAGCTCCTGGAGCTGCCGGAGGCCGATCGGCGGCGCGAACCGATGCCAACCGCGGCGCACCTCCGGCTGCTTGCCGCCGCGGTAGCGAATCCGAACCTCGCCTTCGATCGGCCCATCCTCGCCGGCGACGATGCGTAGACGCGAAAGCTCGATGACCAGATCCGCCGTGCTGGCTGCGCCGGGTCGCGGCTCGACCTCGACGGGCAGGGGCGGATTCGCGCCGATGGCTTGTCGGATGTTCGCCGCGACCAGTCCCACGTCACCGGCGAAGGGAATGCTCACGACGTCGAAGCCCAAGAGACGACGCGCGTCGGCGTGACTCGCGCCCGCGTCGAGAACGGGGATGACCCGGAAGTCGCGCTTCTCGCGCGCAACGGCAGCCGCGCACCGCAACTCGCGATTCACCCACTCGGACACGAGCGACGCAGGCGAAACCACCACCGCCAAGGCCGCGCACTCTCCGATCGCCCGCTCGATCACGTCCAAGTCGGCTCCGGCGCTCAGCTCCGCGACGTCCTGCCACACCGCGACGCCGAGGTCGTTCAGCGCCGCTCGCAGCTGCGTCGCGAAGGGGGCATCGTCGTGCGCGTACGACAGGAAGAGCTTTCCGACGCTCATCGTCCGTCAATCATGACGGATCGAATCTCCTCCTACGACCGATATGTGCAGGCGAGCGTCGCTCAACCGGGCGATAGGCGGCGGACGCGAGGTCGGCGCTGATTCCTCCCCGCCCGCCGCGTGGTAATGTCGGGCCATCCCCACGCAATCGCCATGTGCCGCTTCCTGTTCTATTTGGGACCGCCGATCCAGCTGTCGGACCTGCTCACCGAGCCGACGCACTCGCTCATCCGCCAGAGCTTCGAGGCGCGCGAGCGGCCCGAGCCGCTGAACGGCGACGGCTTCGGCGTGGCCTGGTACGCGCCCGACGTCGGCGAGGAGCCGGCGCTGTTCCGCTCGGTCACGCCGGCGTGGAGCAACCGCAACCTGAAGAGCCTCGCCAAGGTGGTCAAGTCGCAGTGCGTGATGGCGCACGTGCGCGCCGCGACCGGCTCGGGCGTGAGCGAGTTCAACTGCCACCCGTTCATCTCCGGCCGCTACGCGTTCATCCACAACGGCGACGTCGAGGGCTTCCCGGCGCTGCGGCGCGAGCTCGTCGGGCGGCTGTCGGACGACGCGTTCCACATCATCGAGGGCTCGACCGACTCGGAGCACCTGTTCGCGCTGTTCCTCGACGAGCTCGAGGTCACCGCCGAGAGCGACCCGACCCGGGCGATGGCCGACTCGATCCACCGCGCGATCGAGCGGATCGTGCGGCTGTCGAAGAGCCGCGCGCGCGACGGCAACTGCTACCTCAACCTGGCGGTGACCGACGGCAAGGCCGCGGTGGCCACGCGCTTCAGCACCGATCCCGAGTACTGCGACACGCTCTACTTCGACACCGGCCGGCGCTACCTGTGCGACGGCGGCGTGTGCCGGATGATCGAGCCCGACGCCGGCGGGGGCGCGGTGATCGTCAGCTCCGAGCCGCTCAGCGACGAGACCGGCTGGACCCCGGTACCGCCCAACCACATGGTGGTGGTCACGCCCGATCGCGCCACCACCGTGCGGCCGATCGAGCTGTGATCACGCCTGCGGCTTCGGCTCGGCCTCGGGCTTCGCTTCCGGCTTGGGCTCGGGCTTGCTCTCCGGCTTGGCGTCGTCGGTGATCGCGAAGGTCGACTCGCCGAGCTTCTTGCCGGCGGCGTCGCGAACCACCACGCGCCAGCTGCCCGCGCTCTTCGGCGTCTGGCTGATGGCCCAGGTGCGCCAGCGCCGCGAAGCGCCCACGCGCAGGTGCACGCCCGCGCCGTCGGCCGCGCCCGCCTTGGCGAAGCTGACCACGATCTCGGTGTCTTTCTTGTCGGGGTTCTCCACCTCGACGAAGGCGTAGATGCGCTTCGACTCGGTGCGGCTGAAGCTCGCCGCCGGCGACACCGGCTCGCGCTTATCCACGCCGTGGGCGACGACCAGGCGCTTGAGCACCAGCTTCGCGTCGACGTCGACGTCGTGCTCGCGCGAGCCCGTGGTCGACGTGAGCGTCGAGCCGGAGGTAGGCACCCCCTCCCCCGTGCGCGGGGTCGGGGTCGGGGTCGGGGTCGAGGTCGTCTTCGCGCTCGGGGTCGCCTGGGCGATGGGGGCGCAGGGAGCGGGGGCTCCGCTGGCCTTGGGCGCGGCGCCTTCGGAGTGCTGGCCGCAGGCGGCGAGCAGGAGCGAACCGATGAGTAGGGTGGTGATGCGTCGGGTCATGGCTTCCTCCGTCGTCGCGCTACGTCCAGCAAGGTCTGCACCATCGCGCCAAAGCCATTCTTTTCCAAGATTTCGGCGAAATCGCCGGGCCGGCGCCGTGTCCGCCCGCCCGCGCCCCGTGGTTGCCCGACCGCAGCCGAGCTGTTAGAGGCTGCGCGGTGATTCGCCTCGACTCCGTGTGCAAGCAGCACGGCAAGCAGATCCTCTTCCTCGACGCTTCGATGAGCGTTTATCGAGGCGAGCGGATCGGCCTGGTCGGCCCGAACGGCTCGGGCAAGTCGACCATCTTCCGGATGGTCGTCGGCGAGGAGGAGCCCGACGCCGGCCAGGTCATGGTCGATCGCGGGGTGGCGGTGGGCTACTTCAGTCAGGACGTCGGCGACATGCGTGGCGGCACGGTGGTCGAGGAGACGATGGCCGGCGCCGGCGAGGTGTCGCAGGTGGCGCGCGAGCTCCACGAGCTCGAGCAGGCCCTGGCCGATCCGGCGCGCGCGGACGAGCTCGACGCGCTGGTCGAGCGCTTCGGCCAGGTCCAGGCGCGCTTCGACGAGCACGGCGGCTACGCGCTCGAGGCGAGGGCGCGCGAGATCCTCGCCGGGCTCGGCTTCCGCGAGGCGGTGATGGACCAGCCGGTCGAGACGCTCTCCGGCGGCTGGAAGATGCGCGTGGCGCTCGCGCGCATCCTGCTGATGAAGCCGGACGCGCTGCTGCTCGACGAGCCGACCAACCACCTCGACATCGAGTCGATCATCTGGCTCGAGCGCTTTCTGCGCGGCTTCGAGGGCGGGCTCATCATCACCTCGCACGACCGCGAGTTCTTGAACCGCGTGGTCACGCGCATCGTCGAGATCGACGGCGGCGAGCTCCAGAGCTACTCGGGCGACTACGAGTTCTACGAGCGGCAGCGCGCGCTCGCCGAGGCGCAGCAGCAGGCGCAGTACGAGCGGCAGCAAGCGATGCTCGCCAAGGAGAAGGCGTTCATCGAGCGCTTCAAGGCGCGCGCGAGCCACGCCGCGCAGGTGCAGTCGCGGGTGAAGAAGCTGGAGAAGATCGACACGGTCGAGCCGCCGAAGCGCCGGCGCGTCATCGAGTTCGAGTTCCGGCCCGCGCCGCGCTCGGGCGACGACGTCTTGCGCTTCGGCAAGGTCGGCAAGGCTTACGGCGAGCAGGTGATCTACCGCGACCTCGATCTGCTGGTGCGCCGGCGCGAACGCTGGTGCGTGATGGGCATCAACGGCGCCGGCAAGACCACGCTGCTCAAGCTGGCCGCGGCGGCGGCTTCACCCGACTCCGGCGAGGTGGTGGTCGGCGCGAGTGTGAAGCTCGGCTACTTCGCCCAGCACGCGATGGAGCAGCTCGACGCCGCCGGCACGGTGCTCGGCACGCTCCAGACGGCGTTCCCGCTCGCCACCATCGGCTCGCTCAAGACGTTGGCCGGCGCCTTCGGCTTCTCCGGCGACGAGGCGCAGAAGAGCTGCCGCGTGCTGTCCGGCGGCGAGAAGGCGCGGCTCGTGCTCGCGCGCATGCTCTACGATCCGCCGAACCTGCTGGTGCTCGACGAGCCGACCAACCACCTCGACATGGCGACCAAGGAGATGCTGGTCAAGGCGCTCGCCGACTTCGACGGCACGATGCTGTTCGTGTCGCACGACCGGCGCTTCCTCTCGGCCCTGTCGAACCGCGTGCTGGAGATCGACGGCGGCGAAGTGCGCACCTACGGCGGCGGCTACGCCGAATACGTCGCCCAAACCGGCCGCGAAGCCCCCGGCGTCAGCTGATCAAAACGGAACGTCGCGCACGATGCCGCCGCCCTTCTTGCCGCCGGTCTTCGGCGGCGGAGGCGACTTCGGCGGCGGGGGCGACTTCGGCGGAGCTTTGGCGGCGATCGGCGGCGGGGGCGCTTTCGGCTCGGCCTTCGGCGGCGGCGCCTTCGGCTCGGGCACGTCGTGCTTGGGCGGCGTCGCGTCGGCGGTCTTGGCGCTCGATTCCGCAGCGGGCTCGTCCTTGGCCTCGGGCTTGTCCTCGGCCTTCGGCTCGGGCTTCGCTTCGGCCTTCGGCTCGGGCTTCGCCTCGGCCTTGGGGGCGGGCACGTCGTCGTTCTTCGGCTTCGGCGCGGCGGTCGCCGGCACGGCCGCGGGCGCGTCCTTCGGCGCGTCGCCGCCGCGCGTCGCGAAGAAGGCGATCGCGCCGATGACCAGGGCCGCGCCGAGGCCCGCGCCGATCTTGCCCAACGGCAGCCCGGTGGTCGGGACGGTGACCGAGATCGCCGCGGCTTCGACGGGCTGCGCCTGCGCGAGCTTGGGGCGCGGCCGCGACGGCGGCAGCTGCACGGTTTGCTCCAGCTCGCCGGGGCGCGCGCCGAGCTCGACCGTCTTCGCGGTGGCGAAATCGACGGCCTTGGTGACGGCGGACACCGGCGGCGCGCCGGCTTCGGCGCGGAACAGCGCGTCCCACGACGGCACCAGCATCGCGGCCAGCGCGTCGGCCTGCGCCTCGGTGAGCGAGCTCGGCAACGTCGCGCGGGCCGCGGGCGGCCTGGCAGCCCCTTCGTTCATGACAGCCATCGCGCAAAAAACTACCACCCCGCCGCCGCGGGCGGCAATCGAAGTCGCGCCATTTGCGTGCTCAACGCTTGGCCGGGCGCTCGAGCCGAAACGCCACGAAATACAGCGCCGCGGCCATGACGAAGAGCAGCGAGAAGCCCGTCTGCTCGGCGAGCAGCGGCGCGAGCGAGGCCGCCACCACCGTGGCGAAGGCGTTGACCGCGAACGCCCACGGCACGAGCCCGGCGCGGACGCCGTCGAGCGCGCCGACTCCGCGGGGAAAGGGCACGCCCATGGCGACGCCGAGCGGGCCGATGAGCGCGAGCGACAGTCCGAGCCGCGCGCCGAAGGGCAAGCCCACGAGCGCGGGGAGCACCCGCCAGCTGAGCGCCGCCGCGCCCGCGAGCGCGAGCGGCAACGCGGTCGCCAGGCGGCGGAGGGC
>JACXTT010009624.1_pt1 | contig 13184 bp, 10 predicted proteins | sample 9270951 | NCBI WGS metagenome assembly JACXTT01 (sample SAMN15532306, study PRJNA645909) | rock metagenome | isolation source: weathered quartz diorite | place: Puerto Rico | collected 2017-06-21
GCCGACAAGAAGCGCGGGCGCGACGGGCGCCGCAAGCAGAGCGTGATGGACAAGGCGCGCATCTCCAAGAGCACGCCCATCCGCGAGGTGGTCCGCGAGGGCCAGCACGTCATCGTCCAGGTCACCAAGGAGCCGATCGGCAGCAAGGGCGCGCGCGTGTCGAGCCACATCTCGCTCGCCGGCCGCTACGCCGTGTACCTGCCCACCGTCGAGCACGTCGGCATCTCCAAGCGCATCGGCAACGACAAGGAGCGCGCGCGCCTGCGCGAGGTCATCGAGTCGGTGAAGCCGCCGACGGGCGGCCTGGTGGTGCGCACCGTCGCCGAGGGCCTCACCAAGAAGGGCCTGAAGAACGACATCGGCTACCTCGTGCGCCTGTGGGACGAGATCATCAAGCAGAAGAGCGAGGCGAAGAGCGCGCCGGCGGAGCTGTACGAGGAGCTCGATCTGGTGCTGAAGACCGCGCGCGACCTGTTCACCGAGGACGTCGCGAAGATCATCATCGACAACCGCGAGCAGTACGGCCGCCTGCGCCGCTTCGTCGAGATGTTCATGCCCGAGCGCGCCGCCGACATCGAGCTCTACGAGGGCAAGGAGCCGGTGTTCGACGCCTACGGCATCGAGGACGAGATCGGCCGCGCGCTGTCGCGCAAGGTGCCGCTCAACTCCGGCGGCTACCTCATCATCGATCAGGCCGAGGCGCTCACCGCCATCGACGTCAACACCGGCCGCTTCGTCGGCAAGGGCAACAAGGATCTGGAGGAGACCATCCTCGCGACCAACCTCGAGGCGGTGGAGGAGATCGCCTACCAGCTGCGCTTCCGCAACATCGGCGGGCTCATCATCCTCGACCTCATCGACATGGAGCGGGCGCAGAACCGCGAGAAGGTGCGCCGCCGGCTCGAGGAGCTGCTCGCCCGCGACAAGGCCAAGACCACGCTGAACCGCATCTCGGATCTGGGGCTCATCGAGATGACGCGCAAGCGCACGCGCGAGAGCCTCGGGCGGCTCCTCCACGAGCCGTGCTTCTACTGCGACGGCACCGGCCAGCTCATGTCGAAGGAGACGATCGCCTACGAGATCCTGCGGCAGATCCGCCGCGAGCAGACGCACCTCAAGGGCTACAAGATCACCGTGAACGCCCATCCGGCGATCGTCGACCTGCTCAAGACCGAGGAGCAGGACGCGGTGAAAGAGGCCGAGCGCATGTTCATGCGCCGCATCGATCTGGTGCCGAAGAAGGAGTACCACATCGAGCAGTTCGACCTGCAAGGCGCCTGATGAACGACGACAAGCGCAAAGAAGATCGCGTCACGATCAACAAGGAGTTCGAGTCGTTCGACGCGTTCGTGAGCGAGTACGTGTCGAACGTGTCGCGCTCGGGCGTGTTCATCCGCTCGCGCACGCCGCTCGCCATCGGCACCAAGGTGAATTTGAAGTTCACCGTGCTGATGGACGAGATCGAGACGGTCGAGGGCGTCGGCCAGGTGGTGCGGGTCGAGGACGATCCCCCCGGCATGGGCGTGGTGTTCACCCAGCTGTCGGGCTACTCGAAGGGGATCATCGAGAAGCTGCTCACCGCGCCGGGTTTCAAGCTGCCGCGGCAGCACGAGTAGAACGATGTTCACCGGCCTCTGCGAGACCACCGCGGCCGTCGCCAAGAGCGACAAGGCGAAGCTCGCGCTGGAGGTCCCGGCGATCGATCCGCGCGAGTACCGGCTCGGCGAGTCGATCAGCGTGAGCGGCGTGTGCCTGACGCTGACGCGCGTCGAGGGGCGCGGCTTCGAGGCCGACGTGTCGGTCGAGACCCTGGCGGTCACGACGCTCGGCGCGCTCCGCCCCGGGAGCCGGGTCAACATCGAGCGCTCGCTCCGCCTCGGCGATCGCCTGGGCGGCCACGTGGTGCTGGGCCACGTCGACGGCGTCGGCGAGGTGCGCGCCGTCGAGCCGGCCGGCGACGCGCGCAAGGTGACGGTCGCGGCGCCCGCCGAGCTCCGCCGCTTCATCGCCGCCAAGGGCTCGATCGCCCTCGACGGCGTGAGCCTGACGGTCAACCGCGCCGGCGACGGCGATTTCGAGCTCATGCTGGTGCCGCACACGCTCGAGGTGACCACGCTGAAGGATTGGCGCGCCGGACAAAAGGTCAACATCGAGGTCGACGTGCTCGCGCGCTACGTCGGCCGCCAGCTCGAGGCCTCCGGCGACGAGCGGCTCCTCGCCAAGCTGCGCGCCGGGGGGTTCCTGTCGTGAGCCCGCTGGCGTCGCGCATCGACCGGGCGGTCCTCCAGCGGGTGGAGACGGCGCTCGCCGAGATCAAGCTCGGCCGGATGATCATCCTGGTCGACGACGAGGACCGCGAGAACGAGGGCGATCTGTGCTTCGCCGCCGAGAAGGTCACGCCCGAGGCGATCAACTTCATGGCGAAGTTCGGCCGCGGGCTCATCTGTCTGTCGCTCGACGAGGACCAGGTGGCGCGGCTCGAGCTGCCGATGATGCAGGTGCCGGGGCGGAGCGGGCCGCCGCTCGGCACGGCGTTCACCGTGAGCATCGAGGCGGCGCGCGGCGTCACCACCGGCATCAGCGCCGCCGATCGCGCCCACACCATCCGCGTGGCGAGCGATCCCGCGGCCCTGCCGAGCGACGTGGTGAGCCCGGGCCACGTGTTCCCGCTCAAGGCCAAGCGCGGCGGCGTGCTCGTGCGCACCGGCCAGACCGAGGGCGCGGTGGATCTCGCGCGGCTCGCCGGCCTGCGCCCCGCCGGAGTCATCTGCGAGATCATGAAGGACGACGGCACCATGGCGCGGATGCCGGACCTCGAGGAGTTCGCCCGCGAGCACGGGCTCACCATCCTGACCATCGCCGATCTCATCCAGTACCGGCTGCAGACCGAGACGCTGGTGCGGCGCGTGGCCGAGGAGCGGCTGTGCCTCGACCAGACGAAGAGCGAGTGGCGCGCCATCGTGTTCGAGACGCTGGTGGAGAAGCGCCAGGCGCTCGCGCTGATCAAGGGCGACGTCGCCGGCGAGCCGGTGCTGTGCCGGGTGCACTCGGGCTCGGCGGTGGCCGATCTGTTCGCCTCGACCGCGTCGGACGGCGGGGCCAACCTGCGCGAGGCGATCGACCGCATCGAGGCCGAGGGCCGCGGCGTGCTCCTGTACCTGGCGTCGCAGAAGGCGCTCGCCGACGAGCTCGGCCTGTGCGCGCGCCACCCGCGCGGCACCGCGCCGCCGCCGCCCGAGAGCTCCGCCGGCGGCAAGGCGCGCTCGATCCTGCGCGAGTTCGGCCTCGGCGCGCAGATGCTCGCCGAGCTCGGCGCGCGCAAGCTGCGCCTGCTCACCAGCAGCCAGCGCAAGATCGCCGGCCTCACCGGTTACGGCATCGAGATCGTCGAACACGTCCCGTTGAAAGCAGTCAGCCCATGAACGAACCGAAGGTGATCGAGGGGAACCTGGTGGTGCCGAAGGGGGCGCGCTTCTGCATCGTGGCGAGCCGCTTCAACGACTTCATCGTCGCGCGCCTCGTCGACGGCGCGGTCGACGCGCTCGTGCGCCACGGCGCCGCGCGCGGGTCGATCACCATCGTGCGCGTGCCCGGCTCGTGGGAGCTGCCGCTCGTCGCCAAGAAGGTGGCCGACGCCGGCAAGGTCGACGCGATCATCGCGCTCGGCGCGCTCATCCGCGGCGCCACCGCGCACTTCGACTACATCGCCGGCGAGGTGTCGAAGGGCCTGGGGCAAATCGCGCTGGCGAGCGGCGTGCCGGTCGCCTTCGGCGTGCTCACCACCGACACCATCGAGCAGGCGATCGAGCGCGCCGGCAGCAAGGCCGGCAACAAAGGGGCGGAGGCGGCGCTCGCGGCGATCGAGCTCGTCTCGCTCTACCGCGAGCTCGGCTGAGATGGGGGCGCGCACCAGCGGCCGGGAGGCGGCGCTGCAGATGCTCTACGGGCTCGACGCGCTCGGGCCGCCGGACGTCGACGCGGCGGTCGGCGCGTACTGGCGCGAGCTGCCCGGCGACGTCGAGGGCCGCGACTACGCCGACGAGCTGGTGCGCGGCGTGAGCGCCGCCAAGGCCGCGGTCGACGAGCTGATCAAGGGCGCGAGCCGCCACTGGCGCCTGGAGCGCATGGCGCGGGTCGATCGCAACATCCTGCGCATCGGCGTGTACGAGCTGAAGGAGCGGCCCGACGTGCCGCGCGCGGTGGTCATCGACGAGGCGGTGGAGCTCGCCAAGCGCTACGGCGCGGAGGGCTCGAGCGTGTTCGTCAACGGCGTGCTCGACCGCATCGCCGAAGACCTCGGCCGCTGAGCTGGCAGCAGCGCGACAAGGCGGCGGCCTGGCGGCTCCTCGGCAGCGGCGCCGTCGTGGTGGAGCCCATCGCCCAGGCGGACCTGACGGCGCTCGAGCGACTCATGCGGCGTTACGCCGATCGGCCGATGGATTTCGCCGACGCGACGCTGGTCGTGCTCGCGGAGCGGCTCGGCGTGACCACGATCTTCACGGTCGATCACGGCGATCTCGCCGCCTACCGCATCGCCGGGCGGCGGAAGTTTCGCGTGGTGCCGTGCCGCTGAAGGTGGCGCGATGCATGCTTGATCAAGACGGTATGAGGTTCATCACGATCGTTTCGGTGGCGGCGCTCTGCGCGTGCGGCGCGTCGCAGGTACAGCTCGAGGCGCAGGCCAAGGTGTCGAAGAGCGACGCGGAGAAGGTGGCGCTGTCGCAGGCGCCGGACGGCATGATCAAGCACAGCGAGCTCGAGCGCGAGAACGGCAAGCTGGTGTGGTCGTTCGACATCGCCACGCCCGGGAGCGCCGACATCACCGAGGTGCAGGTGGACGCCGTGACCGGGGAGATCGCCCGGGTCGAGAAGGAGACGCCGGGGCAAGAACAGCGCGAGCGGCAATAGGCTCCGCCGCTGTCCCCCCTCCCCACCCTCCCCCGCTTCGCGGTGGAGGGGGCCTGCTCGGCGAGGTCTTTCCTTCGCTGTCTCTTCCTACCCTATTCGTCCGGGCGGCCGCGGCCGCTGGCCATGGGGTTGGGCTCTTTTTCGAGGTAGCGGAAGATGGTGCGCGGATCGACGCCGAGGTCGCGGGCGGTCTGGGTGCGGTTGCCGTTGTTGCGCTCGAGCACCTCCAGCACGTAGCGGCGCTGGAAGTCCTCTTTGGCTTTTTCCAGCGGCATGATCGCCATCTCGGCGGTGGCGCCGAAGTCGAGGTCGTCGGGGCCGAGGAGCTTGTTGTCGCACAGCACGAGCGCTTTTTTGATGCGGTTCTGCAGCTGCCGGATGTTGCCGGGCCAGGCGTACTTCTTGATCGCCGCGATCGCCGCCGGGCTGAAGCCGCGCACCGGGCTCGTCAGCTCCTCGGCGTACTTCGACAGGAGCGTCTTGGCGATGATGAGCACGTCGTCGCCGCGGTCGCGCAGCGGCGGCATCCACAGGTTCACCACGTTGAGGCGGTAGTAGAGATCCTCGCGGAAGGTGCCCTCGCGCACCATCTGCTCGAGGTCGCGGTTGGTGGCGGCGACCACGCGGATGTCGACCTTCTCCGGCTTGCTCGAGCCGACCCGCATCACCACGCGCTCCTGCAGCGCGCGGAGCAATTTCACCTGCAAATTGAGCGGCAGCTCGCCGATCTCGTCGAGGAACAGCGTGCCCTTGTCGGCGACGTGGAACTTGCCGGGCCGGTCCATCACCGCGCCGGTGAACGAGCCCTTCACGTGACCGAACAGCTCGCTCTCGATCAGGTTCTCGGGGATGGCGCCGCAGTTGATGGTGACGAACGGCCCGTCGGCGCGGGCGCTGCGGCGGTGGATCTCGCGCGCCACCAGCTCCTTGCCGGTGCCGGTCTCGCCGGTGATGAGCACGCTGATGTCGGTCGAGGCGACCTTCTCGAGCTTGCGGAACACCTCGCGCATCGACGGGCAGGTGCCGATGATCTCGCCGAAGCGCTTGTCGCGCAGCTCCGACTCGAGCTTGGCCTTGTCCTCGCGGAGGGCGGCGAGCAGCATCGCGTTCTGCAGGATGAGCGACGCCTGCGAGGCGAAGATCGACAGCACGTCGAGCTGCGGCCGCTTGAACAGCTGCTTGACCTTGTCGTTGCCGACGTAGAGCGCGCCGATCACCTCGCCCTGGGCGCACAAGGGCGCGCACATCACGCTGGAGAGCTGCATCGCCACCACGCTGTCGCTCTTGCCGAAGGTGGTGTCGGTGACCGCGTCGGAGACGATGAGCGCCTTGCCGCTCTGGATGACCTGCTGGACGATGCTGTCCGACACGCGGCCCTCGCCGTCGGCGATGGCGGTCTTGTCGACGTTGCGCGCCGCCCGCACCAGCCAGCGCCGCTCGCCGTTCTCGCGCACCGGGCCGCCGAGGTTCGACTCGAGCAACAGGAGCACGCCGTTGCGCGCGTGGGTCAGCTCGATCACGTCGGACAGCATCGTGCCGAGCAGCTCGTCGACGTCGCGGATCTGGATGAGCTTCTCGCTGAAGGCGAACAGCTTGCGCACGCCGGCGATCTCGTTGGCGCCGAGCGAGGTCTGCAGCGTCTCGGCGCCGTCGGTCTCGCCGGGCGCGGTCTTCTTCAGGCCCTCGGCGAACATCGAGAACGCCACCTCGCCGATGCCGATCTTGACGCGGTCGCCGTGGACCAGGCGCGCGCGGCGTTTCTTCTTGCCGTTGATCGCCATGATGCCCGACTTGCCGAGCTCCTCGATGACGAAGTCGCGCCCGTCGAAGGCGATCTGCGCGTGGTTCGGCTCGACGTCGTCGCCGTCGATCACCAGGTCGTTGCCCGGAGCCTTGCCGATCGTCGTGACCGGCTTGTGCACGCTGTAGACGCGCGGCGACCCCTGCTCTCGGTAGTATTTCAGCGTCGGCATGTGCTGCCGGCGGCGAGCTTATCAGTCACCAGAGGATGCCGGAAGCTTGCACGCCCATGCCGCCCTGGACCGGCATCAAGCTCGCCCCGAAGAAGCCGACCGGGTGATTTTTGTCGGCCCGGCCCAGGCGGAAGCCGCCGTCCTCGTTTTCGGCGTAGGTCTTCTTGCGCGGCTTGCCGAGCACCGCGCCGAGTCCCATGCCGAGCGTCGCGGCGATGCCCTGGAAGATGAGCCCGTGGCGCGCCTCGTGGCCCTTGCCGGTGGCCGGATCGTACGGCCCGCTGGCGGCGTAGAAGATGTAGACCGGCAGCGAGATCACCGTGCCGAGCCCGAAGCCGCCCCACATCCAGCCGAGCTGGTTCCACGACGGCGTCCAGAAGATCGACGCGGTGACGGCGCCGGCGAGCGCGACGTTGTAGCCGATCTCGCCGCCGAGCCACACGTCGTCGTTGATCCGGCCCCATTTCGACTTGCCGTCGGCGCTGCAGTAGCGCGTGTCCTGATCGGCCGGCACGCCCGGATCGCAGGTGGTCGGCGTGGCGCCGCCGCCGAAGGCCGCGCCGATGCCGGTGCCCCACAGGATGCTCGACATGATGAGCATGTTGGTCTCGGGCACGGGCTTGAGGCCGTAGTAGAGGCCCGCGCCGGCCACGCCGCCGAGGGTCGAGCCGATGAACGAGGCGCGCGCCAGGCCGCGGAAACCCCACTCGTTCTCGGCCTTCGAGGTGACCATCTGGTAGCTGGCGACGCCGAGGCCCTCGCCGGCGCCGACCCACATGCCGGTGGCGATGGCCGACGGCAGGCCCTCGGGCATGCCGTGGGCGAAGGCGAAGCGATCGACCAGGAACACCCCGACGGGCGCGGCGGCGCCGAGGATCACCGGGGCGATCGGCACGAGCCCGGGATCGCACGAGCCGTCCTTGCACAGCTTCGCCTCGGCATCGATCCACATGCCGGTGCCCGCGCCCCAGGCGATCGCCGTGCCGTAGAGGAAGCCGATCTCGAGGCCGCTCGAGGTCGGGCGCTGTTGCGGCGGCGGGTAACCCGGCGGGCCGTAAGGGTAACCGGGTTGCGGCGGGATGTACCCCGGCGGGTAGCCGCCGGGCGGCGGGTAGCCCGGAGGTGGGTAACCTCCTGGTGGGGGATATCCCGGCGGAGGGTAACCTCCCGGTGGGGGGTAGTTCCCCGGCGGCGGGTAGCTCGGCGGGGGCGGGTACGCCGGCGGCGGCGGCGGCAGCCCGGGGATCGGCGGCAGCGGCGGCAAGCCGGGAATTTGCGCCCCGGCGCTCGCGGTGACGAGCGTCGCGGTCGACAGCACGGCCACCCCCAACGAAGAACGCAGTGAAGAATGAGAAGAACGTCCCTTCGCCATCGACCCGAAGCTTACTAGGTTTGGCCGGGGCCGCCCATCCCGCGCAGCTTTCTTGCGCGGCGGACCTTCGACAGGGCCCGAGCCAGCGCCCGCTCGTCGAACGGCTTTTCGAGCAGGAACGCGTCGTGGGGCACGCGGCCGAGCCGCTCGAGGTCGGCGCGGGGGTGGGCCGACATGAACACCACCGTGAGCTCGGGGTCGCGCGCCGTGAGCTCGGCGGCGAGCTCGTTGCCGAACGTGCGCGGCAACATCACGTCGGTGAGCAGCACGTCGAACGGCAGGCGCTCGCACAAAAGGCGCGCCTCCTCGGCGTCGGCCGCGGCGGCGGCCACGTAGCCCAGATCGCCGAGGTAGCGCAGCAGCATCTCGCGCACCGGCGCGTCGTCGTCGACGACCAGCACCCGGCCCCCGGCGTCGTCCTCGGCCGGTTCGGAGCTGGGCTTGGTCACGGCGAGCCCGGCGACGAGCGGCAGGCGGATGGTGAAGGTCGTGCCGCGGCCGAGCTCGCTGTCCACCTGGATCTTGCCGCGCAGCCGGCGGCACACCGCGAACACCGTGCTGAGCCCGAGGCCGGTGCCCTTGCCCGTCGCCTTGGTGGTGAAGAACGGCTCGAAGATGCGCGCGCGCGTGTCTTCGTCCATGCCGGCGCCGTTGTCGATCACCCGCAGCTCGAGCGCGTCGGCGGCGATGTTGGTGCGGATCTGGATCGCCCCGCCGCCCGGCATGGCGTCGCGCGCGTTGGTGACCAGGTTCAACACCAGCTGGCCGATGTCGCCGGGGATGACGCGCACGCGGGCGGCCGCGGCGCGCAGATCGAACACCACCGCCACGTGATCGCCGACCAGGCGGACGATGAGGTCGCGGCTCTCCTCCAGCACCTCGTCCACGACGATCGGCTCGGCCTCGCTCGTGCGGTTGGCGCCGAAGTCGATCAGCTGGCGCGTCAGGCTCGAGCCGCGGAAGGCGGCGTCCTTGATGCGCGCGAGCACCTCGATCGCCCGGTGGCCCTTCGGCAGGCGCCGCATGGCGAGCTCGGCCATGCCGGTGATGCCCATCAGCAGGTTGTTGAAGTCGTGGGCGATTCCGCTCGCCAGCGTGCCGATCGCCTCCATCCGCTGGGCGTGGCGCAGCTCCTCCTCGGTGCGCCGCTCCTCGGTGACGTCGTGGACGATGCCGACGACGCGCCGGTCGATCTCGCTGGCGAAGGCGCGCTCGCGCACGAGGCGCACGCGGCCGCGCGCGTCGATCATCCGGTACTCGACGTCGATCGCCGCGCCGCTGGCCGCCTGCCGCTGCGAGGCGAAGCGCCCGCGGTCCTCGGGGTGCACGAGGTCGAGCCAGTCGATCGCCCGCAGGCCCGCCGCGGCGCGGCCGAAGCGCCGCTCGAACGCCGGGCTGACGTAGAGCAGCTCGCCGTCGGGCGCGGCGAGCCAGAACACGTCGTCGACCGTCTCGGCGATCTGCCGGAAGCGCGACAGGCTCTCGCGCAGCTCGCCCTCCATCCGGCGCTTCTCGGCGACGTCGACCAGGATGGCGCGGAATCCGCCGTTCGGCGCCACCACGGTGGTGGTGAGCAGCGCCGGCAGCTCGGCGCCGTCGCCGCGGTGGATCACCAGGTCGAACCCGGCCGCCTTGCCGCCGCGCCGCAGCGAGGCGCGGAGCAGGGCGAAGCGGTCGGCGTCGGCTTCGCCCATCCAGCGGCTGAGCGGGGTGCCGATGAGCCGCTTGCGCGCCACGCCGATGGCTTCGGCGGCGGCGAGGTTCGCCTCGACCACGCGCCCACCCTCGTCGAGGCTCAGGTAGCCGACCGGCGCCAGGTCGTAGAGCTCGAAGTAGCGGTCGCGCGACTCGGCGAGCTCGCGCTGGACGCGGCGGAGCTCGTCGTTCTGCATCTCGAGCTCGACCTGGTGAACCTGCAGCTCGTGGACCAGCTGCTCGAGGCTGCCCTGGCTGAGCGGCGCGCCGGCGTTGCTCGCGGCGACCGCCCGCTCGGCGCGCTCGCGCAGGTCGTCGCGCTCAGCCACGCGGCTCCTCGAGCTCGGTCATCACGCCGTAGATGCCGGCGATGTCGCCGCTCGGGTCGCGCACGGGCTCGAGGAACAGGTCGTAGAGCCGCGGACCGCCTTCCACCTCGATCCGCAGGCGCGTGCGGCAGCGCTCTCCGCGGGCCATCACCTCGCGCTTGAGCGCCTCCAGCTCGCGCGCCGGCGGGCCGAGCAGATCGAGGTCGGTCCGGCCGACGAGGTCCGCCGCGGCGCGCCCGAACACGGTGCAGAGGGTCCACTCGTAGCGCAGCGACGCGTCCTGGCCGAACACCGACGTCGGCGAGTGCTGCAGCGCGGCGTTGATCTGCTGGGTGAGGCCCTGGAGCTTCTTCAGGTTGGTGACGTCGATGAAGGTGATCACCAGTCCGTCGATGACGTTCTCGGTGGTGCGGTAGGGCAGGACCCGCATGAGGTACCACTCGCCCGACTCGCTCTGCACCTCGACCTCGCGGAAAGCGAGGGTGTGCAGCACCGCGTTCGCGTCCTCGACCAGCTTGTCGTAGCGCAGCTTGCTGACGAGGTCGCCGACCGGCCGGCCGACGTCCGACGAGATGAGGCGAATCACCTTCTTCGCCTGGAGCGTGAAGCGCTTGATGTTGAGCTGGTTGTCGAGGAACACCGTGGCGATGTCGGTGCCGTTGAGGAGGTTCTTCATGTCGTCGTTGGCGCGCGATAGCTCCTCGATCTTCTCCTGCAGCTCGGTGTTCACCGTCTGGAGCTCCTCGTTGAGCGATTGCATCTCCTCCTTCGAGGTCTCGAGCTCCTCGTTCGACGATTGCAGCTCCTCGTTGGTCGACTGCAGCTCCTCGTTGGTCGACTTGAGCTCCTCGTTCATCGTCTCGAGCTCTTCGACGGTGCTTTGATGCACCTCCTTGGCGTACTGCAATTCGCGGTCCAGCTCGCTGATGCGCTGGGCCGCGGCGGCGTTGACGTCGGCGCCGACCACGCTCGGCTGCTCCAGGGCGATCGGCTCGGCGCGCTCGAACGACACCAGGAACATGCCGCGCAGCGCCTCGGGCTCGGTCAGCTTGCGCACCCGCAAGTCGACCGTGATGGTGTCGCCGTTGCGCTTGACGCGCACGCCACGGTGGAGCACCTCCTGCCCCCCGCCGGCGTGGCGGATGGCGACGGCGAGGTCGAGCTGCAGGCCCTCGCGCAGCATGTTGAAGATGTTGACGGCGTGCTGCGGGCCGGGCGCGGGCTCGAGGAACTGCCCGGTGCGGCCGTGGATGTGCACGATCTCGCCTCGCTCGTGGACGATCGCGCTCGGCGGCACCAGGTTCTGCAGGATGGCGCGCTCGGCCAGCTGGGCCACGCCGGCCTCGGGCGTCCTGCGCGTGGTGGCGAGCGGGAGCGCGGCGCGGGTGTCCTGCTGCGCGAAGGTCGGCGACATGTCGGCGACGTAGCCGGAGGTGGGCACGTCGCGGCGGCGGAAGATCTTCCACTTCTTCTCGATCGCGTCGAACTGGTTGACGAAGCTGCCGACCGACTCGGACGAGCCGAGGAACAACACGCCGTTCGGCCGCAGCGCATAGTGGAACAGCGGCAAGAGCCGCTGCTGCAGCGCGGCGTCGAGGTAGATGAGCAGGTTGCGGCACGACAGGAGGTCGAGCTTGGTGAACGGCGGGTCGGTGATCACGTTCTGCTGCGCGAACACCAGGCTCTCGCGGATGTCCTTGCGGATGCGGTAGAAGCCGTCCTCGTGGCTGAAGAAGCGCTCGAGCCGCTCGGGCGTGACGTCGGCGGCGATCGACTCGGGGTAGCAGCCGGCGCGCGCCAGGTCGATGGCCTCGGCGTCGATGTCGGTGGCGAAGATCTGCACGCTGTAGTGGCACTTCAGCCGGTCCATCGTCTCGCGCAGCAGCATCGCCAGCGAGTACGCCTCCTCGCCGGTGGAGCAGCCGGGCACCCACACCCGCACCACGTGATCGTCGGGCTTGCCTCCGAGGACGTCCGGCAGGACGTTCTGCTCCAGCACCTCGAAGGCCTCGCGGTCGCGGAAGAACGAGGTGACGCCGATGAGCAGCTCCTTGAACAGGAGGTCGACCTCGCCCGGGTTCTGCTGGAGGTAGCGGACGTAGTCGGCGAGCGCCTCGATCTGGTGCAGGTTCATGCGCCGCTCGATGCGCCGGCGGATGGTGGTGCGCTTGTACTGCGAGAAGTCGTGGCCGGTGCCGTTGCGCAGGAGCACGAACACGCGGTTGAGCTCGCTCGGATCGGGCTCGGCCTCGGGCGGGCGGCCGATCGCGCCGCGGGCGTAGGCGAGCAGCTGGCGCGCCAACTCCGGCGCGGGCAGGATGTAGTCGACCTGCTCGGTGGCGATGGCGCTGTGGGGCATGCCGGCGTAGCGCGCGCTCGCCTCGGTCTGCGCCATGGTCATGCCGGACGCGCCCTTGATCTCCTTGAGCCCGAAGGTGCCGTCGGTGCCCGTGCCGGACAGGACGATGCCGACGGCGCGCTCGCGCTGATCGAAGGCGAGCGAGCGGAAGAAGTGATCGATCGGCAAGGTCGGACGGTTGCTGTCGACGGTCTCGATCGGCTCGAGCACGCCGTTGACGATGGCGAGGTTCCGCCCGGGCGGAGCGAGGTGCATGCGGTTCGGCTGGACCGGCGTCGAGCGGATCACCTCGACCACCGGAATGGTGCAGCGCTTGGCGAGCAGCTCCGGCATGAGGCTCACGCGCCCGGGCATCTGGTGGGTGACCACCACGAACGCGATGCCCGAGTCGGCCGGGACGGCGGCGAAGAACTGCTCGAGCGCCTCGAGCCCGCCCGCGGACGCGCCGAGCCCGGCGATCAGGAACTGCTCCCTGGAGTTGCCCCCCTTTTCGTCGGCCATACCGAACGAGCGTCGCCTCGCCCGCACGCCGGGCGCAAGGCAAAATG
>JACXTT010009625.1_pt1 | contig 13182 bp, 16 predicted proteins | sample 9270951 | NCBI WGS metagenome assembly JACXTT01 (sample SAMN15532306, study PRJNA645909) | rock metagenome | isolation source: weathered quartz diorite | place: Puerto Rico | collected 2017-06-21
AGTACGCGTGTTCTCGCGCGTCAACGGCAGCACGTAGCGCGCCCTGCTGGCCTCATCGGCGATATTGAGATGAGTCAGGCCTTCCCACCCACGACGAATGCCAAAAACCTCGCAGCAGTTTTCGGTGCTGCGATAGGTGACTTCCTTGATTACGGAATTAAGGCCGGGGACGTCTCCGCCGCCGGTTAGGATACCGATACGCTTAGGTGCCATCTGGACTCCTGGGTTGCGCGTGGAAAGACTACGGGGCTCGCCGAAATTTCATTTTACCGTGGCAGGTAGGTTTGAAGCGGAAACGACCGCTTGACGATTTGGCGCGCCTCACGCACTCCTGAAACAATTCCGGCGCCGATCGCTTGCACCAGGACATTGCCCGCGGCCGTCGCCTCGGCGGGTCCCGCTATCACCGTCCGGCCGGTGGAATTCGCGGCCAACTGGTTGAGCAATTCGTTCCGTGAACCGCCGCCGACCACGTGAATATGATTGATCCGGCGCCCCAGCAGCGATTCCAGGTTGTCGAGAACCTTGCGATATGTCGCCGCCAGGCTCTCGAGAATCAGCCTCGACATTCCGCCCGGCTGTTCGGGCGCCTCGACTCCCTGCGTGCGGCAGTACTCGGCGATCCGTTCCGGCATGTGCTCCGGGTCGTGGAAGGCATCGGGATCGATAGTCAACTTGCTCGATGGCGCGGCAGCCGCCAGCTTCGACAATTCCTCATAGCTGTAATCGCGGCCGTCGCGCGACCATGCCCGGCGGCATTCCTGCAGCAGCCACAATCCCGCGATATTTTTCAGCAGGCGAATGGTTCCCCCTACGCCCGCCTCATTGGTAAAGTTCAACGAGAGCGACTGCTCGTTGATCACCGGCGTGTCCAGCTCTACGCCCATCAGCGACCATGTCCCTGAACTGATGTAGCACCAGTCTTTCCCCTCGGCTGGAACAGCCGCGACCGCCGAAGCAGTATCGTGACCGGCCGTCGCGTAGACCGGAGTGTCCGGCGCCAAACCGCTCGCCGCGACGATCTCGGGCAACAATGTCCCCAGCCGCGTGCCCGATGGAATGATCTCAGGCAGAATTGAATCGGGCAACCCGAGCCGTCGCAACAGCCCCGACGCCCACTGCTTCTTCGCGGGATCATAAAATTGCGATGTACTCGCGATGCTTACTTCCGCGCGCGTCACGCCGGTCAGCCAGTAATTGAAAAGGTCCGGCGTGAATAACAGCTTCGCTGCCATCGCGAGCCCCGGCGATTGCGCGAGCTTCATGGCATGCAATTGATACAGCGAATTGATCTGCATGAACTGAATCCCGGTTTCAGCGAAGATCTCCTGGCGCGGCACCACAGCCGACGTCTTCTCGACCATTCCATTGTTTCGCGCGTCGCGATAATGGCGCGGATTATCGACCAAAGCGCCGTCGGCTCCCAGCAGCGCGAAATCCACACCCCAGGTGTCGATTCCGATTCCGTCCAAAGCCAGCTTCCGCTCCCGCCCGCAGATCGCGAGAGCATGGCGAATCTCGTGGAACAACCGCAGCGTGTCCCAGTAAAGACCGGTCGGCAAACGGACCGGCGTGTTTGGAAAACGGTGTAGTTCCTCGAGCGCGAGCTTTCCACTATCGAGCGTTCCCAGCATCGCGCGGCCGCTTTCCGCGCCCAAGTCGATTGCCAGGAACCGGCTCATTCTGGGAACTCGATGGCCAGTTTTCCGATGCCTTCGCGATATTCCGCCAGCGTCTCGAATGCGGCCGGAGCCTGCTCCACCCCCACTCGATGTGTCACGATCGATTCCGGAATTGCGCCCGATGCGATCACAGCAACGGCTGGCTGTGAGCGGTGATTCGACCGTTTCACAGTCACGATGCGAATCTCCTTAGCCATCGCACTATAGAGATCGACGCCAACCGGAACGTGGTTCGGAATTCCGATCAGCGCGAATGTGCCGCCGGGCCGCGTGATGGCGAGCGCGGTGTTAATCGTTTCGGCAGCGCCCGCGGCATCGATCGCAAGATCCACACCACGCGCTTGCGTCTTGTCGAGCACCAGATCGCGGAATTGACCGATCGGAACGGCCGTCGCTCCCAGATCCTGCGCCATACGGATGCGATGCGGCAGCTTGTCGGTCACCAGGACCTGCGCCGCTCCCGCCGTTCGCGCTATCACGGATGCCAGCAGCCCGATCGGGCCAGCGCCTAAGACAGCGACGGTGTCGCCGGCATGGATCTGCAGCAACTCCAACATGTGCATGATCACGGCGACGGGCTCGACCAAAGATGCCTGCGTGCAACTGAAATTCTTCGGCACTACGGTCGCGTTATGCGCCGGCACGTTCGCGAATTCGCGAATCAAGCCCGGCAGTTGCGGCGAGCCCATGATGCGGCCCTGGACGCAATTGTTGTGCTGGCCGCGCGCGCAGTATTCGCAATGCCCGCAGCTCACCGTCGGCTCGATCGATACGCGATCGCCGGTCTTCAGGCCCTGCACCTCGCAACCCACCGCTACGATATCGCCGGCAGGCTCGTGTCCGAGCACCATCGGATACGTGGCGGGATAGCCGTAAATGCTGCCGTCCAGGTACCAGTGCAAGTCGCTGCCGCACACTCCAACCGAACGCATCTTCACCAGAACTTCATGCGGGCCGGGATCGGATTCGAGCGGCATTTCCCGCACTTCCACCTTGCGGGGAGCTACCAGTTGAACGGATTTCAATCCACTACTTTAGCCGATATCACCAGAATCAGTGCAGTGTCGGAGCCTTCGACGGCGCCGGTCTTCCCCACCACCACCTTCTTGCCCTCAGGAACATCCACGTCAGTTTGCAAGCCTGCCACCGCATAGCTCGGCTCGCCTTTGGCGTTCGTCCCGTTCGGAGAGTTTACGTGCAACGAAAGATGATCGTAGCGCACCACTTTCCCCGAGTCGGCGTTGTCGATCCGCACGCGGGTGAATTGGCATGTGTATTGAATCTTGCCGCGATCGTTCGGGGTCGCCACGAAACCACTCGTCTCGCCGCGTTCTCCGTTTCGTGATCTCAACACGAAGCTATCCAGCAGGCGAAATCCCTTGTAGGGAAAGATCGACTTGAGCTGTGCGATCACGGGATCCAATTCGGCGGGAACGCCCGCGTTCGTGGGCTGCAAGGACGCGATCACCATGTAGGCCGTCGTCTCCACGTTGTTCCTGGCGGCCGGCGGCACATCCAACTGCTTGACGATCTCTTCGAAACCGGCGACCGTTTCCTTTTTGCCAACCAGGATCAGGTGCTCGTTGTCGCTGCTAACCAGCATTTCGCTGCCGGGCAACAATTCTCGCATGGTTCGCAGGATTCCGCCCAGGTTTCCGTTCTTGATCGTGATCACTCGCTGCACCCGTTCTTGCGCGCCGATCGCGCCGCAAAAACACAACGCCAGCCACGCCGTCAAGCAAAGCTTCTTCATAAATTCAGTCTCCTTTTTGATCAACCAGCCAGATAATGATTACGTTCGGATCGTTGGTTAGCATCTTCACCACCAACGGTTCCCTGCGAGCGGCCAATGAAACCGGCACCGGCCGCACCGGCTTCGCGCTCCACTCGATCTTCGTCGGCGCTTTACTGAAGGCGACGAGCGCCGGCGGCGCAGGATTTTGGAATCGAGGCCAAAGCACGGCCCCGCACAGAAAGGCAATGGACGCTGCGGCCGCCACAGGCCACATGCGCCATGTCGCCCGCCGGTTTCCGGCCTGGATCTCAGCCAGCACGCGACGCCGCACCATATCGAACGCACGCTCATCAATCGCCACCGACCGCATTGCCGCAACGTTGGCTCTTAGTTCGCGGTCGAATTGCCGGCAGTTCGCGCACACTCTCATGTGGTCTTGCAGCTCGGCGCTCTCGCGCTCGCTCGCGATATCGTGCTCCCATTCCGAACAGCTCATAAGTGCTTCCTCAAATATCGATCCGTGAATTTCTTCAGCTTTCCGCGCGCAACCGAGATCTGCGATCGCACGGTAACTTCCGCCGTACCCAGAATCCGCGCGACTTCACGCGTTGACAGGCCCTGCACGTCGCGGAGAACCACTGCGGCGCGTTCTTTCTGGGGTAGCGTCTTTAACGCCATTTCAACTAGCCGGCTTCGCTCACTCTCATGCCAGGTCGCTTCCGGATCGAGCGCCGGGCTGACTGGCTCTGGCCCGCTCAACGGCCCGGTCTGCCGCCGCCGGCGCGCCCGATGCTCGTCATTGCAGATGTTGACCGTCACACGGTACAGCCACGGCCGGATCTCCTGCGCATCCGAAATCTTGCTGAGGGACTTATACAACCGCAGGAAGGTCTCTTGCGCCGCATCCTGCGCGTCTTGGAGATTTGCTAGCATACGCAACGCCGTGCTGAGCACCTGCCGCTCATGCAATCGCATGATTTCTTCAAATGCCGCGAGGTCGCCCGCCTGGGCGCGCGCGATCAGCCCGGCAGACTGACCGGCATCCTCGGCTGTCAGCCGGAAATCTGCCATCCGCAGCGTTAGCTCCCTTGAATTCACTTTTCAAAGAGATAAACTGCGAAAGCCGCTGAAACGTTGAGGGGAATCTGAAAATGAAAAGCCGCCCGACTCTGGCCTCATTGCCAGAACCTCGCGCGGCTATAAGAAACTCTTTTCTAACTTACTATCGCTTACCTGCCGTACCGGCGACCGCCACTACGGAAGTCATGATCGCCACGCGATCCGCGTCCCCACCCACGGCCGCGGAACTCATCCCGATCACGATGACCGCGCCAATAATAGCTGCCGCCCCAATAGCCGTACGCCGGGTAACTGTAGTACGCGTAGGGGTAGTAGTAGGGGTCGTAATAATAGCGCGGGTATGAATACGGATAAGGGTACGTGTAATCATACGGATACACAGGATACGACGGACCCACAAAGACTCCAAATCCGAAGTGACTCTTTGCAGCAGCGGGCGAGGGCGCAAGGAGGACTACCAGCGCTGCGAGGGCAACCAAAGGGAGTCCAATTCGTCTCAACATCGTTCGCCTCCAGCAATTAGATGAGGAAAGTACTAGTGTTGGTTTCACGACACAGTATTGTCTCCCCCTTCCTCTTGTAAGTATCCCTTGACAACAAGGACCGCTTGCCGCATAATAAACCAGAGGACTGGTTATGTCGATGGCAAGCGGAGAGATACAAGTTAAACAGTCGATACCGAAACACCTTCGGTATAGCTTCGAGGACTTCAACCGCCAATTTCCCAACGATGACGCCTGCCTCGAATACATCAAAGAGCAGCGTTGGCCCAACGGCGTCACGTACTGCGCCAAATGCAAAGTTGACCGGAAGCATTACCGCGTCACAGATCGCACGGCCTACGCCTGCGAATGGTGCGGTAATCACATTTACCCGCTCGCCGGAACTGTCCTGGAGAAAACTACTACGTCGCTCCGCACATGGTTCTATGCGATGTATCTGATGGGTTCCACCCGGTGTGGAATCTCCGCTAAGCAGATCCAGCGGGAAACCAGTGTCACGTACAAGACCGCATGGCGCATGTTCAAGCAGATCCGTTCTCTGCTTTCTGAAAGCTTCCAGCTTGAAGGGCCGACGGTCGAGATGGATGAAACCTACTACGGCGGGCGTGTGCGCGGTAAAGGCATGGGTCCAAAACTTGAGAACAAAACGCGCATCGCTGGCGTCGTTGAGCGCAAGGGCAAGGTTGTAGCAAAGACTGCCGATTCGATAAAGGGCGAAAAGATCCTGCTCGAAATGGCGAAGGAACACATTCTGCCTGAGAGCACGGTGTACACCGATGAGTACAGAGCCTACAATCCGCTTGGCAGTATGGGCTATCAGCACAAGCGAATCCACCATGCGGCGAAAGTCTACGTTGTTGGCGATATCCATACAAACACGATTGAGGGCTTCTGGTCGCTTGTGAAGCGCAGCATCGGCGGTGTCTACCATGCTGTGGGATCGGCGCACCTTCAGACGTATCTCGACGAGTACGCCTATCGCTACAATCGGCGCAACATGGGGAACTTGATTTTTATGTCGATTTTGGCTGAGGTTTCGAAGCGGGCGCGACGAGACGCGAGAGCAGCCCCTCAAATTGAGGGCGAGTAAGCCCAGGCGAGTTTTTGAGTAGTTCTTCGGTCCCGCTGAATTTTGCCTTTTTGCGGGGCTGGCGCACTGGGCGCTTGCGTGGGCTTCCTGGCATTCGACCTCAGTGTAGCACTTGACCTTCATCGCATTCCTCGGATGTGTATGAAGATACCGATCAGGATGGCGCTTAAAAATAAAATGCCTATCACAACGGCCTGCACTGTGGCTATGAACTCCGCATGCTCGTAGAATCGTTTCATGGACATATCTGCCCTAGAGAGCAGGCTCAAAAGTCTTGAAGCCTCTTGGTCTTCTCTTGATAGTTGGCTTAATTTTTGGACCGCACTCGTTGTTGTTGGGGTAGTGATGGAGATCGCGATAGTCCTCACGGAATACCAAAAAGAACTCCATGAATATCGACGAGGCACGATAAGTTCCCCTGGAAAACCAAATATTGCAAAATTCGCATTGGAACTACTTGGTGCCGGTCTTGTGGCAATTGGCGTAGCTGGGGAGTTCGCTATCCATACGCGTGCTGGAAAGATTGAAAGCGATATGCGAGACGCCACGCGCCAACTGGTTGCACTCGTCGAGGGAGATGCTGCCAAAGCAAACGAACGTGCATCCGCAAACGAAAAAGAAGCGGAGCGATTACGATTGGACAATTCCAAGATCGTCGCCGCATTGCGACAACCAATGTTGACTAGAGACGAGCAAAAGAAGTTGTCCGACGATTTAAAACCGTGCGCTAGGGTTGTTCCGAACGTCCCAATTCTAATTGAGGCGGGCAATACCAATTCTCTCGCTGTGCCTGTTCTGAATGCTATGAAGCGCGGGGGATTTACCAAGGCTGAACTACGACTAACCAGCGAAGTGTGGTTCGGAGTATTTATACGTGGACCGTCCAACGTTGCAACCACAACTGCGTGCATCTCTTCGGCGCTAGTCAAAAAGATGACGTTGCTTGGCACTATGGGGATCGCAGATCCGCCAGGTTCCCCGATAACCATCAGTATTGGAGAGCGACCTATCGGCGAACTGCCCAAAGTCACACCGTAGCTGACTGCCAAGCAAACAGTAAAAGCTAGCCTGTCACGCCACTTGGTATTATAGCTCATTTCCTTGTCCTCAAGGGATAATTACCCTTCCTCTTGACTTTCGCCAATTGTTCGCCTATGATTGCAGGGTACGTTTGATTCTCCCTTACGAAGAGGAACCCTAATGAAAATCAGCGATGCTCTGCTCCTAGAATTCGACCAGGAGATGGCTAACACGCGTAAGACGCTCGAGCGCGTGCCGGAGGACAAGTTCGCCTGGAAGCCACATCCCAAGTCGTTCAGTATGATTTCGCTTTCAACGCACATTGCCAACATGATCGGATGGGCGACAGACACCATGACGAAGGACTCATTCGATGTTTCACCTCCCGGCGCTCCGCCCTACAAGGAAGAGCCGGCCACGTCGCGAAAGCAACTGCTTGAGAAATTCGACAAGGGAGTTGCCGGTGCGCGCGCGGCGCTCGCGGGAGCAAGTGACGAAGCTTTCATGAAGCCCTGGTCGCTGCTAGCGGGCGGCAAAACTCTCTTCACCATGCCGCGGATCGCCTGCATTCGGAGCTTCGTGATGAATCACGTCATCCATCATCGTGCCCAATTGGGTGTCTATTTGCGTCTGAACGACATCCCGGTACCGGCCCTTTACGGGCCGTCGGCCGATGAGGGCAACATGTAGCGCGTCACGCTACAAGACGTCGGCAAAACCGCGCTTCAGGTGGCGGAAGAACAGTCCGCCTACCAGGAACGCTGCGACAGCATACAGAGTCACGATCGCAAGATCGTGCAGACTCGGGACACGGTAGGAGAGCAAACGGTCGCGATAGGCACGCACCACGAAGGCCAGCGGATTCAGCCGCAGAACGAATCGTGCCCATTCTGGAAACTTCTCCTCGTCGATGAAGATCGGCGTCACCCAGAACCAGAAGGTGAGCACGACGGATAGCACCTGAGCCGTGTCCCGGAGATACACTTGCAAGCTCGCTACGATCCATCCCACGCCGACGGCGAACAATCCGATCAACAGCATGTACAAAGGCAGGGACAGCATCCAGAGGCTGAAGTGTCCGATATAGAAGCCGACCACCGCGATCACCAGCGCTAGCGCCATCAGATGGCTGAGTAACGAGGAAAGAAAAATGGAGACGGGTACGATTTCAGCCGGGAATACAGTCTTCGTGATCAGGTTGGCGTTGTCGAGCAGGGACATCGCTGATCGCGTCACCGTCTCCTGGAACAGCAGCCAAGGAAGGAAGCCGCAGAACAGGAACAACGAGTAATTCTGGGTCACTTCGTTACTCGGAAGCGTGGTGTGCAGACAGACCTGGAATACGAATACCCAGCTCACAAGCAGGACCACCGGATGTATTAGTCCCCAGAGCCAGCCCACCGCCGACCCCACGAACCGCTGTTCGAAATCGCGGCGGACCAGTTGAAACAGGAGAGTACGGCGATGTACGAGGTTGCGCGCAAAGTTGCGGCCGGGGAGTGTCATCGCCTCAGAGTACTATAGTGTCGAAGGCCAGCATGCAAGCCTGCATTCTTCGAGCGCCGGCCGCGATCGAGACCAATCCGCTCCAATTAGCCGATCTACAGAAGCCCGTGCCGAAGGGCAGTCAGGTCCTGGTTCGCGTGAGCGCTTGCGGAGTCTGCCGGACTGATTTGCATGTGATCGAGGGAGAGCTGACTCCGCGTAAGTTGCCGATCACGCCGGGCCACCAGGTGGTGGGAGTAATCGAAGCCGCGGGAAATCGTGCCACACTTCATCCGATCGGGACCCGCGTGGGAATCGCGTGGCTGCATGCGACCGACCGTACCTGCGAGTACTGCAAGTCCGGGAAAGAAAATCTCTGCGATCACCCCGAGTTCACGGGCTACACAGTGGACGGCGGCTATGCTGAATATGCTCTGGCCGAAGAAAGCTTCGTTTATCCGATTCCGGACGGCTTCGGGGACTTGCAGGCCGCGCCGCTATTGTGCGCCGGTATTATCGGGTTCCGATCGCTCCGATTGTCCGGTATCGAACGCGGCGGGCGCCTCGGGCTGTACGGTTTCGGAGCCGCAGCGCATGTAGCCATCCAAGTGGCGCGCCACTGGGGCGCCGAGGTCTACGCCTGCACGCGTGATGCAAGACACCAGAAACTTGCGCTCGAACTGGGCGCTGTTTGGGCCGGCGGCACAGTCGACCAGCCACCAGCGAAACTCAACAGCGCGATCATCTTCGCGCCTGCCGGCGAAATTGTGCCCGCCGCGCTGAAGGCTTTGAAAAAGGGCGGTACGCTCGCGCTCGGCGGCATACACATGAGCGCCATCCCCTCGCTCGACTACCAACTGCTCTACCACGAGCGCGTGGTTCGCAGTGTCGCCAACAACACGCGCCAGGACGGACACGATTTCCTGCGCGTCGCAGCGGAGATCCCGATTCACACCCAGATGGAGGTCTTCCCATTGAGGGAAGCGAATCGCGCGCTGAATGCTTTGAAGAACGACGCCATCCGTGGCGCGGCAGTCCTCAGAATACGGGAGTGACTACTGCATTCTCCAGAGCAGGATGACGGAAGCGATCGCGAGCAAAAGGGCCATGGCGCCGATCACTAGACGCAATCGCGGATTGGGTGTGGCCGTTGTCTCCACGACGTCGTAATCGGAAGCCAGCAGCTCCACTGGCTCGGATTCTTCCGGCGTTTGTTCCGCCAACACGGGAAGAGACGACTCTGGAGGCTTGTCCGCGATGTCCGAATCGAACTCCAGAATGCGCCGCTCGATGCGCGTACACAACTCCGCGGGAGTCTTCTTCATGCGCGCCCGGGCAGCGGCCGGAAGTTCGGACAACACCACGCTTACTTCCTGCGGCGCCAACGGCGTAACGATGTCGTATCCAAGAATCTCGGCCAGCCGGCAGGCAACGTGCACGATCCGGAGCAAGTCGAGCTCGGTTCCTTCGCTCGGATCATGATGCCGCCCGGCAATCACTCGAAGTTCGAGCGGGAGGCCCCAACGCTCGGCGAGGACACGGCCCGCTTCGGCGTGATCCATGCCAAACTCCTCACGCTCGAAATCGAGGATGTCGAGACTTTGCTCGGCGGCGCCGCGAATGATGCGCTCGTATTCGTGCGGATAAGCGACCAACAGTGCCAGCCTGCCGATGTCGTGCATGATGCCTGCGGTGAACGCGACATTGGCGAAGGCTCCGCAAGCCTGCGCGATTTCTTCTGACAGCACCGCGGTCGCGACGGTATGTTGCCAGCAGCGACGCAACTCAGCGGTCCGCATCGCTCCTTTGGAATAGGCAGCCGTTGCATGCGAAATTGTCACTTGCCGGGTGCGATCCAGACCCACCAGCGTGACTGCCTGCTTTATGTCGCTGACCGGATATGACAGCCCGAATTCATAGGAATTCACGCACTGTAGCAACCGCGCTGTGAAAGTGGCATCGCTCGAAATGAGCTCTGCTACTTCCTTGACCTTGACATCCGATTGCGCTAGCAAGGTCAGCAACCTTGCTGCAACTGGTGGAAACGGAGGGACTTTCTTCAGACCTGCCGGAATCGTCACGGGCGGGTTCATTAGTACGGACAGCCTCCATTACCTATCGGAAAATCGGGTGTTCCAGTGCAGGTTAGTAACGTAATTAATTCGAGGAATTGTTGCCTCTAGGTATTTTCTCCCTCCAGGCGCTCGGCAGATAACCGTAGTTGTATGAATATTCAGGAGATCCGAAATGGACTCGTAGCTGCACAACGGTCTAAAGAAGGGAGTTTCAAGAGCATGCTGTATTGGGCTTTGATGTTTCTGGTGATCGCTTTGATCGCGGCTGTCCTCGGTTTTACCGGCGTTGCGGTTTTGGCCGGCGGCGTCGCGAAAATCCTGTTTTTCATTTTCATCGTACTTTTCGTTGTGTCTTTGATTGCCCACCTGGCGCGAAGAGCGTGACCATCGCGAAGAGCAAGACGATTTAGACAAACGAAATCCTGGGGAGCGTTCTCACCACGCTCCCATGCAGCCACACCGTCCTGGGCGTATAATTCAGAGCAACGCTTAATATGGACCTTTCCGTGACGGGCATCCAGCCGGTGGGCGTAGCTGAATCGCCCGCTGGACCGATCGAGCGTGCATCCCGCATCTCGGCCATCGATTCCCTGCGCGGCTTTGCACTGCTCGGCATTCTCCTGATGAATATCATCGCGATGGGCATGTACGGCGCAGCCTACGACGACCCAACCGTTACTGGCGGTGAGACCGGAGCTAATCTTTGGATCTGGGCAGTCATGCACGTTTTGGCCGAAGGCAAGATGCGCTGCCTCTTTTCGCTCGTGTTCGGCGCGAGCGTCATGCTGCTGACGTCGAGGCTCGAGGCGTCGGGACGCAGTAGCGCGGATATCTACTATCGCAGAACCTTGTGGCTGCTGTTGTTCGGAATCGTCCATGCATACCTGCTCTGGGAAGGCGACATCCTTATCCCTACGCGCTTTGCGCGCTGGCGCTCTATCCGTTCCGCAAGATGAAAGCCCGATCACTGATGATCATTGGGACAACGTTGGTGGTTCTAATGGCAGCTGCATACGTCGGGCTAGGCTTTAAGACGCGCGAGATGCTCGAGAAAGGCCGCGCTGCCATGCAGTCATCGGAGCGCGGGCAAAAGCTATCGGCCCAGCAGACCGAAGAGAAAACGGAATACGAGCGCTGGCGAAAATTCAATCATCCGAACGCGGAAGAATTGAAGAAAGATGCGGACGAGTGGAGAGGGAGCCCGTTAAGCGTGATCGGCGCGCGCGCGAAGGTTGTTTCAAACTTTCACGGCAAGCCTTACTATCACCCCATCAACTGGGACGTCTGGAGCATGATGTTCCTGGGCATGGCGCTGCTGAAGATGAACGTGTTGAACGGGGGCCGTTCACTACGCGCGTACATCACGATGGCCATGATCGGCTATGCGATCGGAATCCCACTGAATAGCTACACGGCGTACGCAATCATCAAGAGCAATTTCGATCCGGTGATCCACTCGTTCGCAAATTCGACTTACGACCTCGGACGGCTCTCGATCGGGCTGGGACACCTCGGAATCATCATGGCGCTGTGTAAAGCTGGCGCCTTGCGATGGCTGATGAGTGCGCTTGGCGCGATCGGCCAAATGGCATTCAGCAATTACCTGTTTCAGTCCGTCGTAACGGCTTTTCTGTTCACCGGTTACGGATTCAAGCTGTATGGGCGATTGGAACGCTACCAGGTCTATTACGTGGTGGCTGCGATCTGGGTAGTGCAACTGATCGTCAGTCCGATATGGGTGCGGCACTTCCAGTATGGTCCGCTGGAGTGGTGCTGGCGTTCGTTGACGTACTGGAAGCGACAACCGATGCGCATCCGGGACGAAGCATCCACTGCCGTGATGGCAGCGCAGGTCTGACGGCTAGCTCTGAAAGGCGGGGGCGTATTTGATCGTGTAGAGAACAATGCTGATCGCAATCGCGAATACGACTATGGCGATGCGGTCCTCTACCAGTGCCCGCTCCATGCGCTGCAGGGCAAACTGATTTGCGCGAATGGCAGCTTTACCAAACCGTTTTTGTCTCAATCGAACGTCGTAATCGGGCGTGGAAAGAACGCCAAAGATCCAGGCGACTCGCAACATCATCTTGCCCCATCAATCGTTAAATTTGCGGGTAACCTTTAGATTCTAGCGCATGAATTCGGACGCCGGCTCCCGCGCTGCCAGTCCCTTTACCGTTGACGTTTCCTGCCGCTGGCGGTAGTATAGCCACATCGTTGAAAGGCAATTATTCGATGTGGGCCATTCCCGTTTGTAGCTTTATTTTGGCAGCCGCCTGCTCGCTGCTTGCGCAGAACTATTCTCCAGGCGACGTCGAGGACGGGCGTCTGTTGTACGTCGCCAATTGCGCCGTTTGCCACGGACCGGAGGGTGAGTCGGTACCGGGCGTCGACCTCGGGCATGGCAGGTTCAAGCGTGGCTCGTCAGAAGACGACCTGGTGGGCATCATCATGAACGGCATCCCGGGAACCGCGATGCCACCGCATGCTCTGCGTATATTTCAGGCGCGCA
>JACXTT010009626.1_pt1 | contig 13182 bp, 8 predicted proteins | sample 9270951 | NCBI WGS metagenome assembly JACXTT01 (sample SAMN15532306, study PRJNA645909) | rock metagenome | isolation source: weathered quartz diorite | place: Puerto Rico | collected 2017-06-21
AGAACCAGCGCGCATGAATCAGAACATTATCGTACTAATCGGGCCGCCAGGCAGTGGCAAGGGGACACAGGCGTCGGTGCTTAGCGAGACGCTGAACATTCCAGCGATTTCCACTGGCTCTATTTTGCGGGCCGAATGCGAGTCCGGAACAGCGCTCGGCAAGCGCGTGAAAGCGATCCTCGCGGCAGGCGAGTTGGTTTCCGATGATGTCATGAACCAAGTGGTAGCACGATGGATTGCGCATCCGAATTGCCAGAACGGATTCCTGCTGGATGGATACCCGCGCACCGTTCCGCAAGCGGTTTTTCTTGATCGCCAACTACGCGAATTGGGAATGCCTCGACCAACGGTGGTGCAGATCGACGTATCATCCGACGTGCTCATCGACAGAATCTCAGGACGCCGGCAGTGTTCGGCCTGCGGACGGATTTACCACGTCCGTCATCGTCCACCGGCCCGAGACGGTTTCTGCGACGAGGACGGAATGGCGCTGCTCCGGCGCGCCGACGACACTGAAGTCGTGATCCGGGAACGCCTTCAGGTCTACGAAAAAGCTACGGCTCCACTGATCGCGCACTACCGCCGCGGGGATTTCCACTGCGTCGACGGCAGCGACAATCCAGCCATCGTGCTGGAAGCCATCGAAGCTGCCCTCGGCCTGCCTGTCTGGTAGCCGGCGTTGAAATAACTAATTCGCGATAACCGGCTGCTTCTTGTTCTCGTTCGCAAGAAACCATTGGTAGGCGTCGCGCATTCCTTCTTCGAGGCTGATGCGCGCCTGCCAGCCCAGGGCGCTGAGACGCGACACATCCAACAATTTCTGAGGAGTGCCATCCGGTTTTGAAGTATCGAAAGTCAGGCGCCCGTTGTAGCCGACTACGCGACACACCATTTCCGCGAGTTCCCGAATTGTAACGTCAAAGCCAGTTCCGACATTGATGATTTCAGCCTGGTCGTAGTTAAGCATTAGAAAGAGCGCGGCATCGGCCAGATCGTCGACGTGCATGAACTCGCGCCGTGGGGCTCCCGTACCCCACACAACCATTTCCGGCGAGCCGCTGATCCGCGCCTCGTGCGCTTTTCGCATGAGCGCAGGCAGCACGTGCGACGTTTGCAGGTCGAAATGATCGTTGGGGCCGTACAGATTGGTCGGCATGAGGCTGATGGCGTTAAAGCCAAATTGCTGCCGGTACGCTTGGGCAAGCTTGATGCCAGCGATCTTTGCAACTGCGTACCACTCGTTGGTGGGTTCGAGCGGACTGGTCAACAGGTATTCTTCCTTGATCGGTTGGGGCGACAGCTTGGGATAGATGCAGGAAGAACCGAGGGCCTCGAGCTTCTTGACCCCGTATCGATAGGAGGCGTCCATCACGTTGAGCTCGATGATCAGGTTGTCCCGTAGAAAATCGACGGGATAGGTGCTATTGGCGAGAATCCCGCCGACCTTGGCAGCGGCCAGAAAGACATATTCTGGTTTCTCAGCCGCGAAGAAGGCCTCCACAGCAGGCTGGTTCATGAGATCCAACTGCGCGCGGCCACGAACGACAAGATTGGAATAGCCGGCCCGGATCAATTGGCGGCAAATCGCCGAACCAACTAAACCAAGGTGGCCTGCCACATAAATGCGGCTCGATCTATCCATGCGACGTTCCGCGCAAGACGACTTTGTGGCCAGCCTTCGCGAGAGTTTGCTCCTGACGAGCTAATTCCAGATCGTGATCAACCATTAGCCGCACCAATTGCTCGAAACCAACTTTGGGCTGCCAGCCCAACTTCTGTCTTACTTTGGAAGCGTCTCCCAGCAGGTGGTCTACTTCTGTGGGCCGCAAGTAGCGCGCGTCAGTCTCCACGAACTTCTTCCAGTCGAGGCCGCAATGGCTTGCAGCCGTGTCCAGGAACTCAGCTACTGAATAGGCTTTCCCAGTGGCGACGACATAGTCGTCCGGTTGTGGTGCTTGCAGCATCATCCACATTGCCTCCACAAAGTCACCGGCGTAACCCCAGTCGCGGCGCGCCTCGAGATTTCCGAGGAACAGCTTCTCCTGCAGTCCGAGCTTGATGCGGCCGAGCGCGCGCGTAATCTTACGCGTCACGAAAGTCTCGCCACGCCGTTCTGATTCATGATTGAATAAGATGCCATTACAAATGAACAGGCTATATGCTTCCCGGTAATTGACGGCGTACCAGTGCGCGGCCACCTTACTCGCTGCATAAGGACTTCGCGGGTAAAAAGGCGTGGCTTCGCTCTGTGGTGGCCTGGCGGCACCAAACATTTCTGACGAGCCGGCTTGGTAGATACGCACGTTCCGGCCGGTGTTGGAAGCAAAGTCACGGACTGCTTCCAGGAGACGTAACGTTCCGGTTGCTACCACATCGGCAGTGTATTCCGGCTGGTCGAAACTTACTCGCACGTGGGATTGCGCCGCCAGGTTGTAGATCTCATCGGGCTGCACTTTCTCGATTACGTGCCGCAGCCCGGATCCATCGGTGACGTCGCCGTAGTGCAAGAACAATCCAGCGCCCTGCTCGTGGGGATCCGCATAGATCGAATCCAGCCGGTCGGTATTGAAGGTAGAGGCGCGCCGGACGATGCCGTGCACCTGGTATCCCTTGGCCAACAGCAGTTCGGCGAGGAAGGAGCCGTCCTGGCCCGTAATTCCGGAAATGAGAGCTTTCTTCATGCGATCATGCGGATGGTGTTGCTTCGGTCAGGCCGAAGCCATAGCAGCACCGCGAACGGGTGGATGGAGGGGTGCGTTTCACGAAAACGTGTGCGACTACCGATAGTATAGCTGAGAGTCACTGCTGGTCGCCGCGGCATGGCATCTGATTCTGAATGGCTGCGGTGCAGCATGTCATACTGATGACTAAGATGACGTTGGAGTTTTCGATCGAACATTCATGGACACGACTGCCACCGGGCCGCAGCAAAACAGTCTTCTGAAACAAGCAGAGTTCACTCGAAACCGTCAGCGTTACTGGGACGAAGTAGCCAAGTCTCTAGATGACGATCCGGCGATCAGGAACTACTACAGGAGCCGGCTGGCGCAGTTTTACCGCTTTCTAATACCACCTGGCATGCGGGTACTCGAAATCGGCGCCGGCCAGGGTGACCTGCTGGCGTCGCTCAAGCCTTCATATGGCGTCGGAATCGACTTGTCACCAGCCATGGTGGAGCGCGCGCAAAGGCGTCACCCGGAAATTCGCTTCCTTCAGGCCGATGCTCACTCTTTCCAACTGAACGAGCAGTTCGATTTTATTATCTGCTCCGATTTGTTCAATGACTTATGGGACGTGCAACTGGTGTTGGAGACCATCTCCGGCCATTCCCACGCCTCAACACGTCTGATCATCAATACCTACAGTCGCGTTTGGGAGTTGCCCAGACGGATTTCAGAGAGCACGGGAGTCGCGCGCCGACTCCTTCCGCAGAATTGGCTTACCGGCTCAGACATCGTGAATCTCTTGTACCTTGCGAATTTTGAGGTCATTCGTTCATCGCAAGAGATCCTGTGGCCGATCCGTCTACCTTTGATCGATGCTTTCTTCAACAAATATCTGGTGCGTTTCTGGCCCCTTTCCTGGTTCGCGTTGGCGAGCTTCTTGATCGCGCGGCTTGCACCGCAGCCTGATTCACAGAAAGATCCCGTTGTAAGCGTGATTGTCCCAGCTCGTAACGAAGCGGGCAACATCCCGCAAATCTTCGACCGAGTCCCAGAAATGGGTGCCGGGACGGAACTCATTTTTGTCGAAGGTAATTCCAAGGATGATACGTACGACGCGATCCAGCGCGAGATGTCCCTCCGACCAGGCTCGCGTGTGAAGCTTTTCAAACAGCCTGGTAAAGGCAAAGGGGACGCCGTGCGTGTGGGCTTCCGCGAGGCGAGCGGCGAACTCTTGATGATTCTGGACGCGGATCTGACTGTACCTCCCGAAGACCTTCCACGCTTCTACGAAGCGTGGAAGTCAGGAAAGGGGGAGTTCATCAACGGAGTCCGGCTGGTCTATCCGATGGAAGAAAAAGCGATGCGCTTTTTTAATTTCCTGGGCAACAAGTTCTTCAGCCTAGCCTTCTCTTGGCTCCTGAGCCAGGACATCAAAGACACATTGTGTGGAACCAAGGTGCTCAGCAAGAGAGACTACGACGTAATCGCCGCCAATCGCGCATACTTCGGAGAAATCGATCCGTTCGGCGATTTTGATCTTATCTTTGGCGCCGCCAAGTACAACCTCAAACTCGTTGACCTCCCGGTCCGTTACCGCGAGCGAACGTACGGTGAGACCAACATCCAGCGCTGGACTCACGGGTGGCTGCTCTTGCGAATGGTCGTACTGGCTATGCGAAGAGTCAAGTTCGTCTAATTACTCGACCCTAGATGGACCAGGTCTTTTCAGAGCAATCGAGTTTGAGTCGTTCCAGCGACCAGAGCCGAAGGGCTCCGTACGTTTTTATCATCCTGGCCTTCGTCGCCTCGCGGATCGTCTATTATCGGTTGGGGATTCGCTTCGATACCCACATTCTCACCTTCAATTTCCAGTTCATCGACCTTCAACTTCTCAGAACCAGAATGCTGGAGAGTATCTTTTACTTTCACATGCAGCCACCGTTGATGAATCTTCTGATCGGTGCCGCCCTCAAGGCTTTCCCAGAACATTACGCAACAGCCTTGCATGTTCTTTACATGGCCGCCGGATTGAGTTCGGGGATTCTACTCTACGCCACGATGACGCGGCTGGGGGTCTCGGAAAGGATATCCGCTACCCTTACCGTCTTGTTTGTAACAAGCCCTGCCAGCATACTCTATGAGAACTTTCCGATGTACGAGTACCTGATTATGTGGATGCTGCTGGCATCCGGCATGGCTCTGTACCGGTTGATCCTTTTGCCAAACTACGCGAGCGCCGTATCCTTCTTCTCACTACTTGCGGTGCTCGCCTGGATTCGAAGCTTATACCACCTGTTCTACTTGGTCGGGATCGTCGCGGTTCTTGCCTTGTGCTTAAAACATCAGCGGATCATGATTGTTTTGAGCTCCGTACTTCCAATCATCTTCGTCCTCCTCCTGTTTCTCAAAAACCTCTTCGTCTTTGATCTCTTTGCAAGCAGTTCGTGGCTTGGCCATTCGTTGACAAGCTGCACAATACACCAGCTCACTGAATCAGAAAAAGAAACCCTGATCCAGCAGGGTCAGCTGGATGCCATCGCCCGCGTCGAATCGGGCGTCCCGGTCGCCGACTACCATCCTTTCTTTCCGGATGTAAAGCCGACTGGTATTGCAGTGCTCGATCAGGAAGTGAAGTCGACGGGCGGCTTAAACACAAACAACATTTACTACTTGAAGGCCGACTTCGCCTACCGCCGCGCAGCCAAGCAAGTCCTGCTGCACTTTCCAGTAGCCTATTTGAGATCGGAAGCTATCGCTTGGTTCTGCTATTTTCGTCCTCCTACTGACTTTTTTCAGTTCGACGACAGCCGCGCTCCGATTCGAGCCCTCGACAGGCTCTACAATCTTGTCGCGTTTGGCCAACTCCGAGAGGCTAGCAACAAAGACTTGCGCCGGATAAAGAGCCAGGGCCACGCGCTGTCGCTGCCTTTGTACACCGGCATTTTCCTAATGACCGGTTTCCCATTTCTCCTGGTCTGGAGCCTTTGGTTCCTGGTCCGCGGAATTCGATTCCGGGCGCTCTCGGCCGCACGGATTGGCCTGCTCACTTTCCTCATTTTCAATATCGCTTACATTATGGCGACTACGAATTTCCTCGCCAGCTTCGAAAACAACAGGTATGCCTTCCCCTCCTACCCGCTTTACGTTGCGCTGCTCGGATTGGGTCTTCGACAAGCCTGGATTGCTCTTCAACGAAGACGCCAGCGGAGTATTGTTTGATTCTTCACATTTCGCAGCCACTTTCGGAAATAGCGCCGCGTGGAGTTGTTCATCAATTGTCCGATAAGGAAGCAATATAGCGTCTGCCAATGATCCACGGAATCAGGAGACTGCTCGCGCACCCCGCCACCCGGGGACTTGAGATCGACGATCCGCGGACCACAGATATGCGGCGCTCGATTATCGAGAGCAACCGGTTCCTGTGGCGCATCTACGACGAATGGTATCGATTGGTCGCCGGCCACATTCCGATCGGTGCCGGCAGAGTTCTTGAACTCGGCTCCGGCGCGGGATTCCTCGGCCAATACATACCAGACTTGATCACGTCCGAGGTTTTCGCTTGTTCGGATATCGAACTAGTGCTCGACGCTCGCCGGCTGCCATTTTCCTCGGCTAGCCTGAAAGCAATCGCGATGATAGACGTCCTGCACCACCTGCCTGAGATTCGTGCTTTCCTGACAGAAGCGCAGAGGTGCCTGCGACCTGGGGGCAGCATTGTGATGATTGAGCCTTGGGTCTCAGCGTGGTCCCGGCCAATATACACTTATCTCCATAGCGAGCCTTTTGACCCGGGTGCAAAGGATTGGAGTTTTCCTGACGTGGGCCCTCTATCCGGCGCGAACGGCGCATTACCATGGATCATTTTTCAACGTGACCGGCATGCTTTCGAGTCAGAGTTCCGCGAACTTGAAATTCAACTAGTGCGGCCCTTCATGCCTTTTCGTTACCTGGTCTCCGGTGGAGTTTCCATGCGTCCGTTGATGCCCGAAGCCACGTTCGCTCTCTGGCGCAGGCTCGAATGGGTGTTCTCTGGTTGGCCCCGTCATTGGTCGATGTTTGCTCTCATCCATGTCAAGCGACGATGAGCACGATACTTCGAGAATCAACTCTGTCGCAGCGACGAGGGTTACCACTTCCCGCTATTGCCTGCGCTGCGCAGCAAACACAAACTGATAGCCGAACAATTTCGGCATCATCCAAGTGGCGAAAGCCAGGACGCTGGTTGCGATCTTGAGAAACGCGTTCTCCGGAGACCAGCCCAGCACAAGCTCGATCGGAATGACTGTCTGCTGTGCTTCCACAATCTCGAACCCGTTGTCTTCGAGCAGACGCCGAGCCGTCTTTCTGGTATAGAATCGCACGTGCGTTTTATCCAGGATGCCTCGTTCGGTGTAATCAAAGTGGCCAAGTAACAACATCAAACGTACGGCCACATTCGCCACATTGGGCACCGAGACGATGACCAGCCCTTCCTTCTTCACCAAGCCGTGGCACTGCTGCAGAATCGTTTCCGGATGACGGAGGTGCTCTAGCACGTCGAGCAAAAGGACTCGATCGAATCGCTTGCCGTCGAGCTCTTGAACCGCCGGCTCAAATCCTTGGTCGAGATCCGCGCACAAATAACGCTCAAATACGGCAGACTCCACAGGACTCGCCCGATTGTCGATGCCGGTAACTTTGTTTCCATTCTTGAGCAACTCAGCCGCGAAGAAGCCCTCCCCACAACCCACATCCAAGACTTCTTGATTGGCGCCGACCATCTTTCGGGCATAGTAGTGGCTCGAGTGTTTGCTTTGCTTGATCGGATAGTGGACGAAATATTCCTTAAACTCGGGGAAACATTGCACCGAACGGCAAGTTCGCTTATAGCGCCGAACGGCTCGGGCAACATCTCGCGCATACTTCATCCCGCTGACGTAGCAAATTTCATCGCCGTAATACGTCGGAATGGGCACTTCCTTGATCGCATAGCGCTGATGGTTGAGTTTGATAATGATCTCCGTATCGAAGTGGAAATCATCCGTCATTTGAGAAAAATCGATGTTCCGCAAAGCGGCGAGGCTATAAGCCCGATAACCACTGTGGAACTCTGTCAGATTCATGCCCAGAGCACGGTTCTCGAAAATCGACAGGATCCGGTTGCCGACGTATTTGTACATTGGCATACCGCCTCGGAGCGGGCCGCCGTAGGTCCGCATCATTCGTGATCCAAAGACCGCGTCCGCTTCTCCGGTTACGATCGGGTGATAGAGATGCGACAGAATCTCGGGAGCGTACTGGCCATCTCCATGCAAAAGCACCACGACATCGAAGCCTTTGTCGATGAAGTAACGGTAACCTGCTTTCTGATTTCCACCGTAACCGAGATTCTTGGAATGGGATAAGACTTGCAGCTTGCTGAGCTGCCGCAACGCCTTCAGCCCAACGGCCAGCTCATAAGTGGCGTCCTTGCTTGCGTCGTCGAAAACCGCGATTTCTTCCACGTTTCGCCACACGTTAGGCGTGATCCTTTTCAGGACTTTCGTAAGCGTGCCGACGGCATTGAAGGTCAAAATGAGAATCCCGATGCGTTTGCCGCAATTATTGGCGAATGGTGCATCGTCCTGCAGAGGGCCTGGCCGAAACGCCGGGAGCGGCTCGAAAGGCAATGCATCCGCCAACGCCTCGCGCGCTGCACTTCCTCCAGACATGGCTGCATCCGGCATTTGTCTTTTAATACTGTTGCACCTGGGCTGCACGGGAAGCAAGCAGGCGTGCGTTGGAAGGTTACTTTGCGGTTTGTGGCTTGAGAAGAGGCAGTGCAGCTAGCTCCACCGCGACCGTCAGGCCGAGGATCATCGGGAGATAAGAACTGTAGGCGATATGGAAGAATATCGTCGCGACTGAATACACGATCGTAGCAAGAAACAAGCTGAAACTGATGCCCGCGATATCTGAAAGGCTTTCGATGCCGGCCGTCCTTCGATAACGGCGGTAATTTGAAACCATCCCGAGAATGAGCGCCGATGTATAGAAGGCAAACGCGGGGATGCCGGCTTCGCTCGAAACCTGAGTGTATGTATTGTGCGTCCCGCGCCACTCGCTGTAAACACCCTTCTTTTCCGTTTCGCCCGCGGCTGCCACCATGAATTGATCGGGGCCGACGCCTACCAGGGGGTGAGTCAGAGTGAGTTCCAAACTCATTTTCAGAAGCCGTTGCCGCTGTTCCTGAGACTCATACGCGGAGATCTCAACCTCGCTATTTGCATTGGCCGCTTCCGCTGCGCTCGTATTGATGAACAGGAGCCGGTTACGCGTGGCAGCCGGCAGAAAGGCAAAAGTGAAAATCATGAGCGGAATGCCGAGCGCGATGATCTGGAGCTTATAACGGCTGAACAGGAAAATGACGAGGGCCATGATCGCAACGGCGAGGAAGACGCCGCGAGAACCAGTCTTCAACATATAGCGCAGCGACACCGCGATTCCCAGAAGTCCTAAGACCTTGAGGAGGTTGCTCTTGGTGAAGAACACGAACAACAGGAAGGCGATTCCCAGCGCCAACTGCAGCGCAAGCTCGTTAGCATTCGAGAAGAAAACGCTGTCGGGCAGATTGAAGCGGTCACCCGCCATGGTGCCGAACTTGAAGCAGGAAATAAGCACAACAAACACGCCAGCAATCAGGGTATACAGGAACTTCCGGCACTGGCTGATCGAGACCGTACAGGCGGCAATATAAAACAGCATCATGAACGCTCGGGGGAAATAGTTGGTGAGCGTCGTGAACGTGCCGCCTCTCCATACGCTGAACGGAGCGGCCAGGATTAGCCAGAGTCCGAAGCCGAGCCACAACATGCCCATTCGCGTCCGCAGACCGCGCAGAGGCGTTCCGGTCGCGAGATATCCTACAGGCACCAGAAAAAGGCAAATCGTGGAGAGGTAGGCTTTTACACCAAACACCATCTGGCTAATGTCATTTGCGTAGAGCGAGAGCACAAAAAGACAGACCAGTATGAAGCAAATTTGCTGCACGATAGTGGGCGTCTGACTTGGAAGGTCAGGCAAAGACGATCCCACGATTTGCGCGATGGGAGTCTCGGGAACAGAGCCGGCCAATTGTTCGCGAGCAGGCGGAGGAGGCTTAAGCGCTTCCATCGCCCTGGGATTATTAAACCGGCTCATGCGGATTTATCGGATAAAACCAATATAGCACGTGAGTTCTTGGATCTCGAAAACCGCGCCATACGTCGACACTGTAGACGCTTGCACTTCCCTAGGGACCTGAGTACACTATAGAAATCCGTTAGCTCTTTTCGAGGTGCTAGTCGCCGTGAAAATCTTCGTCGCCAATTGAGGCCCGCCCTAGCGGGCACTCCTGATCAATTGAACGCCACGCGTGTCGCAGTCTTTGGGTTGCGTCTGGTGTGAGCGGAAGAATTTTTTCTAGCATCTTGGAGATTCCTTATGAGTGAGATCAACACAGTCGAGGCGCGTGTCCCCGGATTTTGGTCCTCGTTGCATGAAGCGGTGGTCGGGACCACCCAGGACTTCACGGAAGGCAGCATCGGACGAGCAATCGTATTGCTTGCAGTGCCGATGGTGCTCGAGATGTGCATGGAGTCGCTGTTCGGCGTGGTGGATGTGTTCTGGGTCGCGCATTTAGGCGCGGACGCAATAGCCACAGTCGGCCTGACCGAGACCTGTCTGATGGTTCTGTTTTGTATTGCTCTCGGGCTCAGTATGGGTGCAACCGCTATGGTGGCGCGCCGCATCGGTGAGAAGGACGAAGCCGCGGCGGGTGTCGTGGCGGTGCAGGCGATCGTGGTCGGTTTGGTGGTTTCGACAATCACCGCGGTCCTCGGGTACCTCTATGCACCGGACCTGCTGCGTGTGATGGGCGGCACAGAAGATGTCGTGAAGATCGGGAGCGGATATACTCGGATGATCTTTGCCGGCAGCGCGACCATTTTTCTCTTGTTCCTGATTAACGCAGTTTTTCGCGGGGCCGGAGACGCAGCCACCGCGATGCGTGTGCTATGGCTCGCCAACATCGTCAACCTCTGTCTCAACCCGTGTCTCATCTTCGGCATCGGACCATTTCCAAAACTGGGAGTCACCGGCTCAGCCGTCGGAACCACGATAGGACGCGGCATCGGCGTGCTGTTTCAACTCTGGGTCTTGACCTCCGGCCGCGGGCGATTTGTTGTGCGAGCGGCGCAGGTTCGGCTGGAGTTTGCCGTAATGCTCCGCATGATCCGGCTGTCGGTGAGTGCGATTTTCCAATACCTGGTCCAGATGTGCGCCTGGATCGGTGTAGTTCGGATTATCGCCAGCTTCGGAAGCGCGGCGGCAGCGGCCAATACGCTCGCGATCAAGATCATCGTGTTCGCGATTCTCCCGTCCTGGGGCATGAGCAACGCGGCCGCTACGCTGGTCGGTCAGAATCTCGGTGCCGGCAAACCGGAGCGAGCCGAACTCTCCGTCTGGCGTACCGGCTTTTACAACATGCTGTTCCTGGGCGGCGTCGGACTCCTGTTCATCGCCTTCGCCGAACCGATCATCGCCATGTTCACTACCGACCCTGACGTCGTTCCCATCGCTGTCAGCGGCTTGCGATTGCTCAGCTACGGTTACATTTCCTACGCTTACGGAATGGTTGTGACCGCGGCGTTCAATGGCGCCGGCGACACTTTCACGCCCACCATGCTGAACATTGTGTGCTTCTGGATCTGCCAGATCCCGCTCGCGTACTTCCTGGCGTTCCACACCAGCCTCGGCCCGCGTGGCGTTTTCGTGAGCGTCGTGGTTGGAGACTCGCTCCTGGCGCTCTTCAGCATTTTGCTGTTCCGCCGCGGCAAATGGAAACGGACTGTGGTTTAGCTCAGCGCTGATAGCTGGCGTTGATGAAATCGTCGACGTCTTTGTGCAGCTTGTCGTGCGCCTTGCGGTCAATGTAAACCATGTGACCTGACTCGTAGTATGTGAAGCTAATGTTCTTGCGCATCGACGGCTCGAGGCTCATATGCGACACGGTTTGCTCGATACCGTTGAACGGCGTTGCGACGTCGTAGTAACCGCACACCACCAGCACCTTGAGGTTGGTTTGCTCGGTCATCGCCGAACGCAACACTTCGGCGACTGCGGTATTCCCAGTCTGATCCCAGGGCCGGACGTTGCCGCTTACCGCGTAGTGCATGTCGCTGTTCCACTTCAGCTCACGCCGAACGTAGTCTTGAAACGTGGCGACATACGCGCCTTCATACGAGGCCTCACTTGGGTCGTATTCGTAGCGCTCACCCGCCGCGTCCACATCCATGCCGGTGAAGCGTGAATCCAGCCGGCCCGTGGTCTTGCGCTTGTCGCGCTGCAATTCCTTGAACCAGCGTTGCGGGCTGATGCGCAGATTGCTTTCCTCGATGTATTTAGGCGATAGTCCGGTGAAGCGTGCGATGTTTTGCACGACCTTCTTGTATTCGGCTGGTGAAAGCTCGTCGCCTTTCTCCAGCGCCTGCGCGTATTCTCCATGCGCGAACTGGCGCGCCGCTTGCGCTACTGACTCGATGTTTTCCTTCTGCAAGTCCGGCGGAAGCAGGTGATGGTACCAGGCCGTGGTCGTGTAGGTGGGCAGGAAGAAAATCGTGCGATCATCGGCGCCCCAATTCGAGAATGCTACAGACGACACCAGCACGATGCCATTCAGGTATATCCCGTGACGATGTTGCAAAACGCCGGCCAGTTCGGCCGACCGCGTTGTCCCGTAGCTTTCACCGATCAGGAACTTGGGCGACGCCCAGCGCTCGTTGCGGGTCGTGTATTGATAAATAAAATCGGCGAAATAATTGGCGTCCTGGATGATGCCGTAAAATTGCGCCGGATTCTGGCCAGGCGCGGGACGGCTGTAGCCGGTGCCGATCGCGTCGACGAACACCAAGTCGGTCGCGTCCAGGAACGAATCATCGTCATCGACGATCTGATAGGGCGCCGGCATGCCGTGACCATCCGGAGTGAGAACCACGCGCCGCGGCCCGAGCCCCATGTGAGTGAATAGCGAAGCCGCGCCGGGGCCGCCATTGTATACGAACGACAGCGGGCGTTTGGAAACGTCCGCCACATCGTCCTTGGTGTAGGCGACGAAAAAGAAAGTAGCCTTCGGAGTATCGTCCTCGCCCTTGATGATGTAGGTGGCAGCAGTCGCCGTGTAGTTGATCTGCTGGCCGCCGATCCGCGCGCTGTGCTTGGTTACCGACGATCTCTCTTCGGGCACCGGCCCGCGGCGGGCTGGCTGCGCTTGCCCTTGTTCGGGAGCAAGGGGAGTGGGCTGCTGTTCGGCCGGCGGCCGCGCCTGATTCCGCTGTTGCTGCTGTTGGGGCTGCTGACCCGGCGGAATCGTGATGTCGCGGTTTTGCTGCTGCCCGCGGCCTTGAGCGGCCCCGCCGACTGCGCCCAACACTACCATCGCGCCTGCCAGAAAAACACTGCGTGCTCTCATTTGTTTTCGGCTCCCCTTCGTGAGGAATCTATCACGTAAGAGACTCGTGTT
>JACXTT010009627.1_pt1 | contig 13180 bp, 12 predicted proteins | sample 9270951 | NCBI WGS metagenome assembly JACXTT01 (sample SAMN15532306, study PRJNA645909) | rock metagenome | isolation source: weathered quartz diorite | place: Puerto Rico | collected 2017-06-21
GCTCCCTGTCAACGGACCGCTCGCTCCGCGGTCGGTCGCGATGCATGGCTTGCCTGTCTCCGGAACGCCCCCTAAGATACCTGGCTCGCGAGGTAACATGATCGAGAAGGCAGTCATCCTATCCACAGGCGACGAGCTCACGTCCGGGCTCACGGTCGACACCAACTCCAATTGGCTCGCCGACAAGCTCTTCGAGACGGGAATCGACCTCGTCGCCGTGATCACGGTTGGGGATGACGCCGAGCGGATCCGCTGGGCGTTCGAGAGCGGGTTCGATCAATCCGATCTGGTGATCTCGACCGGCGGCCTCGGGCCGACGGCCGACGACCTCACCACCGAGGTTCTCTCCGCCGTGCTCGGCCGGAGGCTCGTCTTCGACGAGCCGTCCGCGGATCACATGCGCGCGCTGTTCCGCTCGATCAGCCGCGAGATGCCGGAGAACAACCTCCGGCAGGCCTATTTCCCCGAAGGCGCCACCATCCTCACGAACCCGATCGGCACCGCTCCCGGCTACCGGGTCTCCGTCGAATGGAAGGGCAAGACGCGCCACGTCGTCGTCATGCCGGGCGTCCCGCGCGAGATGAAGCCGATGACCGAGACCCACGTCCTGCCGTGGGTCCGGAGCCGCGATCCGAGCGGTCACGTCTACCTGTCGCGGAGCTTCCAGACGTTCGGGGCGAGCGAGTCGGGTCTCGACGAGATGATGAAGGGTGCGATCGACCCGGCCGAGGGCCGGTTGTCGTTCCGCGCGGCCTTTCCGCAGATCAGCGTGCGCGTCACCGTCCGCGGGCGGCCGGGCGAGGCCGAGCCGAAGCTCGCCACGCTGTCGGAGCGCGTTCGCGAGCGGATCGGCGACTACGTGTTCGGCGAAGGCACCGCGAACATGGAAGGCATGGTGAACGAGCTCCTGCTGCAGCGCGGCTGGAAGGTCGCGATGGCCGAGTCATGCACCGGCGGGCTCGTCTCCGAGCGCCTGACCAGCGTGCCGGGCAGCTCCCGCGTGTTCGCGGGGACGTACGTGGCCTACACGCCCGAGACGAAGCAGTCGATGCTCGGGGTCTCGCCCGAGACCATCGAGCGTCATGGGGTGGTCAGCGACGAGACCGCGAAGGAGATGGCCGAGGGCGCGCGCCGTGCGGCGGGCGCCGACGTCGCGGTCTCCGTCACGGGCATCGCCGGCCCCGACGGCGGTACGGAACAGAATCCGGTCGGCACCGTCTACGTGGGCCTCGCGGCCGACGGTGTGCTGGTGTCGCGCCGCTACAAGCTCTGGGGCACGCGCGAGTGGATCCGGCTCCTCGCGTCGCAGATCGCGCTCGATTGGGTACGCCGACACGCGCTCGGGCGCAGGCCCGACGAGTCACTGCTGGTCCGCCGCTGAGCCGGCGCGTTCCATCGATCTCCAGATGATTCGCGCTTTCCTCGCTCTCCGTCCGGACGACGAAGTCCTGAAGGCTCTCAAGGCATTCCAGCAGGAGCTGTCGCAGGCGGGCATCGACGCACGCTGGGTGTCGCTCGACGCGATCCACCTGACGATCCAGTTCCTCGGCGACGTGCGCGAGAACGAGCTGCCGGAGATCGAGCGCGGGCTCGCGGAGGCGATCGCCACCGTGAAGCCGTTCGACGTCGAGTTCCGCGGCCTCGGTGTCTTCCCGAACCAGAAGCGCCCGCGCGTCGTCTGGGTGGGCCTCCACGGCGACGGCATCGCGACGGTCGCCGACGTCGTCGAGACCGTGCTCTCGCCGCTCGGCTTTCCGCCCGAAGAGCGCGAGATGACGCCGCACATCACGATCGGCCGTCTGCGCTCGATGCGGGGCACCGAGACGCTGGTCCGCACGATTCGCACCAGCACCGATCGCGGCTTCGGCACCAGCCACGTCACCGGCCTCACGCTCTATCGGAGTCAGCTCCGGCCCGACGGCGCGGTCTACACCCCGATGACGACGTTCGGCTTCGCCGAAGAAGTCTGAAACCTCTCGTTTCGACCGGCGGACAAGCCTTTCGGCGGCCGGTGCATGTCCCTATAATCGCTTCATCGAGCTTCGCCCGGAGCTCGCCCCGAAAGGACATTCAATGGAGAGAACCATGACGACGGATGCGGCGAATCGCGAACGCGCTCTGGATCTGGCGGTCAGCCAGATCGAGAAGTCTTTCGGCAAGGGATCGATCATGCGCCTCGGCGCGGACGCGCAGATCCGCGACGTGTCGGTGATCTCGACGGGAAGTCTCGGGCTCGACATCGCGCTCGGCGTCGGCGGCATGCCGCGCGGCCGTGTGATCGAGATCTACGGGCCGGAGGCATCGGGCAAGACGACGCTCGCGCTGCAGCTCGTCGCGGAAGCCCAGAAGAAGGGCGGCGTCTGCGCCTACATCGATGCCGAGCACGCGCTCGACGTCGTCTACGCACGGAAGCTCGGCGTCCGCACCGAAGACCTCTACATCTCGCAGCCCGATCACGGCGAGCAGGCGCTCGAGATCGCCGAAACGCTGGTGCGCACGTCCGCGATCGACATCCTGGTGGTCGACTCCGTCGCGGCGCTCGTCCCGCGTGCCGAGATCGAGGGCGAGATGGGCGACCCGCAGATGGGCCTGCAGGCGCGGCTCATGTCGCAGGCGCTCCGCAAGCTCACCGGATCGATCGCCAAGTCGCAGACGATCGTGGTCTTCATCAACCAGATCCGCATGAAGATCGGCGTCATGTTCGGCAACCCCGAGACCACGACCGGCGGCAACGCGCTCAAGTTCTACTCGTCGGTCCGGCTCGACATCCGCCGCATCGGCAACATCAAGGACGGCGAGACCGTCATCGGCAGCCGCACCAAGGTGAAGATCGTCAAGAACAAGGTCGCGCCGCCATTCAAGGAGGCCGAGTTCGACATCATCTACGGCCAGGGCATCTCGCGCGACGGCGAGATCGTCGACCTCGGATCCGAGTGTGGCGCGGTCGAGAAGAGCGGTGCATGGTATTCCTTCGAGGGCGAGCGCATCGGGCAGGGCCGCGAGAACACCAAGGAGTATCTGCGCGACCACCCCGAGATCGCCGCCAAGATCGAGGCCAAGGTGCGCGAGAAGCACGGGCTGGTCACGGCCGAGACCGCGAAGCCTGCCGTGGCCGAAGTGGGCGACGACGGCAAGGCGAAGTCGAGGACGCGTTAGTCCGATCCGATCTCTTACGACCCCGATCCCTTTAGGAGGGGAGACGCGATGGATCTCAACCACATCCTGCAGGAGGCGGTCGCGCGCGGCGCGTCCGACGTGCACCTCAAGGTCGGACAGCAACCGATGGTCCGCATCCACGGCATTCTCTACGCCGTCGAGGACTGGTCGGCGCTCAGCCGCGAGGACATGGCGTCGATCCTCGACGTGCTGCTCGACGAGCATCACCGCGAGCGCTTCCGCAGCCGCATGCAGGTCGATCTCGCCTACCAGACCGGTGAATCGACGCGCTTCCGCGTGAACGTGTTCCTGCAGCGCGGCGAGCCGTCGATCGCGATGCGCGCGATCCCCGCGCGCATCCGCTCGGTCGAGGAGCTCCACCTGCCGCCGATCGTGAACAAGCTCGCGCTCGAGAATCGCGGGCTCATTCTCGTCACCGGCACCACGGGCAGCGGCAAGTCGACCACGCTCGCGGCCATGGTCGGGCACATCAACGAGAACTGTTCGAACCACATCATCACGATCGAGGATCCGATCGAGTACACGCACCAGGACGTGCGCTCGATCATCTCGCAGCGCGAGCTCTCCTACGACGTGGTCAACTTCGCCGACGGATTGAAGGCCGCTCTGCGACAGGATCCCGACGTGATCCTCGTCGGCGAGATGCGTGACCTCGAGACCATCGAAACCGCGGTCCTCGCCGCCGAGACCGGCCACCTCGTGCTGTCCACGCTGCACACCCTGGACGCGACCGAGACCATCACCCGCATCGTGTCGAACTTCCCGGAACACCAGCGCGAGCAGATCCGCATCATCCTCGCGAACATCATCCGCGGCATCATCAGCCAGCGGCTGATGCCGCGCGCCGACGGCAACGGCATGGTGCCGGCCGCAGAGATCCTGGTCTCCACCGCGCGCATCCGCGAGTGCATCATGGTGAAGGAAAAGACCCGCGAGATCCGCGACGCCATCGCCGTCGGCCACCAGAGCTACGGCATGCAGACGTTCGACCAGTCGCTGATGATGCTCTACCGCCGGAACCTCATCACCTACGAGGAAGCGCTCGCGCAATCGTCGAACCCCGACGACTTCGCCCTCAAGGTTCGCGGCATCGCATCGACGAGCGACCGGCGTTGGGAGGACTTCGAGCGCGTGCCGGACGACGAAGCGGTGCAAGAGCCCGAGCAGCTCAAGATTGATCGGTTCTAGGGGTACGGCTTCGGCCGGGCTTCGGTGCGGATGGAGCTGACGGGCGACGGCCGCTCCGTCTCGATTGCGCGGATCGGCGCCCGCAGCTCATCCCCGCTGGCGCGGATGGAGCGGCTGCGAGCGAGGTTCGCGGATCGGGCCGGCAGTGCGCCCGCTCATCCGCTGTCTTGGCGACACGGCTTCGGATGCGGCCGCCATTGATCGGATCCATGGGGCGGCGCGCTTCGGGGAGTGGGGGCTCGTCGCGGGACGAGGCGATGGATCTCGCCCTCCGCCTGATTGCCCGTCGGGCGCGTAGCCAGGGGGAGGTGGCCTCTACGCTCGCCGAGCTCGGGTACTCCAAGACGCTCGTCCGAGGGGTCCTTGGGAGGCTTCGGGCGCTTGGCTATATTGACGACCGCAAATTCGCGCGAGAATGCGCGGAACGATGGTCGGAACGAGGATTTGGAACGCTGCGGATCGAGGAACAGCTCCGGCGCCACGAGATCGACGAGGCGACGATCGCCTCGGTGATGCCCGAGGCGCGAGAAGAGCGGGCGCGTGCCAAGGGCGTGCTCGCGAAGCACTTCGGCGCCCTCGGGTCGGAGGACCGACGGATGATGGCGCGGGCGGCGCGGTTTCTCGCGGGACGAGGATTTCCCGCCGAGGTGGTGGAAAGCTTGTTCGATTCGTGGGAGTAGCGCCGGTCCTTCGAGCGACGAGGTAGGAAATTCGATGACCGGGAACGAGGTACGCCAGAGCTTTCTCGAGTGCTTCCGCAGCCGCGGGCACGACATCGTGCGGAGCGCGCCGATCGTCCCCGAGGGCGATCCGACGCTGCTGTTCACGAACGCCGGCATGGTGCAGTTCAAGCAGCTGTTCCTCGGCGCCGCGAAGCCCAAGAACCCGCGCATCGCCGACTCGCAGAAGTGCCTGCGCATCAGCGGCAAGCACAACGACCTCGAGGAGGTCGGACGCGACACCTATCACCACACGTTCTTCGAGATGCTCGGCAACTGGTCGTTCGGCGACTACTACAAGGAAGACGCGATCCGTTGGGCGTGGGAGCTTCTGACCGAGGTCTGGAAGCTGCCGAAGGACAAGCTCTGGGCCACGGTCTACAAGACCGACGAAGAGGCCGAAGGGCTCTGGAAGCGCCTCACCGACATCGCGCCCGACCACGTGCGGCGCTTCGGTGAGAAGGAGAACTTCTGGGAGATGGGCGAGACCGGCCCGTGCGGGCCGTGCTCGGAGATCCACATCGACCGCGGTCCGGGCTCCTGCGACAAGCAGCACCTCGCCGGGCACGAGTGCGTCGTGAACGGCGGCTGTGCGCGCTACATCGAGCTCTGGAACCTCGTCTTCATCCAATACAACCGCGACGATCGCGGCAAGCTCGAGGAGCTGCCGGCGAAGCACGTCGACACCGGCATGGGCCTCGAGCGCGTGACGGCGGTGCTGCAGGGCGTCCCGGGCAACTACGACGCCGACCTGCTCCGCAACATCATCGCGTTCACCGAAACGCTCTGTGGCCGGAGCTACGGCGGGGGCGGCGAGACCGACGTCTCGTTCCGCGTCATCGCCGACCACGGCCGCGCGATCTCGTTCATGATCGCCGACGGCGTGCGCCCGTCGAACGAGGGACGTGGCTACGTGCTGCGGCGCGTGCTTCGCCGCGCGGCCCGCCACGGCAAAAATCTCGGCCTCGACCAGCCGTTCCTCTCGAAGGTGTCGGGCTGCGTCGCCGACGAGTTCGGCGCGGCCTATCCGGAGCTCGTCGAGCACCGCCGCGAGGTGGAAGAAGTCGTTCACGCCGAGGAGATCCGCTTCGCCGAGACGCTGTCCCGCGGCGGCGCGATCCTCGAGGACGAGGTGAGGCAGCTTCGCGAAGCGGGCGGCAAGACGCTGTCGGGCGACGTCGCGTTCAAGCTCTACGACACCTACGGATTCCCGCTCGACCTGACCGAGGACATCCTCAAGGCCGACGACATCGCGATCGATCGCGATGGCTTCGAGCGCGCCATGGACGAGCAGCGGACGCGTGCACGCGAAGCGCAGAAGGCTTCGTCCGCGGGAGCCGGCGCCGTCGAGCTCCGCACGTCGCGCGCACCGTCGAGCCGTTTCGTCGGCAGCCACGCCTACGAGCACGAGTCCGAGATCGTCGCGCTCTTCGTCGGTGGGAAGGAAGTCGACGAGGTCCGCGAGGGATCCGAAGCGCTCGTCATTGCGGCCGAGACGCCCTTCTACGCGGAGTCCGGCGGTCAGGTCGGCGACCGCGGTACGATCACCAGCGAACGCGGCGATCGCTTCGAGGTGACCGACGCGCAGAAGGAGCCCGTGCGCCACGACGGCGGCGAGAGCGACGTGATCGTCCACGTCGGCAAGGTCGTCCGCGGCGCGCTCCGCAGGGGCGCGAAGGTGAAGCTCGCGATCGACCGCGCGCGACGCGATGCCGCGCGACTCAATCACTCGGTCACGCACCTCCTCCATGCCGTGCTGCGCGAGCGGCTCGGCATGCAGGTCCGCCAGGCGGGCTCGCTGGTCGCGCCCGAGCGCATGCGCTTCGACTTCACGTTCCAGGGCCCGATCGACGGCGGTACGCTGATCGCGATCGAGGACGAGGTGAACCAGCACATCCGCGAGAACGCCGAGGTCTCGAGCGAGGAGATGCCGTACGACGAAGCCATCCGTCGCGGGGCGCTCGCGTTCTTCGGCGACAAGTACGGCGACCGCGTGCGCGTCGTCCGCATGGGAGACGTGTCGGTCGAGCTCTGCGGCGGCACGCACGTGCAGCGGACCGGCGACATCGGCGTCTTCAAGCTGCGCGGGGAATCCGGGGTCGCGGCCGGCGTGCGCCGCATCGAGGCGCTCACCGGCGGTGGCGCGCTCGACTGGATCCACAGGCGCGAGCAGACTCTGCGCGAGATCGGCGAGATCCTGAAAGGCCCGGAAGACGGAGCGGTCGAACGCCTCGAGCAGCTGCTCGCGCAGCGGAAGGACCTCGAGCGGCGCATGCAGGAACTGCAGTCGAAGCTCGCCGGCAGCCAGACGGGCGACCTCGTGTCGCGCGTCCGCGACGTAGGCGGGGTGAAGGTGCTCGCGGCGCGGGCCGACGACGTCGACGACAAGGGACTCCGCGAGATGGCCGATCAGCTCCGCCAGAAGCTCGGCTCCGGCATCGTCGTGCTCGGTGCTTCGCGCGGCGAGAAGGCGCTACTGCTCGCGGCCGTCACCAAGGATCTGTCGGCCAAGCATCCCGCCGGGCAGATCATCAAGCAGATCGCACCGATCATCGGCGGCGGCGGCGGCGGCAAGCCCGAGCTCGCGCAGGCAGGCGGCCCCGATGCGGCGCGGCTCGACGAGGCGCTGGCGCGCGTCTACGAGGTCGTCGGTTGAACGAACTCGCCTCCACCACCGAGGTCGCGTTCGACGATCATCGGTTGATCCAGCAGGTCGCGGGCCAGCAGGACGAGCACCTGCGGACGCTCGAGCGCCTGCTCGGCGTCCGCATCGCGTCGTCCGCCGGCTCGATCCACGTGCAGGGCGACGAGGTGCAGCGCGAGCTCGCCGGGCGTGTGCTCCGCCAGCTCGCGGGCCTGCTCGAGAAGGGCTACCCGATCTACTCGAGCGACGTCGACTACGCGGTGCGCATCCTCTCGGCCGACCGCGGCGCGAACCTTCGCGACATCTTCCTCGACACCATCTACATCTCGGCGCACAAGCGCGTGATCACGCCGAAGGGCCTGAACCAGAAGGTCTACATCGACGCGATCCGCAGCCACGACATCGTCTTCGGCGTCGGCCCCGCGGGTACCGGCAAGACTTACCTCGCGATGGCCATGGCCGTCGCCGAGCTGACGCGCAACAACTACGCCCGCATCATCCTCACCCGCCCGGCGGTCGAGGCGGGCGAGAAGCTCGGCTTCCTGCCCGGCGACCTGGCCGAGAAGGTGAACCCGTATCTGCGGCCGCTCTACGACGCGCTCCACGACATGGTCGACTTCGATCGCGCGCGGAAGATGATCGAGCGCGGCACGATCGAGGTCGCGCCGCTCGCGTTCATGCGCGGCCGCACCTTGAACGACTCGTTCGTGATCCTCGACGAGGCGCAAAACACCACGAACGAGCAGATGAAGATGTTCCTCACGCGGCTCGGTTACGGCTCCAAGGCGGTCGTCACGGGCGACATCACGCAGATCGACCTGCCGGCGGGCAAGTCGTCGGGGCTCAAGCACGCGCTCGCGATCCTGCGCGACGTCCGCGGCATCCGCTTCATCAACTTCAACGAGAAGGACGTGGTGCGGCATCGGCTCGTGCAGGACATCATCACGGCGTACGAGCGCGCCGACGCGGCAGGGGCGGAGGGATCCCATGGCGGTGCTGGTGTCGGGAACGGTCTCCGCGAAGGGGGTCGACCGGCGGGTGCTCGCCCGGAAGGCGAGGACCGTTCTTGAGGCGCTCGGTCTCGGCGCGAGCGAGCTCAGCCTGCGGCTGGTGCGCGATGCCGAGATCCACGCCCTGAACCGAGACTACCGCGGGCGCGACCGCGCGACGGACGTGCTGTCGTTCTCGCTGCGCGAGGGCGAATTCGGCCACGTCGGCGGCGCGATCGGGGACGTGGTGATCTCGCTCGACACCGCCGCGCGGCAGGCGCACGAGAACGGCTTCACGATCGGCGAGGAGGTCGAGCGCCTGCTCGTGCACGGCATCCTGCACCTCGCGGGCTACGATCACGAGATCTCACCGCGCGAGGAGCGCCGCATGAAGCGGAAGGAGCAGGCGATGCGCGTGCTCCTGCAGGACGCGTGAAGGTCCCACGCGCCGGCTCGCGGGTCGCGGCGGCGTCCTCGGGGGCCCTGCTGGCGAGCGCGTTCGCTCCGCTCGAATGGAGCGCGCTCGCCTGGGTGGCGCTGGTGCCGCTCCTCTACGCGATCGACGGCGAGCGGCCGGCGCGCGCGTTCCGCCTCGGCTGGCTCGCCGGCGCCGTGTTCTTCGGGCTCACGTTCACGTGGATCCCCGGAACGATCACCAGGACCACCGGCGCCCCGGGGGTCGTGACCATCGTCCCGCTCGTCGTGCTCGCTTCCGTGCTCGCCGTCTACGTAGGAGTCTTCGCGTCGGCGCTCCGCTTCGTGGATGCGCGCCTACCGCGCTACTTCGCGGCGTACGCATCGCTCGCCTGGGTGGCGCTGGAGTGGGTCCGGGGGTGGGCGGTTCTGCCCTGTCCTTGGGAGCTTCTCGGTGTCAGCCAGGGCGCCAACTTGCCGCTCGTGCAGATCGCGGAGGTCACGGGGGTGTACGGCGTCTCCGCGCTCGTCGTCTGCGCCAACGCGGTCCTCTACGAGTGGATCGCACGCCGTCCGGGTGCCGCTCCCCGCCTGACGGCCGTGGTGCTGACGGTCGTCGCGGTCGCGGGGTACGGCTCGCTGCGGATCCGCGCCGTCGAGGCGCTGCGCGGCGAGCGTACCGTCCGCCTCGGCCTCGTGCAGCCGGCCATCGACCCGAACGAGAAGTGGGATCCGGCGCGACGCATCGCCGTGCTCGAACTGCAGGAAGATCTCGCGCGCCGTGCCGCGGACGACGGTGCCGAGCTGGTGATCTGGCCGGAGGCATCGGCTCCGTTCGTGTTCGCATCCGACGAGCTCTACGCGGTCGAGCCGGAGCGCTTCGCCGAGGACCGGGCACGCCGCGACGAGCTGCTGGCCTTCTTCCGCGACCTCCACCGGCCGCTCCTCTTCGGAAGTCCCACGCTCACCCGCCACGCGCTCGGCCGTGGCGAGACCTGGCGCTCGCTGAACCGCGCGCTCCTGGCCGATGCCGACGGCTCGATCGTCGCGCGCTACGACAAGACGATCCTCGTGCCGTTCGGCGAGTACGTCCCGTGGCCGCGGCTGCTGTTCTTCGTCGACAAGCTCGTCCCCGGCGTCGGCGACTTCGAGCCCGGCGGCGAGCCGACTCTCTTTCCGCTCGGCGATTCCCGCTTCGCCACGGTCGTCTGCTACGAGGCGATCTTCCCGGACTTCGTCCGGAAGTTCGTCGATCGCGGGGCGAGCCTGCTGGTGAACCAGACGAACGACGCCTGGTTCGGGGACGGCGCGGGCCCCGCCCAGCACCTCGCCCTCGCCAAGATCCGGGCGATCGAGACCCGGACGCCGCTCGTTCGGGTGGCGAATACCGGCATCTCCGTGGTCGTCGATCCTTCGGGTCGAGAGCGGCTGCGCATCGGCCTCGGCGAGCGAGTCGCCCGCGTCATCGCCGTCGAGATCGGCAATCGCCCGGCCACGTTCTACGTGCGCCACGGCGACGCGTTCGCGCGCGCCGCGGCCCTCGCCGCACTCGTTCTCCTCGTGTATGCAGGATGGACGTCCCGAGCCCCCGAACCGCTGCTCGTGGGCGCGTAGACCGTGCCAGAAAGAGAGAACGCCATGCTGTCCCCCGGGGAGATTCGCGAGAAGCTCGATCAGCTCGAGAAGCGTGTCGGCACGATCGGGAGGCATCTTTGACGTCGCGAAGCTGCAGGCTCGCTCCCAGGAGCTCGGCGACAAGAGCGCCGCGCCCGACTTCTGGAACAACCAGGAAGCCGCGCAGAAGCTGCTGAGGGAGCGCTCGCAGATCCAGGCGACGCTCGATTCCTGGAAGAAGCTCGACGGTGGGCTCGGCGACGGACGCGTGTTCCTCGAGCTCGCCGCCGAGGGCGACGAGGAAGCCCGCGCGGAGGCCGAGAACAAGTCGCTCGAGGTCGAGCAGGCGCTCGTCGACATGGAGATGCAGCAGATGCTCGGCGGCGAGCACGACGCGGGCAACGCGATCGTGACCGTGCATCCGGGCGCTGGCGGTACCGAGGCCCAGGACTGGGCCGAGATGCTGCTGCGCATGTACCTCCGCTGGGCCGAGCGCCGCGGCTTCAAGACCGAGCTCGTCGACCAGCAGCCCGGCGAAGGCGCCGGCATCAAGAGCGCGACGTTCACCGTCGAGGGCTCGTACGCTTACGGATATCTGCACGCCGAAGGCGGCGTGCACCGCCTCGTCCGCATCTCGCCGTTCGACGCCAACGCGCGGCGGCAGACGTCCTTCGCGTCGGTGTTCGTCTACCCCGAGGTCGAGGACGAGATCGAGATCGACATTCGCGACGAGGATCTGCGCGTCGACACCTACCGCTCGAGCGGCGCCGGCGGCCAGCACGTCAACAAGACCGACTCCGCGGTGCGCCTCACGCACCTCCCGACCGGCATCGTCGTCGCCTGTCAGAACGAGCGCTCGCAGCACAAGAACCGCGCGATGGCGATGAAGATCCTGCGCGCCCGGCTCTACGAGCTCGAGCAGGAGAAGCAACAGGAAAAGATGGCGGAGCTCACCAAGGGGAAGAAGGACATCAGCTTCGGGAGCCAGATCCGCTCCTACGTGCTGCATCCTTATCGCTTGGTGAAAGACCTCCGTACCGGCTTCGAGGTCGGCAACACCGACGCCGTCCTCGACGGCGACATCGACAAGTTCATCCAGGCGTTCCTGGCGAAGAAGATCGCGGGGTGAGCGGGTGGCTCGTCGGACCGGAAGCTACGCGGGCCCCGACGACCTGAACGGTGCGACGATTCGGGCGGTCGAGCGCTCGGGCTCGCAGGCGGTGGTCCACCTCACGACCGACGAGGGCCGTGCGATCGCGCTCCGCTTCGCCGGAGTCGCCGCGCTGACCGGCCCTCCCGACGCCGTCGGGGAACGAGTGCACGCGCTGCTCGAGACCGAGCACCTCGACGGCACGCGCTTCGTGTTCGTCGCCTGGGAGTCGCACCGGGGGCCCCCGATCGAGATCATCGCCGTGGGCTTCGCCGAGGTCGAGGAAGCCTGGTGAGCATCGGTCCGCCGATCCTCCGGATGCTGCGGGGCGTCCTCTTCGTCTACGTCGTCGTGATGACGTGGGCGTGGTTCTTCAGCGATCGCCTGATCTTCATCCCGCCGCGCCCCACCTATCGTGACACGGCGAGGATCATGAAGATTGCCGTTCGGGGAAGCGGAGAGACGATCTCCGCGATCCACCTGCCGAGCCCCGGTGCGCCACTCACGGTCCTCTATAGCCACGGGAACGGAAACGACCTCGGGCAGCTCGAGGGGCTGCTCGACGAGCTCCATCGCCACGGCTTCGCCGTCCTCGCCTATGATTACGAGGGCTACGGGACCAGCACCGGATCGCCGTCGGAGCCTGCCCTGTACCGCGACGCCGACGCGGCCTACGAGTACCTCACGACGACGCTGGGCGTGCGGCCCGAGCACGTGCTGCTGCACGGGTTCTCGCTCGGCGGCGCGGCCGCGGTCGAGCTCGCGGCCCATCATCCGGTCGCCGGGGTCGTTCTCGAAAGCACGTTCGTGACCGCATTCCGGGTGCGCACGGGAATCCCGCTGGTTCCCTTCGACCGCTTCGACAACCTCTCGAAGATGCCGTCGATCGACCGACCGCTGCTGATCCTGCACAGCGAGGACGACGGGCTGATCGCACCCTGGCATGCCCGGGCGCTGCTCGCGTCCGCCCGTTCCCGGAGCAAGAGCCTCGTCGTCTTCGACCGTGGCGGCCACGGCGGGGCCGTATGGACCGAGCCCGAGCTCTACTGGCAGACGCTGGAGCGGTTCGCGGCCTCGGTCGGGGCAGCGACCGACGGAGCCGCATCGGGTTCCGCTTTCGTGAAGTCGGCGGCGATCTTCGCTCCGCGTTGAAGCCTGCGGCGGCTTCGCCGTCTAAACCGAAACGAAAGGGGGTTTTTCATGAAGACTCTTGGGATCATCACGTCGATTGCGGCCGCTGCCTTGATGTTGAGCACCGCACCGGTGCTCGCCGCCAACAAGGGAA
>JACXTT010009628.1_pt1 | contig 13178 bp, 7 predicted proteins | sample 9270951 | NCBI WGS metagenome assembly JACXTT01 (sample SAMN15532306, study PRJNA645909) | rock metagenome | isolation source: weathered quartz diorite | place: Puerto Rico | collected 2017-06-21
GTGTAGTGGACGCCGTTCGAGTATCCGCCGCCCTTGGCGCGCGGCGAGACGACGATCATGCCGATCGGTCCGTCGCCATTTTCGGCCTCGTCCCACGTGATGAAGAGCGCGCCGTTGTTAGCGTAGGCCTGCGACCCGAGGATCTTCGGCACCTCCGTCGACAGCCACGTGTCACCCTGTTTCACCGGATCGTTCAGCGGCTCGCAGGAATCGTGCATGTCGTTGCACACGTTCGGCGTGATGAAGTTGTAGCGCGCGACCGTACCATTGCCGAGGTCGGTTGCCAGCTCCGTGTACGGGCGAACGTGGTCGACACACCGCATGGCGTACGAGTCGTTCGCTGCGGTGAGGTCGTCGAAGAACACGAACGGGTCGTGCCGGACCGCGTACGACGCGACGTCGGTCAGCGGGCAGACGATCCCGCTCGCATCCTCCTGGTACGCGCGCCAGGAGAGCCCCGCCGCCTCGAGCAGCGTCACGAGATGGCTCGTGCTGCTCTGATGATTGCGCGACGGATCGCCGTCGTCGAGGATGCCGAAGTTCGTCCCGGCCTCGAGCCAGAGATAGTTCGGCTCGCTCGGGTGCAGGCCCGGCGGGTTGTAGTACTGCTCGGCGTGCGAGGCCATCGGCAGCAGCGTGCCGTTGATGTACGGCGCCGACGGGCTGCCCTTGATGCTCGCCCAGTCGTGGTTCTCGAGGAGGATGATGAACACGGTATGGATCGGGCAAGAGCCGGTGCACGGTGTGGACGCCGGTGGCGGGGGGATGGCGGGACCGGCAGCGCACCCGCCGGCCGTGCACGCGTCCCCACAACTCGGATAGCTCCCGACGCACGCCGACCCACCTCCCACGTTGCACGACGCCTCGTCCCTCTTGATGCCGCACTTCGTCTTGCCCGACGAGGTGGTCGTGCAGCACGAGACCGCGTCGGGCGTTCCGCAGGCCGACCTCGTTGCATCCTTCCGTACAAGGCTCCTGCACTGTCGCGGGAGCTCCATGTTCTGAACCCTCGTCGCGATGATCGACGTCGCGCACCGCGCGTAGTCCTTGTGGCTCGTGAAGCCGCTGCAATCGCAGTGCGCCGCCACGTCGGCGCGCGCGTTGGCAACGGCGGTGGCGTCGGCACCGCCGGGGTCGCAGGTGGTCGCGAGCACGGGATGCGCCCAGGAGGTCAGTACCAGGGCGAGGAGAACGACCCTGGTCTCTGCCTCGGGCAGCCTCTTGCCGGGCATGGTCAAGAGCACGGGGAGCAGCATATCCCGGTATTGCCGGAGGACCCAACGAAAAAACGCCGCGCGGGGCAATCGGCGGTCGTCTGGCACGGGTCCTGACAGGAGGCAATGAGCTTCGCCGGCACGTTGACCTGATCGTGCGGAGTGGCTTCGGGACGCACCGGCGCGCGATGGGAGGCAATGGGGTATTGCCGCGGAGCAGAGCATTTCTTGCTTCGATGCGGGCACTGCACCGTCGGCCCGGACATGGGACCTGTGGTCATCGAACCATGCACGGACGCGATGGACCGGCGTCAATGCGCTTCGCTGTTGGCGGTGCGCTCCCGACACGTCCGTCCAGTGCGGCATGCAAAATGCTCCGCCACGTACTGCCCCGACCCCACCCGATTCTGTAGCGCGAGGAGGTCCGCGATGTCTCGCTGGCTGCTGATCGGCTGCTTGCTCGGCACCGTGCCCGGATGGGCCTGTGACCCTGCCCCCGCCGTCGACTGTCCCGTCGCCCCGGCTAACCGCGCAGCGCTTCTGCTGGACAACCACATCCAGCCGATCTTTCTCGCGAGTCGAGTCATCTGGGAATGGACCGGGTTTCCAGCGACGATCGCCGACTTCGGATCGCCCGACACGACGACTAACTACGAGCTCTGCATCTACGACTCCCGCCGTGGCACCGCGTTCTTGCGTTACCGATTCTCGATTCCCGCAGGGGGTCAATGCGGCCCGGGCCCGTGCTGGCGGTCCACTTCCCTCGGATGGCTGTACCAGAGTCCGGAGGCCGCTCCCGACGGCATCGTCACCGTCCAGTTCGAAGGGAGCGACCTGGGACAGGGCAGCATCGTCATCCGAGGCGATGGGGATCAGTTGCCGCAGTTCGGCCTCCCCCTCGCGCAGGATCCGGTCGTGGTCGCCCAGCTCAATTCCAGCCGCGGTCTCTGTTGGACGACGCATTTTCCCGAGGCCGAGCGTAACTACCGAGGGCAGTTCATGGCGCGGTCGGAGTGAACCGTCTGCGTGCATGGCTCATCCTTCCCCGACGGTCGGCACTCGCGGTGGAGTGATGCCTTCATGGGAAGCAGCCCGCCTCGTCGCATGCGTCGCCGGCGCAGGGCACCGCGTTTCCCAGGCGCGGGACGGCGACCAATCGCAAGTCCCACGGCTGGCCGGCATGCTGACCCAGGCATACGCCGAGCGCACCGCAGGACGACTTGGGACTCGACAGGTCCACTTTGAAGGAACCCGTCTTCCAATCGTACCAGCCGGGCTGATTGATGCCCTTGCCGGCTGGTCGGTCGTAGCCGAGGTTCGTCGCACCCCACGAGACCGTGCAGGTGTTGACCGGATCCACGGTCGGGGCGGTGCCGGGGTTCGCGCAGTTGTTGGTCGTGCAGACGCCGCCGATGCGAAAGCGAAGCCCTGGCCCCGACCCGCGGGTTCCACGGCACGAGGTCGCGGGATCGGTCGGCGGGCAGAGGCGCTTGTTCCCGCCTCCCGGCACATCGATCCCGATCTGCTCGGTTGATGCGTTCGGGCAGTCGACGCCGCCCGGACCCTGCATGCAGCCCGAGCCGAGCGGCTGATGCTGGGCATGCAGGCAGAGCGACTGCGTGTAGATGGCGAGGCTGCGGCAGCCCTGGCTGTCTGCGGGGCTCCAGCAGCCAACGACGTAGCCCGTGACTCCCACCTTGATCGCACCCTCGGGCTGGGTCGTCGTGCCCGGGCAGAGCTGGGGATCCGGGCAGGGCTTTGGATCGACGGTGTCGACCATGTGCTCACAGGGCGAGCCGACACCGGCCCTGAGGGTTACGAAGCTGGTCGCGCCCACGACTGGCTGGTCAGCCTGGAGGCCATTGTCGGGAAACGCTTGCCCGAGATCGTAGATGACGGCGGTATCGCCCGGCTCGCACATGCCGGTGCCCCTGAAAAGCGGGAGCGTCTTGAGGCTCGCATCCGTGCACCCGCCCGTGCCGCCCGGCTGGGTCGGGGGATCGGTTTGCGTGTCGAGCCCGCAGCGGGGCGGGTTCTGCCTCCCGCAGCGACTAGCGCGGGCCGGCCCCGCGAGCAGCGTCAGGGTTGCTGCGGCGAGGGCGATGCTGAAGCGCGTCACGCTCGTGCTACGCATGAAGGGTACTCCCCCCTGGAGGGTCGTCAAATGTGAGGACGGCGCCGGGGCTCACGGGCCACAGCGACCGGCCACGCAGTGTCTCGTCGCACCGCACGAGTGGCCGCACTGCCCGCAGTTCTGGGTGTCGGTTTGCAGGTCCACGCAGGCGGCACCGCAGACCTGAAGTCCGATGTCGCACTTGCAGACGCCCGCCACGCACGAAGCCTGCGCCACGCAGGTCTTCCCGCACTGGCCGCAGTTCTTCGGATCGGTGTTCCTGTCGACGCAATGGCCGCTGCAGACCGTCTGGCCGGCCGCACACATGCAGTGACCCCCGATGCAGGACCGGTCGGGGCAGACCAACCCGCAGCGCCCGCAGTTGTCCGGGTCGGTCAATTCGTCGACGCACCGCCCGCTGCACACATTCTGGCCCGGGTTACACTCGCAGATCCCGGCCACACATGCTCCGCCGGGCAGGCACTGGTGGCCGCACTGCCCGCAGTTGTTCGGGTCGGTGTTGCGGTCCGCGCACTGGGCGCCGCACAGGTCCTCACCGTCCGGACATCGGCACCGACCCATCGCGCAGATGTTTCCACCAGTGCAGACGTTGCCGCACTGGCCGCAGTTCTTGATGTCGCTGGTCAGATCGACGCAGCTCGTGGCGGAGCAGGCCGTGAAGCCGGTGGGGCACGTGCACTTGGCGGACGTACACGTCTCGTTCGTCGGGCAGTGCGTCCCGCACTGTCCGCAGTTGCGCGCGTCCGCCTCCAGATCGACGCAGTGTCCGCTGCAGACGGACGTACCGGCCGCGCAGCCACAGCTACCCGCCTGACAGCCCAGACCGGAACCGCAGGCGTTGCCGCAGCTACCGCAGTTGTGCGGGTCGGTCTGCAGATCGACGCAGGATTTCCCGCACGCGGTGTGAGGCGGCGTGCAGCTCGATCCAACGGCGCAGACGCCTGCCACGCACGCGCCGAGGCCGCCACCAGGCGTCGAACACTGCTTGCCGCAGGCGCCACAGTTGGCTGCACTCCGTGTCAGGTCGATCTCGCAGCCGTTCGCGGCCATGTGATCGCAATCCGCGAAGCCAGGGTCGCACGTGAAGTGGCAGCTCCCCGACACACACAAGGGCTCCGCGTGCGACGCCCGGCAGGCGGCTCCGCAGGCGCCGCAGTCGTTCACGTCGGTGAGGAGATCGACGCACGATCCGGCGCACGAGGTCTGGCCCGCCGAACAGACGCAGTGGTCTCCACACCCGACGAGATGGCAGCTTGCATCGCAGGTCGCGGTTCCGGGGGGTTCGCACTGCTCGCCGTCGCCAGCCTCGACCACGCCGTCGCCGCAGCGGGAGAGGGTCGCGGTGAAACGGCCCTTGAAGTTCTGTTTCGAATCGGCGACTCCCCCCTTCATCGTCTGGCACGTGGCGTCGATGTTCGCCCTCAGGCGGACGGTGCCCACGATCCCGGAGCAGGACGCCCAGCGGGCCCGAATGCGAGTGCCCTTCCTGCCGGGCGTCAGTCGGACGGAGGTCGACGGACAGCTGCCGCTCCCCATCACCAGGGAGATCTGACTCTCGTCCAGGACGATCGCGTCGGCGGTGGACCCGCTCGGTGGTGAGGTTCGTAGCGCCAGGCCGGGAGCCTGCACGATAAACCGGCCGCCGGGGCAGACGGTGACGGTCCGGGCGGTCCGGGCGCCGAGCGGTGCCGCGAACCCGAAGGTCAGGAGGAGAGCCCAGCCCACGAGCCGTCGCGGTGTCACGTTAGTGAAGCATTCCAGGTGATTCCTCATGGCATCGCCCCGAGGTGCGGTCTTCATTGGAAGCACCCCGGCGCCGCGCAGGTGTCGCCGACGCAGGGCACCGCCTGCCCCGGACGCGGCACCGCGACGAGCTGGAGGTCCCAGGACTTGCCCGCGTGCACCCCGAGGCACGTCCCGAGCGGGCCACACGATGGCTTCGGACTCGAGACGTCGACTTTGAAGGCGCCGGTCTTCCAGTCGTACCAGCCGGGCTGGTTGAGTCCGTGGCCGGGTGGTGTGTTGTAGCCGAGCTTCGTCGCGCCCCAGGCGACGTCGCACGTGTTCGTCGGGTCGACGGTCGGGGCGGTGCCGGGATTCGCGCAATTGTTGGTGGAGCACACACCGCCGATCCAGAAGCGAAGGCCTGGCCCCTGGTTGCCGTGCGTGCCCCGGCAGGACGTCGTGGGATCGGCCGCAGGACAGAGGCGGCGGTTCTTGGCGCCCGGCACGTCGATGCCGATCTGCTCCGTCGAGACGTTCGGACAGTCGACGCCGCCCGGCCCCTGCGAACAGCCGGAGCCGAGGAGCTGGTGCTGCGCGTGAAGGCAGAACGACTTCGTGTAGATCGCCAGCGTGCGGCAGCCCTGATTGTCCGCCGGGCTCCAGCACCCGACGATGTACCCGGTGATCGGCACCTTGATCGCGCCCTCCGGCTGCGTGTTCGAGCCTGGACATAGTTGCGGATCCGGGCACGGCATCGGGTCGACCGTGTCGACCATGTGCGCGCACGGCGAGTTGTCGCCCGCGCGCACGATGACGAAGCTCTCCGTCCCGGCGACCTCGTGGTCCGCCGGGATGCCGTTGTCCGGGAACGCCTGTCCGAGGTCGTAGATGACCTCGGTATCACCGGGTTCGCAATGGCCCGTCCCCTTGAAGAGCGGGAGCGAGGCAAGGCTCGCCTCCGTGCAGCCACCCGTGTCGCCGGGTTGCGTGGGCGGGTCCGTCTGCGTGTCCAGGCCGCAGCGTGGTGGATTCTGGTTACCGCAGCGGCTCGCGCGCGCGGGTGCGGCCATCAGCATGAACCCGACGACAGCGACGGTGATGATCGATCGGCCCGCCTTCGAGTTGGCCATTGGAGCTCCTCCTTGAACGTCCTTCAGAGAGTCGTGCTGGTGCTGCTGCTGCTGACCGTCGTCGTCGTGGTCGTGGTCGTTGTCGTCGGGGTCTGGAAACAGACGCAGCTCGAGCCGACCGACACGCACGTTCCCGTGTCGCACGCGCCCTGGCACGCCGGGAACTCACTCGTGGCGCAGGCCGGGAGCTGGCAGGGCAGCGGAGGACACGACGCGGGTGCGGGTGCGAAGTGGGCCGCGAACACTCCCGGCTTGTCGTGGACGACCACACCGCCGAAGAGCGTGCAGTACCTCTGCGACCCGATCGTCATGACGGAGCCGAGGCTGCCTTGCGAGGAGGCGGTCAGGTTGATGCCGCTGGCGCGGGCGAGGATCTTGAGCCGGTCGACCCGCACCTCGGCGATCTGCACCGCCGACGGTCCGGCGGGCGCGCTCGGGTTCTTGAACTTGAAGGCCGCCGCCTTCTCGCCGTGATTCCTCCTCCAGTTGGACGCCGGCATGTCCAGCGTCGCCGACTCGCAGGTCGACGGATTGTAGATCGTGAGACTGGCTCCGACCTGGGTCGGGTCGTCCGGTCCGCCCGGGGCCGGCACCTCGAGCCCCAGGGTCTGGCGCTTGGAAACCTGGCTCAGCGAGCCGCTGCCGCCGAGGTCAACGACGAGCAGGCGGTTTCCAGGTAGCGGCTGGTCGGCCGCTCGGGCCGGTGCACCCGTCATCGCGATCAGCGCGACGGCGAGCGTCGCAACCATCTGGAGGTATCCCACGGACCGCTGCCTCCTCTCGGTCGAAGCCCATCCGCGATCCGCGGGCCGACGAGGTCCTCGCCGCCCGGGTTCGGGATCCCCCGGCCACGCACGGCAGCAAGATCAGTGCCCGCGGCCATCTTCCCAAAGGCCCTAGGCACTCTCGCACGCGGGCACGATCCGGCGCCGTCGTGTGAGTCTGAGGCGCGTCCTCCGACCTTCCGCCACCCTCGCGCCCGGTCGGCCCACGGGTTGGAGTCCCCCCGGTCGATGCACGAGGCTCCAGGAGATCGTCCCGGGATCGGGACGGCCTCTGGCACGGAGCCTGCTCCATCCGGCGTGCGCATCGGGCGACCGGCGATCGGCTTCATCGCGGCCTGGCTCGTCGTGCCCGGTCTCCTCTGCGCCGCGGTGCAGCAACCCCCGGTCGCGCACCGCGGATCGCGGATCCCGAAGGACTCGTTCCCGCCATCCCGGTTCTTCACGGACCCGCCGGCGTCCCGGTTCTTCACGGACCCGCCCCCGCCGTCGCGCTTCTTCACGGACCCACCACGATCGTCCTGGTTCACGAACCCACCGGCGTCCCGCTTCTTCACGGATCCGCCGCGGTCATCCTGGTTCGCCCGGGCGGGGCACGCCCGTTCCGCCCCGACCACGTACGATGACCTGATTCGGGAGATCGCTGCGAGTCAGGGCGTCGAGTACGCGCTCGTGAAGGCCATGATCCAGGCCGAATCGGATTTCGATCGCTTTGCCGTCTCTCCGAAGGGCGCGCGCGGGCTCATGCAGCTGATGCCGGCGACGGCCTCGTTGGAAGGCGTCCGGAACGTCTTCACCCCGCAAGAGAACATCGAGGGTGGCTCGCGGTATCTCCGGTCGCTGCTCGACCACTACGGCGGGAGCGTCTCGCTCGCCGTCGCGGCCTACAACGCGGGCCCCGAGCGAGTGGACGCGGCCGGCGGCGTTCCTCCGATCGCCGAGACGCAGATGTACCTCAGCCGGGTTCTTCAATACCGCCTCGACTACCTGCGGCAGCACTAGCCAGCTTCCGGCGTCCGGATCGCATTCAAACGACCCACGTCGGCGGGGGATGGCCCGGAAGCGGCGCGGGCGGCTAGACTTTCTCCTGGACCCAAGAAAAGGAGGCTCCCGCGATGCTTCGCGGAGCATTCAAGTCGAACGGATGATCCGTCGATATCTCGTCGGAGGAACATCCATCGTGCGCACCTACCGGCGGAGATGGCGGATCGCGTTGACCGGCTCGGTCGTTGGCGTGATCGCGCTGTGCAGCATCGCGCGTGGTTTCACGACCTTCCATCCGCCCCTGACGGGCGGGACCGACTTCGTGACCGGGGCACCGTCCTGTCCGCTAGCCTCCGGTAGCGCAGGACCCGTCGGCCTCGTCTTCGACCCGAGCCACTTCTTTGCCACCGACTTCTGCAACCATACGACCTATCGGTTCCCGTTGACCGGCGGGAGTTTCGCGAGCCCCGAGGCGAGCAGCATCAATGGGCTCACGCAGGGCCTCGCCGTCTCGGAGGGACATTACTACGGGCTCGCCGGGGAGAGGTCGAACATCGTGAAGGGTCTCTACGCGTTCGACCCGGCCACGCTCTCCCTCCAAGAGCCGTTGATCGCCTCCTTCCCCTCCGCCGACGGTCCCGTTGCGGTCGTGGTCGATCCCGTGAGCCCCGATCCGAGCAACCCGGACCTCTTCGTCTCGTCATCCGCCGGTATCTTTCGGGTCCACAGTCCGAACTCCGCCCCGACCGTGACGCAATTCGCCACGGGCAATTTCGATGGCCTGTACTTCACGAGCGACGGCTCTCGCCTCTACGGAGCCGAGGTCAGCCTGCAGCACATCTTCGGCTTCGACCGGAGCGGCACGCAGGTATTGGCGGTCGATCTCTCCGGCCATGGACCGGATGGAGTTGCCGTCGCGAAGGCCAATGCGGTGATCGGCGGCATCGACATCTCCAACAACGTGTTCGTCAACTCCAACGACGGGACCATCGAGCGCATCGACGTCAACAACGGCAATGGGGTGTCGGTCGTGGCCAGTGGCGGTTCGCGAGGAGACTTCGTGACCGTGGGTGAGGACGAGTGCCTCTACGCGACGCAGAGCGACAGGATCGTGAAACTCATCCCGTGCTTCTTCGAGCCCCGCACTCAGCCGTGCGCGCCCATGCCGGTCACGGGTTGCCAGGCGGCGGCCGCCAAGGCTTCGCTCATCGTGCGCAAGGACAAGCGCGGCAAACGCAACGCGCTCCGATGGAGGTGGAAGAGCAGCGCGGCCGTCGCGGCGAGCGATTTCGGGACTCCGATCACCAGCACCGAGTATGTCCTCTGCGTCTACGACAACCTCGGGTTGCGGGTCAGTGCGCGAGTGCCAGCAGCCCGCACGTGTTCGGCAACGGGATGCTGGAAGTCGCTCGGCGCGAAGGGGTTCAGGTACCGGGACACCGCCGGGACGCTCGATGGCTTGACGCTCGTCCGGCTCCGGGCCGGCGCGCCGGGCAAGGCGAAGATCGCGGTCCGGGGGAAGGGGATGAACCTTGCCATCCCGAAGCTGCCGCTGAGCACGCCCGTCCGCGTGCAGGTCGCGCGTGCGGACGGGGCCGCGTGCTGGGAGGCGACGTACAGCACCTCCCTCAAGAACAACACCGGAAAGTTCAGGGCCAGGTCGAATTAGCGAAACGCCCGTACTGTCACGGGCGCGAGTCGAAGCTTCCGCAGGGTGTTTGGAAGGACGCGTCGCGCGATCAAGGCGTGCAGCTCGGCAGGTCTGCACGCAGCGCCTTGACCACGGCCGCCGCGTGGCTGATCGTGTCCGAGACCGTGCCGGCGCATTGCGCCGACAGCTTGTGCTTCCTCTTCTGAGCGCGCGCGGCTTGCCCGGCCTGGCCGAAGAGCACGACGGCGTGTTGGACCGGCTTCCTGGCCCTGCCGATGCGCTGCTTCTTCGGCCGTGTCGTCTCGGCGGCCGCGACCTTCGCCTGGCCGATCAGCGCACAGGCCTTCTCGAAGGGCCCCGAGATGCTCGCGGGGACGCGCCCGTCGCCGCACGTGAGGCCCGCGGCGCATGCACAACGCGCTTTGTCGAAGCATCCCGCGGGAGCCGTGTGGACGCACTGTCCCCGGGTACAGACCTCGAGTCCGCTGCAGAGGTCACCACCCCCGCACGAGCTGCCGTCGGGAGCCGGCGTGTTGACGCACGTCCCGCCGACACAAGCGTCCCGGGTGCAGGGATTGTTGTCATCGCAGTCCGTGTCGGTCGCGCAGCTGCATTGCGTGGCAACGTTGATGCAACCGGACACCTCGTTGCAGGTGTCCTGGGTGCACGTCCGTCCATCATCGCAGTTCCGAATCGCGCCCGTGCACGTCTGACCGTGGCAGGCATCGTCCAGAGTACAGGCATTGGTGTCGTTGCAGCCCACACCGTCCCCGAGGCCCGCGCACGCATCGCTGGTCAACGGTACGAGGCAGGTTGCTCCACCCGCGTCGCAGCAGTCCCACTGGTAGAGGAAGCAGCCGTCGCACGGGCGGCACGTTTCCCCGGTGCTGCACTCGCCACTCGCGCGGCAACATTGGTTGTTCGGCACCTGGACGCAGCCCCGGCTCGGATCGAAGGAGTCGTCGGTGCAGGGGTTTCCGTCGTCGCAGTACTGCGACGTGGCGGGCAGGATGAAGCAGCAGAGCGGAAGCGTGCAGTCGTTCCGGCAGTCGTCGAGATCGTTCGTGTTGCCGTCGTCGCACTGCTCGCCCGGATCGACGATGCCGTTGCCGCACGAACTCGAGGCGCCACTCGAGCCCGAAACGGGCCCAGGCGCGAAGTGCTCGGCGAGCGGCAGCCCGACCTGGTCGAAGCGGTAGACGCGCGACGGGCCGGGCGCGCCGACCAGGATGCTCGTGCCCTGGGCTGCCACGGCGAGCCCGAACTGATCGCGCGTCCCGGCGGCCGGGTCGAGGAAGGTGGCGAGCACGGTGGCGGTCGCGGGCTCGAAGAGATAGGCCGCACCGGCGTCGATCGCCACGGTGTCGTCGAACGGCGCGGCGATCAGCACCCGTGCCCCGACCGCCGCGGCGGCGGCACCGAACGCGTCCCCGTCGCCCGGCGTCGGGTTCGTGAACGTCCGTACCAGCGCCCCGCTCGTCCCGTCGAAGAGATAGGCGGCGCCCGCGTCGGGAGCCCCCGTGTCGTCGAACGGCGCGCCGACGAGGACGTTGCCGTTCACGAATACCACCGACCGGCCGAACGAGTCGCCCGACGCGGCTCCTGGCTTGCGGAAGACGCGTTGCAACGCCCCCGTGCTGATCTCGTAGAGGTACACCGCCCCCGCGCGTGCGACGCCGCCGCTCCCGTCCACCGGGGCGCCGACGAGGAGCGCATCGCCCGCGACGGCGAGCGAGGCGCCGAAGAAGTCTCCGCTCGCGGGGCCAGGCTTCTGTACGATGCGCAGCAAGGAACCGTCCCGCGCGTCGAAGACGTACACCGCTCCGGCGTCCGTCGCGCCGGCGTCGCCGAGCGGCGCACCGACGACCACCGCGGTTGGCGTCGCCGCAACCGCGTATCCGAACTCGTCCCCGGCACGAGGTGTCGGGTCGTTCAGGGTGAGGAGGAGGCGACCCGTGTCGGCGTCGAAGAGGTAGGCGGCGCCGCCGACGTCCGCGAACGGCGCCCCGATGGCGACCGCGGTGCCGCTCACCGCGACCGCGCTCCCGAAGCGGCCGCCGGCGCTGGGAGCAGGGGACGCATAGGTCTGACGCACGGCGGACGTCGTCCCGTCGAGACGATAGGCGCGCCCACCGCCTTCCTGGCCGTCACCGGGCGCACCGGCGACGACGTCGGTGCCGAGAGCCGCGACCGCCGCACCGAAACGCGCCGCGGGAAGCCGCTTGCGGAACGCGGCAACCAGCGTCGTCTTGTCGAACAGGTACGCGGTTCCGCTGGCGGCCAGCTCGATCGTGTCGAAGGGCGCGCCGACGAGCGCGGCGCCGGCAAGTGCGGCGACCGAAGCGCCGAAATGGTTGTTGGCTGCCGGTGCCGGCTTGAGGAGGGTGGTGAGCAGATTCCCCGACGTGTCGAAGCGGTAGGCTGCGCCCGCGGCGCTTGCGGCCGTGCCGTCGAAGGGCGCGCCCACGAGGACGTCGGGACCGAGCGCCGTGATGGCAGCGCCGAACAGATCCCCCGCCACCGGGATCGGTTTCGCGAAGGTCGCCAGGAGTCGCCCGCTCGCGCCCTCGAAGAGGAACGCCTTTCCCGCGTTGCCCGCCGCTCCGGGAGCGCCGACGAGCAGGTTCGTCCCTACGACGGCGACTGCCTGACCGAACCGATCGCCCGTCTCGGGGGTCGGATTCTGGAGCACCAGCTTCGACGCTCCCGTGACAGCGTCCAATAGGAACGCCTGGCCCGCACCTGGCGCGCCGACGAGGAGATCGCTCCCGAACGCGACCAGCGCCGCCCCGAACTCGTCCCCGGCGCGCGGCGCCGGGCTCGCGAAGGTCTTCGTCGCCGTCCCGCTGCCGCCTGGAAAGAGAAACGCCCGGCCCACCCCCGGCGCCCCGACCACCCCGTTGGCGCCGAGCGCCGTCACGGCCGCGCCGAACCGATCGCCCGCCAAGGGTACCGGGTCGACGAACGGGGTCACGGCGGACCCGTTGAAGACGTAGGCCGCCCCGCTGGCGCCCGGCACTCCATCCATCGGCGCACCGACGAGGACCCCAGCGTTCACGACCGCCACCGCGGCGCCGAAACGCTCGCCCGACCGACCCGGCGACGGCGGCGTGAGCGTCTGGGTGACACTCCCGAAGGTTGGGCTCGCCCGATCCCCGTCGATCACGAATGCCGCGCCGGCGGTGGCTTCCCCGGGAGCACCGATGACGACGGTGGTCCCGAGCGTCGCGAGCGCCACCCCGAGCTCGTCGGCGACACCGGGGGTGGGTGGCTTCGGGAACGTCAGGCCCAGCCGGAACGCCGGCAACGTCGTGGTGGTGGTGGTGGTCGTGGTCGACGTCGACGTCGACGTCGTCGTGCTCGAGGTCGTGCGCGTGGAGGTGGTGATCGTCGTAGTCGTCGTGGAGGTCGCGGTGCTCCCGACCGTACAGGCGCAGCCGACGCACGCTTCTCCGGGAGCGCACGGGCTCGGATCCTGGTTCGGCTCGCACTGCTCGGGCGGCGTCACCACACCATCGCCACAGGAGACCGGCGGACACGCCCCCGAGAGCCCCAGCC
>JACXTT010009629.1_pt1 | contig 13176 bp, 17 predicted proteins | sample 9270951 | NCBI WGS metagenome assembly JACXTT01 (sample SAMN15532306, study PRJNA645909) | rock metagenome | isolation source: weathered quartz diorite | place: Puerto Rico | collected 2017-06-21
GGGGTTGGGGGGAAAGCGGCCGGTCGAATGGGCGGGCCTTGATCGGGGCGCGGGCAGACGGCCGGTGCTAGCTACAGAAGCAGGCCGGGATTTGGGTCAGACGCTGGGCAGGCCAGATGAGGTCCGCCATCGAGGCTCAATTCTAAGCAACTACCAGAGTTCGTGGCCAATTCCGGACAATTTGCGACGGTGTCGCAAGTAGACCTCTTCAAGTACCAGGCGCTCGGCAACGACTACCTCGTCCTGGACCTACCCGGCCCGCTCGAGGAGCTGGTGGCCGTGCTGCCGGCCCTTTGCGACCGCCACCGCGGCCTTGGCTCCGACGGTCTCCTCGTGTTCGACCCCCAGGCGATGAGCGTGCGCATATTCAACCCGGACCGATCGGAAGCTCAAAAGAGCGGCAACGGGCTGCGGATCGTCGCCGCGCATGCCGTCCTCGAGCGCGGCGCGGGCGACGCCTTCGAGCTGCGCACAGCCGACCGGTCCAACGCCGTCCGGGTGCTGGCCCGAGCAGGCGCCGAGATCACCACCGAGCTGGACATCGGCCGGCCCTCGTTCCGCGCGGCCGACCTGCCCGCGACGTTCGAGGGCGAACCGGAGCATGTCGACCTGGACACCCCGGCGGGTCTCGTCACGGCGGTCCTGGTCTCGGTCGGCAATCCCCACTGCGTGGTCTTCGGCCAGCCGGTGACGAAGGAGCGGTGCCTCGAGCTCGGACCGCATCTCGAGCGCCATCCGGCGTTCCCCGAGCGGACCAACGTGCAGCTCTGCGAAGTGGTGGATCGCGCGCGCGCCCGCGCGGAGATATGGGAGCGCGGGGCGGGCTACACCCTCGCCTCAGGCACCAGCGCGAGCGCGGTGGCCGCGGCGTGCATGCGGCGCGGTCTGGTCGACAGCGCAGTCACGGTTCACATGCCGGGAGGTGACCTGCGGCTGCGCCGCGAGCCGAGCGGCAACCTGGTCCAGTCCGGCCCGGCGCGGCGTGTCTACCGCGCCCTGATCGACCTAGCCGACTTTGGTCAGCCGGGAGACGGCGTCCGGTAGATCGGTGAGTCCGCTGATCACCGCATCGGCCAGCGACGGGTCGTCTTTCTCGCCCTGACGGTTGACCCAGATCCGCGTGATCCCGAGCTCGTGCGTGGGCTTGATGTCGTGGAAGTAGCTCTGCGCGACATGGATCCACGCGCCTGCCGAGGAGCCGAACGTGGACTGAAAGAGGTGGAAGTGCGCCGGGCTCGGCTTGTATGCAGAAACGTCCTCGGCGGTGACGACGGCGTCGAACGCGGCGGGAAGACGGCGCTGCGTCAGGGCGATGATGTCGCGGTCGCAGTTGGTCAGCAGCGCGAACTTCCATCCCTGTTTGCGCAGCTCGCCAAGCGCCGGACCGACGTCGGCGAAGGGCGGCCAGTACGGGATGGTCGAAACGAGCGCGGTCGCGTCGTCAGGCTTCAGCTCGACGCCGAGGCGCCTGGCCGCGCGGCGCGTCGTCTCGATGAGCACCGCGCGGTAGCGCTTGAACGATCCCTCCCTCTCGACCTCAGCCTCGAGCGCGATATACGCGTCGAGGAACGCCTGTCCACGTCCGGGAAACAGCAGCTCGCCGCTGGTGCGGATGCCGTGGCGCCAGTCGATCAGGGTGCCGAAGCAATCGAAGGTCAGCCACCGATCCGCCAATGGATTCTGCTACTGGCCGGCGGCGCGAAACGACAGCGTCTTTCTGGTCGCCGCGTCAACCTCCTCAGGCGTCAGCAGCACGGTCGTCTTCACGCCGACTGTCCCGGTCGCGCTGATGCCGATGGCAAGTGCGGCCGCCGTGACGTTGTCAGGCACGTCCGAGATCACGACCACATCGCTGTCACCGAACGCGAAGTAGTAGGCCTCGAGGTGACCGCCGAGCGCCTTGATCGCCGTCTCGACCGCCTTTCGCCGCCCGGTGCCGCCTTCCTTGAGCAGACCTTTGAGACCCTCCGGCGTGTATGAGCCCATCGACAGGTACTTCGGCATCGCGATTTCCTCCTTCTAACTAGCCGGCAGCCTTGGGCAGGTACTCCTGGATCGCATGCGCCAGGTGCTGCATGCTCATCGACTGCAGCCAGACGCGGCCCGGTCCGGTGAGCGCGGCGAGGAAGAGTCCGGAGCCGCCAAAGAACATGTTCTGGATGCCTGGGACGGTGACGACGTTGAACTGCACCGACTCCTGGAACATCCCGACCTGGCTGGGATGCACGCGCAGCGTGTTACCAGGCTGGAGGTCGTAGACGACAACCTCGCCGTTCAAAGCCACCCACGACTGGCCTTGCCCGGTCAGCTTTTGCAGCCGGAAGCCGGTACCGCCGAAGACGCCCGCGCCGAGCCGCTGCTGGAACCCGATCGAGAACTGGACGCCGAGCGTTGCGCACAGGAAACCGTGCCGGTGGACCATGTATCCCTGACCGGGTGCGATCTCCAGGGGCAGGATCTGGCCCGGAAGCTTGGCCGCAAACGCCAGCAGCCCGGGTCCGCCCAGCGCCGTGTACTCGGTCATGAACAGCGTGCCGCCGGCCACTGCCCGGCCAAGAGCTCCGAGGAATCCGCCCTGCTGCCCGCCGACCGACATGCCGGTCTGCATCTGGATCGCCATCGACATCCAGGAGAGCTCACCGGACTCGGCGAACACCTTCTCGTTCGGCTGCATGTTCAGCTCCAGGACCGGCATCGTGGTGCCGACGATCTTGGATTCCATCTGACCTCTCCCTCAATTACGCCGACTCGGTCGGCGCAAATGTTAGTGGGAGCGGTGGTGGGGGTCGATGATGCGCCGCCGAGCAGCAGGCGGCGTCGGGTTGCGCGAGCAGTCGTCGCAGACCCCGACCACAAGCACCTCCGTCCGCACAGGTTTGAACCCGTGTCCTTGCTCCAGGTGATTCTCCAGATCGCTGACCAGCTCTTCCTGAATGTGCATCACGCCGCCGCACACCTGGCACACCGCGTGGTGATGATCGCCGCTTGCCAGCTCGTAGTGCGTGGGGCCGTCGCCCAGATGCGCCGCGTAAACGGAACCCGAGGCGGTCAGAGCCTCCAGAGCGCGGTAAACGGTGCTGCGCGGAAATCCCGGGTTGGACTTGCGGAGCTCGACAGCGATCTGTTCCGCCGTGCAGTGGCTGCCCAGGCGCACGATCGCGTTGTAGACCATGGTGCGTTGGGCCGTCCGCCGCATTCCCGGCGCAAGCATCAGCGTGTGATGACGCGCAGCGACCGGTCGGCCCTGGTCAGCACGCGACAACCACCGTCCTCGACGACCACGTCGTCCTCGATTCGCACACCGCCAAAGCCGGGGATGTAGATGCCAGGCTCGATGGTGAAAACCATTCCCGGCTCGAGGATCGTCTGCGATCCAGGGTCGAGGCTCGGATCCTCGTGCGCCTCCAGGCCCAGGCCATGACCGACCCGATGAAAGAAACGCTCGCCGTAGCCGCCGGCACCTATGACCGAGCGGGCCGCGGAGTCGACCTGTCCGGTGGTGGCGCCCGGCCGCACCATCGCAATCGCTGCGTCATGCCCGGCGAGGACGAGGTCGTGGATTTCTTGGTGCTTGGCGCTCGGCTCGCCGACGACCGCCATGCGAGTCGCGTCCGCCCTGTAGCCGTCGACGGCCGCGCCGTAGTCGAGCAGCACGAAATCGCCAGGCGCCAGCGCGCGGCTCGAAGGCCTGGCGTGGGGAAGCGCCGAGTTCGGCCCCGACTGCGCCAGGGTCTCGAACGAAAGCGTCCCCCCCAGCTTGCCGATGACCGAACCGATCATCTGTGCCACGTCGGCCTCGGTTTGTCCTGCCGCCAGGCGCGAGAAAACCTCTTCCCCCGCCGCGTCCGTGATGGCTGCCGCGCGGATGAGCTTGTCGATCTCGTCTTCGCGCTTGATCAGCCTGAGGCGCCGGATCTCGCTGCCGAGGTCGATCAGTTCGCCGGCACCGGTGCGGGATGTGATGACCTCGGCGGCGCGCAAGCTCAGGTGGTCCTTCTCGACTCCGATCTCGCGCGATGATCCGAGGGCGGCCCTGACCAGCATGTAGGGGTCTTCGCCGTCGCGCCAGGCGACGACGTTCGCGTTGGCCGCATGGGCTGACGCACTCTGATGCTCGAGCGCGGGAACGATCAGCGTCGCCCTGTCGGGGCGTACCGCCAGCGCCATGAGCCGCTCGAACGGCTCCGCGTGAAAGCCGGTGAGATATGCGATGGAGACCGGATGCGTAATGTAGGCGGCGTCGAGGTGTAGATTCGCCATCCAGCGACGGATGTCGGTGAGCGGACTCATCGCGGCGACAGATTTATTCAATGGCGGTGATGCGCACGCTATAGGCGCCGCCAGGCGTCTTGATCTCCACCTCGTCCCCGACGCGATGACCGATCAACGCCTTGCCCACCGCCGACTCGTAGCTGACGCGGCCGGCCTTTGGGTCAGCCTCGGCGGGACCCACGATGCGGTACGACTCCTCGTCCTCACCGTCTTCTGCGAAACGAACCGTGCTCCCCATCGTGACGACGCCTCGCGCGGCCTGGCGCTCGATCAGCACGTGGTTCTTGATGATCGCGTCGAGCTCCCTGATGCGGGCCTCCATCATTCCCTGCTCGTTCTTGGCGGCGTGGTACTCGAAGTTCTCGGAAAGGTCGCCGAGCTCGCGGGCCGCCTTGATCTTGGCGACGATCGCCGGGCGCTTCCTGGTGGTGAGCTCGTGGTGTTCCTGGCGGACGGCCTCGAGCCCCTCAGGGGTGATATGAACGTCTGTCACGTATCCGAGTCTAGGACCTGGCTTAGAAGTTCGAGCTCGTGGACGGCCAGACGGAACCGACGAAATCGATGATGCTCGGAGCTTCCGACCCATCGCCCAGCTCGTAGATCAGCGGCTGGTCGCCACCCGGTCCGCATATGCCCTGGCCTTCGGAGCGGTACCAGAGCTGCGTCGAGTTCACGAAGACGGGCAGGTTGCGCGCGCCCCTGCCGATGAGCTGCGGGCTTCCACCGTGAGCCAGGTCGACCAGGTAGACGCTGTGCAGGCCATCCGCCCGCAGCACCGCGTAAGCCAGGTGCGTGCCGTCGGCCGAGATGGTCGGGTAGTACCAGGCCACCCCGGAAAGGAAGACCCTCGCCCCGCCCGCCGCTGTCCACCTCCACACGCTGCCGTCCTTGCGGTAGTAGAGCGTGTCCGACGTCGGCGACCAGACCGCCATCGCCGGCTGCATGGCCTGCGGCCACTGGCCCTGCGGGGCCAACGTCAACTTCACCTGATTGCCTTCCAGCACGAGCAGGCTGTTCAAGGCCGGAACCGGCTGGTCAAGCACGTACAGGTGGCCGCCGGAGTGCGCGTAGTCGCCCAGCTTGGATTCCTCCGGGCTTCCGCACCGGCCACCGTGAGGGTTGGTCAACGAGGCGGCGACCGCGTCACCGGCGGCCGTCACGATATGCACCTTGTCGGCGCTGCCTGCCATGTCAGCCGTGAGATACGCGATGGCGTTCAGCTGGGGAGAAACGGCGATCAACGTAGGGAACTGATCGCCGACGTTGGGCAGCTGGAACCAGGTCGCGGTCTTCTCTGGGACCGCAATCACCCCGTAGACATAGTTCGGACCACCGACCAGGACATGGTGTGCATCGATCAGCTGGGCGACCGCAAGGTCGGGCGGAAAGACGCAGGCCGTGCGCGGGTGTAACGGGTCGGCGTAGTCGCGAATCACGTGGCCCCCGCTGTGCAGCTGCACGAACGCGACCGAGTCGGAGTTCTCGATGGTCCCTGAACAGGTGATGCTGTTCACCTGCGCTACAAAGGATGCAGGGGGGCCCCCGGCCGGCGCCAGGAGGTTGAGCGTGTTGGTGGTGGAGCTGGGCACGTAGGCGACCGGACTGGGAGTGGAAATCGATGGGCCGCTCGAAGCGGGCGAAGGGGTCCGTGAGGCGGACGTCGACCCGCCAGGCGAGCCACAAGCGCTCGCCAGCACCGCCAGCACACCCAGGGCCGCCGCCGCGTTCCTCATGCGCATTGAACGCGGCCAGTTTGACGAACGTTTCCGTTTCTATTCAGGTGACGAAAGCGGGGCCGTCCTATAGAGTCGCGGGGATGAAACGGATCCTGCTCACGGTCGGCATGCTCCTGATGGGCATGGGCCTCGTCGGCGGAGCCGCCGCCGCCCTCGTCCCGACCTCTCTGCTTCCGCTGGACCAGGAGGTGGGCACCCATACCTCGGCGGCCGGGGCGGTGCTCGGCATCGGCCTGATGGCAGCCGCCGTCAACCCGTCGGGCAACATCGGCTGGGTCCGGGCGGGAATCCTCTACGGGTTCGTGGTGCTCGCGTTCGAGGGCGGTTCCTACTTCCTCTGGCGGGCCCAGTTCCACCTCGGCCCGGTCATCTTCGGCCTCGCCTTCAGCCTGCTCTTGATCGCGACCTACCCCGAGCGCAGGAAGCTGATTCCATCCGGCATCGAGGCCAAAAAGCCGGCCACCACGCCACTTGCGAAGCCGGCGGCGAAACCGCCGAGCGTACCCGAGGCCAAGCCGGCACCGGAGGGCGAGAAGGAGCCGGAGAAGGCGTCCTAGGCCTTGGGGACCAGGGCCTGTACCTGCTCCATCCACCGACGCTGGAGGAGGTACGAGACACCGTAGACCGCACCCGCAAGAACGGCGCCCACCAGCACGGCGATGCCGGCATGAAACGCTGACGGCGAGATGGGACTGAGCGCAACCGCTTCGTCGCCGATGACGGCACCTGCGGCCAGCGCCAGCGGAGTCAGCACCGGGATCAGCTGGAGACGCTTCATCACCGGCGGCACCGGCGGCTCGACGCGCCCGACCATGCGCTGCCCCACGACTGCTACCGACTTGACATGGTGGAGGTGCGGCGTGACCGCGAGGATGACGTTCACCTGGTTGCCCGGCACCTGCTTGAGGCGGGCGGGCGGGACGAGGAGCTGCTCGGTGCCACCACGGGTCTGGACCATCAGCATGCCGAGCCCGATCGACGTGCTCACCGAGCTGGCCCCGACGAGCTGACCCTGGACGATCCGCGGCTCGGCTTTGCGGTCTTTCAACGCCAGCCGGAAACCGGGACCGACGAAGCTCGCGAGCAACGCAATCGGAAAGATCCATGCGATCGAAGCCGCCACCGCGTCAGGCCAGCCGTAGATCGGGGGCAGGAAGACCAGACACGCGGCGATGATCGCGACGCAGACCACGGCGATGCCGATCGAGATGTAGCCAAACCGGACCACCTGGTCCGGTGCGTAGCCCTGCAGCATTCCGCCCGCCTGGACGAAGCGTTCCCGCTGCTTTCGGGTCGCCCCCGCGGTGCTGGATGCGGCCACCTTGGGTTTGATCTGGCGCATCTGCTGGCGGACCTGCTTCTTGCCCATACCCCTCAGATCGGAAGTGTATCCGGCGCAGGATAGGTCACCCTACCGCCCTCAGTCCGCGCCAACGGGGTCACTTGTGAGGCGCCGGCGGCGCGAGGCTGGTGATGTGCCCCACCTCGATGCCGTGCACGGTGAGCGCGTCCGAGAGGAGGGAGCGATGGCACCGCCAGGGCACGGCTTCCGCGCACATCACAGCTACGAGCCCTCTGGCAGCGACGGTCTCGAGGCGCGCGATCGCTTCCCAGAATTCGTCGGTTTGCATGTAGTCGGCATAGCCGCGAAAGGAAACGTTGCGCCAGCCCGCATTGATCGAATCGCGCCTCGGCTTACGCAGGCCGCCGAGTTCCCGCACGTGCTGGTACGCGATGCCGTGCCGGGGCAGCGAGCGCTCGAGCGCCGGCTTCGCGAAGTGGGGCATGCGGTGCGACGCGGGCACGGTCCGGACATCGACGAGCAGGTCGACGTGATGGTGACGAAGCAGCTCGACCAGCTCGTCTAGCGATCGGGTCGAATGCCCGATCGTCAGGATTACGGCTTGCGTTGGGACGGGTCGACCGCCGGCACGAGGATGTGCTTGGTGTACGTCTGACCGTTGACCTGTAGCTTGCCCGAGAAGAGGAACGCCGGCTCGTAGAAGCTGTGGTTGCCCGCGGGCACGAGTACGTACACCAGCTCGGCCTGGTTCAGCTGGACGGAGGGAAGCGGCGAGGCGGGTGCGGCCGGCGCGGGCCCGGAGAAACCAAGCGCGTCATGGATTGCCTGGTCCGAGCTCACGATCCTGTAGTCGGCCTGGTCGAAGCTCACGGGCAGCAGACCGGACGCGAGGACCGGGCGGTTGTTGCTGAAGTCGACTTCGAGGCCATAGCGACTGCCGTTGCCATCAACCAGGTACGCGGCGCCGTAACCCGGCGCCTGGAACTGGCGCTGGTAGCGCACCTTCACCGGGTCGCTGCTGCTGTCGACCACCACCGTGAATCCCCATTGCGGCTGCAGGCTGTGCTGCGCGAGGAAGATGTCGGCCAGGTCCTGCGGACTTGCACCGGCCGCCTCGACTGGTGGCATCGAGAGAGACGAGAAGATGAAGTACGCGGGACTCGAGGGCGGCGACTGGACGGTGCCCCGCACCTTCAGCGTGTAGTCAGAGGCCTGGTAGGAGCCCAGAAAGCCGGACGGCCGCTCCCGCAAGACGGCCCCGAGCGCGGTCGCGAACTGGTCCGCGTCGTTGGTCGACGGCTCCCGGTAACGAAACACCGGCGCTGTGGAGATGGCGAGATCGAACTTGCCAGTCCAGGTGAGCTGAACCGCCCCGGGGTAGTCGGCCGCGCCCAGCGGAATGGACGGCTGAGCCGAGGTCGAGCTCTTCGCACCGTTGTTGAAAACCGGCGTCGGCACGCGGCCGAAGCTGCCGGCGTAGAGCTGCCCGGCGGCGGGCGCCGAGAGGTTGGACGCGCCGCTGGTCGACGGGCTCGTGGAGGGACCCCTGCCAAGGCCGCTGAGAGCGAGGATGCCCACCCCGATGGCGACCACCAGCACGGTGGCGATCGCGGCAGCGGGCACGGCGGGCACCTCCCGGATGCCCTGGAAGAAGGCCGAGAACGCATCTCTCAGCCGGCTCGGCGCAGGCCGGCTTGACTGCATGCGCGTCCACAGCTCGTCCTCGAACTCGGGGCGCGGACGAGTGGTCTCGAACGCATCGTCGAGCAAGCGCTCAAGGGCTTGCAGGTCGAGCTCTTCGTCAGGCTCGCTCACGCACCCTCCTTCTGCGCGACTTCGCGCAGCGCCTTCAGCGCCCGGTGATAGAGCATCTTGGCGGCATCTTCGCTGCAGCTCAGCAGCTTGCCGACCTCATCGAAGCTGAGTCCCGAATGCCGCAGCGAGATGGCGTCGCGCTGGCGCTCGGGCAGCAGCGCCACCTGCGCCAGCAGCGCCCGGTACTGGATCCGTTCCTCTGCCTGACGCGCGGGGTCCTCCTCCGAGACCGGCTGCCGCTCGATCGTCCGGCGCAGCCTGTCGCGGCGGCCCTGGGCACGGAAGTGGTCGAGCGTCGCGTTGCGGGCAATCCGGAACAGCCAGGCCGCGGGGGTGGTGTTGCGCGTCTCGAATCTGGCGTAGGCCTGGTATGCGTTCATGAACACCTGGGCCGTGATGTCCTCGGCATCGGCCGCACCCCCGACCTGGGCCCGCACGTAGGCGTAGATCCGCCCCAGATATTCCCGGTACAGGTCTTCGAAGGGCGGCCGGTCGGCGAGCACGGCCGGTTCATGGTAGGTGCGCGCAACATATTTGAGCCAACGCCGGGCGGAAGCGGGTGTAACGTCGGTCGACCTGGAGCCCTAGGAGCGAAGCGCGGCGGCGACCTCTTTTGGGCGATTGCTGAAGATCGAGTCGGGCTTGACCCACTTACACCAGGCGATCGCCGCCTCGTCGTCGACCGGCCAGACGCCCACCGCCCCCCCGGCGGCGTGCACCTCCTTCACCACGTCCGGGTCGGTCGCGCCCCAATGTGGCGAGTACACGTCCGCGCCCGACTCCCGGAGCAGCTTCGCCGGATGCATCGGGCGCGCGCCTTCCAGGATGCCCAGCTGGAGCGACGGCTCCACCTTGCGCAGCTCGTGGATCGACATGTGGTTGAAAGACACGACCGCGCACTCGGGCACCGCCCCGAGCTGGCGCAGCATGTTCATGAGCTTGTCCTCGAGACCGGGGTAAAGAGGCGGGACCTGCTTGATTTCGATCACGAGCCCGACCTTGCCCAGCGCGAGCTCGATCACCTCCTGCAGGAGCGGGATCTTCTCACCCTCACCAGCGTCGAGCCTGCGCAGCTCGGCCGCCGTGAGGTCGCGGACCAGTCCGCTGCCGTTCGTCGTTCGGTCGAGCGTGTGATCGTGGATGACGACGAGGCGGCCGTCAGAGGATTGGTGGACGTCGCACTCGATCAGGTCACAGCCGGCGGCGATGGCGGACCGGAAAGACCGCATGGTGTTCTCGGGATTCTCCGCCGGGTTGCCGCGATGCCCGCCCAGCAGCGGCCTCCCCTCATCATGCGCAGCTTCGTAACGGTCGCGAATCGATAGAGTCAAGACGCCCGGTCAGCATAACCGCGCCGAGCAGGGAAACCTGTGTTGAGTGACTGCTTAGTTGGCCAAGAGCCGGCGCCTGCTTCTCTATAGTGCAGGGGTGACCTCAGGCCGGCCGCAGACCATCGCTGAGCTTCGCGCCGGCGGGCACAAGCGCGAGACGGTCAAGCAGGAGATGCGCCGCAACCTTCTGACGCGCCTTCGCGCAGGCGAGCCGCTGCTCGCGGGCATCGTCGGCTATGACGAGACCGTGCTCCCCCAGCTGGCCAACGCGATCATCTCCGGCCACGACGTGATCATGCTCGGCGAGCGCGGCCAGGCCAAGAGCCGCATCATGCGCTCCCTGGTAAGCCTGCTGGACGAGCAGGTCCCTGTGATCGCCGGCTGCGAGGTCAACGATCATCCATTCGACCCGATCTGCCGCCGCTGTCTCGACCTGGTCGCGAAGGACGGCGACAGCGTCGAGGTCGCATGGATCGGCGGAGAGCGCCGGTATGGCGAAAAGCTCGCGACTCCCGACATCTCGATCGCCGACCTCATCGGTGAGGTGGACCCCATCAAGGTGGCTGAGGGCCGCTACCTCGCGGATGAGCTGACCATCCACTACGGCTTGCTGCCGCGCACCAACCGCGGCATCTTCGGCATCAACGAGCTTCCCGACCTTGCCGAGCGCATTCAGGTCGGACTTCTCAACATCATGGAAGAGAAAGACGTGCAGATCCGCGGCTATCGCGTGCGGCTGCCGCTCGACCTGTTCGTGATCGCGAGCGCAAACCCGGAGGACTACACCTCGCGCGGCAGGATCATCACACCGCTCAAGGACCGCTTCGGTTCGCAGGTCCGCACCCATTACCCGCTGAGCATCAGCGAAGAGATGCAGATCATGGAGTCGGAGCGGCACGCGGTGCCCGAAGACTTCGAGGTCATCTTCCCGTCCTTCATGAAGGAGATCGTCGCCGAGCTCACGCACCTGGCTCGCCGAAGCCCGCACATCTCGCAGTCGTCGGGCGTGTCGGTGCGAATGTCCATCGCCAACGTCGAAAATCTCGCGAGCAATGCGGTCCGGCGCGCCGCGCGTCTTGGTGAATCGCTGGCCGTGCCTCGTATCAGCGACCTCGCGTTTCTTGCGTCGTCAACTGCGGGACGGGTCGAGATCGAAGCGCTCGATGAGGGAAAAGAAGAGCAAGTGCTGGCGCGGCTCGAGCGCGGAGCGATCAGCTCGGTGTTCAGCAGGCATTTCTCCGCCTCTCAGTTCGAGGGCGTCGTCTCGGGCTTCGAGGATGGAGGAATGCTCGAGGTCGGCGAGGGCATCCCCGCGCGCGCTTACCTTCGCGCCATCGGCGAGGTGCCCGAGCTGGCGACGGCGTTGAAGAGACTGTCGCTGCCCGATCGTCCGGAGGTCCGCGCCTCGGTCATCGAGTTCGTGCTCGAAGGGCTGCACCTGAACAAGCGGCTGAACAAGGACGAAGTCGAGGGGAGGGCGATCTACCGCCGCTAGAGATCGTCAGCGCTGGGTCGCGTAGATCCAGGTGAAAGCGATCACGATCCCGACGACCAGCAGAAAGAACACCAGCTCGACCCGGATCGCGAGCCGGACCAGGCGCTTGGCCCGGCGGGTGCGCGCGCCGCACTTCTCGCAGTAAGCGGCGTTGGGCACCAGCGCCGCACCGCACCTGTCGCACGCCGCCTGGACCTGTACCACCTGTGCCACCTGGACCCAGTATGCCAACCTTGCAGTGATGGAACTCGAAGAGGAGATGTCCACGACCGACGTGGTCTTGCTGCTCAGCTCCGTTCCGGAGCGCACGAGCGACCTCGTGTACTGGCTCGACGAGGCGCGTCTGCGCTACCGGCATGGGCCTGCGTTCCCGACCCTCGGCAGCCTGATCGCGCACCTGGTGGACGGGGCGCCGAAGGTCGATGGCCTGCTCCGTCATGCCCACCTCGACGGCCAGACGACGGCGGACGTACGCTCGGCCATCGATCCGGGCCACGACCAGGAACTGACCACGGCGCTGCGGGAGGCGCTGGAGGACTTCGCGCGCGTCCGGCGCCGGACAGTCGACCTGCTTCACGGTTGGGGCAAACCCGAGTGGGAGCGCAAGATCACCGATCCGAACGGGGGCGAGATGACCCTGCTCGAGGTCTGCAGGCTCGTGGCCAAGCACGAGATGGGCCACGTCGCCCAGATCCGCAACCTCAGCGCGCTGCTCCCGGAGCCGCGCGACCTGGGTCCAGCCCGCCCGGCGCGGGTGAACGGCCAGTAATCTTCGGCTCGTGTCCGAAAACGCGGAGGAGTCGCCGAGCCAGGAAGTGCGCCCGGCCAAATCCGGGCGCTCGAGGCGCAAGCGCAAGGGGGGCGGCGGCCGGGCGGCGCAGTACTGGATGGTCGTCAGCTCGCCCGACAACTTCCGCAAGACCCGCGAGCATGGCTTTTCGATCCAGGGCCTGAAGAGCCGCCACCGCAGGCGGGTCGAGACGATGCGCGTCGGCGATCGGCTGCTGTATTACGTCACCGGGCGTATGGGTTTCGCGGCCACCGTCACGGTGGCATCGCCCATGTACGAGGACCACACCCCGATCTGGCGCTCGGCCCGCCGGGACGAGGACTACCCGTGGCGGGTCCACATCCCATCGGACCTCGTGCTCGAGGAACCGGCCCGGGTGCCGGCCACAGCGCTTGGGTACCGGGCCGGACCCGGGCGCCAGTGGCCCCCCGAGC
>JACXTT010009630.1_pt1 | contig 13176 bp, 9 predicted proteins | sample 9270951 | NCBI WGS metagenome assembly JACXTT01 (sample SAMN15532306, study PRJNA645909) | rock metagenome | isolation source: weathered quartz diorite | place: Puerto Rico | collected 2017-06-21
TACTCCTCGATGCGGTCAACGCGGAGGTAGGGGCTTGATTGATCAAGCCCTTGCGTGGGTCCGATGAATCGGACCCCTACAGTGGTATTCTCCAAGAGGTATACTGAAACTGCACTAGGTAGATACCGCATTGAGTGATTACCTGCTCAATGCGGTGTAGATGCGAGAAATCAGGGGTCGGTGCTATGGCCCGGATGCAGCGGCGCGGAATCCGGGATTAAGTGAGTGGGACAGGTTAGCGAAATTGGTTTCGGGGTCAGGTCTTGAGGCGTGAATTTGCGGAAGCGTCTAACCTTTATCAGGGTCGACAACCCGTGATGCGTAGCCGTTGGGCTCTCCGCATATAGGTTTCATTGTGTGACTTGGTGGTAACTCGCTAAGAACTTGGCGCGCAGCGCGGTGCTCCGGAAACCCTTGGAGACCTGGGGTCGGGTCTTCCCCTGCTATTCGCGTTAGGGTGTTTTACTGTCCCCGGTTTTTACGCCGGGTGAAGAGGAGACGAGCGATGCAGCAGAACGGATGGAAAACGCTTCCGAAGGCGAGACTGGGCCTAGCCGTTCTCGCCGGGCTTTCGATCACCTTGCTGGACCCTAGCTTGGTGAAGGCAGCAACGCCGATTACACAGGCAGACATCCCGTTCACTATCGATCAGGCAGGGCAGTACATTGTTACCGAGAACCTGAGCGGTGCAGCGAATCAAACTACCATCACTATCCAGGCTGACCACGTCCACCTTAACTTGAATGGCTTTACCCTATCGGGACCGATAGACAACGCGAACGACTGCTTCAAGGGCGAGACAAGCGTTGGCATCGATGTGGTGGGAGCACCGGACGATCCACTAGTGGGGGTGCACATCAACGGCGGCGCTGTCCACGGCTTCGGCGCCAGCATCAAGCTCGCAGACACCAATGCAAACCATCTAAACGGCCTGACAGTGACGGGAAACTGCTCTTGCGGCGTTCAGTTGCTGAACTCCAACAACAACCACATTAACAGCAACAATATCTCAGACAACTTTGGCGCCGGCGTCTGTCTGGCCAACTCTGACAAGAACAAGTTCAACACGAACAAAGTGAACAACAACGTCCGCGTGACCTTTGCCGTTGGCTTTGGCTACTCGCTCAGTGCGTCGGACGGCAATATTATCACTTCCAACGACATCTCTGGTAACGGTGGCGACATCGGTGGTGATGGAGTACTGCTGGCCGGGGCTAACAATAACACGATCCGTGACAACACAGCTAACGGGAACAGTGAGGCTGGGGTCCAGATGTTAAGCTCGAACAATAACACAATCCGTAACAATACAACCAATGGGAATGGCGTATTTGGGATCCGGCTTATCTTTTTTAATACCGGAAACCTCATCCAGGGTAATACAGCCAACGGGAAAATAGCCGGGATCTTGCTTGACGTTGGCGCCACCGGAAATACCGTCAAGAGCAACACGGCGCTGGGCAACATTACCGACTTGGCGGACTTCAACTTTGGTTCCCGCTGCCCTAACATCTGGAAGAACAACGCCTTCGTGACCGAAGACGGAAATGTAGGGTGCATCCGATAGGAAGCCAGCTGCTTAGCAGCGATTCAAACTGGTACAAAGGATTCCACAAAAGAGAGTGAAGCAGGGCGGGTTAGCGAAGCGTAACCTACCTATCCCTTTTACCCACGGGGTGGACTTCATAGGCCATGTGATCTATCCAGACAGCTACAAAAAACGGATCGGCGTCGTAACATGGTGAATAGTCGATGCCGCTGAAAGAGGCTGGAGTAGTGAGGAACAAAGAGACATCGATCTCTTAACTCAGTCGAAACTTAGACTTGTTATCATGGAAAACACACAACTCAATTTCGTCGATCACGAAAAATTCTTCGATTGTGTCCATTGTGGACTGTGTCTCTCTTTTTGCCCGACCTACGTTGAATTAGGCACGGAGATGGATTCCCCGCGAGGGCGTATCGCGACCATGCGGGCGCTGCAAGAGGGACGGATTCCCCTTGACGCCGAGGTCGTTCGTCATTTGGATTTGTGCTTGGGTTGTCGTGCGTGTGAAACTGCCTGTCCTTCTGGCGTACACTATGGTGAATTGATCGAAGGGGCGAGGCCTTATATCGAACAGCATTATCAACGTCCACTCTTAGAGCGTCTTAAACGCAGAGCAATCAACAAGTTGTTTCCCAGTTCCGCCGGCACGCGCGTGTTAGCATTGCTCTTGAAGACCGGGGCAGCACTCGGACTGGGACAACTAGCGCGACGGCAAAAGCTCCCTAAGCAGTTGCGCTATTGGTTTGGTCTGCTGCCAGAGCCAGGCAGCGTCACTTCCACGACGTTATTGGAGCGGTATCCAGCCATTGGCGAGCAGCGATACACGGTCGCGCTGTTATCCGGTTGCGTGATGCCGGTGGTCTTTGGCGCGACCAACGAAGCGACGGTCAAAGTGCTGCGCCATAATGGGTGTGAAGTTCTTGTCCCACGAGCACAAGGGTGCTGCGGGGCGTTGCTCTTGCACAATGGGGACAAGTCGACGGCGCTCGCTCTCGCGCGTAAGAATATCGAGGTGTTCAGCCGCCTAGAACTTGACGCGTTGATTATTAACGCGGCAGGTTGCGGCGCCATGATGAAAGAGTACGGCGAACTGTTTAAGGATGATCCTACGTATCACGAGAAAGCTAAACGCCTCGTTGCCAAGATGAAAGACGTGACCGAGTTCTTAGGGAGCATTCCGCTGAAACCGCCGACTCGGGAGGTGCGAGCGAAAGTCACCTATCACGACGCGTGTCACCTGGCGCATGGACAGAATGTCCGCGAGCAGCCGCGGGCGTTGCTTCGGACCATTCCGGGCTTACAAATCGTCGAGCTGAACGAGTCAGATTGGTGCTGTGGCAGCGCCGGGACCTACAACCTTACCGAACCAGAAATGGCGCATCGTCTCTTGAATCGGAAAGTTGGCAACATTGAAGCTACCTCGGCTGACCTTGTCGTGTCCGGGAATCCGGGCTGCTTGATGCAGATCCGCGCTGGTCTTCAACAGCGCGGGTTACCAATCAAAGCCCTGCACACCGTTGATCTGCTTGCCGAGGCTTATGAAGAGTCAACATAAACAGCGAGGAGCTTCCTCGCAGGAGGGAAAGAGAGTACAAAGGTTGTACTGAAGTCGTGCTCATGAGAATTGACGAATGGGATTCTAGAAAAATCTCCCTTCGGCGGTATAGCAATGAGTGACTCTAAGGACGATCCTACAGAGCAGAGAAAAGCTGAAGAGCGAGACGCGCAACTCGCAGCCATCGTCCAATCCTCCAACGACGCTATCATTTCTGAGACCCTAAGCGGGATCATTACCAGCTGGAACCCGGCAGCGCAGCGTATGTACGGCTATAGCGCTGCAGAAGCGGTAGGGCAGTCAATTTGTCTTATTGTTCCTCCGGAGCGCACCGATGAGTTACGGAACATTTTGCAGAAAGTCGGTCGTGGTGAGCCCCTAGAACATTTAGAGACCATACGCCAGCGCAAAGATGGGACGCGGTTCAATGTTTCGGTGACCATTTCTCCTATCAAAGACAGTACGGGCCAGATTATCGGGGCCTCCGCCATCGCGCGCGACCTTAGCGAACACGAGCGTCTTGAGGCGACGTTGCGCGAATATGAAGAATACTTGCTTGCTCAGCAACGGGGCGAAACTGAACGCGTCGAAGCCGAACTTGCCCTTGTTCGTAAGCAGCTCGTGCGACAAGCCCGCTTCGCAGCGATTGGACAAATCTCAGCTAGTATCGCGCACGACTTGCGCAACCCCCTAAGCGCGATTCGCAATGCAGCATATTTGCTCAAACGGCGCACGCCAGCGACAGAACCTAAATTGCTACATTATCTACAGATTATAGATGAGGAAGTGGCCAGCTCCGAAAAGATCATTAATGATCTGATGGAAATGACGAGTGCGAAGGAGCCGGAGAAACAAGCCGTTGATCTCGAAAATTTGGTTCAGGATCTTTGTCCTCGCCTTGCGCTGCCCACTGGCGTGCAATGCCAATGGATCTGTACGCCCTCGCCTTTTCTCGTCTGGGCTGACCCCAACCAATTGCGGCAGGTCTTCAGTAATTTGCTGCTCAACGCTGCACAAGCGATGAAGGAGCAGGGAATTATTGAGGTGCGGGCGATGCGCCAAGATGGGTGGGATGTCCTCACGGTCAGCGACACTGGACCGGGCATCGCCCCAGAGCATCTCGATCATATTTTTGAGCCGTTGTTTACGACGAAAGCAAAAGGCGTCGGTTTGGGGCTAACGATTTGCAGACAGATCGTTGAGCGTCACGGCGGCGTGATTGAAGCATTGCTGCCAAGAGGAAGCGGCGCGATTTTTTGCTTGCGTTTGCCTCACCTGTAGGTCGAAGCTCAACCGACGGAGGGTGGAGTCTGAAACATTCAAGAGGGTAGGGTCATGCCACAACCTATGCGGATTCTCATTGTAGACGATGAAAAAAACCTCCGTTTCACCTTGGCTGAGATCCTTCAAGAAGAGGGGTATGAGGTCAGCTCGGCGGCCACAGGTGAAGAGGCCCTCGCGATGAGTCAACAGCACCACTACGACGTTGTTTTGCTGGATGTTCGCATGCCCGGTATAGATGGCGTTGAAGTATTTCGTGAACTTCGGCGGCGTCATGATATGGTCCGGGTGATACTGATGAGCGCGTTCGCGATTGATGACTTGAAGCGTGCTGCGCTCGATGAAGGGGCCATTGCATTTTTGGAGAAACCCTTAGACATACAGAAGGTCGTTGCACTGATCGGGGAAGTAACGGAGACAGCTATTTTGGTTGTTGAACCGGACGAAACTTCAGCCTCATCCGTGCAGAAAGCGCTGAGAGAGCATCATTATCGTGTGACAGTAGTGAACACAGCCCATGACGCTTTGGAACTCGTCGAGCAGATCTACTTTGATATTATCCTTATTGACGCCGCTTTGCCCGTCATGAATGGATTGGAGTTGTATTTAGCGATCAAGAAGATTACACCTCGCGCCGTTGCTGTCATGGTGACTGGCCTGGAAGAGGAATTTGAAAGAATTGCGCAAGAGGCGGTGCGGCAGACCGCTTATACAATTTTGAAGAAACCGCTTGAAATCGATCCCCTGCTGAGCATGTTGGACCGTATTCGTGGACAGCAGGTGTCAGGTGAAATCCGGAAGCCGCCGTTGTCAACCTCTTGAACACGAGCCAAAACGAGAAGAGCTGTTTTGATTGTAGGGATGGTACAATTGTTAGAAGCGACGGATCACAACAGAGAACAAGGTGAAAGACGAGCCCGCCTTACGCCGGTGTTGATCGTCGAAGATGAACTTCGACAACTCAATCTGCTTGTCGACATTGTCGAGGCCGAGGGTTTTGTCGCGACTGGTTGCCACACTGCAACTGAAGCCTTGGATCTCGTGCGACGCGAACATTTCGCTATCGCGATTATTGATTTTCGTCTTCCGGATCTGAACGGCGCTCAATTGCTGGGACAGTTACGGTTACTAGACGACGCTCTCCGAGTGATCATCAATACCGGGTACGGTTCATTGAGTTCAGCAAAGGATGCAGTCAATTTGGGGGCGTTTGCTTATGTTGAAAAGGCTGACGATCCGGATGAACTCGCACGCCACCTCCATCGCGCCCAGGCTGCATATTTGAGCCAATACACCAAAACACTGGAGACCGTTGTTGCCGAACGTACGGCAGAGTTACACCGGAGCGAAGAGCGTTTTCGGTTCATTGCGGAAACCACGAGCGACTCTCTCTATGATTGGGATATTGTGACTGGACAGTCATGGCGCAACGACGCTCATGCGCGGCTTTTGGGGTTGCCCCCAACAAAAACAGGCCCTTTTGATTGGTGGGTACAGCATATTCATCCTGAGGACCGAGAGACTGTAACAGCGGAATTTTCCGCTGCCCTCAACAGCCAGGCCTATGTGTGGAAGCAGGAGTATCGTCTGCTGCGAGCCGATGGCAGCTGGGTGTACGTGCTCGATCAGAGCAAAATTCTCAGAAACTCTCTTGGCGTTCCCATACGTGTAGTGGGTGCTCTAACCGACATCACCGACCGCCGAAAGATGGAAGATGAATTGCGCGCGAATGAGGCCCGTTTTCGCGCCCTCTTCGAACAGGTCACAGTTGGTATGTCGCACGTGAGGCTGGACGGACGTTTTCTCCTCGTCAATCAAAAACTTTGCAGTATTCTTGGTTATACACAGGAAGAGCTGTTGCAGTTCTCGTATCAAGAACTTACGCATCCTGATGATCTTGAGGCTGAGACAAGACAACTACAACGTCTGCGCCAGGGAGAACTGCGAGAATTCTCTCGAGAAAAACGCGCTATCCGCAAAGATGGTTCGATAGTGGGGATCCATATAACAAGCTCCCTCATCTATGACGCTAATGACGTTCCTCTCTATTATGTTGACATCGTCGAAGACATTTCTGCACGGAAGCAACTCGAGGAAACCCAGAGCCGATTGCTTGCTATTCTTGAAGCCACAAGCGATCTTGTAGTAACAACGAGTGTAGATGGACGCGTCCTGTACATGAATCAGGCTACACGGGAGCTTCTGGGCCTTGCGCCAGGCGCGGAAGTCTCATCATGGAAAGTCCCTTTTGGGTATGCACGTGGTGCGGAGGAACTCATTATGAAGCAGGCTCTTCCTTTTGCCGTGCGTAATGGCTCCTGGCTTGGCGAAGTCGTCTTCGTCAACGTTGCAGGTCAGGAAATTCCCGCTTCGCAAATGATCATCGCCCACAAAGCCGCGGACGGAACTGTCGAATACTTTTCGACGCTTGCGCGAGATATTCGCGCGCAGAAGCGAGCGGAAGAAGAATTACAGGCTCTTCCTCGGCAATTATTGTACGTGCAGGAAAATGAACGTCGTCGTATCGCCCACGAACTACATGATGAAATCGGTCAGGTGCTCACAGCCATTAAGATCAATTTGCAGACGATCCAACGTACTCCGGAGATGCTTGCGGCCCGGATGGGAGAAAGTATCAATCTTGTTGAAAATGCATTGCAACAAGTCCGGACCCTTTCATTAGATTTGCGTCCGCCAATGCTCGACGATCTGGGGCTTGTCGCTACGCTGCGTTGGTACCTTGATCAACAAGCGCAGCGGTCGACGTTCTCTGTGCATCTGATGGCCGATCTCAAAACTGGACGTCTTTCGCCGGAGATTGAGATCACCTGCTTTCGTATTGTGCAGGAAGCCGTGACTAACATCTTGCGACACGCGCGCGCACAGCATATCCACGTGGTCGTGCAACAAGAGAACGACATGCTCCAATTACAAATCTGGAATGATGGCGAACCCTTCGATGTAGAGGACGCGAGATCGCGTGCTCTGCATGGTCGAAGTGTAGGAATTACAGGCATGCAGGAGCGTGCACAGTTGATGGGTGGGCGCGTAGAGATTACCTCCCATGCCGAATACGGAACGGAGGTGCGTGTGTGGCTTCCTCTGGAGAGAAAAGGAGGGCTTAATGGCGTCAGTACGCATATTACTGGCGGATGACCACGCACTCGTTCGGGCAGGGATTCGTGCGCTCTTGCAAACGATGCCTGATGTTCAAGTCGTTGCGGAAGCGGATGATGGACGTGAGGCCGTGAGCTTAGCGAAAAAGCTGTACCCAGACCTCGTGCTCATGGATATTGCCATGCGTGGTTTAAATGGGCTGGAAGCAACCGCTCTTCTCCGGAAAGAGACGCCCGCCGCTCGGGTCGTTATCTTATCGATGCACGGGAACAATGAGCATGTGTCACAGGCGTTACACGTGGGCGCTGCTGGGTATCTGCTGAAAGATTCAGCGGTCCCGGAATTGGAACTGGCGGTAAAGTCGGTCATGCGTGGGGAAACGTATCTGAGCCCAGCTGTGGCTACGCACGTGGTGTCGTACGTCCGACGAGCTGAAGCTGGAGGAGTTAATGGCAGTAGCGGCAGAGGGCAGGCGGGAGAACTGTTGTCATCGCGCCAACGCGAGGTGTTACAGCTCATTGCCGAAGGTCGCACCACCAAAGAAATCGCTTCGTTGTTACATCTCAGCGTCAAAACAGTCGAAACACATCGGACCCAACTGATGGACCGGTTGGATATCCATGACATCGCTGGTCTCGTGCGCTATGCGATTCGCACAGGCTTAGTCACTCCAGAGTACTGAATGAAAATGCGCGGATGTGACTCGTCCCTTGTGGACGGCCGACAGGTTCTTTCTCATCGATACCCGAGAAATGCTCAGGTCTTTACCTGATCCTTTTTCAGGTTTTTCCCCTTTACTTTTTCCTCCTTTTTCCGGATTTCTCCGGTGTGTATATTTCCGTACACTAAACATGGGGGGAACAGCATGTCTTCGCTGCGGGTTCTTTTAGTAGATGACCATCCTGGGTTTCTTGAAGCCGCACGATGTTCTTTAGCCGAGTGTCCGGAGGTCGCGTCTGTGTTCGGGGTGAGTTCGAGGAGTGCAGCGCTCAAGCACGCCGCCACTCAACAGCCGCACGTGGTGCTGATAGGGCTCTCTTTTTCCCGGCGCGAGGGGTTCTCCCTGGTGGAGTCCCTCAAAGACCAGCCGAACGCGCCTTATGTCGTCCTTTTAGGTCTGGACGATTCTTCCGCCTATCGCATAGCCGCTGAAGCTGCGGGCGCAGACGGTTTCCTTTGTAAAGAAAATTTCAGTACGGAAGTCCTATCCTTATTAAAACGCTTGTTTCTCGATTCTCCGCCAAGCAAGGCGGACGCAAGCAGGAGAGGAGTTGCGGTGAGGAGAAAGAAGTTGCGTTTGTCTGTTGCCGATCAACGAATAAGAGCTGCCGTCTCGCGTGATCACGCAGCATTCTACGACCAAGGGCTGGCCAATCATCTGCCGGTTGGGGTGTATCAATTAGTATCATCTGGACGCCTGCAGATGGTCAACCCTGCCCTGCGCTGCATGTTAGGATATGGAAAAGAGCAGTCTTTGCTCACGGTCTCTTTCTCTGATTGGTTCTTTTGGGGCGGCGATTACGAACGCTGTTGGCAGGCGCTGGAACGAGAAGAAATCGTCGATGGTCTGGAAATGGAATTCCGACGGAGAGATGGGGCCAGCCTTTGGGTGCGTCATAGCCTGCGAACCGTTCGGAATGAGCAGCGGGAGGTAGAATATTATGAAGGCGTGATCGAAGATATTTCTACCCAAAAACGCGTGGAACACGCTATGCGTCAGAGCGAGGAACGCCTCCGCGCGATCTTTGAGAAGGCGGCGGTTGGCATCAGTTTTGTGGATGAAGAAGGTAACATTATTGAAAGCAATGAAGCTTTGCTGGAAATGCTCGGCTATAGCGCGGAAGAATTGCAGCACAAGGGATTTGTTGAGGTCACTTATCCTAGTGATCGTGAGCTCGCTTTAGATTCGTACGTGGATCTCGTGATTGGAGAGCGCGACCATTACCAAATTGAGAAACGCTACGTACGGAAAAATGGGGAGATATTTTGGGGACGGTTGACTGTTTCGAAAATTAGCAGCGGTGATGCGAAAGGATTTGCCGTTGGGATGGTGGAAGACATTACCAAACGGAAGCAAGCAGAGGAGGCAGCGGAAAGAGAAAAACAGGCCTTGGCGCATTTAGCGGAAGACAACGTACAGCTCCGAGAGTGGGCAGAGCAAGCGACTCAGCTCAAGAACGAATTCTTAGGGACGATTTCGCATGAGTTGCGCACCCCACTGCATATTATTCTTGGATATTTGGGGCTGACGCTTGAGGGAGACTTTGGGCCGCTGTCACCGGAGCAACACAAAACGCTCTCGCTTGTGACAAACAATGCTGAACATCTCCATCGTCTCATCAATGGTCTGCTTGATGTCAGTCAATTAGAGACGCGACAAAACCGTGTTGAGGACAATATCGTCGACGCTCTTGCCTTGCGAAAAGAACTTGTCGAGGAATTCGTGTTAATTTTGCGTGAGAAGCCGACGGTCAGTCTGATATGGAATCAAGACTCAGAGCCGGTGATTTTTCACACTGATCGGGTAAAGTGCAAAATTATTCTCAGAAATCTACTTCACAATGCTATCAAGTTTACTAACAAGGGAACTGTACGGGTGGAGGTTGTACGTCGAGATGGCGGGATCCAATTTTGTGTGACGGATACTGGTGTCGGCATTCCCTCCGAGTTGCAGCAGGTGATTTTTGAGATGTTTCGACAGGGAGATAGATCGTCTCGTTCTGTTGAAGGGTTAGGGTTAGGACTCTACATCTCTCGTCGTCTGATCGTTTTGCTGCAGGGCACGTTAACGGTCAAAAGCGAGGTAGGAAAAGGGTCGACCTTTTGTTTATGGATTCCGGATAGAACGGAGGGCGGCAGTTCCGTGTGTTAATAGCGTTAGCGTCTTTTGGAACAGGAAGAGGGATGTGCATGCACACATCCCTTTGTCCAAACAAAAAGGTTACTCCATGCGATAGAGCCGTTTGGCGTTGTCAAATACGATCTTCTGTGTCACCTCGGCTGGCACTTTGGCGAAGTCCTTCTTAATCACTTCGAGTGAATTCGGCCACGTAGAATCGGTGTGAGGGAAGTCAGAGGCCCACATATAATTATCCGCGCCGAAGAAATCCCACGTCGATGGACCGATCGGATCATCCTGGAAGGTGGCGTACAGATTCCGTTTCATGTATTCGCTTGGCGGCATCGGGAGCGGTTCTTTATTGAAGAAGCGGAACTTTTCCCAGGCGTGATCCGCACGATACATGAAGTGCGGCAACCAGCCGCTGTCATTTTCAGCAGACACAATGATCAACTTCGGGAAACGCTCCAGCACGCCGCCAAACAGAATGTCGATGATTGATTGCTGCACTTCATGGATTAAGCGCATGTAGCCGGCTTCAGTGCCGCCGGGGCGTCGTTCACGCTGAGGCTTGGCCTCTCCCGTCGCCTTTTTCTCCTGGTTCCCTTTTTTGCTGGTGACTACGTGTAAGCTGACCGGCATCTGTAGATCTTGTGCTGCAGCCCAGAACGGATTGTATTCTGCCCCGCTGTACGGATGCTCGCGCGGCGGAGAGCCCCATATCATGACTCCGCGCATCCCCATCTTCGCGCAACGTCCAAGTTCTTTGACTCCGGCTTGAATATCTTCGAGCGAGATCAGTGCGATCCCGAACAGCCGTTTCGGATTATGGCTGCAAAATTCAGCGACCCAATCGTTGTAAGCGCCGAAGCAGGCTTGCTGAAAGCCGGCGTCATCTAAGCCAAACAACGACATGCCAAGGGTCGTGTACAAAACTTCGGCTTCTACGCCGTCGATGTCTTGATCTTTCAGACGCTCTACCGGGTCCCACCCGCTGGGCCGAGCGCCTTCGTACCCTTTCTCCCACGCTTTGGGGAGGTCTTCCGGTTTGTTGCCCGCAGCAAATCCGCCAGCGACGGGAAACGGTTTGATCCCTTCAACAACGAAGAAGTATCCTTTTTTCCCTTCGTGGCCTTGGATGACTTGCGGCGCTCGATCTTTGTATTTGTTATCAAGCCGTTCTCGCCATAAATCTGGCGGTTCCATCATGTGAGAATCTGCCGAAATGACGCGCATGCGATGCCTCCTTATAAGTTTGAGAAACCTAAGCCTTTGCGTTTCGTACGGTCATGTTATTGCTTGACTCTTTGAATTGTCAAGAAGCGAGCCCTTTTCCTGCTTGACAAGGAAGAAGCAGGTCATGTAGAGAGTGGGGGCCGTTGGCCACATACAAATTTTTATAAGGAGGATCTATGAAGAAGCAGAACGGCAAACATCTCCCTCTCCTTTCCCGTGCTGGAGCCTCACTTTTAGCGGCGTCGTGTGTATTTGCGATGACCGCAAGCAACGCTTCCGCTGAACCAAACGCCTGTAAAGACTTGCCGAGTTATGACGCCTTAAAAAGCGCTCTTATTGCTGCGCGTAAGCAAGCCAACGGCGGCTTTAATCTTGACATGTGGGGAACAGTGGTCAATCGAGACGGTATTGTCTGTGCGGTGGCGTTTACTGGTGATGATCGAGGAGATCAATGGCCAGGAAGCCGAGTGATTTCCGCTCAAAAAGCGAACACAGCGAATGCCTTTAGCCTACCGAAGCTGGCGCTCGCGACCGCAAATCTGTACACCGCTGTCCAGCCGGGAGGCAGCCTGTTCGGTTTGCAAGAGAGCAATCCGGTCGATACTGATGTGGCGTATGGCGGAAACGCCAAGAACTACGGCAAGCCTAACGATCCGATGGTCGGTAAGAAAATTGGCGGGATCAATGTCTTCGGCGGTGGCCTGGGGCTGTACAATAGCTCTGGCGAGCTCATTGGTGGATTAGGGGTCAGTGGGGACTCTTCTTGTGCGGATCACAATATCGCTTGGCGGACGCGCGACACCTTGGGGCTTGATTTCGTGCCTGCAGGCGTGAGTGGAGATTCGCTGCGCAAAGATAACATTGTCTACATAGGCTCCGTCAATCCGCAGGCTGCGGCGTGGGGACAACCTCATTGCCTAGATGCGACGACTGAGCAGAACATCGCCGATAATCTTCCTACCAACAACTGAGGCTTTTTCTCGGCGCAGTACTCCTGTTTTCAGGTTGTTCCTGCGCCGCCCTTTTCTTTATACAGTTCAGTAGCTCGTGTGACCAAAGCGCTGCTTACGACGCGGCGGCTTGGACTTCTTCAGCCACCAACTTTCCTACAACATTGTTAATAATTGCATCGGCGCGCGACCAGACTTCTTCTTTGGTCAGCGGCACAATCGGATGTGGGACGGTGATTACTTCGTACTGAGGGATGCCGAGGTTTTTACACTGTACACGTGCGGCGGCGACGAATTCGGTCGTCGAGATATTGGCAGTGGGGATTCCGTTTTCTTCGAAATAAGCGACATCGTGCGAACTGCACGAAATACAGGATCCTCACGAGCTGACGGCTTCAACCACTCCGTGACAACGAGAGAGAATATCTTTCCGCACTTCTGGCTTCGCCATACGGGTTGGCGAAGGTTTGGCGTGACGCACGACTATAGCGACGCCATACCGCTCTTTGAGGAGCGTCTCTACGCGATCGAGAAAAATCTTGCTGTTAGGAAAGCCGATATCAAGGAGCGCAATCGTTTTCCCTTGCAAGCTTGAGAGTCGCGGGGCTAAAGCTTTTTGCGCCTTCCCCCCATAGCCTATCGGGTTAAG
>JACXTT010009631.1_pt1 | contig 13175 bp, 5 predicted proteins | sample 9270951 | NCBI WGS metagenome assembly JACXTT01 (sample SAMN15532306, study PRJNA645909) | rock metagenome | isolation source: weathered quartz diorite | place: Puerto Rico | collected 2017-06-21
GAGGAAATTCTGGTCGCGGTTGTCGGGCCGGCTCAGTTCACCGGTGACATCAGCATGATCCTCGGTCGCCCCGCGCAGATGCGCCTCCGTGTGAGTGACTCTGGTGAAGTCGTCCAACTTACACGCGACCAGATGCACGCCCTTATTCAAACCGACGCCGAAATCAGCGAAGTGTTGATGAGAGCGTTGATCCATCGGCGCGTCGCGATGGTTGAGCAGGGGATTGGCGACGTGCTGCTCATCGGCTCCGTCGGGTCCGCGGCAACGCTACGAATCAAACAATTCCTAACGCGCAATGGCCACCCCATCAAGTGCCTCGACCTTGACCGGGACGCCGATGTACGGCAATTGCTCGCTCGCTTTCACCTGGAGCCGGCCGAGATACCTGTCCTGATCTGCCGCGGTGAGGTGGTGCTGAAGAATCCCAGCAATCAGGAAATCGCCGACTATCTCGGCTTCAATAAGGGGATCGATCACACCCACCTGCGCGATATGGTTATCGTCGGCGCCGGACCAGCGGGTCTTGCGGCCGCCGTCTACGGGGCTTCCGAGGGACTCGATGTGCTGGTTATCGAGGTGAGCTCGCCTGGAGGACAAGCGGGCTCGAGCTCGAGAATCGAGAACTACCTTGGATTTCCAACCGGGATTTCAGGTCGAGAGCTGGCTGGGCGCGCCTACGCCCAGGCACAGAAGTTTGGCGCCGAGGTCATGATCGCGAAAGGCGCCGCGGAGTTGGCCTGCGAACACAACGCCTACGGCGTGAGACTCGACGATGGCGTGACCATCCCGGCTCGCACCGTAGTCATTGCCACTGGGGCTCGATACCGTCGGCCGTCGCTCGCGAATCTCGGTCAGTTCGAAGGTGCGGGCGTCTACTACAGCGCGACCTTCATGGAAGCGCAGCTCTGCGACGGCGATGAGGTCATAGTCGTAGGCGGGGCGAACTCGGCCGGCCAGGCCGCGCTGTTCCTGGCGCAGGCGGCGAGGCACGTTCATCTGCTCGTCCGCTCCAGCAGTCTTTCGGCGAGCATGTCGCGATACCTGATTCGACGCATCGAGGAGACTCCAACAATCCAGATCAAGACAAGAACCGAGATCGTGGCTCTTGAGGGAAACGGACATCTTGAGCGTGTGCGGCGGCGCGACGGCACGGGCGCGGTAACGAGTCAGGATATTAAGCATGTATTCCTGATGACGGGGGCCGAAGCCAACACCGGTTGGCTGAATAGTTGTGTCGCGCTCGATGCGAAAGGTTTCATCAAGACCGGATGGGACCTGACGCACGAAGATCTCGCCGCTGCCCATTGGCCGCTCGACCGCTCACCGTATCTGCTCGAAACCTCACTTCCGGGCGTGTTCGCCGTGGGTGACGTTCGCTGCGGCAACGTCAAACGCGTGGCATCGGCAGTCGGTGAAGGATCGATCGCGGTTTCGTTTGTCCATCGCGCGCTGGCCGAGTAGTTCGCCGGCCATCGAGATCTCAATGACCGACCGCCATCAAGACCGTCAAGCACCCGAAGGCGAGACAGTGCGAGGAGTGCTCGAAGATTGGCGCACGATGGGTCCAACCGAACCTGTCAGGAGCGCGTGTCACGCTGTGCTGCGACAGCTCCGCGAATCAACACGCCAGCAAGCACGCCCAGGCCCTCGGCCAGAGCTTGAGGCAGACGTGCGTAACGGGTTATCCGAGTCTAGATGTGGTATGAAATAGTGATGCGCGACGGCAATTTTCCAGTGCCTGAGTGCTCGGCACCAAACCTTAGACAACAGTCTGTTCCTCAACCGCGACGGGAGTGCTTAGGTGCCTTCCGAGGCCAAGCCGGGCTCCCCCCAAAGTCTGGCCGAGGGCGCAGTTGTGTTGAGGCGCCGATACGTGGGCGGGAATTGCCGCTGAGGCGTTGCCCCCAGCTTCCCTGGCTCGACGAGGCTCCCTCACGGAACGTACTCGCGTTTGGTGAGCGAAGTGAGTCGATAAATTGCATTGACGCTCGAACGATCGCACGCCGAGTAATCGGAACGGCAGTGGGAAGGAATGATCGGCCTAACCGATCCGTAGCTGATCACACATCAGTTGAAAACAACGGATCAGCATTGTCACGAACCCATGGGCTGTTCGGTCCACGCGAGTGAGACCGTCAGCTTGAAATGTCTCGGTTGAAAGGAAGGAGAATCATGAAAATCGTCGTAATTGGCGGCACCGGACTCATTGGATCGAAGCTTGTCCAAAAGCTTCGTGAGCTTGGAAACGAAGTGGTGGCTGCTGCGCCCAGTACCGGCGTCAATAGCATAACCGGTGAAGGTCTGGCAGGTGCGCTGAACGGGGCTTCGGTGGTTGTCGACGTGACCAACTCCCCTTCCTGGGAAGACGCGGCAGTGCTGAACTTCTTCGAGACATCAACGCGTAACCTTCTCTCCGCTGGGGCAGCCGCGGGAGTCCGGCATCACGTTGCGCTGTCGGTGGTCGGAACGGAACGTCTGCTAGAAAGCGGGTTCTTCCGCGCAAAGCTCGCTCAGGAGAACTTGATCAAGGCTTCGTCGATTCCCTACACAATCGTCCGCGCGACGCAGTTCTTCGAGTTCGTAACGAAGATCGCCGACTTTTCCACCGAGGGCACTCAGGTACGCCTGCCTTCTGTGTTCATCCAGCCAATGGCAGCCGATGATATAGCTAGTGCACTCGGAAGAATCGCAACGAGCGCACCCGTGAATCGAACCGTTGAAATCGGGGGGCCGGAGAGTTTTCGTCTGGATGAACTCGCCCGAAGGGCCCTGGCGGCGTTTCACGATCCCCGCGAGGTGATCTCGGACTCGCACGCACGCTACTACGGCATTCAGGTGAGCGAGAGGACGCTGGTTCCCGATGATGACGCGCGACTCGGCGAGATGCGTTTCGAAGACTGGCTGACTCAGGCGTCAAAACCACTCGCAAAGGCGGGTCGGTCGCTGGCATAAGCGCAGTGGAGGAGAACCATGATGAAGAGCTCACGATTTCTGTTCGTGCCCGCATTCCTCATCTCCGGCGCCCTGATTGCGCAGGACGCGCAGGTCACACCAATCCTGTCGAAAGATCTTCCAGATTTTCCCGGCAAGGAAGGTCTGATGATCACTGTCGTGTATCCTCCCGGCTCTTCGGATCCGATTCATCGGCACAATGCCCATGCATTCGTTTACGTGCTGGAAGGCTCCGTTGTGATGCAGGTAAAAGGCGGGCAAGAAGTCACGCTCACGCCAGGCCAGACTTTCTATGAAGGTCCCAATGATATTCATGTAGTTGGCCGCAATGCAAGCACCACGAAACCGGCCAAGATCCTCGTGCTTTTGGTGAAGAACAAGGGCGCCCCGGTGCTCATACCAGTCAAGTGAAAGCAACAACTTTATCCAGGTGCGACTCACGGCCTCACAGCAACACAACTGGATCGAGTCCACGCTGGCGAGAGTCGAAGAAGCGCTAAAGCTCCCGGGGCTCATACCCTGGCAGATCCAGTGTTTTTCGTCGGTCTGCCAGGGTCTTCTTAGCATGCGCATTCCTTGAAGAGGGATCGTCGCTTCCCGCGCGGCCAAAGGGTCTAGCAATGATTCTAAGCTTTTCAAAAGGATTCCTTTTTGGCCCACAAACTCAACTAAGTAGTTGTCGTCTGGCGAATGAATGATGAAGGCGTGACAAAAGCTTCCGAAAATGCCTTTCGGCACGGTATGATCAGCTTACGCACGACCTCCTGGTACGTTGGCCATTTTCGGAGACCACAAACAAGCTGGGCGAATGCCGCCGCCAGTTCTTGCTACCACGCAGGACTCTTCTCGAAATTGACAGCTACGGTGACAGCTACCAGAACGGAAAAGGAGGAGCAACGTGACACAGACCGGCACGAGGCGAGTCGTCAAACGGTTGAAAATAATACGAGTCGTACACATGTGGACACCATACCCTCGGACTACGAACCAGAAGGTCGGCTGTTCGAGTCAGCCCGGGCGCACCACTCGAATCCCCGCTACCTCTGGCTCCAGTTCGCGGCAATTTCCGCTAGCGGCAGGCGATCAAATGAAGTATCGTCGGTAAAGTGAAACAGTATGGCTGCTGAAGCTCGCCAGCTCGCGTGCCTGGAATTACGGGGTGGAAATCTCCGCGAATCGTATTCAGTCGAACTGCCAGGATTGTCGGGATGGGTTTCGTGCCGGCCGCTGACTCCAGCGACCAGCGGCGGCGATCTGCATTACCTCTCGGTCTGCGGGCAGGGCGCCATCTCGCGCATCGCTTTGGCGGATGTTGCCGGGCACGGCGAAATCGTCAGCTCCATTGCCGAGAGGTTGCGCGACGCACTGCGGAAGCACGTGAACACATGGGACCAGACCGTTCTTCTGCAGGAGCTTAACGATTCCTTTCTTGCGGGCGCGGAGGGACTCGAATACGCGACTGCTTTCCTGCTGGGTCACTACGTAGAGACTGGTGAGGTAGTTTTCACAAACGCCGGTCATCCGCATCCGCTGTGGTATCGCGCTGCTGAGAAGAAATGGGTAGCGGTCAAAGAATCGACGCCGTATGCAAAGCAAATCGCCGATCTTCCCCTGGGCATGATTCCAGGAACCCCTTACACTCAGACTGCGATACAACTCAGCCCCGGCGATCTGCTGTTGCTGTACACGGACGGCATCAGTGAATCCAGGAATCCGGCGGGCGACGAACTTGGCTTGGAGCAATTGTTGTCCCTGGCATCGCGAGTTTCCGTGGAGTCGCCCGATCGGGCGGGTGCGTCACTGCTTTCCTCGGTCGAAGCGTTTCGCGACACTGAACCTGCCGCCGACGATGAAACTGTCGTGGTGCTTCAGCGCGCCGCAATGGATCGATGAAGCGAGTGGCTTCCGCCGTGGCTGAAGGAGCTATGGTGGTTGCTTTCGTACACGAGTGCCGGCGAGGCTCGTGACGCCAAAAGAAACAACTCCCCCGTAGATGAATCCAATAGATTGTGAGCTGAAACTTCGAAGTTCGGATGGTGAGGTCGTTCGGCACAGACCCAAGGGAGAATGACAGTGGCAAGCAAAACAAGTACCGGCAAGAGGAAAATCCACAAGGTGATGAGCGAGTACAAGCACGGCAGCCTCAAATCGGGCGGAGGAGGAAGAGTGAAGAGCCGCAAGCAAGCCGTCGCGATCGCGCTCAGTGAGGCGCGGAGCACAGGCGCCAGGATACCGAAGAAGAAGTAGACCAAGCGCGCTTGTAACAAGGAGACTCGAAATGCGGTCATTCAATAATAGGCCGCGTCTGACTTAGCGCAATTGCCGCTTGTAAAGAAAGTTGACGCTGAAAATTCCGTTCTGGTCTCTCGTGGCAACAGCCGACCACTGCGGATTGAGCGCCCATTCTATGCGAATTGTTTGAGTATTGGATGCGTTCAATGCGGTCACGTAAGTGAAGGTCAGGTTGCTCGCGATCTGCTGCTGCAGCGTCAACTGCGCCGTCGGCAGCGCGGATCCGCTGGTGAAGGCCGGATCGATTTTAAACTGGCTCACGCCAAACACTCGCTGCAGTTGGCTGGCAACGGGATCGGCGAGCGCCTTGCTCACCAGAGCCGATTCTCCCATTTGCTGGAAACTCTGCGGCGGCTGAGATGGCTGATTCGCGAGCAGAGTTGGATCCGAGGTCGGGGCCTTCCCAGTCGCCAGGAGACCGACGATCTCCTGGAATTGCAGTGGGGGATCGGATGTGTAGCTGAGCTTCATATTGTCTACGGGGCCTGTGGCACGGAGGACGACGTTGACCCCTTTGGCGGTCGTTTCCAGGCTCAGGTCGAGGATCGGCTCGATGCGTACCGGATTGTAGAACGCAATCGTGCCGGTGTTCACCTTGTACCTTGCGCCGAAAAATGCTAGCTGCCCTTCGGTGATCGTTATTCGTCCAAGCGCTCCTGGCCGGGTTGCCGTGCCGCGTACGTGCAGATCGGCGTCAGCTTGTAGATTCTCGGCCAGAGATGCCTGCACCGCGGTGGCATCGGAGGTTCGTATTTGAATGTCGAGCTTCATGTTGTCGAGCAGCGGCGCCGGCGGTGCGGCGGATTGAACGGGCGGCGCTGCCCTGGTCAGAACCGAAGCCAAATCGGTTCGAGGCGCGTACGTGACTCGATCGATTGTGACCGTGCCCGACAGCACGCTGGTTTCGTTCGTACCTGAGAGTCGCAGATTCGCGTCCGCGACAACGCTCACGCCCTGCTGCAGCCGAATACGCATGTTCGACGCGTTGGCACGCAGTCCGAACCGGACGTTGTCATCCATCGTGGTGAAGCCGTCCAACGTGACTCTTCCACCGCCGGACTCCGCAGTCAGATTGCGAACCAATGCGCTGTTGCCGCTGAACGTAACTACGCCATTTGCGTTGGAGATTCCGTTCGGAAGGTTCGCGTAATTGAACGAAGCGTTCTTGAGTTCGAGAGTTCCGTTCACCAGAGGTTTGGTCAGCGACCCTCGCACGATGGTAGCGAGCACGACCGTTCCTGAGGACGTAATATCCTGGCTGAAATTTTGCAGTATCGTGAGATTCACATTGCCGTTGACATTTACATTCATCGCCTGCCCTCGCAACGGCACGGTGCCTTTGGCCTGGAGGTCAGTCTGTGGGCCAGTCACATGGGCGCTATCGATGCGGATCACGTCGCGATCCAGGGTGGCGGAGATTGGTCCCTGATTCTGCAGGATGATCGGACGAGGCGAGGCAGTTCCAGGTCTAGGAATATTGTTCAGTTGCAGACGCGAGATCTGAAGCGAGCCACGCAGTTGGCCGGCTTTCATCACCGGACCGTGGATCGTCACTTGACCGTCGGCGGCGGCCTCGAACTTGGGCGGTTCCCCGCTACTGAAACCGAGCAAGTCCTGAACACGCGTCCAGGTGACGTTGTTGAACGCTAATTGCGCTTCGATCGGATAATCGCCTCCGAGCTGCGCGTTGCCGCGGCCGTGAATCGCGGCGCTGGCGAGGTTCGAATCGAGCGTGAAGTTAAGCTTGCCGCCCGACGTGTTCGCGGTAACGGTTGCGTCGCCGAATGCTTTCCCCTGGGCAACGATCCCAGTAGCCTTCAGGTTGGCATCCAAATCGTGGACCAGCACGCGCGGCTCGCTCCGGCGGATTTCCGCGGCGCCGTTGCCCGCGATTTGCAGAACACCTCCCAGACCAGGCCGCTGATCCTGCACGTGCGTGATTCGCGCCAAATCGATACGGCTGCTGTTCACCCGGAACTGAAGGTTGCCCTCCTCGAGATTCTCGGATGGATGCTCAAAGCGCGCAGTCAGATCGATCTGTGATGGTCCGGTCACGATTTGAAGTTGCTGAACATCGATGTTCCTGGCAGCGTAGCTGACGCGCACGCGCAAATGATCCATGGGCTCCTCGTAAACAACCGCATTCGCGAGCTCGACGTCAGCGCTCCCCTGCGGATTGTCTTTCGTGCCTGAGAAATGCGCCGTACCCGACAGACTGCCCTTCGCCGGAATGTCGGTGCGTTCCGCCACCTGCAGCACGCGCTCAATCGGTAGGTTGCGTATATTCGCATCGGCATTGGTTAGATATCCGCGCGCGAGCTGTGTGTTGCCGTTCACGCGGATGTTGGATCCCGCGAAATCGGAAGTGAGTTGATAGGTAACTGCCGATCCGCTGGTGCGCGCCGTAGCCGTGAGGTCACCATAATCTTGGCCCTCAAAACGAAGCGCGCGCGCCGATGCGTCACCATTCACGCTGGTGATCAAAAACTCCGTTTGCTGCTTACTGCCGCTCTTAACTTCCGAAAGACTGCCGGCGACGTCGGCATTCAACTGCAGCAGGCCCGCCGTATTGGGCCGCTGTTTCTGGACGTTATGAACCTGGGCCAAGTCCACTTGATTGCTCTGCGCGTGCGCGTGTACGCGGCCGGTGGTGAAGCTGTCGCGAGGATGTTGAAACTCGGCAGTCAGGCTGACGCGCGCTGTGCCCGACTCGAGCGAGGCGTTGGGAATCGTTACCAGTTGGTCCGTCAAGCTGACCTGTGCTCGGATGCGGTCGAATGGCTCGCCGAGAATTGCGCCATTAGTCACGAGCAGCCCGGCTCCGCCGCGCGGATTGCCGACGGTACCGCTGATGTGCAGGTTCGCGCTTAACATTCCGGAGTAGTCGCTGCTGGCGTAACCTGTGAGCGCAATCATGTCGGCCAGATCGCCATTGCGGATCGATGCGTCGGCGGTCAGCGGCTGATTCGGAAGCGCCTTCCAATTCCTAAGGCCGACAGCTCCCGAAAACACCCCCTGCATCGGGCCCCGGTTCAGGATGCCGTTACGAATAGCTGCGTTCGCGCTGGAAACCGCAGCATCCGCTTCCAGCTTGTCGAACTGCCGGCCCTGGATGCTAAGACGGCTGACAATCAGGTGACCGGTGATGCGCGGCGACGTCAGCATACCAGTCACCGCACCGCTGAAGCTCGCTTGGCCGTTATTCAGCGTGACGGGCGGATGGGAGCTCATCGCTGTCGCCGCCAGCAGATCGTTCAGGTCACTGCTTGTCAACGCAAAGTTCAATTGCTTGTCGACGGCGCCATTCAGCGTCAGACGCGTGTGCGGCAACGCGACGTACGAATTATCCACGCGAAAATCATCGGTTGCCCCGTTATATGCCGCATACAACCGGCCTGAAAGTGGAACGCCGTGCTTGCCGGGTGCGATCGATAGCCGGGCGGTAGCAGAGATGCTTTGCGTCCCTGGCTTTTTCAAATCCCCAGCAGCTTCGATCGGTCCCGAGACCATGCCAGAATATGGAAACTGCTTTTCGCCCGCCGCGCGAGCGGCTTCACTCAAATCGAGGTTGCGCAATTGTCCGTCAACCCGATAGCGGGCGAAGTCCTGTAGCGAAGCATTTCCGGTGAACTGACCGCCAAAGGCGGCCAGCCGCAGTCCCTTCAAATCGAGATTGCGCGGATCGAGCTGCATCGCTGAGTACAGGTTGATGTTGCTGATCCGTTGTGCGCCCTGCTGAAAGGACACGCCGGTGGCCTGCACGTTTCCATCGACCCGATAGTTGTTGTAGGCGTCCAGCTTTGCGTTCCCATTCAGAAGGACCGTGCCTTCCGGGCGGGCGGCCAACTTCATCATCCGGCCAAGCTCACCGAGCGCCAGCCGGCTCTTGAACTCGAGCGCTCCTGTTCCAAGAGGACTCTTCAGCATGCCCGATGCTTCGATGCTGGAGCGACCGATGCTGAGCCGCAGTCCGCTGACTTCGACGCTGTTGCCAGTCACGACTGCATTGCCGTCCAGGTCAATGCTGGAGGGGAGGTTCTTCAAATCGGTCGCGATTTGCAGATCTCCGGTATTCTTTAGATCCGCCAGCGCGACATGTCCATTAATGTGCGCCGACACCTTCGGATAGCGCATGCTTGCCACGGAGCCGTTGATCACAATCGACGATAGAGCAGTAGTGATCCTGGCATCCTTAAACTCGATGCGGTCACGCTCAAGCGCAACCGGGAGAGTAACGGTAAAATTCACCGGTGTATTGGTCCCGGAAGCGACGTAAAGCGGCTGGAATGAGAGCTGTCCACGATAACCCTGGCTGAGGACGTTGTACCAGAGCTGCGCTTGCAGATGGTCGCCACGAATGTTCAACGCCTGTTTCTGTGAGGCCACGGTCAGCAGACCATCGGTCAGATCGAAATGATCCACTGCCAGGTTGACGACCGTTTCAAGCGGTGTTTGATTCGAGGTCGATTTTTGTTTTGGATTCGGAATGTTGGTGCGCCCATCCGGGAAGACGATCACGTTTCCTTCCAGGCGCTCGATCCCGAGATACGCAAGATCGAGAACGTGGTGAATGCTCGTGAACAGCCGGATGTCGAGTTGCACGCGCCCCGCCCTCAGGAACGGCGCTGTGCCGGCCGGCTCATTGCCATGGATAACGAACCCCATCACGACGGCGCGCATGTGCCGCCAATCGAACGTAAACGAGTCGACATCTACGTTTCCACCCGTGCTTTCCTCGGTGGACACGATGATCTTTTGTTTCACATAACCGCGAAACCAGTCCGTTTGTACGACGAGAATCGCGGCCGTTGTAAACACGAGGAGGAACGCTACACCTCCAATCGCGATGTTGCGAATAATTCGTGCCGGTTTCGTCATTGAAATGCTTCCTGCCTGTACTCGATTCGATAACGCTGCCTGGCCTGCTCCAGCCACTGGTTGAAGTTCTCGTTGATTCGTTGGCCCTCGAGCACGCCGCGAATCTTCGGCTCCAATCCCTCAAAGCTGTTCTCGTCCGGATACTGGCGGCGCAACTCGGCCAGATGCTGGTCGTAGTAAGCGCGAACTTCGTCGTCCGCCACAATCACGGCCGGGCGAAAGCGTTGGTCGATAAAACGCAGGACAGTCAGTTGCCATAGCAACTGCGCGCGCAGCTGCTCTGCGGTGATACCATAGCGCTGCAGTGCTTCGCGCATTCTCACGTCTGATCCACCGAAGCGGTCGCGCCGCAGTTGGCTTTCAAGCGCCGCGGAATCGCTGTCGGCAGGACGCCGGTAGTTGCCCGTCACAACCTCCTGTCGAATGATTTCCTGATCGATCAATCGTTCCGCCGAGTGCCGCTTCGTCTCTGGACTGAATTGCAGCGGCTCGCGATTGAGAAATTCGGTGACCCGCAAGTCCCAATCGATGTCGCTGGTCTTCACGACATGTTTGCCGACGATGACCGCCATTCGGTCCAGCACGATTACCGCGCTCGAAACGCTCGCGACCATCAGCAGTAGCACAAAGTAGCGCATCAGAATGTCTGTCCGATCGAAAAGAAGAATTGGAAGTGACTGATGTTTTGTGGAACGCCTTGGCAAAAGCTTGGGAGCGCGGAGGCGGGCAATGCCGGATTGCATTGCAGAAGTTGAACCGGCGTTCCCTTGAACCCGACAAATGACGGCGGATTGATGCTGTATGCGAGATCGCCACGAATCGGTCCGATGGGCGTCCGGTAGCGTACTCCGAAACCAACCGCGTGTACCGCATAGTCGAAGTCCTGCAGGTTTTTTTGGTGAAAACGGAGGGAGATGTTGTTGACTGAGCTGTAGACATTGCCCATGTCGTGAAAAACAACGCCCTGGATATTGTCGCCGATAAACGGAAATCGCAGCTCCACATTGTTAAACAGCAATGCATTTCCGCCTAGCGGAAATCCCGTGGGCTGCGATGCGGAACCGCCCGCCACCAGCGCCGAGCCGATGTCACGTGGGCCAGCCTGGTTGTATGGGAAAGCGCGCAACGAATCCGCGCCGCCCCCGAAGAATCGCTCCGGCAGAGGGACCGACTCGCGCTCGCTGACGCCGGCCGGCGCCGAAAACGGGCGGATCACTCCGAACTGCGTTTGCCGCGCCAGGACGACGTTCTTGGTCAGCTTGTAGTAGGTCGCATTCCGAACCAGCGCGCGGCCAAAGCTCCTCTGGGAGCCGAAGAACTTTCCGGTCACTCCGATGTCCACCGTGTTGTAAATGCCACGATGAGGATCAGCCGGATTATCGCGCCGGTCTTGTACAAAGTTTGACGACAGCATTCCCAATCGCACTGGTTGCAGAAGCTGAGGAACCAGCAGAACGGGAATCACGACGCTGCTCACGCTGACTCGCCGATAAGCAAAGCGGAAAAGCCCAGTGAGGCTTTTGGAAAACTCCTGCGATACCTGAATGGATGCCTCTTCGCGCTTTGAGGCGAAGGTGCGTACGTTTAGCGAGTTGTCGAAAAGAATCGTGTAGGTAATATTGCGACCTTCCACGTTCCGGAACCGAGGTTGTAAGTAGCTGATCGACGCGCGCCTCTCGATCGAAGAGTAACTGCCGCGCAGAGTAACCATGTGTCCGAGCCCGAGAAAATTCAGGCGGCTCGCTGTCATCGAGAACTCGGGGCTGAATCCCGTGGTTCCGCCCGGCGCTGAAAGATCCGTGGTACTGGGTGTGCCGAAGCGCGCCACTTGAGCGCCAACGCCTAGCGTGAAGTTGTAGCGATTCGCTTCTTCGAAGTTATAGAGGATATATTTGCGCGACGTCTGCCCTTCTGGATTCTCGATTGCGGTATCGACACGCGCAAAGATACCGAGGTCATAGAATCGCTTCTGTATCTGGGTTTGCTCGATCGGTGAAAGAGGATCTCCAGGCTTCAGCGTGATGTTCCTGTCAACGACGCTTCGCCGGGTCGTCCGCAGGCCCGAAGTAATTACCTCGCGGACGAATTGCCTGTTCCCTTCAGCAATCGTATAGACGACGTTGACGTGATGCGGCTGCCCGTTGACCTGCCACGACGCATTGAAACCAGCGCTCGGAAAGCCGCGGCCATAGTAGTAGGTGAGTATGGTCTCGCGATCGCCGGCCAGATTCACGTCGGCGAATGGTTGCCCGGCAATTGACGCCAGTTGTGACCTCAACTCGTCGCCATTCACTTGGTTGACTCCACGCATCGCAAGGCTTTCGACGAACCATTGCGGCCCTTCGTCGATATTCACGGTTACCGCGATGTCGCCCGCGTTGTTGTGGTAGTTGCGATCCACGATCGAGGTGACCTTTACATCGCGGAAGCCATTGGCGCGGTATAGATTGGCGATGTTTTCCTCATCCTTACGGCGAAACGCCTCGCTATAACGGCCGTGCCGCATGCGGAACGTCGCCGGCTGCATGAACATGCGCTCGCGGACCGTCTCCTCATCGAAGTACTTGTTGCCGCTAATGGCGACGTGAACCAGCTTGTAGCGCTGACCGCGCGAAATGACGTATTCGATGGTCTCGACATCGTGCTGCGGAGGTAGTACGCGAAAGTCAACATCGACATCGTAATAACCCTGGCTTTGAAGATAGTCATGGAGGTTGCGCTTCCCCTCCACAAGCAGATCATTGTCGACAGTGTTTTCCTGGAAGACCGGAACGTAACGTTTCATCACGCGCTTCGAGAGCTTCGCTTCCAGGGCCTTAACTTCCACTTTGGGGCCGGTGTCCACGCTCAAGTTCGGGCGAACGCGCCGATGCGCGGCATCATAGTCGAGTCTTTTCAACTCCACGCGGGCGGTGAGTCGATCCTGCTTTTGATATTTCGCGAGCAGGCCATGAACACCGTGGCGCGTCCGTGCATCGGTTACCTGACGCCACCAATGAATGATGGGAATACGCCAGCCTGTCGCGCGCAGGATGGTATCGTTCGAAAGCCTG
>JACXTT010009632.1_pt1 | contig 13173 bp, 14 predicted proteins | sample 9270951 | NCBI WGS metagenome assembly JACXTT01 (sample SAMN15532306, study PRJNA645909) | rock metagenome | isolation source: weathered quartz diorite | place: Puerto Rico | collected 2017-06-21
GGCACCGTGAACACCACGAACCCGTCGGCGAGCGCATGATCGACGAGTTGCCCGTTGGCGCGGGTCTCGATCGCGCGCGCCGCGATCGAGTGGGGGAGCCGGACCCGGAGCTCGAGCGGCCCTGCCGCCAGTGGCCGTACGTAGCCCGCGAGCTGACCGTCGCTCGCCGCGATGCCGACCTGCGGTAGGCGAAGCGAGAAACGCCGGAACGGCAGATGGGGTGCGATGCGGTAGCCCCTCCCCGTCGGCGTGAGCCCGGCGAGCCGGATCGCGTCCATCACCATCCAGGTCGGCTGCTCCGTGATCTGACCGTCGTAGGTGCGGTAGAGATCGTTGCCGCAGTACGAGGGATGGGTCGCATAGTACGCGTAGCAGGTGTCGTCGACCGAGATCGTGCCCGCCCAGTGCTCCGGGAACGCCACCGCGTGCGTGGCGAGGGTGTTGCGCGTGTACTCGCCCCACGCGTAGCGCCGCGCGTGCGTCACGACGCCGTCGAGCTCCCCGAGTGCCCACGTGAGCCACCCGTTCACGTCGAACCACACGCCGCCGACGTAGTTCGCGTTGTTGTCGCCGACACCGGCCTCGGGCGTGGTGAGCTCCGTGACCTCGGGATCGTTCCGCGCCGGTGTGAGGGAGGAGCCGATGCGCGCTGGCCCGTTCACGATCGCCGGCGCGCCGACGCCGTCGAGAAAGCGCCGGACGTTCGCGACCAGCGTGCTCGCCTCGGCCGGTGACGGCACGCCCGCGAGGATCGCCCAGGGCTGCGGCTCGCCGAAGATCGCCCCGGCGCCGATCTGGCGATCGCCCGCGTAGCCGCGCGCGTACCAGCCCTTCCCCGTCAACTGACCGCGCACGACTTGGGCGAGCTCAGCGCCGCGCGCGCGCAGTGTCGCGGCGAAGGCGTCGTCGCCCAGGCGATCGGCGAGCTCGGCGAGGCGCGGATAGACGTAGGCGAGCTGTGCCGTCACGAGCATCGATTCGGTCATCTTGAGAAACGCGACGCTGAAGTCCGACCAGTCGCCGTTGGTGCCGGCGAGGTAACCACCGTGCGGTCCGAGATAGGTCTCCTGATGGTCGTAGGCGTGCCGAACGTGCTGCCAGACGGTCGCGAGCTCCTGACTGTCGGCGAAGGCGATCTGCTCGGCGAAGAAATCCATGTCGCGCGTGCCGAGCCCGTACTCCGCCGCCGCGAGCAGCAGCCAAAAATCGAGGTCGTCGGACGTCCCGAGATCGACGCGCGCGCAGAGCGGCCCCGTGCCGTAGGGCAGCTGGACGTCGGCCTGCGGCTGGAGCGCGATCGCGTAGCGCAGGATCTCGCGCGCGAGGTCGGGGGCGCTGTAGGCCATCGGCAGCATGTAGTGCAGCCAGCTCCGGGTACCGAGGTTGAGGCCGCTGGCGTACTGGTAGTAGCCGCCCTGCGTGATCGTGTGGTGGCCGCACACCTCCTCGTAGACGGACGCGGAACGGAGCAGGTAGGCGTCCCACTGGAGCTCGCGCGCGACCCAGCGCCACCCCCGACCGAAGTCCGCCTTCGGCACCCATTCCCGCCAGGACCGCTCGCTCGCGCCGAGCGGGTCGATCGCAGCGCGGTACTTCGCGACCAGTGCGCCGATCCGATCGGGGTGCGCCATGCCGAACGCGTAGCGGAGGGTCACCGCACCACCGGGCGGCAGCGTCACCGGCGCGCGGAAGACGAACAGCGTGCCCGGGAGCGCGCCGGGCGGCGACGCGGGGGCGAGCGTGCCGCTCAGGTGATCGGCCACCGCCTCGGCGGGCACCGCACGCGAGCCGTCGCCGAAGAACGTCGCGAGCGACGTCTCGAAGCCGTCGAGCGGACCCTGGAGCGCCGCGGCGAACAGGCTGAGCGGATCGGTGTCGTTCGCGGCGCCGCCCAACTGCGAGACCGACAGCGTCAGGGTGGTGGGGTCCCAGGTCGGCTGGTTCACCCCGCGGTCCACCCCGTGCGTCTGGTCGTGCGGTGAGACGTCCCAGTACTCGAACCACGACACCGTGCGCGGCACGCGGGTCCGGTTCGTGAGCGTCACGTCGTCGAGCAGCAGCGGATCGTCACCGAAGGGGGCGTACACCAGCTGCTCGACCCCGATGCCGCCGGCGTCGAGCACCTTGCGGAAGTAGCCCACGCCGAAGTCGCGCTCGAAGGGCCCGTTCGGTGGACGGTCGACAAAGAGCGTGCTCGAGACCGCGCCGTCGACGGCGAGGTAACCGTAGCCGCCCGCGTAATGGCGAACGGCGGGCCGGTAGACGTTCGCCCACTGCGATAGCCGGTCCTGGCTCCACAGCTGGACGTAGCCGTCGTTGAACGCTGCAGCGACGATGTGGTCGTTGCCTACCTGGTGCTGCGCCGCGGTGCCGCCTGCGAGCTCCGGTTGCTGCGCGCGCGGATCGGACGTCTCGTCCGCGTCGTAGCGGAACGCGGGCAGCCCGAACTCGTCGACCAGCCAGGAACCGAAGTGGCCGCTGCCGTGTCGCGAGGCGATGTCGACCAGACTGTCGTCCGCGGACAGGGGCGGGCCATCGGCCCGCGCGACGGCAGAGCCGAGCGTCGCCCCGACGAGAAGCGATCCGGCGGCGAGCAACCGAAGACGCGGCACCGGGGCCCGTATACCACCGGCCCGCCCGCATCGGTCACTACTCGCAGACCGACGGGACCGGCGGACAGGATGGCGGCGCGGGCGCGAAGTGCGCCGCGAACACGCCCGGATGATCGCTCGCGACGATGCCACCGAAGAGCGTGCAGTAGCGCTGCGAACCGATCGTCACCACCTCACCGAGACTCCCCTGCGACGGCTCGGTGAGGCCGAGTCCGCGCGTGCGGGCGAGGATCTTCAGCCGGTCGGCCCTGATCTCCGCGATCTGCACCACGGAGGGCGCACCGGGCGCGCTCGGGTTCCGGAACTTGAACGCCGGCAGACTCTCGGCGTGATTCATCCTCCAGTTGGACGCCGGCATCGCGAAGCTGGCCGATTCGCAGGTCGTCGGGTTGTAGATGGTGAGGGTGCCGCCGACTCTCGTCGGATCGTCGGGGCCGCCGGGACTGGGCACCTGCAGTCCCAGGGTCTCGCGCCGAGAGATCTGGAGAAACTCCCCCGGTCCCCCGAGATCCAGCACGAGGATCCGGTTCCCCGGCAGCGGTTGATCGCCCGCGATGCCCGGTCCGGCGGTGATCACTACGGTCGCGAACGCGAGCACCACCACTCCGAGACGTCTCACCAGACCACTTCCTCTTCCGGACTTCATTGGTAGGGGTTCGTCGGCAGGACGAGCGGCGGCCGCGGCGGCTGTTCGAAGTCGAAGTCCGCCGTCAGATCGCCGAGGATGGCGACGTTCTCCCGCACGTCCGGGCGGGAATCCGGGCGTCCGTCGGTCGCGGGATCGATGCGCTGACCGCCGAGAAAATCGTCCTCGATGAACTTGAGGTACGCGTCGAAGCTGAGCGTCTGGTGATCGACGTACCCCCGCTTGGCATACGGGCTGATGACGAGACCCGGCACCCGCAGGCCGTAGCCGTTCTGGTCGACCGAGGGCGGAACGACGTGGTCGTAGAACCCGCCCCAATCGTCCCACGCGAGGAAGATCGCGGTGCTGTTCCAGTCCGGCCCCTGCATGAGCACGTTCACCAGGCCCGTGACGTAGGCCTGCCCGGCGCTGACCAGGGCCGGCGGATGCTCGCTCACCTCGCCGTTGGGCGTGATCCACGCGACCGCCGGCAGCGTCCCGTTCTTCGCGTCGTCGTAGAAGCGATCGAGCGTCTGGATGTTGCCGAGCTGCCCGTCCTGGTGGACGGTGTCGAACCAGGGTAGCGGGTTCCAGATCTCGGGGGTGCCGACCGCCTGTGGCTTCTCCTCGCAGGTCATCTCGTCGTCGTCGCAGTCGGGCTGCGTCCCCTCGGCGACGTAGTACTTCCACGACACGCCCGCCTGATACAGGAGGTAGGTGAAGTCGGTCCAGGCGTAGCTCGGATGCCTGGTCTTTTCCCGCGTCCCGCCGTGGTGTCCCACTCGATTCCGCAGATCGTCCACGCAGCTCATCGGATCGTGGTTGAGGCACTTCGCGGACCAGGCGGACACCATGAAGAGATGGGCGGGCAGGCTCCACGACGTGGTCGGCTCGAACATCCGGTCCTGCAGGACGAACTGACGTGCGTACTCCCAGTAGTTCGGGACCTCGTGTTCGTCGTGATAGCCCATCACGTCCGTCACATCGCCGTTCGTGCAGGTCGGGTTGTTCGGGTCTGCACAGTGATGTCGGCCGTTCTGCGCCTCCCCGATGAATCCGTCCATCTTCCCGCCGTCGATGTCGTTCGCGGCGTTCGTCGAGGTGTGCGGGCCGCCCGCGTTCCGGTCCTCCGGATCGTGATAGGGCGGATTACACGCGTGCGATCTCGGGTCGGGCACGCAGACGGTCGGCACCCCGTTCTTCATCGGGATGCCATCCGCGCCGGGAAACGTCCCGAAATAATGATCGAAGGAGCGATTCTCCTGCATGATGACCACGACGTGCTGTATCTTGTGGATGCCGCTCCCGACGGGGGCGTCCGCTGCGGCGTAGCCCCACGTGGTCGAAACGAACAGGGCGGCGATGAGTGCGAGACGTGTCCGCACGGCTATCGACTACGAGGAGGGATCCTCCGTACAGATGCGCCACGTCCCGACCGGGACCCCGTCGCGAGCCAGGCGGGCACTGCGGCCACAGGTGGAACGGATCACCCGCGGGCGGTGCATGGTGAGGATGTCGATCCCCGGATACCCGTCGTCGTTCCCCATCACGTACGAGTCGACGAGGCGAAGGCTGACGGCGGATATGCCCAGCGTCGAACCTCCGACGAGGACGAGGCGGACCAGTCGGACTCTGCCATCGCCGATCGTCTCGCCGGGAAGGGAGTCGGTTATCGTGACGTCCGTGCCCACGATGCGCGGTGCCACGAAGGCCCGTCCGCTGTGCGCGATCTCCACGTTCGCGGCACGCACCGCGGTCCCCGCGCTGAGCGCGAACTTGGCGTCGTGCACGCGCACGTTCCGGATGGTCAGCACGCCGCGCCTGGCAGGCCGATGTCCGGCGCCGAGAACGCCGGCGATCACCGCATCGAACGTGCCCGAGAGGTCGCCGGGGCCACTCACGGTGCAATTTGTGTCGCACACGACGAGATCCGAAAAGTCCGGGAGGCCTGTGATGGTGTGACCGTTCAGCCCGAGCTTCGCGCCCGGCTTCAGCACGACCCCCCAGAAACACCCCGCCAGATCCGCCTGCAGGATGCCCGTCTGCCGCGCCGGGACGACCTGTCCACAGGCCGTGACGTCGACCGCCGCGGCCATCGTGTCCTGAAGACAGGTGACGACGAGGCCGGCGGTCAGGAGCCAACCGACGGGGAAGCGCATGGCATCATCCTCAGCGCGCCTCCCCCGGGGCGAACCGGGACTTCGTCCCACGTCGCTCGCCGCCAGTCAAGCATGACTACCCGACGCCCGCTGACCGCGGGGCGCCGGCCCGTCTTACGCGGCGCGCTGCGACGCCCGTCGTGCGGGACGCCCGGACGCGATCAGCCGACGCGCAACCCGCGGCGTCTCGCGGCGACGAAACCGCGTGGGTGCATCCCCGAGGTTCCGCCGCACCCAGTCCGGGTGGATATCGAGCGCATCGCAGATGGTCTCGAACGCATAGAGACCGGTGCGGTCGTCGGAGTGGAGCCACTCGTCGGCCTCCTGGAACCAGCGCCGCGCCTCCGCACCATGGGTTCGCGCATAGCGCCGGTAGCAGGTGACCGCATTCTCGAGGACGGCCAGCATGAGCAGGCGTTCGGGTCCAAGCGTCCCGCTACGTCGGAAGGCCGCGAAGAACTCCGGCCGCAGCGCGTCCCCGAATGGGTCGGATCCGTCGCTCGTGCCGCCGCTCGGCGAGCCGCTCGCGGTGTCGAGCTCGATCATGCGGCGCGGTCCGTCTCGCGCGGCTCGCGCGCCCGGCCACGCTGGACGTCGACGTCGACGCCTCGGGCGCGAAGCATGGCGAAGCGATGCTGCACGCGGGCGAGGGCGGCGTCGTCGCAGTCTTGCGCCACCGACACCCTCACAACCCCGCCCCGTCCCGCGTGCAGTGCCTCGTCGACGATCAGTTGCGCGCTGTAGGGCGTGAACCACCCCGCGCGCTGGAGGCCCGGGCGGCCGCCCGCCCGCGTGACCTCCGTCCACACGAATATGGGTTTCGGTTCTGCAAGCACGCGCCCGTCTCCTTCTAGGCCGCCACGTGGCCCGTGTCGTGCCGCTGCGCCGGTTTCGTCGCGTCGCGGCGACCCCTCGTCAGCGGCGCCCGCCAGCGGCTACGAACGTCGCAAGGCTTCACGTACTGGTCGAGCCTGATGAGCATCGTTCCCGCCGGCCACGGCCCCTCGAGCGGCGCCAGCCTGAGCATCTGGCTCTGCCCGACGCCGACCGGGAAGGTCTCGGCGTCGGTCACGCGACAGAGGTACGGTTGCGGAAGGTCGGCCAGGAAGACGTAATCGCCGGGGTTGTACATGGTGTCTCTCCCTTCGGGTGCGTGCTCGCTGCCAGGCCAGCGGTCGAGCAGCCCGCGTGCCGCAGGGCGGCGCACTTGGGGCCAGCGCGGCCTCTCCCGGGGAACGCGAGAACCTCGCGAATGCGCGACGCTTTCTGCGCGCCGCACCGTCTCGAGGCAGGCGCAGGCAACCCGGAAGGCAAGCGGGGATGCCCCCATCCGATGCAGCCGAGTTCACCCGAGTTTTTCGCTCGCCTCCCCGGTCGAGCGGATGCGCTGCCGGGACGATGCCGTGTCGCTAGCCGCCCGCGCGCGGCACGGCCCCGCCACCGTCCGTTCAGCCGTGTACGAGCAATCTCAGGATTGAACCGGACAGGGCGCGGAACGCCGTGCGCGTTGCCGTGCGACTGGCTGGCTTCATGAATAGCCATCCTCGCCGTCATCGGGTCCCGGTGGCGCCGTCTCGGGCCTCGTGAAGCGCGGGTTCGGCAGGCCGACGATGCCCTTCGCCGCGAGCAACGCACGGTACTCCGCCCGGTCGGCGGGTACCGGTCGCGGGTCGCCTGCCCAGGTCTCGAACAGCAGCGCCCCGCTCGACCCTGCGACGAGCGGCCCGAACGTCGCCCCCACCTCGAGAACGATGAGGGTTCCAGGTGGGCACGCACGAGCCCCCACCCGCAGCTCGCCCTCGAGCACATAGACGAGGTGGTCGCTCGCGTGCCCGTGGCGCTCGATCACGACGCCGGCGTCGTAGCGGCCGAGCACGACCATCCGCTTCGCGTTCCATTCGAGGAACTTCTCGTGCACCGAGACGCGGCGGTCACCGTGCAGCTGAGCGATGACCTCGGTCCACGGCACATCGTCCACGTGGATGAAGGCGAGGCGCGGCTCCATTCCGGTCTCCTCCCAAGGCGGTTCACGATCCGACGGTCATTCCCTGCGCCGCCGGATGCTGTAGAGTGCCGGCTCCGGGACGGCAAGGCCGAGGAACGAGACCGCTCATCTCGGACGGCGAGTGTGCCGAGACTCTAGCCATGGGCTTCTCTCCCCCCCGCGACCTCCCGATCGGCGCTCGCCTCGGGTGCTGGATCGGCGCCTTCGGCTGGCTGATCGGCTTCGCCCTCGTCACCCTGCCCGACGGGGCGCGCTTCGTGCCGCAGCTCGCCGGGGGGCTCGTGCTCACCATCGCCATCGCGCTCTGGATCGACTGGACCCTCCGCCAAGCGCCGGTCCTTCCCCTCGCCCTGCCCGGCGTTCTGCTGATCGCGGTGAGCATGATCGGCACGTACTGGAACCTCGCCTGCGAACCGGCCATTCTCGCGTCGCCGGCGACCGTGGCGCGCCTCCGCTGGATCAACAGCATCGGCCAAACCGCCGACGTGGGCGTGATCACCCACTTCCCGACCCACGGGCTCGGGCTGGGGACGGGAATCGGGCTCGTGCTGCTGCTCGGCGGGTGGTTCTGGCGGCTGCCGAAGACGCGCCACACCCGCGCGTGAATCAGCCGAGCGCGCCTGCCTTCCGCAGCGCCGCGATCCACGCGGCATCGTAGCCGAGCACGTCGCGGAGCACCTCGTCCGTGTCACGGCCCGGCTCCCGCGCGGCCATCGCCGGGACCGGCAGACTCTCTCCGATCGGCCTGATCGGCGACGGCATCAGGTCGGTACCCGCCTCCCGGTAAGGCCGGAGCGGCAGGCGCGCCTGAAACTGCGGGTCGCGGGTGATCGTCTTCACGGTGTTCACCGGGCAGATTGGCGTGTTGACGCGCTGCCCGAACGCGATCCACTCCGCGGTCGTACGGGTGGCGAAGATGCGCGCAAGCTCCCCGCGCAGCCGCACGTTGCCACGTGCATGATCGGCGTAGCGCGCACCGGGGTCGTGCGCGAAGAGGTCCGGCCGCTCCACGCCCTCGCAGAAGTTCTTCCAGAACTCCCGCTCCGACGCCATGAAGAGGACGATCCCGTCCCTCGAGCGGTAGTACTGATAGCGGACGGCCTCCTTCATGCTGTCGTCGCCGACCGGCCGGCGCGGCCCGCTGCCGTCGCCATCGTTGCCGGTCACCTCGTCCTCGGGACGCTCGTACGCCTTGTTGCCCTCGATGCCGTTCCAGTTGAAGGCGGCGGCGGCGTCGCTCTGCGCCACCTCGAACCAGCCTCCGCGGCCGGTCGCCCGCGCGCGGATGATCGCCGCGCAGATGCCGAGCGCGGCATAGAGCGGCCCGGCGTTGATGCCGATCGTCGTGTAGGACGGAATGGTCGGCACGCCGTCCGCATCGAACGCGGGGCGCGCGACGCCGGCCCACGCGTCGTACGCAATGCCGTGGCTCGGCATGTCGCGGTAGGGGCCGGTCATGCCGTAGCCGGAAAGCGTGCAGAACACGAGACGCGGGTTCACCGCGCGCAGGTCCTCGTAGCCGAGACCGCGCCGCGCGAGCGCGCCGGGCCGCATGCCCTCGATCACGGCGTCGGCCCCCCGCACGAGCTCCCGGTAGGTCGCGCCCCCCTCGGCGGTCCGGAGATCGAGCACGACGCTCTTCTTGCCGCGGTTGAGATGCCAGTGGAGGAGCGAGATGCCGTCGACGATCGGGAAGGCCATCTTGCGGACGTAGTCGCCGCCGGGGTTCTCCACCTTGATGACCTCGGCCCCCAGATCGGCGAGCTGCATGCCGACCGCGTCGGGCCCGAGCAGCGCGCTCTCGATGATCCGCACGCCGGCGAGGAAGCCCTCGGCCGAGCCGGTCGTCGCCATGGGATGGCGGCTTAGCACGACGGCGCCCGAGCGGCGACGACGCGACCCCTCTCCCCTGGAGCCGCGTGGCGGGCTACAAGCCTCGCCTCATGACGATCCGCCATCCCGTGCGCTTCGGTGTCCAGACCGGCCAGCAGATGCTCGAGTGGTCGCAAATCCTCGAGCTCTGGCAGAAGGCCGACGCCTGGGGCTACGACTCGCTGTGGAACTTCGATCACTTCTACCCGATCTTCGTCGACCCCGAGGGGCCGTGCCTCGAGAGCTGGACGACGCTCGCCGCGCTCGCGCAGGCGACCCGGCGGGCGCGCGTCGGACAGCTGGTGAACGGCAACACCTACCGCCACCCGTGCGTCACCGCGAAGATGGCGGCGACCGTCGACCACGTGAGCGGCGGGCGCCTGAACCTCGGCATTGGCGCCGGCTGGTTCGAGCTCGAGCATCGGAACTTCGGCATCGATTTCAAGACGGTGCCGGGCCGGCTCGAGGCGCTGGAGGAGGCGCTGCGCATCATCCGCGGCATGCTGACCGAGCCACGGACGACGGTGCACGGGAAGCATTACCACGTGACCGAGGCGATCGGGCTCCCGAAGCCGGTGCAGCAGCCGCACCCGCCGATCATGATCGGCGGGACGGGCGAGCGCGTGCTCCTCCGGCTGGTGGCGCAGTACGCGGACATGTGGAACGCGAGTACGAGTGCCGAGCGCATGAAGGCGCTGATCGACACGATCGCGCGCCACGGCGATCGGGTCGGGCGCGATACGGGCCGGATCGAGAAGACCGTCATGCTGCCGCTCTGCTACCGCGCCGCCCCCGAGCGCGAGCAGTTCGTGTGCAATCTGCTCGCCGGGATGCGGCAGACGACACCCGAGCTCGCGCGCCGGCAAGGGATGATCGGCGGTAAGCAGGAGTGCCTCGACACGATCGAGCGCTACGTCGGCGCCGGGGTGACGCACTTCATCTTCATGCTGTTCGCGCCGTTCTTCCCCGACGAGGTCCAGGCCTTCGCCGAGGAGGTCGCTCCGGCGGCGCGGGCACGCTGACCCGGCCTACGGCCGCTTCATCGCCGGGTGGTAGAGCACCACCATCTCGTAGATGAGCGCGGGGCGATCCTGGCCGACGACGTTCACCTGGATCTCCTGCGTCACCTGCGTCCCCTTCGGGTGCGCCTCGGCCCCGATGAGGCGGGCGTGCGCGTGGACCTTCGCCCCGGCCGGCACGGGCGAGACGAAGCGGAGCTTGTTCGCCCCGTAGTTCGTCGCGTTGCCGTAGCCGACGAGCTTCCACGACGCGCTGCCGTGCATGCGTGGGAGCAGGCTCAGGGTGAGAAAGCCGTGCGCGATCGTCCCCCCGAACGGGCTCTCCCGCTTGGCGCGCGCGACGTCGACGTGGATCCACTGGTGGTCGCCGGTCAGCTCGGCGAAGCGGTCGATCATCTCCTGCGTCACCTCGACCGGCTCGCTCCACTCGCTGAAGGTGTCGCTCACCTTCGTCTTCAGCTTCTCGATGTCGTCGAAGCGGATCTCCTCCACGATGGTTCCTCCCGGGCCGAGACTCCCGGCTGGACGGCCGGGGCGCCCTTCCTCTAACCCGGCCCCCGCCACCAACGGAAGGCCCGTGCGCTGGCGCCTCCGGGCGGTCTCGGCTAGCGTGATGCCATGCCGGCCGGGACGGAGACCGCCTCGATCCCGCGCGGGAGGGTCCTCGAGGTCGTCCTCCACCTGCCGAGTTTCATCCGCCTGTACTGGCGGCTGTTCCGCGACCCGCGGGTATCGATCCTTCCGAAAGCGCTGCTGGTGGGAGCGCTCGTCTACGTCGCGCTCCCCTTCGACCTGATCCCGGACTTCATCCCGGGGATCGGCCAGATCGACGACCTCGTCATTCTCCTCGCCGCGGCGCGCTGGTTCATCGGCTGGTGCCCGCCGGAGATCGTGCGCGAGCATGCGCGGGCGATCGACCGGCGCGGCGGGACCTGACCACCGCGTGGCGATCAAGCGCACCGTCCTCGTCGTCGACGACGAGAAGGACATCCGGGACCTGGTGGGCTTCCACCTGGCCCAGGACGGCTACGCGCTGCTCGAGGCGGAAACGGGCGAGGACGGGCTCCGGACCGCCGTCGCCGAGCGGCCCGCGCTGGTGATCCTCGACGTGATGCTGCCCGGAGTCGACGGGCTCGAGGTTTGCCGCCGGCTGCGCTCCGAGCCCGTGACCGCCGCGATCCCCGTCATCATGCTGACGGCCCGGGCGAGCGAGGTCGATCGGGTGCTCGGCCTCGAGATCGGCGCCGACGACTACGTGGTGAAGCCGTTCAGCCCGCGCGAGCTCCTCGCGCGGGTCCACGCGGTGCTCCGCCGCACCCACGGCGAGGACACGCCCGTGCCGCACGAGGTCTTCGAGCGCGGGCGGTTGCGGGTCGATTTCGACACCTACGAGGCGTTTCTCGACGGCGAGCGCGTCGACCTCTCGCTGCGCGAGTTCGAGCTCCTCAAGTTCTTCATCCGTCACCCGAACCGGGTGTACGACCGGCTGCAGCTCCTCGACCTGGTCTGGGGACGCGACACTCACGTCGAGCCGCGCACCGTGGACGTCCACATTCGCCGGCTACGGAAGCGTATCGAGCGGGACGACGCGGCGCCCGAGCTGGTGGTGACGGTGCGGGGGGTCGGATACAAGTGTGATCTCGGGGCGCTCGATCGCTGACCGCCTCGGAAGATGGGTGCTTCTTTTCCTCGTCCTGCGAGCGTCGGGGGCGCTCGCCGCAGTCCACATCGAGGTCACGGCGGAGGGAGGGCCGGAGTTGCGGGTGGTGGTGGCCAACGTGGGGGACGAGAGTGCGCAGGACGTGGCGCCGGAAGTGCTGTACCGGCACCGGAGCGAGCGGCAGCCGGCCGTCGAGGTCGCACCTGGAGAGCGGCGTGAATGGTACATCGCCCTCGACGCGCCGCCCGCGGGCGCCCTGCCCGCGGTGGTACGCGTGCACTACCGTGACAACGGACGGACGGCGACGGTTCCGACCGTCGTCGCGCTGACCGCGCCCGGCACGCCGCCCGAGGCCGTCCGCGGCCGGCTCGACGCGCCGGCCGTCGCCGGCGTGTCGCACGGGACGCTCGTCCTCGAGAATCCCGGCTCGCGTGCCGTGGCGGGCCGGGTGTCCTACGTGCTGCCCGGGGGGCTCTCGGTCGATCCGGAGAGCATGCCGGCCGAGATTCCCTCGGCCGGCCGCGCGACGCTGCCGGTCGTGCTCCAGAACGAGGGCGGCCTGGCGCCCGGCCGCTACCCCGCCTTCGCGGTGCTCGCGTACGGCGACGCGACCGCGCCGCACACCGTGGTCGTTCGCGGCAGCGTCGATGTCGGGCGCGACGATCCGCGGCGCCGTCGACCACTCGCGATCGGTGCGGCGGCGCTCGGCGTCGCGTTGATCACGCTGGCGATCGCCTTTCGCCGTGTGCGCCGGTAGCAAATTCGCCCGTCGGGTTGGGGGGATTGCCCCCTCCGGCACGCGGTGGGCAGGGTTGCACGCACGCGCTGTCCCATGCGCATCGTGATCGGCATACTCGCCGGCGCGGCCGGCCTCGTCGCGTCGACCCCCGCCTTTCCCCGCGCGGCCGGCGATCCCGTGCGCCTGGTCTGGTCGGAGGGTGACGTCGCCGGGATGACGGCCATCCGGGGACCCGGCGGGTACGAGCCGATCGGGTTCGTCGAGTACCATCAGAGCCGCAGGGGCGATCGGCTCTCGAGCGTCCGCATCGCACGCTTCCGCGACGGCTCGAGTGACGAGGATTCGGCCGAGGCGACGGTCGCAGGGACACTCGTGGCCCTCTCGGGTCGCTCGATCATCCGCGACCCCGACGGCACGGCCATCGTCGACATGCGTATCGACGTCACCGCCGGCCGCGTCTCGGCGACCTGGGGCCGCGGCGA
>JACXTT010009633.1_pt1 | contig 13172 bp, 11 predicted proteins | sample 9270951 | NCBI WGS metagenome assembly JACXTT01 (sample SAMN15532306, study PRJNA645909) | rock metagenome | isolation source: weathered quartz diorite | place: Puerto Rico | collected 2017-06-21
TTCAGCTTTCCAACGTATTTCATGGTATTTACAGCTGTTACGTTAACACCATACATTTGCTCAATTGCTCCTTTGATCTGAATTTTATTAGCTCGGTGATCAACTTTGAAAGCATAACGATTAAGCTTCTCGGTTAATTGAGTAATCTTTTCAGTAAGTAAGGGTTTCTTTAAAATTTCCATAATTACTTAGCTAATGCTTCCTCCAAAGTTTTAAGGGCACCTGAGGTTAATAACAGTTTACCGGCGTTTAACACATCGTAAGTGTTTAGCTGCTCAACCGAAATAACTTTAGTTTTTTTCAGATTCCTGCTTGATAAATAAACATTGTTATTTTCAACACCTGCCAGTACTAATAATGTTTTATCATTAGTAACATTCAGGTCGGCTTCCATTTTGATATAGTTTTTAGTTTTGATTGTATCAAAATTAAAATCTTCCAAAACTACTATGCTGTTGTCTTTTGCTTTGTATGATAAGGCTGATTTGCGTGCCAGTGATTTCAGTTTCTTGTTTAACTTGAAACTGTAATCGCGCGGCTGCGGACCGAATACACGGCCACCACCATTAAACAATGGTGATTTGATGCTACCTGCACGGGCGCCGCCTGTACCTTTTTGCTTATGTAATTTGCGGGTTGAACCTGCAATTTCGTTACGCTGCTTTGCTTTATGTGTACCCTGACGCTGGTTAGCTAAATACTGCTTAACATCAAGATAGATAGCGTGATCGTTTGGTTCGATACCGAATACGGACTCAGGAAGCTGCACTTTCGCACCTGTTTCTTTGCCTGATACATTTACTACTTTAACTTCCATCTTATTTATCCACTATTACGAATGAACCCTTAGCTCCCGGGATGGAACCTTTAACTACCAGCAGGTTTTGCTCTGCATAAATCTTCACCACCTGTAAGTTTTGAACTTTAACACGCTCATTACCCATTTGGCCGGCCATACGCATACCTTTAAATACACGTGAAGGCCATGATGAAGCTCCCATTGAACCTGGTGCACGCAACCTGTTGTGCTGACCGTGAGTTTGCATACCCACACCCGCAAAACCGTGACGCTTTACCACACCCTGGAAACCTTTACCTTTTGAAGTACCAACCACATCCACGAAATCGCCGATTTCAAAAATCTCTACGGTAACGGTGTCACCTAAGTTTTTCTCGTCCTCGAAAGTTTTGAATTCAACAAGCCTGCGTTTTGGAGTAGTGCCGGCTTTCTGGAAATGGCCTTGTAGCGGGCCTGAGGTGTGCTTTTCTTTTTTTTCGCCGTAACCCAGCTGTACAGCTGCATATCCGTCTGTTTCCACAGACCTGATTTGTGTTACCACGCAAGGGCCAGCTTCGATAACTGTGCAGGGAATGTTCTTTCCTGCTTCGTCGAATATGCTGGTCATTCCTACTTTTTTACCAATTATTCCTGACATTTCTATATTTTTTTGTGCCCATCGAAGCAGTAGGGCTTCGTTCAAGGCATATTTATTCCCCCGTTAAGGGACGGCAAAGATAGAACTTTTACATTAAATGACAAATAGTAAGTGAGTTATTTTTTTAGAAATTGTTTTGAGGGGGTGGTGAACGGTGGATTGAGGTTGAATATGTGAGTGGTTAATCGAAGTTATTCTTTTGCGAGAACCTTTAATAAAGAGCTATCATAGCGTGATGTTGATAGGAAACCTTCGATATGTTATCTTTACGATATGAAATACTTGTGTGCATTGTTTACTACATTCTTCATCTTCCATTTTTCATATGCACAGAACTCTGCGAATTTGGACGCAAGGATAACGGAAGACAGAGTAATCTCAATTGATTCCCCTCCCGAATATCCCGGGGGAATGGACGCCTTTTCTGATTACATTTCCAAGAATCTTAAATACCCTGAAATAGCCCGTCTGTTAAAAGTTAATGGAAAGCTATTAATATCATTTATAATTGAAAAGGATGGGAAAGTTACCAATGTTATTCCAAAAAACCGTATCGGTGCAGGTTGCGAGACCGAAGCGGTGAGATTATTCGAAACATCTCCAGCCTGGAAACCGGGAATTCAAAATGGCAGGGAAGTAAGGGTCATTTGGTATGTGCCGATAAGTTTTGCTTTGAATAGCGGTGAAGTCTATTTTAAAAATTTAAAGTCATCGAATTATGGTTTTGTTTTTAACATAAAAAACCTCTTATATACCATTGACGAAGCCGAAGCTATTCTTGGAAAATCATTTATGTCCGACCGAATAGAAATTGCTGAGCCTTTTTTTAACTATAACAAGGTTGAAAAATTTAATATTCGTGATAAAAAGGAAGTTTACCTTTTGAAATTTAAAAACTATTAAACCCTCCCAAAAACTTGCGAAGTTTGATAAATCTTCAGGCTACCTGAAGTTTAAACACCTCAAGCTCTCCGCCGCAAAAACCGGCCTTTGATGTCTTTATATGAAACGTATTCGGCTTTTTTGGAAGCATCCTGTTCAAGCATCAGGTCCATAGTGGCTTTATATTCATCAGTCAGTTCTAAATTTAAGTGATGCTGATGCAACAAATCCTCATATTCGGTTATCGGAATAATTACAGCGGTCTTTTCGCCTTTATCGTTTGTTATAAACTGCGTAGTCATATTCAAATTTAGGAAATTATTCACTAAGACTTGCGAAGTTCTAAAAAACTTCGCAAGTCTGTTCCTCATCTATCACATCTTCCCGCCCGCCGGCCTGAACGCCGGAACCACGTTCTTAAACGGTTTGGTTGATTTGAGGTAAAAGAAGATCGCTTTTATATCACCATCGTTTAACTTGCCCAGCTCTTCCCAGGGCATTGGCGGCATTATTGGCCTTGAGCCGTCCATACCCATATACTTGCCTTTGCGTAATACTTTTTTGAACTGCTCCTCGGTCCAGTTGCCGATACCTGTTTCGTCCGATGTGATATTGGCGGCAAATGTGGTGCCCCAGAGGCCGATGCAGGCGGTCAGGTCGGAGTTGAATACAATTAACCCATTTTTAATGTCATTCGGCCCCGCAACCGGAACTGGCCTGTTCGAGGGAAAACCCGACAGCATATTTAACGAATCAATTTCGGGGCCGTGCGGGCCCATGCGTTTAGGCGAGTGGCAATCATTACACCCGATGGTGGTTACCAAATAATTCCCGCGTTTGATAAGGCTGTCTCTTGACGGCTGCGCGTTTTCGGCCGTCGCGCCATTTGATTTACTTTGCTCGCATGCGTTCAGCAGCCAGGTTAAACCACATGCAATAAAAACCAGGGTTAAGATTCTTTTGTTCATGAGTGATACGGTGTTAAGTTATTGTATATCAAATATAAAAGGAAAAAATTATTTTCAAAATGTTTTAGCGTTCAGTAATAAATCAGCAAAAACTACCTTTCGGGATTTGTTGAGGTAAAATCATAGTTTTTATTATTTTTGTCAAAATTCAAAAACCGATGAGCGAACTCATTAAAAAACAAGTTACCGACGCGAAGGCTTCAATGGACAAAGCTATTGACCATGCCGACGGCGAATTGCAAAAAATACGTGCGGGTAAAGCAAGCCCCAGTATGCTGGATGATGTGATGGTTGACTACTACGGCAGCCCAACCCCATTAAGCCAGGTGGGCAGCGTAAATACCCCTGATGCCCGTACCATTGTAATACAGCCATGGGAAAAATCGTTGCTTGGCGCGATTGAAAAAGCGATAATGGAAGCCAACCTGGGTGTAAACCCGCAGAATGACGGCATCATTATCCGTATTAACGTACCGCCGCTAACTGAAGAGCGCCGCCGCGACCTGGTTAAAAAGGCGAAAGCCGAAGCTGAAACCGGAAAAATTGCCATCCGCAACATCCGTAAAGACGCTAATGAAAAGATCAGGAAACTAAAGGCTGAAGGCGTTTCGGAAGATGAAATGAAAGCCGGCGAAAGCGAAGTGCAAAAACTTACTGATGCCTTTATTATAAAAGTAGACCAGCTTTCGGAAGCGAAAGAAAAAGATATTATGACGGTTTAAAAGCCTCACCCAATCCTCTCCAGGGGGAGCGGGCTTTGTAAAAGGCAATAAATTAAAATAGTTAAAATGTCAAATTAAAGGGAATGAGCTTGTTAGCCATTCCCTTTTTTTATTTTTGCTGCTCACACGATTACACGCATGAAAATACTCCTATCATATCTCTCGAAACACCGCTGGGTGGTAGTGCTGGCTCTGGTGCTGGCCGGCATTAATATAGCATTTTCGCTTTGCGATCCTTTGATAACCAGGTATATAGTCGACTTGTACATGGTACCGGTTAATCACAAAATTTATAGTTACGAATACAGGCTCCACGGCGCATTACTATTGGTTGGTTTGGGTGTTGGCGCCGCGATGGTATCACGTATAGCAAAAAACTTCCAGGATTATTTTACAAATATCATCACCCAAAAAACCGGGGCCGAAATGTACGCTGATGGCCTGAAGCATTCCCTTGAACTGCCTTACCAGGTTTTTGAGGACCAGCGCAGCGGCGAGACTTTGGGAATACTTCAAAAAGTGCGGTTGGACTGTCAGGCATTTATAACTTCTTTTATCAGCGTACTTTTTGTGAGCCTGGTGGGGATGATTTTTGTTATTGTGATATCTATCAAAGTAAACTATATGGTAACGCTTGTTTATTTTGGGGCTATACCGGTTATCATGTTTGTAAGCATGGCCTTAAGCAAGCGGATAAAAAATATACAAAAAAAGATCGTATCGCAAACCACCGCACTTGCAGGCTCAACCACCGAATCATTACGTAACATTGAGCTGGTAAAAAGTTTGGGCCTGGTTAAACAGGAGATAGCACGATTGAATAGTACCACCTATAAAATACTTGAACTTGAGTTAAAAAAAGTAAAATATGTACGGAGCATGAGCTTTGTGCAAGGCACGGTAATAAATCTTGTGCGCAGTATAATGGTTGTGCTCCTGCTCATGCTTATTTTCAAAGGAACTCTATCACCGGGAAGTTATTTTATGTTTTTGTTCTACTCCTTCTTCCTGTTTAACCCTTTACAGGAATTAGGTACGGTGATACAATCATGGCGCGAGGCCCAGGTATCTCTTGGTAATTTCGAAGGTATATTGAACATCCCCATCGATCCAAAACCCGAAAAGCCGGTATTGCTGGAAAAAGTAAAGACACTAACATTTGACGATGTCAGTTTCCGGCATTTAACCGCCAACCGCAACGCGCTCAACCATATCAGCTTTGAAACAAACGCCGGCGAAACAATCGCCTTTGTCGGGCCTTCCGGCTCCGGGAAAACCACGCTTGTAAAATTATTGGTTGGCCTGTACCAACCGCTGGAGGGCGATATATTATATAACAACATTCTAAGCAAGGAAATCGACCTGGATCAGCTGCGCGAAAAAATAGGATTCGTTACCCAGGATACACAGCTTTTTTCAGGAACTATCCGCGAGAATTTGCTATTCGTTCGTCCGGACGCTACCGATGAAGAATGCATGGATGTATTGCAGCGTGCTGCTTGTCAAACTTTGCTGGCCCGTGCAGATAACGGCTTAAGCACCGTGATCGGCGAGGGCGGCGTTAAAGTATCAGGTGGCGAAAAGCAGCGGCTGTCCATCGCCCGTGCCTTGCTGCGCAAGCCGGATATTTTGGTATTTGACGAAGCTACTTCGTCACTTGATTCGATCACTGAGGAAGAGATCACCGAGACCATACGCGATGTCTCAGATTTTGAAGATCATATCACCATATTGATCGCCCACCGCCTGTCGACCATTATGCATGCGGACCGAATTTACGTACTTGAAAAAGGCCATATTATTGAATCGGGCAAGCATTTCGACCTGATCGCGCAAAAGGGGCTATACTATGCCATGTGGAGACAGCAGATCGGTGAAAAGGTGACTGCAGATATGGATTAATGACAAACGAAAAAACTTACGAAGTTTTAAAAACTTCGTAAGTTTAATGTATAAGCCTCAATTTAAAAATATCTCATCCATAAATACCCATCCCGGCTGCGGTTTAACCGGCAGGGGCTTAGCGCCTTTTTTTATCGGCTGCGCGATTGTGATAAACGCCGGGAGCCGGGAAATGGGTTTGATCATAACTTTTAAACAGGCTACGGCGCGCACCCCCGGTAATTTACAGTCGACCCCCGTTACCAAGAACGGATCGGTTTTTTGCGGCGGTGCGGATTTAAATGTGCTTAAAAGCTTCAAATGATCTTTGTCCCTGCCGCCCCAAACCTCTATTGCAGCGGGTAAAAATATCTGGCTGCCGATGTTGCGCATGCAATTTAACGTTACGGCATGCAAATTAACCGGCGTATTAAACTGCATATACATCACCAAATCCTTTTGGGAGCCTATCCATTTGCCATTGCCAAAATTGTTGCCGCCCAAATCTTTATCGATCAAAGTCTTTGCACCGTCGCCTTTATATTTATCGTCGGGTTGGGTGATAAAGCCAATGCTATCTGGTGTGAAAGTACTTTTGAAAAAATTAAACTGAACCACGTCGCTGCCCGCCCAGCCCGCTTTATAGGCTTTAGTTTTGATGATTGCCCTATTAGTGAGCATGATGCCCGGCTTATATAACATCGACTTTATGCTGTCGGGGTCGGTCCCGTCGGTGGTGTAGCGGATATCAACACCTTTTATCGGGTGGCTCAGCAGCAAAGGCATTGGCCTGGCGAAAACAAAGCCGGTGTTTTTTACCTGGGGCACGTTCAGCTTGATGGCTTTACCATCGTCCTTAAAGCCTTTTATAAATTCGATGTTTTTATTTGATTTTTGGAGGTTAGCTATTTCAGCGTCAGACAACCCGGTATCCCACAAGGCTATTTTCTTTAAGCTTTTTAACCTGTTGATCTGTTTGATCGCGTTCGGATCAAGCTTTGCGCCGGCTAACGATAAAGATGTTAGATATTTAAGCGAAGCAAGGTCCTTTAACCCGCTGCCGGTTACATCCGTAAAATTGAGGTTCAGGCTCCGTAAGTTTTCAAAACCGGCAATGATTTTCAGGTCGGCGTCCTTAACCGGCATTTTGTTCAGGTCAAGCGACACGACTTGTTTTTTTATACCGCTTAATTCGGTTAATTCCTTTGGGGTATAAAGGCTTTTGTTGTAGATATTTACGCCAAGTGCCGGTGATTCGCTGGCAACCGGGTATATCACCCGGTAATTATTATTCAGCTTTTTGATGAGCTTATCATCTGCAGCAGCAAAATCGTAGTGCTCTTCGGTTTCCTCTGTGGGTTTTAAATAAACGGATGCCAACACCCGCAATGAATCGTTAGCCGGCAGGTCGGTTATTTTTTTATTGAATTCCGCATTTTCCTTAATCCACAGGTATAACAACTTCATTTCGTCGGCGGTTAGCTGCGGTTTCCCGGCAGGCGGCATGTGTTTCTTTTCCTCTTCGGGCATGTGGATGCGCTGCAGCAGCAGGCTTAAATTTGGCTGACCGGCAACAAACAGCTTACCATCCTTCCCGCCTTTCAAAACGGATTTTTCATCAATGAGCATCAAGCCGCCTTTTATTTTATCGGGATTATGGCAGCTAATGCACTTATCCTGGAATATCGGCTGCACCACATCGCGGAACACCAGCGCCTTTTCAACCGGGACCAATTTCTTTTCGGGATGCCACACCGGGGCGAGCACAAAATTATCGCCGTGGGTGATATCGGCACCAAAATGGCCCGCGACTACCAGGCATAGTACTGTAGCCACCGCTCCCGAGCGCGCTAGCATCTCGTTATACCATCCCGCACTGCGGCACCAGTAAATGATCGTCGATACAAAAACAACGCTTACGCCAAGCCATTTATGCCATTGCAGCGTTGCGCCATCGTAGCCGGGTTCTTTTGCAAGGAACAGGCCCATTATAGCCGTAACAGCGGCGAAGATTGCACCCGTGAGCCAGAGGTAGGTGGTAAAGTCATGGTATATTTTTTCGGTACGGAAACGGTCCCTGAACCTGAAAAACTCGAGTACCATAGCCATGATGAGCACCACTATCGGGAAATGCAGTATAAGCGGGTGTATACGGCCCACCGGCTGCAGCCATTGCGGAATAGCGATGTATCCGCCAAACAGCAGGAAAAAGATGATAAAGATATTAAGTGCAAATAGCAGGTTTTCTGCAATACCCTTGTGGCTGTTTTTGATCATCCGGATGTTGTAAGCTAACAGTAGCTAAGACTTAATATTTGATTATTGCGCCATTATTCAATTCGAACCATTGGCCTCCTATAAAAACGTATTTATTATCCCCTAAAATCACTTCGGGGAAATTACCTTGAATTTCACGTCTGTAAGTTATGTTTGGATAACTAACCTTTAGCGTATCGTACAAGTTTTTTTTGATACTATAAAATACTTTTAGTTTCTTATCAAAATGAAGCTTGCCGGTACTTTGATAACCATAATTCGTCTCAGGATTTTCTGTTGAAGATGACTTATCTCTAATGCTTGTTGTAAGCATGTATTCTTTTTTAGCAGTTACAAATGCAAACTTTACGTTGTAGGTTTTGACCAATTCAGATTCCCAATCAGCATATCGTAAAACGTGTAATGCTTCATACAATTTATTATTACTTACACATATTATTAATGAGTTTCCAAGGCCGAGATTTGAACCGCCTCTAACTTCATAATTTATTTTAAGAAATTCTTTACTTAAGTAAGATGTTTGAGGCGGTACGCCCCAATAATCAAATACCTTAAGTGTATCAGTTGAATATATTATGCACAAAATATTATGTACATAATCAGGTAAAACTTTCACCTTTAATGCCTTACCTTCAAGAGATTGAATGTTAAATGTTTTTGCGTCTTTTTTAGTTTGAACTATCCTGTTCTCCAAAAGTTCGTCCTGTGCGAAAGACATACTCTTAAAGATGAATAGAAAAAGAGATAAAACCAATAAGAAACGCTTGCTCATCTAAACGCGGGTAAATTTATACGGATAAACCTTGCCCGATGCCCATTGTGCAACGTACAAGTTTTCGTCGTCATCCACACAAACGTCGTGAGGGTTCAAAAATATCTTTTCGGCCTGGGCCATGGGCTGAAGCACGCCATCTTTATACGCCGGTTCGGTACCCCCTATGTTCGACACTACTTTATCGTCCTTATCCAAAATAGTGACAAAGCCTGAATCACGCACACCTAAATCCGGAGAACGCAATACGGCAGCGTACAGATGCTTGCCTTTAATAACGGGGCGGCAAACGCATGCACCGGGAAGTTTGATCATGCCCAGCAGCTTGCCATCCATGCTAAAGCGTTTAAAGCAGTTGCGGGTACGGTCGGTGATCAAAAGCGTTGGCGCACCGTTGCGCCTGTCGATCAATATCCCGTGGGCATTGTCGAAATGCTCGTCCCCTTCGCCACGTCCGCCGAAAATATTTTTTAGCTTGCCGTTTTTATCGTAGTGCATAGTGTATTGCGCGCCGTAGCCGTCGGCAATAAAAATGTCGCCGTTGGTATCGATCGTCGTTTCGGTGGGAACAAATTCTTCAATCTTTTTATACTTACCGGTTTCCAGCGGGGCATCAATGGTCAGTAAAACGCGGCCGTCCATGGTGATTTTATAAACCTGGTGCTTTACGGTATCTGTGATAAACAAAAACTCGGTACCGTTTTCGTTAACCAGCGTCAACCCATGCGCCCCGGGAAAATCATGGCCCCAGGTATCGAGCAGCTTGCCCGACTTATTGAATATCATTACGTTGTTCTTCGTTTCGTTAGTAAGCAGCAATATACGGCCCTTAGCATCCTGCACCATTTCGTGGCAGTCGTTCACGGGGTTCTTCAGCGGGTCGGCTTTGGCCCATTGCTTATCCATCCGGTAGCGCATATTGCCGTGGCCGTAAACAGGGTCGTCATTTTTTGCCATGAGGTTTTTTGTGATTAAAAGTCCCGCAGATAATACGGTGGTTTGCTTTATAAATTTTCTTCTTTCCATTGTCTGAACCGTTGATTGGAATGATTTTGGGGTTTCGTTGATGTTTTTGTTAGTTAGCTGATAATCCCCTTCACCACATTCCCCGCCACATCGGTCAGCCGGTACCTGCGGCCCTGCGATTTAAAGGTAAGTTTTGTATGGTCAATACCTAACTGGTTTAATATGGTTGCATGAAAATCGTGCACGTGAACAGGGTCTTTAACGATATTGTACCCAAACTCGTCCGATTCGCCATATACCATACCGGGCTTAATGCCGCCGCCGGCCATCCATATACTGAAGCAGCGGGGGTGGTGGTCGCGGCCATAATTATCCTTCACCAATTTTCCCTGGCTGTAGTTGGTGCGGCCAAACTCGCCGCCCCATATTACCAGCGTTTCATCCAGCAGGCCGCGCTGTTTCAGGTCGGTAACCAATGCAGCCGATGCCTGGTCTACGTCCATTGCCTGGCCCGCCATTTCTTTTGGTAAATTACTGTGCTGGTCCCAACCCTGGTGATACAATTGCACAAAGCGGACACCGTTTTCGGAGAGCTTGCGCGCCAGCAGGCAGTTGGCCGCGTACGTGCCCGGTACCAGGCAATCAGGGCCGTACATTTTTATAATATCGTCCGATTCCTTTGAAACGTCCATAATTTCCGGCACAGCCGACTGCATCCGGTAAGCCATTTCATATTGCTGGATCTTGGTGGTGATCTCAGGATCGCCAAATTGTTTATAGGAGATATCGTTCAGTTCGGCCAGTTTATCCAGCATCTTGCGGCGGTCCTGGCGGTTAATGCCGTCCTGGTCATTCAGGTAAAGCACCGGGTTTTCGCCGCTGCTGAACTGCACGCCCTGGTGGATGGAATCTAAAAAACCATTGCTCCAGAGTTTGGAATAAACACCCTGCCCGTTCCCTTTGCCTTTTGACAGCAGGACTGTGAAAGCCGGAAGATTTTTATTCTCGCTGCCCAGGCCATAGCTCACCCACGAGCCCATACTCGGACGGTTACCCTGCTGTGCGCCGGTTTGGAAAAATGTTAAGGCAGGGTCGTGGTTAATAGCCTCGGTATACATGGAGCGGATGATGCAGATGTCATCAGCGATTTTACCGATATGCGGGAACAGGTCGCTTACCCATGCTTTTGACTCGCCGTATTGCTTAAAATCATAAAACGAACCGATCAGCGGAAAGGATTTTTGCTGCGCGGTCATCCCCGTCAATATCTGGCCGCCACGAACGGATGGCGGCAGCTCCTGCCCCATCATTTCGCGCAGTTTTGGTTTATAGTCGAATGATTCCAGTTGCGAAGGCGCACCATCCTGGAAAAGATAGATAACCCGCTTGGCTTTTGGCGCAAAATTAGGTATGCCGGGAATGAAGTCAGCCTCGCTATCCGAACCGATACCGTTAAAAAGGTCGGGGATGAGCAGCGAACCCAGCGCAACGCTCCCCAGGCCGAGGCTTAACCGCGATAAAAACTTCCGCCTGTTTATGTTTAACCTGTGCTCTAAAATATCCTTCTCCATATCCATCAGGTTTTGGTAATTGCTTCTTCCATATTATAAATAGTATCCACCACTTTCATCATAGCGGCCAGGGTAACTTTATCGAGATTTTCGGGCATCGGGTACTCACCTGCCTTTAAAACTTTTTGAGCCGTTTTTATATCCATCGATCTCAGCTGGTCGTTATAATACCCGGTTAAAATAGCCAGTTCTTTTTCATTGGGCCGGCGGCAAATGATCAGCCGGAAGGCTTTATAAATTTTATCCCTTTCGCTACTGTTATCCTGCAAAAGTTTAGTTGCTAAAACACGTGCACCCTCAAGCACCGTTGGGTCATTCATCATCAGTAATGCCTGTAATGGGGTATTGGTCCTTAGCCGCTTTACTTCGCACTGGTCGCGGTTGCTGGCATCAAAAATGGCCATTTCAACGGGTGGTACGGTACGTTTGATCAGCGTATACATGCCGCGCCGGTACAGGTTGGGGCCATGTGCTTGCTTATAATTTGCCAATATGCCCCGGCCCGAAGTGGCATTTTCCCACAAGCCCGGCGGCTGGTACGGGTTTACGCTGGGGCCGCCAATCTTTGGTGTTAACAGTCCGCTGCTGGCCAAAACCATATCCCGTATAAACTCAGCCGGCAGCCGCGAGCGCGGCCCCCGCGTTAAAAAGGTATTATCCGGATCTTTTTGTAGCTTTTCGGGAGTGAGCAGTACTGATTGACGGTACGTTGCCGACATCACCATTTGCTTTACCAGCCGCTTAATATCCCAGCCATGGTCCATAAAATCGACTGACAGCCAATCCAGCAGTTCGGGGTGCGAGGGAAGGTCGCCCTGCATGCCAAAATCGCCCGAGCTTTTTACAATACCCTTACCAAAAAACTCCTGCCAGGTTTGGTTCACAAATGCCCGCGCAGTAAGCGGGTTTTTGCGGTTGAACAGCCATTCGGCTAATCCGAGCCGGTTTTTCGGGTACGAATTATCGAAGGGTAAAATTGCCTTTGGCGTGCCGGGCTGTACCTCATCGCCATGGGTATCGTAATTACCGCGTTTCAGCACATAAGTTTTGCGGTAAACCTCGCTGTCGCCCATTACCGATACAATGAGCTTGCCGGTATCCTGTTTGTTAACAAACTTCAATATGCCTTTTACATCTTCGTTGGTTACCTGCATCAGCGGCCGTTTGGCGTAGGTCTCGGGTCCACCCACAGTTGATTGAATCCCGGGTTCTTTAACACTGTTGAAAAACGAAAAAAGCTGGTAATATTCCTTTTGCGAAAACGGGTCGAACTTATGGTCGTGGCAATGCGCGCACTCGATGGTTACGCCCAGCAACGCCTTACCGAATGTATTGGTACGGTCGGTGACATAGGCTACGCGGTATTCTTCGTTGATAACACCGCCCTCCTCGGTTATCTTATGGTTGCGGTTAAAGCCCGTCGCCAGCAGCTGTTCTTTGGTCGAGTTGGGCATCAGGTCGCCGGCCAATTGCCAGGTTACAAATTTGTCGTACGGCAAATTTTCATTAAACGCATGTATCACCCAATCTCGCCAGGGCCATTGCGTGCGGTAGTTGTCATCCTGATAACCGTGCGAATCGGCATAACGGGCAACATCCAGCCAATGCAGGGTCATCTTCTCCCCGTAAGCAGGATTTTTCATTAATTCATCAACCACTTTCTCGTAAGCGTTCGGGCTTTTATCGGCCAGAAATTT